>Ga0209266_1001882_pt1 | contig 13549 bp, 20 predicted proteins | sample GraSoiAngelo_132_FD_185889 | JGI IMG/M metagenome (GOLD analysis project Ga0209266, IMG submission 185889) | Grasslands soil microbial communities from the Angelo Coastal Reserve, California, USA - 14_0929_02_40cm (SPAdes) (version 2) | ecosystem: Environmental > Terrestrial > Soil > Grasslands ...
GAATGTTGGAAGGTGTTTTTCGTTCCATCATTCCATCATTCCATCATTCTATCATTCCGTCGTAATCCCCACACCGCCACCACCCATATCGCCGTAATAATGAGCGCCGAGCCCGCACACCAGCGGCAGATCGCGTGGATCACGAAAAGCTCGAGATAGGTGAGATACGCGGTAAACAGCGCGCCGACCGTGGCTAACCCCACCAGCAGAACACCCCAACCGCGTTGCACCAGCGCCACGGGACGTAGCGCCGCGAGCGCGACGATCAGAATCACGACGTAGCCGATCACGCCATACAACGCGACCGGTTGCCCAAGAAACACCGCCCAGCGGCTCGTCTGCACGACTTCGCAGCCGCCGCTCGCGCCGCATTTGATCGCTCCACCGATACCGATCGCGTGCAACCAGAGATAGACGGCGACGAAGAGGCCGACGAGCGCGAGCAACGCGATCGCCTGGCGGTGTCGCATCAATGACGTTCGTGCGGCTGAGCGGTCTTCGCGGCAGGCGGGGGGGGCGGGGGGGGCGTGTGCGCGATCACGCTGTCAGCGAGATGCTTGAAATCGTCGGACGTCGGCAGGCGCCGGAAGACGAGTTTCTTGCCGCCGAGGAAAAAGGTCGGCGTTCCGTCGACCAGAAGGCTGTCACCCTCCTCGCGGCTGAATTCGATGCGGGATGCGTATTTGCCACTCGCCATGCAGGCGTCGTATTGGTCGACGTTCAATCCCGCGGCTTTGGCGAGATCGTGGAACAGGCGTCCGGGATTCCTTCCCGTCTGTGCCCAGGCGTGATTATAGAACAGCTGATCCTGCATCTCCCAAAACTTTCCCTGCTCGCCGCCGCATTGGGTCGCATGCGCGGCGTACCGCGAGTATTGATGAATGGAGAGCGGATAGTCGCGCACGCGCCAACGCACCTTCGCCGTTTCGATCAACTGTTGGCGGATGGTCGGCATCTGGATTGTGGCGAACTGTGCGCAGATGGGGCATTCATAGTCGACGTATTCGACGATCTCGACCGGCGCATGCCCCTCGCCGAGTGTGTAGCCGCGGAAGCCGTCGTCCACCACGGCGTGTGGCGGTCCCGCTGCGGCGGCCGTCGAACCACCGCCGCTGCGCAGCAGCACGAACAGCGTGGCGCCGAGCACGACGGCCAGCGCGCCCAATACCACGTAAAACCGATTCAATCCTCCGGATCCCTCTGCCAAGGCTCCTCCTCGTCACCGTCATCGAACCGCAGTTCATCGAGTCGCTGTTGCGCATCCTCGACGATGCGGCGACTCTCGGCCACTTCGGGCGTGTCGTAGGTGCTGCGAACTTCGTAGTGGAACAGCTCGCTGCGGGCGTTGCCAAACAGTTTTTGCAGCTCGGGGGCCGCATCGAGGAGACGACCCGTTCTGTCCAGCTCTTGTATTCGCTCCGCCAGCGCCCGAAGCAGCGCAACTAGTCGCTGCGCGCGTTCGGGCCCGTAGACTTCCTCGCTCATCGGTTCCTCCCGGAACGCGGGAACCCGCGTCCCTGATGTGGCATTATACCACACAACCGATTATCTTGCGGCGCCGTTTTTCACGAGGTTCTTCTAGCCCGAAAGGAAACCCCCTGCATGGCCAAAAAGCGTGGTGAGCCCCGGAAGTACACGATCCCCACGAGCTTCGAGCAGGCACGCGACGAGCTGTTCTCGCACATTCTCCGCTGCGGAGTGCTGGAGGCCACCCCCGAGCATCAGAAAGAATGGTTCGACGACACCCTGCTGTACCTCGCCGATCGTTTCACCGACCTGACAGAGACTGAGCTGAACGAGCTGCGCGTGTTGGGCGAGCGCTATTGCCGCCCCGTGGTCGCTCGGACCGCCCCCGTCGGCGCCGACGCCTGACGGCGGAAGTCTCCGGGAAGGAAGGGCGCCCTCGCACGGCGCCCTTTTGTATTTCTACCTCCACCAAACGGGGAACTTCCGCAGTCGCCATCCGGCGGCAACGCGGGCGCCGCCCGCCAGGCCCAGCTCCACATACCAGCTGTTCCGGCGTCCGGGCGCCGCCTCGAGTCCCAGAAGAACGGCCAGCCAACCTTTGCCGGCCGACCCACGCCGGGCGCTGCAGGCGGCACCCAATCCCGCAAACAGGCCCATTCCATTTCGCGCCGTGGGATTCACGAGTAACTGGAGCGTCAACTGGGCGCGTCCCGCGGCGTGGCCGTCGTCGCTGCCGCCCGCGAACGCCACCGCAATGCGCGTCTCCGTGCCCGGACGCCGCGCGATGCCGAGCTCGGCGCCGGCGAACGTGTGGCGCGCCATCACGGCCGCGCCGCCGACGCTCAGCTCAGTCGCCGTGAGCTGCTGTGATTGCAATGCCAGAAGGGGCATCAAGAACAACAGGCTAGGCAATGGTGACGTCGTAACTGATCGCGATATCGGGGGCGAGTGATGCGATGACGGAGCAGTACTTCTCGATCGAGAGGTCCACCGCACGGCGTACCTTGGTGTCGTCGGCGCCCTCGCCGCGCACAGTGAAGTGGAAGGCGATGGCGGTGAGGCGACGCGGCTCGGTCTCACGGCGTGTCCCCTGCACCGCGATATCAAGCGCTTCGAGTTTGATGCGCTGCTTCTGGAGGATGATGACTACGTCGGACGCCGTGCAGGTGGCGGCGGCGAGGAGTAGCGTCTCGACGGGCGACGTCGCCGCCCGAGAATCGCCGTCGACGAGAATCGGCGGCCGGCCCTTCCAACTGCAACTGTTGTTTCCACCGCACCGTCACTTCGGCGCTTCGCGCCATGTCAATTTCCTCGCCGCGTCGTCAGACCCACATAGAAACGGTGGCGGTGCAACTCATCTAGGGCCCGGTATTCTACGAGCCAGTTGAATGTGGAGCGGTAATGCAGCTCGAAGCCGAACGCGAGATTGGCCCAGAGATCGGGGCAGTTGGGATCGGCGGAACAGCTCTCGCGTCCCGCGATCGAGAAACCCAAACCCACGTACGGTGTGGCGGCCTCTTCATCCGCCGCGAACCGCCAGAGGACATCGAGGCTGCCGACGTAGGTGTTCGGACCATTGAAGACGCCGATTTCAGCCGATGGCCGCAACCGAACCCGATTCGAGAACAGATTGCCCGCGTCCAACGTGGTGCCGAGAACGAACTGACCGGCGCCGCGCAGGTCCACCCCGCCGCGCACCCCGAAGCCAAAGAGACCGAGGCGCGTGCCGCCATGCGCCGAGCTCTTGGGAGCCACGAACTCCTGCGCGGTCGCGAGCCTCGCGCCGAGCAGCCCGATCGTTGCCATGATCATCACGCGCATCACTGTACCCCCGCCGTCCGGCGTGCCGCGGTGCGTCCGTAGTCCCAGATAGCGTACACTGCAATCGCCGCGGTGGCCCAGGCCAGACGCCGCACATGAGGCGATTCCGCGATGGCGGCCACCAGCGTCAACAGTTGCGCGATCGTCACCGCCTTGCCGCCGGCGCGCGCGGGCAGCGCGGTCGGCCGTCGCAACAACCACGTCGCCAGAAATCCCAATGCGGCGACGATATCCCGCAGCAGCACTCCGATCACCTCGTACCACTCGAGCAAGCCGCGCAGCGCCACGGTCACGAACGCGACCGCCATGAACACCTTGTCGGCGATCGGATCGAGGACCGCGCCCACCCGGGAGCCGCCGAAGCGCCGGGCCAGCAGCCCGTCCGCAACGTCGGTCGCCGCGGCCGCGGCGACGATGGCGAGCTGCCAAAGCGGGGCGCGCACGAGTGGAAACACCGCTGCGAGTGGAAAGCGCAGCGCCGTCGCGACATCGGCGGCCGTAATCGTCGGTTTCACTTGCCCCTGCCTACCACGCGTCGTACCTTCACCTCGTGGACGTCAAGCTGCTGAAACAAGCGGCCATCTTCCAGGATCTCGACGACGGCGAGCTCGCGCGCGTCGCCGAAGTGTGCCGCGAGCAGAAGTTCACCGTCGGCCAATACGTCTTCAAGGAAGGCGAGCCGGGCAACCGGTTGTTCCTGATCTCGGATGGCGAAGTTCGGATCTCCCGGACGATCCCGGGCTCCGGCGAAGAAGCGTTGGCCGTGCTTAAGCCGGGCTCCTGTTTCGGCGAGATGTCGATTTTCGACCGGTCCGAACGTTCCACCGACGCCATCGCCAACACCGGCTGTACGCTGATCACCATCTCCCGATCCGACTTCGAGCTCCTCCTCGACTTCAATCGCGACATCGCCTACAAGGTTCTGTGGTCGGTCGTGCGGCTCCTGTCCGCCCGGCTGCGCGTGACGAACGACAATCTGCGGTCGTTCCTCGCGATGTCCATGTTCTAACGGGAGACCTCGTGAATTCCTTGACGCCGTACGCGGCTTTCTTCATGCGCCTGGCGGTGGGCGGGGTGTTCTTGCTCCACGGCATCGCCAAGTTCGACCGCGGCATCGGGGCGACCGCGCAATTCCTCGCGATGCACCACATCCCGTTCGCCACGATTTTTGCCGTGATCCTCATGACAATCGAAACCGTGGGAGCGCTCTGCGTGCTGCTCGGCATTCTGACGCGCGCGTGGGCCGCCGTGATGGCGGTGGAAATGGCGGTGGCGATCGTCGCCGTGAAAATCGCCGGCCACCAGAACTTCGAGCTGGAAGCGCTGTTGCTCGCGGGCGCGGTCACGCTCGTCGCGCTCGGCGACGGGCCGCTCTCGATTGCGGTGCGGTTCAAGCAACCCCCATCGTAAAGGCACGGGAAACGGGAAACGGGAAACGTGGTGCAGTTCACGTTTCCCGTTTCTCGTATACCGTTTCCCGATTAGTGGAGGATTCTCAATACCCCCGCATCAGCACCGGCTCGTAAGAAGCTCTCCGGATCCGTGGCAGGGATAGCGACGCCCGTCTGCTTCCGCCACCGTTTGGCGCTCGCCTCCATGTACTGTTCTAGCGAGCCCGCGGCCCATTCGGCGGCGTCGTCCTTCATCTGGCGGACGATCTCTTCCCACGTGCCGACGTACGTCGCCCCCGCGACCGTGCTGACCCGGTGCATCTCCGTACTGCCGCTGTTGCCGTTGCCCCCCTTGTTCTTCATCCCCTGCAGCTCGGTGAGCAGCGTGCCGAACAACTCGAGCTGCCGCGGGTCGCGGATCTGTCCGTCGGGCCGCATGGCTTCGATCTCCGCGAGGACGAGGTCTTCGGGCGCGGCGGCGCCGGTGATTTCGTTCAGGCGATCGTGCCACGGGACGAGCTCGGGGTCGTCATCGGCGAGGCGGTACACGCCCTTCTTGAGCTCGACGAGCCGCCAGATCGCGAGCGCGTCGTAATGCTCCTCCGGCCCGGTGCGCTCGAGGTGAAAGAGCGCGGCCTCGTACTCCCCGCGGTCGTAGAGCAGGTTCGCCAGATAGATGCGGGCTTCGCCGAGGCTGGGATCGAGCTCGAGGGCGCGACGCAGCCAGTGCAGGCTGCCGCCTTCGTCGGCAAGGCGGTGCGCGGCGTACCCGACGCAGGCGGCCGCATCCGCCGAATCGGGGTGCGCGTTGAGCGCGCCTTCAAAGAAGCGGCGCGCCTGATCGAGGACTGCTTCGCGGAACAAGGCGCGGCCGATCTGCAACATCAGATCGTGATCGTCCTGGAATCCCAGGGCGAGCACGCGCTCGAAGCAGGCCAGCGCCGCCGCCCGCTCGCCGAACTTCAGCAGGACTTCGCCGAGGCCCGCGAGCGTGTCTTCATGATCGGGATCGAGACCGCGCGCCTCTTCAAACGAGCGCCGCGCCCAGGCGTACTCCTCGCGCGCCAACCGCGCATAGCCCATACCCACGTGCAGCTCGACGGCGTGCGGGTACAGACCGAGCCCTTCGCGCAGAGTATCTATCGCATCGTCGTATTGTCCCTCGTTGTAGAGCTGATGCGCACGTTCGTCGTATTCGTCGGAACTGAGGAACGGATCCGACATCGAACGGGACCCTCCGGGATGGTTGCGCTATCATAAGAAACGGCGAACGGTTACACAAGCGACCCAGGGCGGCTATTTTGACCGGCCATGCCCTCGGCATTCACTGACGTTCCGGACGGCTCCGTTACATCACCAGGTGGATTCACCGCCGCCGCCACGCACGCCGGCCTGAAATCGGATGGCGCACTCGACGTCGCGCTGCTCGTCAGCACGACGAGCTGTGCGACGGCCGGCGTTTTCACCCGCAACGCGTTGCGCGCTGCACCGGTCATCTACGATGCCGATCTCTTGAGCGAGCGGCCGGGGCGCATCCGTGCCGTCGCGATGAACGCGCGCGTCGCCAACGCGTGCACCGGCGCGCCGGGACTCGAGGCCGCCCGGGCCATGGCGCGCTCCGCGGAAGAAGCGGCCGGACTGCCGCCCCGCACTGCGCTGGTGCTCTCGACCGGCGTGATCGGCATCCCGCTCCCCAGCGACAAAGTGGGGGCCGGCCTGCGGCAGGCGGCGGCGAAACTGTCGTCTGGCGGCGGCATCGATGCTGCCCGCGCGATCATGACGACCGACACGCGACCCAAGCACTGCGCCGTCCGCCTGGAGGGAGGCACCGCCATCACGATCGGTGGAATCGCCAAGGGCGCCGGCATGATCCATCCCGACATGGCCACCCTGCTCGGCGTGATCACGACCGACGCGGTGTCGGAGCCGGGCGTGCTGGGACCATTCCTGCGACGCGTAGCCGACCGGACATTCAATGCGATTTCCGTGGACGGCGACACCAGCACGAATGACACCGTCCTCCTGCTCGCAAATGGATCTTCCGGCATCGACCCGTCACGCGACGGTGCTCTGTGGAAAGTTTTCGAAGAGGCAGTCACCGAGGTCGCGCGGACGCTTGCGCTGGCCGTCGTCGAAGATGGCGAGGGGGCGACCAAGCAGCTCCAGATCCACGTCGTCGGTGCGACAACGGAAGCGCACGCGCGCGAGGTGGGGCGCGCGATCGCGCGCTCGTCGCTCGTGAAGACCGCGATCTACGGCGGCGATCCCAATTGGGGCCGCGTGCTCGCGGCCGCCGGCGCGGCGGGCGTCCCGCTCATCTCGGAGCGGATCACGCTCGAGGCTGCGACTGACGGAGGGTGGTTCACGCTGGCGACGGCCGGCGCGACCGCGCTCGCCGATACCGCCCGGGCGAGGCGCATCTTCCAGCAGAAAACCATTCGCCTCCGGCTCGACCTCGGATTGGGTCGAGCGGAGGCGATGGTATGGACCTGCGATCTTTCTCCGGACTACGTCCGGATCAACTCCGACTACACGTCCTAGCTTACGGCTTCGCCTTCGTCGTGTCGTGGGGCGCAGCGGTTGAAGCTTTTCCCTTCTTTGAACGATGACGACGAGCCTTGGCCTTGGAGGTATCGGCGCGCTGCGAGGCGCTGGCCTGCGCCTTTGGGGCTGCCGGTGCCGGCTGCGTGGGCTGCTGCGCCGCGAGCGCGGGGGCTGCGACGAGAGCCAGCATCAGCAGGGTCTGACGAACCATGTGTTGCCTCGGGTTTAGGGACGTTCTTACGACCCTTTTGTCCGACGCCGCGTCACCGCCGGCGGGACCTCGGCGGTCGGCACGTTGGGGAGTAGCGCCCGGACACGCGCCAGGGCGTCGGCATGGGTGCGACCACCCGCCCGCTGCAGCTCGTGATCGGCGGCGACGGCCACGTCCAGCAAACGCATGCCATGCAACCCTTTGTTGTGCGCTTCCACGAGCAGGTCAGCCGCCGAATCGGGATTGAAGCGGTGCGCTACGAGATCCGCGGCGGCATGCAGGACGGGCCCCGGCGGCTCGTTCGGCGCCACGGTGAGCAGCCGCTCGACGATCGCGGGACCGAGCCCTCGGGCGAGTGCTGCCGAGACCGCCGCGACGTGCGCCTCGGGCGCCGGCTGGTCCGGCATCGCCCGCCCGACGATGACGCGCGCCTCACGCAGCTGCAGCAGGCCGCGCCGTACGCCATTCACCAGTCGATCCGTGGGAACGCCCTTCGCACTGCCTTCGAGGGCCTTTTGCACGAGCGGCTCACTGGGGAGACTCTCGGCGACCGCTGCCGCGATCAGCGAATCGATGGCCGGGAGCGCGGCTGTTGGAACACGGCCCGCTAACCTGCTTGCGGCACCGCCACCGTTTTGCGCGGCCAGCGGCGCCGCAATCAGCACCAGCACAAGCGCCACTCTCACCGTAGAGTCGCGTCCTCGTCTAACGACGCCTGTGCGGGTCTGACGATCAGCAGCGAGTTTTCGCGCCCCGCGCCGAACCCATCGTCGACATAACGACCCGCGAGCGGATCGGGCACCCAGCGCTCGCCATCCACGATGAACATGTATTCGTGAGGTCCCGCGGGGAGCACGGCCGCACCGTGCCAGATGCCGTCGTGATGCTCATCTCGCAGATGCAAGCTGCCCCGGCTCCAATCGTTGAACGAGCCGACGACTTCCACCGATCGCGCGCCCGGAAAATGACCCACGAACTGCGCGATGCCTTCTTGTGCACCAGGTGACGGACGGTTTGTCGGCTGAGTAGGGATCAGCAGAATCGCGGCGAGGCCCGCCACTAGCGCGAGCGTCCATGCCGGCCGCAGTCGCAGCGTCACCGCGCGCGGCCGTGCCAGCCAACGCATCAGCCTGCGCGCGGGGCGCACGCTCGGGACTTCGGGTTTCAAATCGTGAATCTCGGCCATAACGCGCGCGGCGACGCTGACTGCCGGCAGCGTCTGCAGGAGATTCGCCGCGCCCACCAGCCGCGCGTACGCCTCCCGCAGATCCATCGGCAGCGTGCCGGGATTGCGCTCGCCGTCGAGCGCTTCCTGCAACCGGGGATCGATTGGGCTCATGGCCATCATACCAGTTCCTCCAGCGCCGCCAGCAATGCTTCCCGGGCGCGATGGACGCGCATCTTGAGCGTCGGTATTCGCGCGCCGGTCACGGCGGCCATCTCTTCGTAACTCATCCCTTCCACATGTTTCAAGACGAACGCCTCGCGCTTTTCCGCCGGCAACGCATTGAGCGCTCGCTCGACCAGCGCGACCTGCTCTCCTCGCTCCAGCACCGCCCAGGAATCCGAGGCATCCGCTAATGGGGGCGCTTCGCTCAGCGAGATGTCATTCGTCCGTCGCCGGGCGAGATGGCTGCGGCAGCGGTTCCCGGTGATCCGGTACAGCCAGCTGCGCAGCCGCGCCGGATCGCGGCACTGTGCCAAATGCCGGTAGGCGCGCACAAGACTCTCGGCAACCGCATCCGCCGCCGCATCGGGATTCCCGAGCATCCGCGTGGCGAAGCGTAGCAATCCCGGCTCATACCGCCGGATGAGAATCCCGAACGCCTCGCCATCGCCGCCCAGGACGCGAGCAACGACCTCGACATCCGTCGGGGCGGGGGGGCCGTCGTTCACCATCTGAGTGACCCGCAGGGGTAGGGCTTCGTCACGGATTTGCAACGGTTTCGCGCGCCGCACTCAGAAACGTCGAGGCGCGAAGCCCGCTACCGGGAATGCCGCCGGCGAACGCTTCCAGCGTCGCTTCGGCACGACGGCGATACGAGGGATCGCCGGTCACCTCCGCGAGCCGCGTCAGCACTCGTGCTGCAACGGCGTTCGCGCCGGGCAGGATGTCGTCGAACGCGTGCTTCGTCCGGTCGGCGAGTGCGGGAGTCGCCACGTCGGGAGCTAATGCCGGGGGCGCTGGAGCGGCGGTGTCGTAATAGCCACCGAGCGAATCGGCATACCCGCGATCGAGCAGCGTGATGAGATCCAGCGCGACGTCGAGGTAGTGGCGCTCGCCGCTGAGCTGATGCGCCGCGAGGCACGCGGACGCGACCTGGACCTGGTCTTGCAACAGACCGTGCGACGTCGTCGCCGGTCCGAGAATCGCGCCGACGGAATGCCGCACGCCCCAACCGCGCGCGTACGCGCGTTGCAGCAGTCCATCGAGCGCCGACTGCGCGCGCTGCTCGGCGCCATCGTCGCCCAACGTCGCGGCTGCCATCAGCGCCGCCTCGATCACGTACGCCTCCTGATCCACGAACACTGCGCGCTCAGCGGTCGATTCGCCGTGGCCGGATCCCCAGCGGAGGTCGCCCGCCAACGAACGTACCAACGCGCGTCCGGACTCGCGGAATCGAGCCTCACCGGTGACGACCCAGGCCTGCGCGAAGAGGCCGGTCAACGCCGCGCGCACGAGTCGTGGCGGATCCTCACCGGCGCTCGCGGCTGCCGTGTCGAGCATGAGATACAGCGCGTGCCGTGCGACCGCCAGCGAGAGGGTGTCACGGGTCCTGGCGTACTCGGTGAGGAGTAACGAGACCGCCGCCGCATGCATGACGCTGCCTGCCGCAGCGCGAGAACGAACTGCATCATCGAGCTCGCTTCTCACCGCCGCGATCGCGCCTTGGATCAACCCCGTACGCAGGACGCCCCGGGACGCGTCGTTCCCCGTGAGCATGAGTTGCCGCACCAAGGCCGCGTGCTGCACGATGACGGAACGCTGGTCGTGGTAGCTGCGCGCGACTTCTGGCAGCAACTGCTTCAGGCCGCGCCCGGTGACGGGATCGTCGGCGGGAAAATAGGTGCCCCCGAAGAACGGCGCGCCGTCGGCGGTGAGAAAAACGGTGAGCGGCCAGCCGTGCAGACCCGCGAGCCGCTCGACCGCCGTCTGGTAGCGCTGCGCGACATCCGGCCGCTCATCCCGGTCTACGCGAATGGGGACGAAGAGCGCGTTGATGAGCGTGCCAATTTCCGGATCGGTGTAGATCGCGCGATCGGTCTCGGCGCACCAGCGGCACGCTTCGCCACCGACGTAGAGCAAAACCGGCCGGTCGAGCTTCGCCGCGAGCACGAAGGCATCACGTCCCCAGGGCTGCCACCTCACCGGCTGGCGGGCGGCGCGCGCGAGATAGTTCGTGGCGGAGTGGGCCATGCGATTGCTGAGCGGCCCGCGCTCGGCGATGCAGGCGGCTGCGCCGAGGACGAGAAGTAACAGTGGGGAACGCACGTGGAGCGGTCTGTGCACCTGAAGAGTACCCGTTGTTTCGCCGAGCCGTTCCGCAACGCGTCTCGCAGGCGCCGTTATATTGCCCTCATGACGCAGGTCATCATCACCACCAAGGCGAACGGCCCGCTCATCGTCGAGGGGCCGGTCCGAATCGTGACGCCCGACGGCCGGGAGTTGACGCCACCGCCGCGTAAAGACGGCAAACCGGCGGAAGTCGTTGTGCTGTGCAGATGTGGGGGCTCACAGACAAAACCCTTCTGTGACGGAACGCACAAACGCAATGGGTTTCAGGACGGCCAAGTTACCCCCGGCTAGCGGGACCATATTATGTTGTCTGGCGCTTGCAGGCTTCCCGTTCATCCCGTGCCCCCGAACTGGAGGAGCGACCGACAATGGCGAAGGGAAAGGCCCCGATGGCCGCGGACGAAGGTTACTGTGTGAAGTGTAAGGCGAAGCGGAAGATCTCGAACGCCCAGCAGGTGAAGATGGCCAATGGCCGGCCCGCGCTCAAGGGTGTCTGTCCCGTGTGCGGGACGGGGATGTTCAAGATTCTGCCGCCTGGCAAGTAACCGCCCCGGTCTCTCATTGATGCGCCCCCGCTGAACCAAAGCGGGGGCGCGTTGTTTTATACCGAATCGTGTAACAGGCCGAGCCTACCTCCCGGCAGTAGTATGCCAGAATCTCGAGCTTTGCGTAGCGGCCGTCCGCGGTTCGTACGGCATACACGTGATGCTTCGACGTGAGCAGATGAGAGAGCATGCTGTACGCGTACCACTTTCCGATCCCCGGATTGGTCGTGTCTGCGCCAAACGTGGTTGCCTCGTAACCTGCAACCGGGACGTCGCTCAGTGAATCGAAACTCATGAACCCCAAGTCTTGCGCGCCCGCGCCCGCGGCGGTGATCACATGATTGCGCCGGAACGCGAGATCCCACGGTCCGGAATTCACGACGGCATTGCGATCGAAATTGAACAGCTGCCACCGGTCTCCACGCGAGGCGTCCAGCGTATAGAGTCCGTCGCCGGCTGGTGCCGACCCAGAAGTCAACGTGTAAGGCGGGAAATCCGGCTTGACGAACGCGCCGATCAGGAGCGACGCGACGAGCAGGAGGAAGGCGCCTGCCAATACCCAGACCAGAATCGGCGGCCGGTTCAATCCTCCACCATGTACGGGTACCACGGCTCGCGCGGCGGCACGAAGTTCTCCTTCACGGCGCGGGCGCTCGTCCAACGAATGAGGTTGAGCAGGCTGCCAGCCTTGTCATTGGTGCCGCTCGCGCGGGCGCCACCGAACGGCTGTTGCCCCACGACCGCCCCCGTCGGCTTGTCGTTCATGTAGAAGTTGCCGGCGGCATAGCGCAACGCCGTGTCCGCCTCGGCCAGCGCCGCGCGATCCTGCGCGAAGACACCGCCAGTCAGTGCGTAGGGTGACGTGCGATCCACCAGCGCCAGCGTGTCCTTCCATTTGCTCTCTGGATAGACATACAGGGAGAGGACCGGGCCGAAGATTTCTTCAGACATGGTGCGATAGGCGGGATCGTCCACCTGGATCACGGTGGGCTGCACGAAATACCCTTCGCGATCATCGCAATCGCCGCCGAACAGCACTTTGACCTTCGCGTCTGTCTTCGCGCGGTCGACGTACTGTTTGATCTTATCGAACGCCTTCCGGTCGATCACCGCACCCATGAAGTTCGAGAAGTCGGCGGGATCGCCAACGCGCACGTTCGCCAGCATGCCAAGCACGCGCTCGCGCAGCTTCGGCCACAGCGAATCGGGGACGTAGGCCCTCGACGCGGCGCTGCATTTTTGTCCCTGGTACTCGAACGCGCCGCGCACGATGCCGGTGGCCAGCGCATCGACGTCGGCGCTCGCGTGTGCGATGATGAAGTCCTTGCCGCCCGTCTCGCCGACGAGACGTGGGTAGTCGGCATATCCCGTGAGATTCGTCGCGACCTGCTTCCACAGCGTCTGAAACACTTCGGTCGATCCGGTGAAATGAATGCCGCCGAGGTGACGATCGCCGAGGAGCCGCTCACTGATGAGCGTCGCGGGTCCGGGGACGAAGTTCACGACACCGGGCGGCAGCCCCGCCTCCTGAAGCACGCGAAAGACGAGGTAGTTCGAGTAGACGGCGGTCGCCGCGGGCTTCCACACGACTGTGCAACCCATGATCGCGGGCGCGGTGGGCAGGTTGCCGCCGATGGACGTGAAGTTGAAGGGCGTGATCGCGTAGACGAAACCTTCGAGCCCACGGTAGTCCATCGCGTTCCACGTGGCCCCCCCGGTCGGCGAGATCGGCTGTTCCGCATGAATCCGATCGGCGTAGTGGACGTTGAAGCGCCAGAAATCGATCAGCTCGCATGCCGCATCGATCTCCGCCTGGAAGGCGGTCTTGCTCTGTCCCAGCATGGTCGCGCCGTTGACCATCGCGCGCCAGCGAGTCGCGAGCAGATCGGCAGCCTTGAGAAACACGGCCGCTCGTTCCGCCAGGCTGCGGCGGGACCAGTCGTGCCGTGCCTCCCGCGCCGCGGCGATCGCTCCTTGAACTTCTTCGGGACCGGCCTGGTGCACCTTGGCCAGAATGTTGCGATGACGGTGCGGCATGACAGCGTCGGCCGTA
>Ga0209266_1001884_pt1 | contig 13543 bp, 18 predicted proteins | sample GraSoiAngelo_132_FD_185889 | JGI IMG/M metagenome (GOLD analysis project Ga0209266, IMG submission 185889) | Grasslands soil microbial communities from the Angelo Coastal Reserve, California, USA - 14_0929_02_40cm (SPAdes) (version 2) | ecosystem: Environmental > Terrestrial > Soil > Grasslands ...
AAGGCAACGCCAACCCGAACATGCTCGTGCGATTCGATCCGGCGACGGAGAAATTCCAGACGTGGCCGATTCTTCCGTCGGGAGGCGGCGTTGTCCGCCACATGGTGGTTGGGCCTGACGGGAGCTTGTGGCTGGCGGACAGCGAGGTCGACGCCATCACCAAAGTTGAAATCAAAGCGGCGACGGGGACGCGCTGAAGGCCCGGCCGCCCGCCCGGAAATCCTGGCTTAAATCCAGTGACACGACAGCGACGCAGAGAACACTGCCGCATGAGACGGACACACCGCACCAGAAGTATCGTCGCCTCTTCATGGAATTCGCCTGACACGCCGCGAAACACAGCCGGTCTGCAAACGTGGGCTGCCCATTGCTCTGGTTCAGCAGCCTCGCGAATAGAACCACACGGACGTCATGTTCTGCCGGTAGGCGGGAATCCAGCCTTCAAGCGGAGTGACTTTTTCCACCGCTTGACCGCAAACTTCTCCAGTTTCGAAGCGAATCTGTATCCACGTTTCCGGGCCCACAGTCCGCGTGGAAAGTACGTGGATCGGAAGACTCTTCCCTCGATGGGCCTGCCATCCCACCGGCGCCGCCACTGCGGCTGCCGCAGCGGGCGTGGGCCAGAGCATTCCGTCCCAGTCCTGTCTAAGGTAGGTCAGGTAACTGTCCGATGCCAGGCTGGCGGGGTAAGACACGAGGTTGACACTGCCTTGGCGCTCAATCCACGCGGAACCCCGGAGAAGCGCTATGCGAAACCAACTCCCCTTGCGTTCGTAAACGACTGCTGCCCGCATTTCGTATCCGATTTCGTCGGTCGGCAGCTCTTCTGCCGACGGATTCACGCCGGATCGGTGCACTGCCACGTTCGACTCATAGCAGTCGGGGGAGTCGGGGTTTCGATACGGGCGAACCTCGCTCGTTCCGCTTGAAGGCCGATTCTTCGAGGGCTCCGGATAGAGACTCACGCTATGTGCCTGGAAATCTTTGCAACCAAAGTCGCCGAGAATATCCGGCATTTCCAGCAGACCCACAATCCGCTCCTCCGTTTGCCCGTAAGACACGACATGTTCCTGTGATCCTCGTGAGGCTCCCGCAAGCAACGCGACCACGATCACACGTTGAATCCAGACCATGCTCTTTTCGACCTCAGCGTTCCATCATAGGGCGGGGACAGACAGGAGATATGACCGACAACCGTTGGGGCGGTCATCGACAATCAACAAGGTTCTCTACATCGGAGCGGGTAAGCATGCCCGAAGCGCCTTTCACGTTCGGCCAGCGCGGAACCCTTCAAATGGGCGTGTGACTCTGGGTCCACTCACGGGCCGGCTGAGAGAATTCGGCCGTCTTTCTTCAGAATGAAAGCGAACAATGCAGCATCAGATTCCGGCGAGCCGCTCACAATCCATACGTTAAATTTCAATTCGGCGTTTAAGGGTTGTTGGCTGGCAATCTTTTCCTGGCCAAACATTGGAATCCATACACTTTCGGCAATTCTTTTCGCTGTGTCCGCATCGGGAACAACGTCGGCGCCAGGGAGGACCGGATTGTGCAGATTCAAGAAACTCGATATCGGATGAAAAAAACCGACAGACGTTACCCCCGATGTCGTGGGTTCCTCTGCCATCGGATGGCGAGCCAATTCGTCACGGATAACGCCCGGTTCGAGGCCTAATTGATACAGAACCTTCGCGGCCAGGCAGTTTTCTTCACGCAGCATTCCAAGCAACAGGTGTTCTGCACCGATCAGGCGAGCCGCCAATCTCTCTGCCTCTTCGGCAGAATACGCAAGAATGCGTTTGCACTCGTTTGACAAAGGCATGTCGATCGATGTCGGAACCTTTTCCCGAACCGTCAAATGCGCCGTGACTTCTTTCGAAATATCCTGGACGGAAGGTGCGCCCGGCACAAAGCGATGAATCAGGTCGGTGTATTCGCGGATCGCGCCGAGCAGCAGGTGCTCGGACTCGATGGTCATACTCCCGAACTGGCTCGCCTCATAGCGGGCGTAGAAAACGACTCGGCGGGCTCTTACGGTATACCGTTCAAACATTGCTGTATTGTATCAACGCGTGCTGTGCGTTAGTCGCTCAGCGCGTGGTCGTGAAGAACACCACACCAAGGCTGCGAATGCAAACTATCAAAGTCCGATTTGCCGACATTTCGTCCAACTGATTTTTGGGCTTCGAGTACTCGCGCGCTCCTCTATTTCGCCGGGCCCCTCGGATCGAAATCGATCTCTCGAAGGTCCTTCATCGCCTTGGTCCAAAGACCCTGGAAACCTTCGGCCACTCTTTGCGTGAGTTCCCTATCGCGGACCAATAGTGATGCGAATCGCCCTTCTGGAATGAAAGGATGGTCAAGGCAGAGGATGACGACGTCATCGTCGATGACGTGAAACGGATGCCCAATCTCTCCAGAATAACGGACTCCCGTAACGTGTTCCAGATGAGCCCGGTGTTTGCGGAGAAAAGCGATGAGTCGTGGAGCCGTTTGGTATCCGAAACCGAAGACCACTCGTTGGTCCAGGTTCCGTTCAGTCGCATTGCCGGCGATTCGCCGAAGGATCGGAAATCCACCGGCCGTCACTTGCTCAATTGCGCCAAGGTCGCCTTGTTCCAGGTACGACCAGATTCGTCTCTGTGCGGTTGCCAAGTGTAAGACGTGCCGCTTCACATGACTCTCTGCGCCGAGAGCGACATCAACAAAAGTTCTGCGACCGCGAACTCGCTCCGGCAGGGCCGCGAACGACTGCCTCAATCCCTGTGCCCGCCGCGCAAACTGTTCAGTCTTACCACGCGCGATCTCAATCAGGCGGTCCACCACTTCATCACCCGGGAGAGCCGAATACAGTTTTGGACGAGTGGGTTGGAGTTCAACGAGGCCCAACGATCCAAGCTTCTCCATCGCTTGGTAGATTTTTGACGAAGGTACATCACCTTCCCGGCAAAGAGTCTCAGCGTCGGCCACTCCCTGTCCCATCAATGTTGCAAGGGCCTTCCGCTCGTATCCAGTGAGGCCTATTTCTTCGAGCAGATCCAGTTCATCCCACCGCATGGCGTTACTTTCTACTATATAAAGTAGCTGAACGCAAAACCTCCCGTTTCGTATGCTCGGAGACCAGAGATTTGGCAACGCATTCGATGATGCATTTCACAAAATAGATAAGGAGCCAGAAATGAAGGGAAACGCTCAGTTGATGCCAATGATTTCGGTCGAATCCGTAGATCGGGAACGGGCGTTCTATGTTGAAAAGCTGGGCTTCGGCCACATGATGGGCATGTTAGGCAAAGACGGACAGCTTGATTTCTGCACCGTCACTCTCGCCGGCGCAAGGGTGATGCTGCAGCGACCTCAGCAGAGAGTGGAGGGCACGAGTGCGACCACCTCCAGGCGTGCAGTTGAACTCTACATCGAGGTAGACAATGTGAACGAATACCACGATCAGGTCAAGAAACGCCGAGTACAAATTTCCGATCCGCTGACCGACCAAATGATGAACATTCTGCCCGCCGGCTTCTCAACGTTCTGTCTGAAGAAGTAACGGAGCCTGGAGCCATAATCAAAGACAAGCGGATGTTCGGCGGGCTTGCCATTATAGTCAACGGTCACATGTGCTGCGGGATTGTGGGGAATGAGCTTGTCATACGCGTGGCCGCAAACGAATGGGAGCGAGCCCTTTCGCAACCACACGCTCGCCCAATGGATTTCACTGGCCGGCCGATGCGCGGCTTCGTCTACGTTGACCCAACCGGATTCCGGTCCAAGGTTCAACTCAGAGCTTGGATTCAACGAAGTTTGAATTTCGTTTTGTCCTTGCCCCCAAAATGAACGTGAGCAGTTATGCGCGGCGCAACCGCTACTACGTTGGCGGAGTCAATCCACTTTGACGTAATACCGCGATCTCGTAGAAGTGAATGGGCCGACTGTCCCAATAGTATTTTGCGAGACCCGACAAAGTCACTCAAGCCACTAGGCCCGGCCAGTCGCGCTCCCGGATTCCAAATTTTCCGTGTGTGTGCGCGCGCTGGGCGCGCTCATTCTGGCCCGGCTCCACTTCCGGAAAGATGATTGCCATCGCACAGGTTGGTGGAGGCTGCTGGAGAGCATTCGCCACGTGCCTGTTCGTCATCAGAATCCCTCGTTGATGATTGGCCATGAATCCAAAGTGCCGGATGCGGACCAACCCTTGCGGCAGCACGTGCACAAGAACCGCCGGATGAACTCTTCGGCTGAAAGAGTCATTTTGCGTTTCTTGTTGCCGTGAGCATAGTCCCTCCAACGGAAGGTGACTTGATTGCCATCGGAAGAAATCAATCGACTTAGCAGAAAATGCCCTACTTTAGTTCTATATGAACTCGACCTTCCGGCCATTCCCCCGGTCAGCGTCACCGCCCGATAGTGCTCCGAGCAAGAACACTTCGCCCTGAGAGGAGAACTTATGCAACCACAGATCGCGTTTTGTAGCCGGTGTCGCGGTATGAGAGTAGGCTGGAACCAGCGCTATGTCTTGCATTCGCTAAAGTGTAGGCAATGGCGCCGCCACTCCTCCAGGTTATTCGGCCTGATGTTCCTTACGGCGGTTCTGTCTCTGGCTTTTCCCCAGCCGAGCAAGACGGTCGATTCCGTCGATGAGGCTACCGCGCTCCCGGAACAGGAAACCATTGTTCAACACAAGGTTGTACAGGTTAGCAGTCCTGTGGTTCGCTCGATTGAAGCGTTCCTCACCGCCCACAAGATTCCTGGTTCCGACCTGAAACGGCTGGCGCAAGCCATTGTTGCTGGTGCGAAGAAGCATGATTTGGATCCAAGGCTGATCGCCAGCGTCGTGATCGTCGAAAGCCGGGGAAACCCGTTTGCGATTTCGGGCAAAGACGCGATTGGCGTCATGCAGATTCATCTGCCAACCTGGGGACAGACTGCGGACCAAGAGGGCATTAACCTTCTGAAGGTCGAGGACAACATCGATCTTGGTGCACGAATCTTAAAGAACTACATAAGAAATTTCGGGCTGTGGGAAGGTGTCAAACGATACAACGGCTTTTTCGTCGACGATCCGGTTTCGGAGGGTTCCGCTCAGGAATACGTCGCCAAGGTTCAATGCGTTTACGAATTCCGGTCCGAAGACCGATCCGTCAATCCTGTCTCAATGCCTGCTGGGGATGGATTGTCGCGGCGCGGCCCGGGGGAATCATAGACGCCGCAACTGTTGTACAGAGAAGTGTGAGCGAAACTAGAGACACCAAGCATAGGAGAATCAAAAAGAGTTTTTCTCAGGGCGTGCGCAGCGATGCGGCAACGGAGCCGCATGAAAAGGACTAGTGAAATGCTTTAATACGAGTGGCTGGTTTTACCGGAACTCGCCCAGGGCTTAGCAAGCCGTACTGTCAAGTTGACGTAATACCGCGTCCCTTCACTTTGCATTCACCGTAGAAGCAGTTCTACGAGAAAGCGTAGGAGAATCGAACGCGGTTTTTCTATGGGGCTATGGGCAGAGATCCGGAAACTGGCAGAGATCCGGCAGCCGGAGCCGCGAAAACCGGATTTCGGGCATCCTGAAGAGCAATTGTCCGGGCTGCACAAGGATTTGAACGGGGCGATCGTCGAGCAGGGCCGGAACCATCCGGCCTGGAAGCACACCTTGGCGAAGGCGGCCGGTGCGCCGTCAGAATTCGGCGAGTTTGGGGTGTGGGTTGCGGCGAGCCGGAGCCAGGGGAGGAGGCCGCGATGCCAGGCCGAGGGAGTCGAGAATCTTTCGGGCCACGACAGGATCCTCGATGGCTGCCAGAATTCGCATCCGAGAGCCGCAGCGCGGACACTCCAAGACATCTAGCGCGAACACCCGCGCCATCAACTGAGCCCACGTGTAATTGCGCGGGCGAAGTCAAGAAATGCATGTCTTACATGAGGCGTGCTCTCGCTTAGGTATGCAAAAAAGCGGCGCATAAAAGCCGGCGGCTACGTGTATACCCGTAACCGTTGGCTTTTCGCCCACGCTTTTTATTTACGCAGCGATGAACGTCATCGATGGGCTCCAATCCGTGTAACCCAGCTTACCCAGCGCGCGGACCTGAAACTGGTAGGTTCCGGCCGGCGTGAGGCCACTGACAATCACTTTTTTGGAACTGGTCAACGTCAGCGTGGTCCAGGGACCCAGGGCTCCGCCCGTACCTTCGAGTGCGTAATGCACGTCGTAGGCAATGGTGCCGGTCTGGCTTTCGACCTTCACAACGGCTTGTCCGCTGTTCGGGCCGCGGTCGATCGAGCTGAACTTCGCCGGGGCCAACGGCTGCGGCGCCGTCCGCGTGTGGGACTTTGCCGTAAAGCCGCTGGTAGCGAACGTCGCCGGGTCGTCGTTGCAGGCGCCTTCGACGTAATGTCCGAGGGACTCGTACATCTTGATCACCGCCCGACGCTGTTTGTCTTTCGCGCTGATGGATTTCTTACCTCCATCCTCCGCGTCAACAATCAACGCATTGAAGCTGTCCAGAGCCTGCCGGAATACCGGCAGGGGAACCGGCGGGTTTGGATATGCCGTATTGTTCAACAAGCCGCTGTAAGCGGTGTTACACGCCTTCAGCACGTCGGAATCCGACACTCCATGGAAACCCAGAATCGCCTTGATCTTCTTGATCACATTGTTAATAGTCTCCATTGTTCTCACCTCCTTCCTCTATTGGATTCGTTACTCCAGCCGCGCCAGTAAAAGTCGAGAGACATGCGGCCGGAATGAATGTCTCTCCACATCCCGTTAAAATTCGTATGGTGCTATCGCTATTGCTTTAGCGAGAACGCGTTCGCCTTCTTCGGTAACCTTGAAAAAGACTTTGGCCTTCTCGGTTTCGGTTGCCCGGATGTACTCGGAGGAGATGAAACCTTCTCCCTCCAATCGGCTGAGCGTAAAGTACACGCCGGAAGTCCCCGACGATTCTGACGCTCCTTGATTGGCCTGAGCCGTGATTTCATCCAGTTCGCCTTTTCCGGCGAGCTCCAGTGTTGCCGCCATGACCTTCCGTTCAAATTTCTCCAGGGGCCGCATGTTCGGGCCACCCTGACGCGTTCGCTCAGCGCGTGCCTTCATTCCCTGCGATCGGATCATATCCGACACCTCTTTAACGAGACGGTGGAACTTGATCCGGTTTTCTTCCGCCGTGCGGCTTGCGTCGCCTTCACCATTGTTCACAGGGTTATCCTCCCTTCGACTTCCATGGCTTTCTTCATCTTCTTACGGCTGCGAGAGAGCTTCTGCGCCACCGTCTCTTCTTCCATCTTTTTCATCTCGGCGATGTCCGCCTGCGTCAGGCCTTGCGTGTAATACAGCTCGACAACTTCCCGCTCCTCTGGAGTCAGGCAAGTTTTTGCTTCCTCGAGAGCGTCCAGCAGTGCCTGGTCGATGGTGCCGCGGGCAGGAACCGAAAGCTCCGGCAGATCGATGTTCTCGTCGATTCGCCGGCGCTCGCGCGTCCGATGGACATTCTTCGCCTCGTTGACGATCGCCCCGATCAAATAAGCCGGAGGGTTTTCCCTGAGGCCGGCCGGGATTCCACCGATCACGAATCGGACGCAGAGCCTCTGAATGACATCATCGGCGTCGCAGTCGTTCTGCGTGATCCTTCGGGCCGTCCGGAACATCATTTTTCGGTACCGGTCGATCATCTCGCCGAGGAACTGGTCGTCGGTTCCCTTGAGCCCGATTTGTCTCCAGTCGTCGCTCACTCAATTTCTCCCCACTGGTATAACACCGGAAACGACCAAAACCTGACACGCTTTCAAAAAATTTCTTGAAAAGTTTTTGGCTCGCTCCCTGCCACTAACGTTTTCGGCCACCATCTTCGAATTGTGATCGCAATTCCGGGATGTTCATCCCAATCGGGGAATTGGGATCCCAATCCTGAGATTTTGATGACAATCGAGAAATTGTGATCTCGATTCTGGGATTTTCATCGCAAGTCCGGAAATTGTGGCCGCAATTCCGGGGATGTTGATCGCAATGCGGGATTTGTGATCGCAATTTTGGGATTTTGTTCCCAATCGGGGAATTGGGATCGCAAATCCTGAGATTTTGATCACAACCTGGAAATTGTGACCGTAATTCTGGGGTTGTGATCGCAATCTGCAAATTGCGATGACAACGTGGGAGTTTGATCACAATCTGCAAATTGTGTGATCACAATTTTGAGATTCTGATGACAGTCCGGAAAATTGTGATCTCAATTCCTGGGTTTTGATCACAATCCAGCAAATTGTGATCAAAATTCTGGGATTTTGATCGGTCCTTACTGAAAACTCCATCCGCCCATTTTCCCAGTCAATTAAGGCAAAAGTCTCCGAGGGAGACTGAGGACGGGCGCTTATCAGCAGTGAGTCAAATCCGTTGGCCGGCATATCACCGTCGAACCAATAACAAGCCGGGTCCCGATCCCGGGCTGATTTAGACCTCAGACCTAATTACGCAGCCCGCCGTTCGTAACGATGATGGAGACCGCCGACTTCGGGAATCGCAATTACTTTGCCGAGCGACTGTACCGGGCGTGAGTTGGGTGAGTCCCTATCCAACGAAAGGTGAAGCCGCGATTTATTGTAGTAGCGGAAATACAAACGTAGTGTGCGACGTAGCGATGCTTCATCGAAGATGATGACATGATCCAGGCATTCCCGTCTTATCGATCCGATGATTCGCTCGATGTAAGCGCGTTGCCATGGAGACCTCGGGACGCTGAGAACTTCTTTGATACCCAACACCTCGACCTGTTTCCGAAACTCGTCTCCGTAAATCCGATCTCGATCCCGAAGCAGGTATTTGGGTGCGCTGTCGAATGGAAAGGCTTCGACGATCTGCTGGGCGGTCCACGCGGCTGTTGGGTGAGCCGTGACGTTAAAGTGGAGAACACGACGGCGGTCGTGAGCAAGCACAACAAAAACGAACAGAACTTCAAACCAGATCGTATGCACCGTGAAAAAATCGATCGAACCGAGTTGAGAGATGTGGTTTTGGAGGAATGTTCTCCAGGTTTGGGATGGAGGCTTGTGATGACGGACCATGTATTTCGCCACCGATGCCTCGGAAATCTGGATACCCAATTTCAGGAGTTCACTGCGAATCCGAGGTGCGCCCCAGATGACGTTCTCGCGGCTCATGGTTCGAATCAGCTCACGAGTTTCCCTCGGAACCTTCGGCCGTCCCGGTCGGCCGTGACGAATCTTCCAGGTCCAATACCACAGGAATCCTCGGCGGTGCCAACCGATGACAGTTTCAGGTTTAACGATGATCAAGGCGGAACGCCATCCCGACCAGAATCGAGACAGCCAAACCCAAAAACACCGATCGGTACGATTGAGCAGGAGTCGTTTGGGATATGGAGTTCGCTGTAGCACGGTCAGTTGATGACGGAGCGCAATGATTTCGGTTTGAAGCCTGGCTTGCTGGCGAAAGCCGGTGAGCACAACACGAAACGTTATTAATATAAGGTTGAACACGGCCGGAGAAGGCTAGCAACGGCTGGCTGGAAGTTCAACATTTACAAGGCCGACGAGGTTTTCAGTAACGACAATCACGAAGACTGCATTGGATTGCTCGATGTCCCGAGCTACCCGTTCGGCTGTCACGTTACCGCTTACAAGGTTTTCGAACTCTTTGAAACAACCGCGAACATTTGTACCCAGAAATGCCTTAGAAAAGAAACTGATGTACTCTTCGTCCCTTTGGCTGTGTGATCCAAAAATTTGGGCCATGTCCTACGCTCCTCCCACTGCTTGCAAGGTTTACATGTAGTAGCGGTAATGAATTGCAGGCTCTTTGTCTCCTGCTAATTTCAGGATCTCTCCAACTTTTTTCGAAAATGCCAGCGTAATGGGACCGCGGATGTTGAACGCCGCGGTATTGCAATTCAATTTAGTCAAGCGCAGGATATCCGCAGCAGTTTCGGAAAAAGGGATCGAGCCCAATTCTCTAGAAGTTCGAGAGGCTGAGGCACGCGAAATCCCGGATAGCAACGGAGGAAGGGAATGTATCCGGTGGTGTAAATAAGGCCCAGATTATCTCCATGATGAATTGCGGTTCCCCGGATGACGGGCTTCATGCCAGGCCGAAGACAGAACAATCCACGTCGCCCTATCGTTGTCAGGGCATAGTGTCGAATATTAGCAAGTGCATCTTCAAAGCCCGTTCGCTCTTCCTGCGTATAACGTGATGTCTTATGCAAAACGACCTTGCGGGGATATGTGCCAACCTGCTTCTCGTAAACTTCAAGCACCTGCTTCAAAAGCTTTGATGCTTGCTCCTCCGGCAAATGTGGCGATTTCTCCAAACTGTCTTTCGGGTTCCACTCAAACCGCTCGCCGCGCAACACAAACCCTTCGCCGTGTTCCGAAAACTGTTGTGCCACACTTGTTCGAAGAAATGGAGACCGCGCCTCATCTTCGTGAAAGAAGGAAATTCCGACAAAGCAGGAACCCTCAATTGTGTCCGCAAGCCGCCAGGGTATGATGCCCGCTTTGTACATCAACGCCACCGAAAGATTCCATGCGCGAGTGGCAGATCTTGCACACCTTTAGTTCCTGCGAGAGTCCTGTTCCAAATGAGCTGCGTTGTCAAGACATTCAGGGCGGCGGCTTTTTCGATTGCTTCGGCTGGACCTACGATTCCAACTCGTAGCTGTTCGTATAGACGCCACCTCCGATTCGACGCGACGCATAGTCGGTACTTCTTTCTTCCGAAGGATGGATATCCCAAGAGGATTAGCTGGAATATCGGAGGGAAGTGGGTCTCCCGCGAGGTGACGACGAGGCACATGATCAAGAGAGTGAATGCTAACGGCGAGAAAGAGGCTGTTCAATTTGGATGGCGGCAGCAGGGAATTCATGCAAACTTCGTGCTCCTTCCTTCAGGTTTATTCCTTCGGATTGAACCGACATGGCTTCTCACTAAACCGGACGCTCGGGCTCCTCAATGTATGTGCACTCCAGGTTCGGTTGCGTTTTCGCCAGAAGATTCTGGAGCGGCGCTGCCTTTATTTCCGTCGGTGGTGTCCTTCGCCGCGTTGATCGTCTACTCGGGGTCGCACTCTTCACTGATTACCTCTGAGATCGCATCCGCCCCATGGAACAAACCTAATTGCGGAACATTGAGATCGTCTTCCATTTCCGTTTTCATAAGGCTGTCGTAATCCATTTGATCACCTAAGATTCCGCCCCATATGTATCCCGAATCTTGGCTTGGGTTAGTTCGACGCACTCCTTAGCGGAAGACCGTAAAATTGGAATTTCAGCTCGAGGACAAGACTTCCATTGAACTCGCGTTGGAGGATTACAAAAAGATCAAGGCGGACTTCTCGGACTGCCTTATTGGCCGGCGAAATCGCGCTTCAGGTTGAGGCGACGCTCACGTTTGATCGCCGCCTCAAGAGCGTGGATACGTTCGAGGTCCTCTAATTCTTCCGAATTGGAAATGGCACCGAGCGAGACGGCACGCGCACGGGAGTCGGCGTGATCCCTTGGCGGTAAGAAGGACTCCAGCGATGCGACTCAGGAACGGCCGCAAGAGACTGGACTTATTTTCCACCACTCGGCAAACGCAGCCAGGGCGGCGGTCCCGCGTTCTCACCCGACTTCTGGGGCAGCGTTCCGGGCGGCTATCGCAACACTATCAACGACAACGTGGTCCTGATCGAGATGATCGAAACGATAGGCGGCGTTGCCCAAGCCCGCGAGATCGCGACGATTCCCGGCGTGGATGCCGTATTTGCAGCCAGCGGAGATCTCGGCAATTTTTCAGGCTACAGACAGGGCGACCGCGATTACGAGCGGCTGATCAACGCCGTGCATGATGCAGCTCTAGCGGCCGGCAAGCGGCTGTGCGGACCCTTTGCCTGGCGCGATCGCGCCGACTTCACATGTTTCCAGAGTGGCAGCGAGACGGCAGCAATCGCCCGGGGAGTGGCCGCGGAGCTTGGAAATCTGAAAGACACACAGGGCAAACCCGACGCCGGGCCTTACGCTCCAAGGAGGTAATTTATCTGGTGTTGTCTTCTCCCTCTTCGTGGAGGAGAATTTCGAAGTAAACCAGTTGGGAAGGGGCAAACCACATGAGAAGCAAGTTGGCTCTTGCCACTCTATTGTTGACCGCGGCACAGGTTTGGGCTCACCACTCCTTTTCCGCCGAATTTGATGTAAAGAAACCGATCCATTTTACGGGTGTGCTGACGAGAGTGGAATGGGTCAATCCCCACACATGGCTCCATGTTGATGTGAAGGCCGCAGATGGTCAGGTTACCAGTTGGATGCTGGAAGCGGGTACTCCCAACGTTCTATTCAGGCGGGGACTTACGAAAGGTTCTGTTCCTGTTGGAATCGAAGTCGTGGTTGACGGCTTTCAGGCCAAGGACGGGTCGCCTAAGGGAAGCGCGCGAGATCTTACCTTCCCCGACGGCCGAAAAGTATTCCTCGGCGCAGACCCGGGGAGTGCGGGCGCTCCAGAAGAAGACAAGAAGTAAACGGAGGTAAACGATGAATCTGAGACTCCCGGCTGTTGCAGTGATTTCGGCAGCTGTTTTCCTCCTACCGGCAGGGATTGCTGGCCAGGCCCCAGCGGATGTCAGCCGGACTGCAAGAAACGCGCTGGCGACAAAGCCGGCGACAACGTGGACGCCACCGCGTCTGGCAGACGGCAGGCCGGATCTGATTGGATACTGGTCGAACAACACAGCAACACCCTTCGAACGACCTCAGGCTTTTGCGGGGCGGGAGTTCTTAACCGACGATGAAGTGAGAGCGCTTGAAAGGGAGTCGAGAGAGCGAACCAAGGCTTCGGACTTTCAAGTGACTCAGCGGCCCGGTGAAGTAGGCGATTATAATGCCGCCTTTAAAGAAGATTCCAGGTGGATTGTGTCGACCAAACGCACTTCCATCATTACTGATCCCAAGGACGGACGGATGCCGGCTCTTACGCCGGAAGCCCGAAAAAGATTTGAAGCCGATCAGGAGTACCACAAACAACACCCTCACGATGGACCGGAGGGCATGACCACGATCGAGCGGTGTATCACCTGGATTACCAGCGGACCACCGATGCTGCCCACGTTCTACAACAATAACTATCACATCGTTCAGACCCACGATTACGTCGCGATTTTGACCGAGATGATCCATGACGTGCGCCTGATTCCGTTGGATGGGCGGCCGCACGGGAGCGTTCGTCAATGGACGGGCGACTCTCGTGGACATTGGGAGGGCGACACGCTCGTCGTGGAAACTACAAACTTTAACGGGAAACGAAACTGGTTTGGCATAGCAATGACCGAAGGGGGAGGAGGAAAGCGTCCGGATGAGAGAATGCGCGTGATCGAACGCTTCACGCAGACTGCTCCGGATATCCTCCTTTACCAGTTCACGGTTGACGATCCAGGCACCTACACAAAGCCGTGGTCTGGCGAAATCCCAATGAGGTCGACGAAAGGGCCTCTCTACGAATATGCGTGCCATGAAGCCAATTACGCGATGATAGACATTCTCTCCGGCGCTCGAGCTGAAGAACGAGAAGCCGCAA
>Ga0209266_1001885_pt1 | contig 13543 bp, 14 predicted proteins | sample GraSoiAngelo_132_FD_185889 | JGI IMG/M metagenome (GOLD analysis project Ga0209266, IMG submission 185889) | Grasslands soil microbial communities from the Angelo Coastal Reserve, California, USA - 14_0929_02_40cm (SPAdes) (version 2) | ecosystem: Environmental > Terrestrial > Soil > Grasslands ...
GCGCACACGCGCGACATCGAGCGCCTGCTCGGCTACAAGGGCAGCGACGAGGTCATCCACCGCGACGACCTCGTGCTGCTCGGAGCGGCGGCCGCCGAGAGCTGAGCGGGCGGGAGGCGCGCCCGGGCCGTGGCGCAGGAGGTGGCACCATTCCGCCACCTCCGTTAGAGTACCACGGCGATGCAGGCGATCGAGGCCGCACGCATGGTGGACGCGCTCTCGGGTGACGCGCGCGGCGCCGCGCGCGTGCTCGCCGGCGCGTCCAGGGCGGCCAAGGACGCCGCGCTGCGCGGCGCCGCGGCGCGGCTGCGCCGCGACGACCCCGCGATCCTCTGCGCCAACGCGGACGACGTCGCCCGCGCGCGCGCCGCAGGCGAGAGCGCGGCCTTCGTCGATCGCCTGACGCTCACGCCGGCGCGCATCGACGCCATGGCGCGCGGCCTCGAGGAGATCGCCGCCCTCCCCGACCCCGTCGGCGAGACGATCGCCGCCTGGCGGCGGCCGAACGGGCTCGAGATCGCGCAGGTGCGCGTGCCGATCGGCGTCGTGCTCTCGATCTACGAGTCGCGCCCGAACGTGACCGCCGACTCGGCGGCCCTCTGTCTCAAGACAGCCAACGCCGCGCTCCTGAAGGGCGGCTCCGAGGCGCAGGCGACGAACCGCGCGATCGCGGCGGCGGTTCGCGCCGAGGTCGAGGCCGCCGGGCTGCCCGGCGCGGCCGTGCAGCTGGTCGAGGGCGGACGCGAGGTGACGCGCGGGCTGCTCAAACGCGACGACCGTATCGACGTCGTCATCGCGCGGGGCGGCGAGACGCTCAAGCACACGATCCTCGAGGAGAGCCGCATCCCGGTGATCAAGCACTTCGAGGGCATCTGCCACCTCTACGTGGACGAGAGCGCCGACCTCGCCATGGCCGAGCGCATCTGTCTCAACGCGAAGGTCGAGCGGCCGAGCGTGTGCAACGCGATCGAGAACCTGCTCGTGCACGAGGCGGTCGCGCCGCGCTTCCTGCCGCGCATCGCGGCGGCGCTCCGCGCCCGCAGCTGCGAGCTCCGCGGCGACGCGGCGAGCCGCGCCATCGTCGCCGACCTGAAACCCGCCACCGACGCCGACTGGGACACCGAGTACCTGGACCTGATCCTGAGCGTCGCGCTCGTGCCCTCGCTCGACGCCGCCCTCGCCTTCATCGCGCGCCACTCGACGGGCCTCGCCGAGGCGATCGTCACCGAGGACTACCGCGTCGCGCGCCGCTTCCTCGCCGAGGTCGACGCCGCGGCGGTGTTCGTGAACGCCTCCACCCGCTTCACCGACGGCTACGAGTTCGGCTTCGGGGCCGAGGTCGGCATCAGCACGAACCGCCTGCACGCGCGCGGGCCGATGGGCCTGCGCGAGCTCACCACCTACAAGTACCAGGTGCAGGGCAGCGGCCAGATCCGCGCGTGAGCGGCATCGGCATCTTCGGCGGGACGTTCGACCCGATCCATCTCGGGCACCTGCGCGCCGCGGAGGAGGTGCGCGAGGCGGAGCGCCTGGACGAGATGTGGCTCGTCCCCGCCGCGCTCCCCCCCCACAAGGAGGGCGAGGCGCTCGCCGGGGCGGCCGATCGGCTCCGCATGGTCGAGCTCGCCGTGGCCGGCGTGCCCGGCTTCCGCGTTTCGCGCCTCGAGCTCGATCGGCCCGGCCCGTCGTACTCGGTCGACACGCTGCGCGCGGTGCGCGCCCAGGTGGGCGCACCGTCGCGGCTCGTCTTCGCACTCGGCCTCGATGCGTTTCGCGACTTCCACCTCTGGAAGGAGCACGCGGCGCTGTTCGCGCTCGCCGACGTCATCGTCGTGACGCGCCCGCCCGCGCCGGCCCGCCTCACCGCGGATGAAATTCCTCTTGCGGCTCGGGAGGCCTTCTGGTACGACTCGGGCAGTGGGGTTTTCCACCACCAGTCGGGGCGCGTGCTGAGGCTTCAGCACATCACGGCCCTCGACATCTCGGCGGCCAGGATCCGCGCCAACGTCGCCGCCGGCCGCTCGATCCGCTTCCTGGTGCCGCCGCTGGTCGAGGCGTACATCGCCGAGCACCGGCTCTACCGCGAGGAGGACGCCCGGCGTTGACCCGTCTCGGCGGCTGGGAGCAGGCGCTCGAGTGCACCCGCGCCGCTCTCGACCACAAGGCCTACGACCTCGTGGTGCTCGAGACCGGCCGGCTCACGTCGATCGCGGACTACTTCGTCATCTGCAGCGGCCGTTCGGACACCCAGGTGCAGGCGATCGCGCAGGCGGTCGAGGAGCACCTGGGCAGCCTCGGCGAGCGCCCGCTGTCGGTCGAGGGGCTGCCGCACGCGCAGTGGGTGCTGATGGATTACGGCGACGTCGTGGTCCACGTCTTCTACGTGCCGGTGCGGAGATTCTACGACCTCGAGCGCTTGTGGATGCGTGCGCCGCGCGTCGAGTTGCCCGAGCCCTTCCAGAGCCAGGCGCGCAGCCAGAAGACCGGCACCGAAGGGCGCTGACGGCGCGCCGTTCATGACGCGCTGGCTCTGGGCGCTGGTCGGCGCGGTGGTGGTCCTCGGCGCCGGCTACTTCGCCTTCCTGAATCCCGACGGGGTCGAGCTCCATCTCACGCCCGCGCGCACGGCGAACCTGCCGCTCGCGGCGGCACTCCTGGGCGCCTTTGCGGCTGGTGGCGCGCTCGTCGGCTCGTTCGCCGGCGTGCGCGCCGGTGCGCGCGGCTGGCGGCGGTGGCGCACGGCGCAGCGGGCGCGGCGCGAGGCGCGGCGCGCGGCCGTGGTGGCGCGCGCGCAGCACCTGGTGTGGGCGGGCGACTACCGGACGGCGCGCGGCGAGCTCCTGCGCGCCGAGGGCGGCGCCGTCCCGAGCGACGCAAGCCGCCTGGCACTCCTGGCCGAGGCCCATCTCTACGACGACGACCCCGCCGGCGCGCGGAGGCTCCTCGAAGAAGGGCTCCAGCAGGCCGGGCCGGAGCCGCGGCTGCTCGCGCTCCTCGCAGAGGCGGCCGAGCGCATGGGCGACCTCGGCGCGGCAGCCGACGCGCTCGAGCGCACGCGGGCCGCCCATCCCGAGAGCCCGCGCCTCGCACGCCGGCTGCGCGACGTCCACACGGCCGCAGGCCGCTGGTCCGAGGCCCTCGCCGTGCAGGGCGAGATCCTGCTCCGCGTCCGCGACCCGGCCACGCTCGCGCGCGAGGAGCAGGTGCTGCGCGGGCTCCGCTACCAGGCGGCGCTGGCCGAGCCCGAGCCGCGGCGGGCGGCACGGCTCTGCCTCGCCATCGCGCGCGAGGATCCGGGCTTCGTGCCCGCGTCGGTAAGCGCCGGCGACCTCTTCGAGCGCGCGGGCCGCCGCTTCACGGCGCGACGGGTGTGGGAGCGCGGCGCGCGGCGGCGGGCGGCGGTGGTCCTGCTCGAGCGCCTCGAGCGTCTGAACACGAGCGAGGGGAAGCCCGAGCGTACGACGCGGCTCTACCGGCGCCTCGGGCGGCGCCATCCGGAGAGCGCGGCCGTCGCGCTCCTCTTCGCGCGCCATCTGATTGCGCAGGGCAGGCTCGATGAGGCCGAAGCGGCGCTGAACACGCTCCCCGCCGCCGCCGCGGGCCATCGCCTCGTGCACGTCCTCTGGGCCGAGGCGCACCGGCAGCGGGGCAACTCGAGCCTCGCGGCCGAGACCTACGCGCGCGCCTTCGGCGCCGACCTGGGCCTGGTGGCGCCGTTCCGCTGCGCCGCCTGCCGGCGCGAGGCGGCGACATGGAGCGGCTACTGCGAGGAGTGCAAGCGCTGGGGGACGTTCGAGGCAGAGGTGGAGCAGGCTTCTTGACCCAGCCGTGCGCGCGTTCCATGGTCGCGCGCATGGCCAGGCTCACGCTGATCGAGCTCTATCCCTCGCCGTGGTCGGAGCGCCTGCGCTGGGCCCTCGAGTGGAAGCGGGTGCCGTACGCGCGGCGGGCGTACCAGCCGCTCGCGGGCGAGGAGGAGCTGCGCCGTGCCACGGGGCTCTCGACCGTGCCGGTGCTGCTCGCCGACGGCGAGGTGATCGGCGACTCCGACGCCGCGCTCGAGTGGCTGGAGACACACCACCCGTCGCCCGCGCTCGTGCCCGAGGACCCGCGGCTGCGCGCGCAGGTGCGCGCGTGGGAGGTCGCGGCGACGGAGACCCTGGCGCCCGCAGCCCGGCTGGTCATGATCGGGCGCTGGAAGGCGCGCGGCATGCAGCCCTTCGCAGACCACTTCGCGGCCAAGTACGGGTGGTCGGAGGCGGAGGAGGCCCGCACGGAGCGGCTCCTCAGCGCGCTCATCGCCGATCTCGCGCGCGCGGTCGCCTCGTCGCCGTACCTCGTGGGCGAGGGGTTCACGCGCGCGGACCTGACCGTGGCGTGCATGGTGGCGGGCGTGATCGGCATCCCGCCCGACGAGCTCTTCGCGCTCGAGGAGAGCATGCGCGCGATGTTCGGGGTGCTGCCCGAGGAAGACCCTGCGGTCGCACCGCTGCGGGCCTGGCGGGACGGGATCTACCGGCGGCACCGGGGTGGACGGGTCACGCCGGACGCGGGTGCGTGACGCGGCGGCCACGGTTTCATCCCACCGTCGCTTTCCCCCCGAACAGATGCGCATGCATCTCCGCCAAGCTCGCCAGATCGTGCACGTCCCGCGCGAAGTTCGGCACCTGCACCACCGGCACGGCGCGCGGGAGGCCGGCACGGAACATCTCCAGGCGGAGCGACTCGCCGCGCGCCAGCGCCTGGTAGTCGACGAAGTTCGCCGCCAGCTCGGCCGCCTCGCCGGTCGCGCCACCGAGCGCCCTCGCGACGGCGCGCGCCACCTGTTCCGCGTCCTCGGGCCCGAGCTCGCCGCGGCGCGCGCCGCGACCCGCGGGCCGGTACTCGCGGTGGACCCGGTTGAAGACGACGCCCTTGAGGGGCATGTGCAGCTCGGCCATCTTCGTCGACAGGTACTCGGCGTCGCCGAGGACCTGCTCCTCGGGGCCCGTCACCAGCACGAAAGCGGTCTCCGCGCCGCGCAGCACCTTGTAGGCGCGCTCGACACGCGGCTGAAAATTCTCGAAGAGGCCGCTCATGCTGGTGAAGAAATCGGAGATCTCCGCCAGCGCCGACATGCCGGTCGCCTGCTCGAGGCGGCGGAGGAGGAAGCCGGCCGTCCGGTTCATGGCGCGGAGCGCCGACCAGCCGGCCGAGAAGTACGGGCGCACGAACCACCTGACGACCTTGCGGTCGAGGAAGTCGCCGATCCGCGTTGGCGCCTCCAGGAAGTCGAGCGCGTGGCGCGTGGGCGGTGTGTCGACCACGATGAGATCGTAGGCGCCGTTCTCGGCCAGCACGCAGAGCTGCTCGATCGCCATGTACTCCTGCGAGCCGGCGAAGGTCTGCGAGAGGTGCTGATAGAAGGGGTTGGCGAGGATGCGGGCGCGCGCCTCCGCCGGCGCGTGGCGCTCGACGAGCGCGTCCCACGCGCCCTTCTGGTCGAGCATCATCGCGGCGAGGCTCCCGCGCGGCGCCCCGAGCCCCTGCGCGGTGAAGTAGGTGGCGGGGATCTCGCGCGCGTCGTGGCCGAGCGTCTCGACGCCGAGCGAGCTCGCGAGCCGGCGCGCGGGGTCGATCGTGATCACCACCGCCCGGCGTCCCGCGAGCGCGCCCCAGAGCGCGATGGAGGCGGCGACGGTCGTCTTCCCCACCCCGCCGCTCCCGGCCGAGATGACGATCTGGTGCCGCTCGACCAGCTCGCGCAGCGTCACGACGACCTCGAGCGCCGGCGCGCGGCGGGCTCCGCGCGTCCCGCCATCCCGGCCTCCAGCAGGCGCGCCGTCTGCTCCAGCTCCGCGCACCCGAACTCCTCGACGAACAGGAAGGGCAGCTCGATGAGCGGCGCGTCGCCGATGCCGGCGTGCAGGCGGGCCAGGTTGGCGGCGTTGATGTCGGACCAGCCGCTCTCCTCGGCGGCCCGCTCGGCAACGCAGTGAAGAAGCGCGCGTTCGGCGCTCGGCTCCATCCGGGCGGCGGCGTGCAGGCGCTCGACGGAGGCCGGATCGAAGCGCCGGCGGTGCAGGCGGTTCACGATCACGTGGCCGAGCGGGAGGCCGAGCGCGCCCGTGAGCTGCGCGCGCATCTCGAGCGTTTCGATGACCGGCATCTCCTCGGCGAGCGTCACCAGGTGCACCGCGGTCGCGCGCGGGTCGCGCAGGAGGTTGGTGATCTTCGTCGCCTCGCGCTGCACCAGGCCGGCGCCGAAGGTCTCGCGCGCCGCCTGCGGCATGCGGAGGTACTGGAGGCTGTGGCCGGTCGCCGGCGCATCCACCACGATCGCGTCCCACGCCGGCCGCCCGCCCTCCGTGCGCGTCGCCTCGTACCAGATCTTCCCGACCGTCATCAGCTCCTTCAACCCGGGCGCGGCGGCGACGAAGTACTGGTATATCTTGCTCTGCAAGACGGTGGCGAGCAGGCGCTTCACCGGGATGACGAGGTTCAGGTACTCCTCGAGCGCGGCCCGCCCGTCGACGTGGAGCACGTGCAGGCCGGCGCGCACCTCCGGGCCGAGCAGACCCGCGAGCCGCCCCCCCGGCTCCATCTCGACCCCCAGCGTGCGCCGCCCCCGGCGCGCGAGCGTGAGCGCGAGGGCCGCCGCAACGGTCGTCTTCCCCACCCCGCCCTTGCCGACGACGAAGTGCAGCCGGCGCTCGAGGAGCGAGGCCGGCATGGGCTACGAGTCGACGCGCCGGAAGGCGAGCACGGCGTTGGTGCCGCCGAACCCGAAGGAGTTGGAGAGCGCAGTGTCGACGCGAGCCGGCCGGGCCTCGCGCGCGACATAGTCCAGGTCGCAGGCCTTGTCCGGCTCCTCCAGGTTGATGGTCGGCGGCAGAACGCCGCGGGCGAGCGTGAGCACGGTGTAGGCCGCCTCGACCGTGCCCGCCGCGCCGAGGAGATGGCCGGTCATCGACTTGGTCGAGCTGATCGCGAGGCGCGCCGCGTGCGGCCCGAACACGCGCTTCACGGCCAGCGTCTCCGCCTCGTCGTTGAAGGGCGTGCCGGTGCCGTGGGCGTTGATGTAGCCGATCGCGCCGGGCTCGATGCCGGCGTCGTCGAGGCAGCGGCCCATGCACTCGGCCGCGCCCACGCCCTCGGGCGCGGGCTGCGTCATGTGATACGCATCGCAGGTGGCGCCGTAGCCGATGAGCTCGGCGTAGACGCGCGCCCCCCGCCGGCGCGCATGCTCGACCTCCTCGAGGACGAGGACGCCCGCGCCCTCCGCGATCACGAAGCCGTCGCGCCGGGCATCGAAGGGACGGCTCGCGCGCTCGGGTTCGTCGTTGAAGTTGGTGGCGAGCGCGCGCATGGCGCTGAAGCCGCCCACACCGAGGACGCAGATGGGCGCCTCCGCGCCGCCCGCGAGCATGACGTCCTGGCGGCCGTCGCGGATCAGCACCAGCGCCTCGCCGATCGCGTGCGCGCCCGAGGCGCAGGCGCTGGTGGTGGCGTAGTTCGGACCGCGCGCGCCGTAGCGCATGGCGATCTGCCCCGAGGCCATGTTCGGGATGATGCGCGGGATCAGGAAGGGCGAGATGCGGCGCCCGGCCTGCGCGGTCAGGTTGAGATAGGCCTCCTCGACGCTCGCGATGCCGCCGATCCCGACGCCCACGATGACGCCCGTCCGCTCGGGCGCGGCGAGCGGTAGCGGCAGGCTCGCGTCCTGCACGGCCAACTCGGCGGCGCCGACGGCGTACTGGATGAAGATGTCCATCTTCTTCAAGTCCCTGCGCTCGATGAAGCGCTCGGGCTCGAAGTCGCGCACCTCGCCGGCGATCCGGGCCGGGAGGGGCGAAGCGTCGAAGCGGGTGATCTTGCCGATCCCGGAGCGGCCCGCGACCAGGCTCTCCCAGTTCGGCTCGGTGCCGGTGCCGAGCGGGGTCACGAGGCCGAGCCCCGTCACCACCACGCGGCGGCGTGTGCCGTTCGCAGCGCTCAAGGGGCGCCATGCTAGCGCCGGGTGCGGGGGAGTCAAGGTCGCCTTCTAGGTGGGATGGCTTGTCAACGGGAACACGCGCGCGCATCGTGGCCCATGACACGGGAGGGTGCGATGGTCGGGATGCCGGTATCGCGTCGCGGCTTCATCAAGGGCGTGGGCGCGGTGGCAGCTGCGAGCATGCTTCGGGTGCGCGGCGGCGGCGCCGAGCAGGTGCGTGCGGCGGCGCCCGGCGCGGCGCGGATACGCTTCGGCGTGCAGCCGAGGCCCGAACAAACGACGTACGACGACATCCTGCGTTGCTGGCAGACGTGCGACGAGCTCGGCTTCGACTCGGCGTTCACGTTCGATCATTTCATGCCCATCGACGGGAAGCCCGGTCCCTGCCTGGAGGGCTGGACGCTCCTCTCCGCCCTCGCCGCGCAGACGAAGCACGTGAAGGTTGGCGTGCTCGTGACCGGCAACACCTATCGGTACCCGGCGGTGCTCGCCAAGATGGCGGCCACCGTCGATCAGGTGAGCCACGGACGCTTGATCCTGGGTATGGGCGCCGCCTGGTTCGCGGCCGAGCACACCGCCTACGGCATCCCGTTTTACAGCAAGGGCGAGCGAGCCCGCCGCCTGGTCGAGTCGGTGCAGGTGGTGAAGGCGCTCTTCACCCAGGACAGGGCGACGTTCACGGGCAGGTACTACCAACTGAAGGACGCTCCATTTGACCCCAAGCCGGTGCAGCGCCCGCATCCGCCGATCCTGATCGGCGGGATGGGTCCGAAGGTCGTCCTGCCACTGGTCGCTCGACATGCGGACATCTGGAACTTCTTCGCACCCGACGACCCCGCGCAGGCAAACGAGACCATCGCCCGCTTCGACGCCCTCTGCCAGAAGGTCGGCCGGAACCCGGCCGAGGTCGAGAAACAGACGACGCTGCACCCGAAAGAGATCGCGGGCCGGCCGGCGAAGGAGGTGCAGGGCCGCGTCCGGGCGCTGGCGGCCGTGGGCGTCCGGCACTTCGTGGTCTCGCTGCCCGCGCCCTACGACATGGCCATGCTGCGCGCCTTCGCGAAGGATGTCATGCCGGCGCTGCGCGACTAGCAGGCGTAGGTGTCGTCCAGGCGTGGGCGTGGGCGTCGTCGGGCGTCAGCCCTCTCACACTAGCGCGCGAGCAGCCCCACGCCCGACGTCCACAGCGCGACGTACGCAACCGTCGTCACCGCCAGCACGGCCCCGGCCAGCGCGTCCGCCGGGCCGGCCCGCGCCCGCAGGTACGTCGTGCGCGGGCGTCCCGAGTTGAAGCCGCGCAGCTCGAGCGCCATCGCCATGCGATCGGCGCGGCGCAGCGCGCCGATCAGGACCGGCACCAGGATCGGCACGAAGCGCCGGAGCCGGGCGACGATCCCGCCCCGGCCGAGCTCGAGCCCGCGGCAGCGCTGCGCCTGCACGACGGCGAGCGCGGCGTCGAAGAAGACCGGCACCAGCCGGAAGGCGAGCGTCAGCGTGAAGCCGACGATGTACGGTAGGCCCAGGCGACCGAGCGCGTAGGCCACCTCCTCGACGCGCGTGGTGGTGAGGAAGAGGATGCCCGCGGCGAGGAAGGTGTCGAGACGGATCGCGGTCGAGAGCCCGTAGAGGAAGCCCGCCCGGGTCGCCCCGAAGCGGCCGCCGTAGAAGAGCGTCCACACCACGAGCGAGGAGACGAACACCAGGACGAACATCACGCGCAGCCGCCGGACGTTGGGGAACCCGCCCGCCGGCACGAGCAGCGCCGCGATGGCCGCCGCGAGGGGGGCCAGGGCGAGCGGGCGATCGACGACGAAGGCGGCCACGATGAACGCGGCGAGCCCGGCCACCTTGGTCACCGGGTGCAGGCGATGGAGCCGGCTCGCCGCCGGCACGTAGAGGGTCAGGGGCACGGCGCCTGTCTCCCCGGCATCCACGACACCAGCTCCGCGACCGAGAGCGGGGTACAGCCGAGGAGCCGCCCGAGCCGGGTCACGTCGGGGGCGCGAAACGCGGCCGCGGCGAGCAGCTCGTCGTCGGCGAAGAACTGCCGCGGCGGCCCGTCGTAGCGCAGCCGCCCGCCCGCGAGCAGCACGACGCGCTCGGCGTACTCGGCGATCACCCAGGGCGTGTGCGTGATGATGACGATCGTCTGCCCGGCGGCGTGGCGCGCGCGGAGGAGCGCCATCATCTTCTGCTGCTCGACGAAGTCGAGGCCCGTCGTCGGCTCGTCGAGGACGAGGACGTCGGGGCGCAGCGCCAGGACGGCGGCCACCGCGAGCCGCTGCCGCACGCCCTTGTCGAGCAGGAAGGGGTCGGCGTCGCGCTCGTCGAGGCCGACGGCAGCGAGGGCCTCGGCGACCCGCACCTCCACCTCGGCCGGGTCGAGCCCCAGGTTACGCGGCCCGAAGGCGACCTCCTCCTCGACCGTGGCCGCGAAGAGCTGGTGGTCGGGGTCCTGGAAGACGTAGCCCACACGCTGGGCGAGCTCCTCGAGGGCGAGGCCGCGCACGTCGTGGCCCTCGAGCCGCACGGCGCCCTCGCTGGGCACGAGGAGGCCGTTCAGGTGCTTCGCCAGCGTCGTCTTGCCCGAGCCGTTGCGGCCGACGAGCGCCAGGAACTCGCCCGGCCGGATGGCGAGGCTCACCTCGGCGAGCGCCGCGTGCCCTCCCGGGTAGCGATGCCCGAGCCCGCACACGTCGATCAGCGGCGGGCGCAGGGGCCGGGGCGGCGGGAGGAAGCGTGGCGGCTTCGGGGTGGCGCCCGCCGCACGCAGGCGCTCCGCCGCCGTCTCCACGTCGAGCGGCGGGGCGGGAAGCCCGAGCGCCGCGAGCACGCAGCAGGTGTCCGGCGCCCGGATGCCGGCTGCGGCGCACGCCTCCACGTCGGCGAGCAGCTCGCGCGGCGCCCCGCGCCCGACCACCCGGCCCTCGCTCAGGACGAGGAGCAGGTCGGCGCCCGCGGCCGCCGCGGTGTCGTGCTCGATCACGACGAGCGTCAACCCGTCGCCCCGGAGGCCCGCCAGCGTGCGCAGGACCTCGGCGCGGCCGACGGGGTCCAGGTCGGTCGTCGGCTCGTCGAGCACCATGACCGGTGGGCGGAGCGCCAGCAGCCCGGCGATCGCAAGGCGCTGCTTCTCGCCGCCCGAGAGCGTCGTCGGGTCACGTCCCTCGAAGCCCGCGAGCCCGACGGTCGCGAGCGCACGCGCGACGCGCTCCGGCATCTCGGCCGGCGGGACGGCGGTGTGCTCGAGCCCGAACACGACCTCCTGGGTCACGTCGGTCGAGAAGAGCTGCGCCTCGAAGTCCTGGAACACCATGCCGATCGTGCCGGCGAGCTCGCCGACGCGCCGCCCGTGGATGGGCTCGCCCAGGAGGCGGACGTCGCCGGTCACCTCGGCGGGCACGAAGCACGGCACGAGGCGCGTGAGACACCGCGCCAGCGTGGACTTGCCGGCGCCGCTGGCGCCCATGACGACGGCCAGCGCGCCGGGCGGGAGCTCGAGATCGAGGGCGGCGAGCGCCGGCCGCGCGGTGCCCGGGTAGGCGCAGCGCGACCGCGGCGTCGCTCACAAGAGCGCCAGGCCCGCGACCGCCAGCCCGAGCAACGGGACGAGCCCGAGGCCCACCTCGAACGCGCCGGTGGCGGTCCGGTACGGCGCCCAGGGCGCGAGCCACCGTCCGCTCGCGATCAGCTCGCCCGCCGCGAAGGCGGCGGCCGTGCCGGCCACCACGAGCGTCACGCCGAGGGCCACGCGCCAGTGGGGCAGCGCCGCTCGCGGCCCGAGCAGGTCGCGGTAGAGGAGCCGGGCGCGGCGGATGCGCGGGTAGAGGACGGCGAGCAGGAAGGGCGCGAGGACGAGCGCGACCCCCAGGTTGTTCACGAGCACGAGCGTCCCGAGCACCGTGAAGGGATGGAAGCCGAGCGCCTGGAGCCCCCAGCCGACGACCGTGGCGCAGAGGGTGGCGGCGAGGGCGATCACGAGGAGGAGCCCGACCCAGCTCCCGACGCTGCGCGGCACCGGCTCGGCGTCGGTCATCGCCTCCCACACGAGGTAGGGCACGAGGCCATAGAGGAAGTTCGCCCAGAAGCCGAAGAGGTCGCCCGGCCCGAGCCCGCCGAAGAAGTCGCCGATCAGGTTGCCGAAGGCCGAGCCCCAGGCAGCCGCCGGACCGAAGAGGAAGGAGCAGACGACCGGGACCGCGTTCGCCGGCCGGAACTCCGTGATGCCGGGGATGAGGGCCACCACCTTGAACGGGATCAGGATGGCCGCGTAGAGCGCCGCCGAGATGGCGGTCAGGACGACCATCCGGGTGTTGCTCCACATGGCGAAGAGCTCCCGCATTTTTTCCACTTCACGGCGACCGCGGCTGCGTTATACTCGCCCCGGAGGCAGGTCAAGCTTGCGCACCTCACAGAGACGATACCTGGTGCGCGTCGAGCTCGTCGCGAGCGGGGTGCTGCTCGGCCTCGCGGCCCTGTGGAGCGCACTCCGCGGCCTGCACCTCGCCGCCGCCCTCCAGCCGTCGCTCGGCGCGCTCGCCGTCGGTGCCACGTGCGGGCTCGCCCTCACCGCGAGCCTGCCGCTCGTCACCGCGCCCTGGGCGCATCGCATGCTCCTGCTGCGCGGGCTGCGCCGCGCCTGGGACTCGCTCGAGACGGACCTCGGGCCGAGCCTCGGCGCGCGCGAGGTGCTGGTCCTGGCCCTCGGCTCGGCGATCTCGGAGGAGGTGTTCTTCCGGGGCGTCCTCCAGCGCGAGCTGGGGATCGTCGCGGCGAGCGCGGCCTTTGGGCTCCTCCACCCGCTCGGCATCGCCTACGTGCTGTGGGCCGCCGGCGTGGGCGCCGGGCTGGGCGCGCTCTTCGCGCTGACCGGGAGCCTGGCGGCACCCGCCGCCGCGCACGGCGTCTACAACCTGCTGGCGCTCGTCTACCTCAGGCGGCGCTCCAACCCGCGCGAGGAGAGCCTGTGAAGCGGGCGCTCGTCCCGCTCGCGCCCGGCTTCGAGGAGATCGAGGCGATCACCATCGTCGACGTGCTCCGCCGCGCGGGCGTCACGGTCGACGTCGCCGGGACGGAGCCGGGACCGATCACCGGCTCGCACGGCATCACCGTCGCGCCCGACCGGACGCTCGCCGGCATCGACGCGGGCGCCTACGACCTGGTCGCGCTGCCCGGGGGCATGCCGGGCACCCTCCACCTGCGTGCGCACCCGGAGGTGCGACGGATCGTGCGCGACCTCGCCGAGCGCGGGCGCTACACGACCGCGATCTGCGCCGCCCCGACCGTGCTCGCCGCGGCCGGGGTGACCGCGGGGCGCGCGCTGACCAGCCACCCCTCGGTCGCTCGGGAGCTCGCGGGGGCGGCCTACCGGGAGGATGCGGTGGTCGCCGACGGGCCCGTCATCACGAGCCGCGGCGCGGGGACGGCGATGGAGTTCGCGCTCACCCTGGTCGAGACGCTGGTCGACCGCGCGACCGCAGAGCGGCTGCGCCAGCACATGGTGGTGCCGGCAGCCTCGCGTTGAATTGACTGCGGGAAACGCTTCCAGTAGCGTCCCGCCACCATGCC
>Ga0209266_1001887_pt1 | contig 13541 bp, 11 predicted proteins | sample GraSoiAngelo_132_FD_185889 | JGI IMG/M metagenome (GOLD analysis project Ga0209266, IMG submission 185889) | Grasslands soil microbial communities from the Angelo Coastal Reserve, California, USA - 14_0929_02_40cm (SPAdes) (version 2) | ecosystem: Environmental > Terrestrial > Soil > Grasslands ...
GCGTCTGTGCATCTAGCCTTTGCTTCTCCTGTCCAGCTCACCCCTGTCCACTGAATCCCTTGAATGACCCATTTCTGCGTAACGGCGTACAGGACGAGCATCGGCAGCGCTGCCGCCGCTGCCACCGCCATCTCGAACGGCCAGTTGCCATGGTACACGTCGTGTAACTGGGCCAGGCCCACCTCCACGACCTGCCGCTCAGGCGAGCGCATGATGACAAGCGGCCACAGGAAGCTGCGCCACTGCTCCGCGAAGACGAGGACCGCGAACGTCGCGAGCGCCGGCCGGGACAGCGGCAGCGCGACCCGCCAGAATATCGTCCACTCGCCCGCTCCATCGAGCCGGGCGGCGTCTTCGAGATCGCGCGGCAGCCCAAGAAAAAACTGCCGCAGCAGCACGATCCCCCACACGGAGACGAGCTCGGTTGAGAGGAGGCCCGCGTACGTGTCCACCCACCCGAGCGCGTCGATCATGAGGAAGCGCGGCACGAGCAGCACGATCGTGGGAACTGTCAGGAGGGCGAGCACCGCGGCGAACACGCGGTCCCGCCCCGGGAAGCGCAGGCGGGCGAAGGCGTAGGCGGCGGTCGTGCAAGTGCAGAGCTGCGCCAGCACCGAGCATCCCACGAACACCAGCGTGTTGAGGTAGAAGCGGGCGACTGGCAGCTCCGTGAGCGCCGCGATCCCGTCACGCACGCCCGACCTCCCGTGCCAGCTGCCTCACCTGTGCGCGCGTCACCACGAGCAGCACGAGGCAGAGGCAGACGGTGATCGCCGCGGCGTAGCCGAATTCCAACCGCTCCCATCCGACCTGGTAGGCGCGGTACGCGAGCGTGTCCGTGTGGTGGAGCGGTCCCCCCTCGGTCAGCACGTAGACGTAGGTGAAGACCTGGAACGCGCCCACCACACCCGTGAGAAAGACGAAACGCGTCACGGGCTCAAGCAGCGGAAAGGTGATGCGCCAGAACCGCCGCCACGCGCCCGCTCCATCTACCCGCGCGGCATCGGCGTACACGGAGGGAATCGCCTCGAGCCCCGCGTGGAACAGCGTCACCTGATATCCCAGCTGCACCGCCACCGCTGCCGCCATCAGGGCGGGCAGGGCCGTGCCGGGCCTCCCGAGCCAGTGGTACGGTTCGCACCACCACTCCCACACGAGCGCCACCGCGACGCCCGAGCAGACGTAGGGCAACAGGAGCAGCCCGCGTATCGCCCCCCCGCTCCAAGCGCGGCGCGGCAGCGCGAGTGCCGTCGCCAAAGCGAGCGCCATCGTCACCGGCACGTACAGCGCGTAGCACGCCGTATTGCGGAGCGAGATCCAGGCTAGTGGATCGCGTACCAGGCGCGTGAAGTTAGCGAGGCCGATGAACGGAGTCCCTGGATCGGCAACGTCCCAGCGGTGAACCGACGCGTACAAGGCGAGCAACAGTGGCGCGGCCGAGAAGACCGCCATATGACACAGCGCGGGCGCGACGAACGCCCAGGCCGCGACGGTCTCCCGCAGGTACCGCGGCTTGCGGGTCGCACGCTGGCCCCAGGCGGCGATCCACACCAAGGCCGGGCCCAACAGCGCCAGGCCGAGCGTACCGAACAAGAGTGCATAGCCGGACGCATCGCCTACCGGCACCCGCAGCTCGGCCCACCGACCCGGTCCCAGCCGCACTGGGACGCTGGCCAGGAAGACGCCCCCTACCGAGCGGCGCCGGGGCGCCGCACTACCGCTGTCTCCGGGCACGAGCTCGCCGCGCCCGAGCAGTCCCGCCAGGTCCGCAAGGGCGGGCCGCTCCGGGGTAGCGGCCGCCTCCTGCACGAGTGCGCGAGTATCCGTGAGCCAGCGATCGATCGCGCGCCGGGCGGCGACGCGGGCGTCGGCATAGGCGGCAATGCCGAGGAGCAGCGCGGCGGCCCGATAACGTAGGAACGCCTTGGCCGGCGCGCTCGACTCGACGCCAATGGCGCGCGCAGCCGCTCCGGCGAGCGCGAGAGCGAGAGCGAGCACCGCGAGCCCCCACCATCCGAACCAGCGGGGTCCGAGGTGCGGAGCACGCACGCTCACTGCGCCTACGACACCCCAACCGTCCGGGTCGAAGAGTGGCGCCACGGCCGCGCCCCGCACCCACGCGATCGCTTCGTCGCGGCGCAGCCGCTCGACGTCCGCAGGCGTGAGCGGCGCGGCGGTCCCGTGCACGAGGGGCGCCGTACCATGGTAGACCTCTACCTGCGGAGTCCATCCGGGAAGCGTGACGAGGGCGCGCGCCTGAATCAGGAGCTGCGGGAGGTCGTAGCCCGATCGGCCCTTCGCGACCGGCGTAACCAGCGCGAGGTAGCCCGCGACCGTCACGGCACTCCGCTCGGCGAACGTGCGCGCGGCGCGCGTTGCCGCCGCGTGCGCGGCGGCGAGGGTGAGGATGGCCGAGACCGCGCCACCTGCGAAGGCGGCGGTCCGCCACCGTGCGAGCGGGCTCACCGCACCGCGCCGAGCAGCCGGTCGAGGCGGCGCGCCATGTCGCGCGCCGCGGCTTCCGGACGGCCACCCCCGAGGACCCGGTCCATCAAGTCCGGTAGCACCGCCTCGAGCTCCGGCCACCGCTCGACGCGCGCCGACCAGGGGACACGACCGTGCGCTGCGGCACGGAGAAACGCGGCCTCCCGGCCGGACGTGTCCTGCGCGACCAGAGCGACTGCCGCAGCGGTGACGGCCGGCAGCTCGAGGCCGGCGTCGCCCCGCGTCGCGGCAGCCAACGAGTCGGCGAGGGAGGCGGCGAGCTCGATCGCCAGTCGGCGCCGCAGTGTCACTCGCGGGACTGCATAGCCCGACGCATAGAGGGCGGTGGCGGGCGCGAAGCCGGCGCGATGCGGCAGCTCGACGAAGCCCACGCGCAGACCACGAGCGGCGATCGGGGGACGCGAGCTGGGGATGGCGCCGTGGACGACGGTCACCATCGCGATCCCGCCGTTCGCGAAGGCTCCCAGGTCCGTGCCGCTCCAGCTCGGCCGACCGGTGGGGGGCGGCGCGACGCGTTCCGTCGTCACCCACCCCGTGTACCAGCGCAGCGCCGCGATCGTGGTCGGGGAGTCGAGGCAACCCCTGGCGCGCCGTCCGTCGGCGCACAGGACGTCACCGCCCCCCGACCAGAGCCACGGCAGCCAGGCTGCGACACCGCGCTCGAACGACGTCCCCCACTGGTCGATCTCGCCGTCGCCGTCGTTGTCGCGCGTGAGCAGCCGGGCGACGCGGAGGAAGTCGTCCCACGTCCAGTCGTCCGTGGGATAGGGTAGCCCGGCGCGGTCGAACAGGTCCTTGTTGTAGGCGACGACGACGGGCGAGTACCCGCGTGGCAGGGCGTACAGCGCACTCCCGCGGCGGAAGATCGCGAGCACCGCGGGATTGAATGCCTCCTGATCCACTCCGGCCCGGCTCAGGTAGGGCGCCAGGTCCAGCAGCCAACCTCGCTCAATCGCAGCGGGCACATCGCCGTGGTCGAGGAGGAATGCATCGGGCGGCGTCCCGGTGCTGAGGGACTTGAAGAGCCGCTCCCGGTATCCCGCGTTGGTGGCGGCGGCAAGCTGTGCCACCTGCAGTCCGGGATTAAGGTTTCGGTAGCGGTCGAGCAAACTCTCTGCAACACTCACTTCCGGGCCCCGGGCCCGATGCGCGAGCCGCACCACCTCCACCCCACCCCCGCTCGACCCTCCGACCGACCCACACCCCCAGAGCAGCAGCGCGAGCGCCGCCCGCCGCGTCATGCGAGCCGCGCCTCCGCCACGTCGAAGAGGTGCAGGTGGTGACGGTCCAAGCGGAACCCCACGCGGTCTCCCGCACGCACGTCGACGATCCCCGGCACTCGAGCGACGAGGGCCTGGCCGGCGACGTCCAGGTGCACGAGCGTTTCCGCTCCCAGGGGCTCGACCACCAGGACCTGAGCGTTGCCCTGCCCCTGGTCCGGTCCGCACATCGCCACGTGCTCGGGACGCACCCCCAGGTGGACCTGGCCCGCGTAGTCCGACAGTGTCACCGGCACAGTGAAGCTGCCGCAGTCCACGACCGTTTCGCCGCGGCGCTCGAGCGCGGTCCCGCGGAGGATGTTCATGCCGGGACTCCCGATGAAGCGCGCGACGAACACGTCCGCGGGGCGCCGGTACACTTCTGCCGGCGTGCCGACCTGATGCAGGCGTCCCTCATGGAGCACCGCGATGCGCTGTCCCATGGTCATGGCTTCGACCTGGTCGTGCGTCACGTACACCATGGTCGCGCCCAATGCCCGGTGCAGCTTCAGCAGCTCGGCGCGTGTCTCAACCCGCAGCCTGGCGTCGAGATTGGAGAGCGGCTCGTCGAACAGGAACACCTGCGGCGCGCGGACGATGGCGCGGCCCAGGGCGACCCGCTGCCGTTGCCCGCCCGACAGCTGCCCTGGGCGCCGGTCGAGCAGCTCGCCCAGGCCGAGGCGCGCCGCTGTCTCCTGGACCCGCCGGGACACCTCCGTCTTGCGCAGCCCGCGCATCTCGAGGGGGAACGCGATGTTCTGGCGCGCGGTGAGGTGCGGGTACAGGGCGTAATTCTGGAACACCATCGCGACATCGCGCTCGGCGGGAGGCAGCAGCGTGACGTCGCGGTCGCCGATCAGGATCTCGCCCGAGTCCGGGCTCTCGAGACCCGCGACGCAGCGCAGGGCCGTCGTCTTCCCGCACCCCGACGGCCCCAGCAGGACGACGAATTCCCCGTCGCTCACCTCTAGCGACAGGTCTCGTAGCACGGGTTTCGCGCCGGCCCCGAATCCCTTGGTGAGGTTGCGCAGCGCGACCCGGGCCATCTACCCCGCGAGCGCCTCGATCTGACGCAGCAGCTCGGCGTCGTCCCGCCGGTGCTTGAGCTCGGCCTCGGTGTGCTGCCACCGGATCCGTCCCTCGCGGTCAATGAGGAAGTAGGACCGGTTGCTGTGAAACTTTGCCTCGAGCAGGGTGCCGTAGGCGCGCGACACCTGCCGCTTGAAGTCCGACAGCAGATCCACTTTGATCGCGTGCTTCGCCTTGAACTCCTTCAGCGTAGGCACGGAATCCACGCTGATGGGCAGCACGGCCGTTCGCGCGCGCGCGAACTGGTCGAAGTCCTCGCTGAACGCGCACATCTCGGCCGTGCACGTGGACGTGAAGGCGAGGGGGAAAAACGCGAGCAGCACCTGTTGCGTGCCACGAAAGCTCGAGAGCGTGACGTCCGCGCCAGCGGTCGACGCCAGTGTGAAATCGGGGGCGAGATCCCCGACAGCGGGAGCGCCCGGGCGGGCTGGGGCGGCCACCGTCACGTCGTCGCCGGGCCGAGCACCGCCTGAGCGACCAGGTACACGACCAGCGCCGTCACGAACCCCGTGACGATGACGCCACGCACCGTCTCGATGGGCTTCTTGCTGGGCCCCGTCGTACCGACCAGCGCGTTGAGCTCCAGCAGCGCCAGGATGACTAGCAACACGACACCCCAAAGCCCCGCGTTGCGGGCGGGGTTGAGCGTGAAGTGCGACGCCGCACCCATGAAGAACAGCATAGGGAAGGACATGACCGTGTTGGTTCGCGACGCGAGGAAGGCGCGGCGCGCCGCGGCGGCGGCCTTGGGGTTGGCTTGGCCGCCCCCCGCGGCGGTGACCGCCGACGCAATCACGACCTTCTGATTGGGCCAGATGACGAACCACACGTTCAGAAACATCAGGATCCCGAAGGCCGCGCCGGTGAGGATCGTGATGCCCCACGCATCGTTCCAACTCGCCTTGCGCATCGCCAGTATCGCGAGGCCCGACAGGAAGGTCAGCATGGCACCCCAGCGAAACCACCACAGCGCACGCGGCACGAGCTTCTGCGTGGCGTTGCTCCGCGTGGTCGCGTCCGTCTCGGCGAAGAAAGGACCCTGCACAAAGTTGAAGTAATAGAGCAAGCCGATCCACGTGACGCCGGCGAGGAAGTGAATCCATCGCAGCACAGAGAGGATGCCCAGGTCCGTGAGCAGCGCCATGGAACGCCTCCGGAGAGAGAAGTGTCAGCTCGAAACGAGCAGGCGTGTCAAGATACGGGACCCCGAACGGCATGCAAGCGCGGCGCCGACGGAACCGTAGCGCGACGAGCGGGGTTCACAGCGGTGCAACGCGCCGCCGTCGCGCAGCATCGAACAGTCTCAGAGAAACGCGGAGGAAATGAAGCGATGTCACCGAAACTGAAGCAGCAGACCGCGGCGTCCCCCGCGGAGCCGCTGAAGTACCACGCCCTGGCACCGCTGCCCTACGATTTCCCGGCGCTCGAGCCGTCGATCGACGCGCAGACGATGCAGATCCACCACGGGAAGCATCACCAAGCGTACGTCAACAACCTGAACGCCGCACTGGACAAGTATCCCGAGCTCCACACCGAGACGCTCGAGCAACTGTTGCGCCAGCTCAACACAGTCCCCGAGGACATCCGCACCGCCGTCCGCAACAACGCGGGCGGCCATCACAACCACTCGCTCTTTTGGACGATCATGGCGCCCAACGCAGGCGGGGAGCCGTCGGGCGCGCTCGCGGACGCGATCAAGCGGACCTTTGGCGATTTCTCCAAGTTCAAGGAGACGCTCACCGGCGCCGCGACGTCACGCTTCGGAAGCGGCTGGGCGTGGCTCGTCGTGGCGAACGGGAAGCTCGACGTGTACAGCACCGCGAATCAGGATAGCCCGCTGATGGACGGTGACACGCCGCTCCTGGGACTCGACGTGTGGGAGCACGCCTACTACCTCAAGTACCAGAACCGGCGGCCCGACTACATCGCCGCGTGGTGGAACGTCGTGAACTGGCCAGAGGTGCAACGGCGGTTCGCGGCAGTCAGGAAGTAGCGGCCGCTCAGGGCCCGCGCACGAGCGTTCCGGCTGGCGGCGGGCAAGCATGCACGCGGATCACGGCCGACCGGCCATCGGTGACGAATGACTGGCCGGTCGTGTTACGTCCCCACGTCGTTGCGTCCGGCAGGGTGCGGTATTCCACCAGCTCCGCGCACCCCGTGGCCTCGAGCTCCTTGACGATACGCTCTCGCTCGTGGTCGATGTGGGGGTTGATGCGATGGGTGAAACGGCCTTTGAACGGGTTCACCCTCACGCCGACATCGTGACTTGCCGTGCCGACCCAATAGCCGGTGAGACTGTCCAGGAGCCAGAGGCGCGCGTGGTGGCGGAAGCGCGCATTGGGACCCGACAGTTGGTACGCGAGATCCTGCCTGCGGCCCTGGAAGTATTGCGAGGAGAGCGGCGCCCCGATCGCCTGACGGTTGGCGAGGCCGGCGACGATTTCCTTGGTCACCGTGCGCACAGACCCGCGTTGCGCGCCCACCCACCCCGCGCGCAGAAACGCCGTGTCGAGGTCCGCCGCTGTGCCGAGGAAGACCAGGTTAATGGGATCGCCGCTCAAGCGTCCACTCTTCGTTTCACTGCGGGGGACGAACTCGGGGAGCGGCGGGAGCGGCGGCAGCGCGCGGGCCGAGCTCACCGGCACGCACCGCGAACCCGCGCGAACGGTCAGGGGCGCCGCGAGGCGCAGCGCCCCGGTTTCCCCGGTGACGATCCGCGCGGCCGGCCCGCGTCGCGCGAGCCAGTAGCCGCCGAGCAGGGCGAAAGGTCCGAGGTCGAGACCGGCGGCGCCCGCAATCCCGAGCGGGACTGCCCGGCTCGCCGCCGACGCGCGCGAGCCGTATACGGTCCCGGAGTCTCTGAGGTCCGCCTTCCGCGTGTATTCGAGCGTGTCGAGCACCGCGGCGATCGCGAGCCACTCGCCGGGGCGCACCTCGAGCGAGTCGAAGTGCAGGGCGAGCACCCCGCGGCCCCCAAACAGGTGCCCCGCCCGCGACCGCGTCACCCGGGCGACCACTTGCGTGTACGGGGCCACCACTATGCAGCCGTCGTACACCAGCGGACTCAGCGTTTGAGCCAACACGCGGGTCCCGACCGTGTCCCGTCCGCTCCGGACCCTCTGGAGGAACCGGATTGCGACGGTCGTCCCCGCCGGCAGCACCACGGCGTCACGACCGGCGGCGAGCGAGCCGGCGGCAAGTAGCAGCAGGGCGAGCCGTCGAGTCATACCAAGATTAGACCCCCTGAGACGGTGCCGCGTCAAGACCTGGGGCCTTCGCGCAGGGCGTCGAGCACGCGCTGGTGTAGCACGCCGTTGGAGGTGACGAGGCTGCCGGCGTAGATCGAGCGCTCGCCCCCCAGCGTCGTGGCGCGGCCCCCCGCCTCCTCCACGACCACCTGGAGGGCGGCGGCGTCCCACGGGTGCATGACGGGGTCGATGGCGATCTCACCCGCGCCCTCAGCCACCAGCATATGCTGGTAGAAGTCTCCGAAACCGCGCGTACGCTCCACCTGTCGGGCCAGCGTCATGAGGCCCGGAGGAGGCGCCGGCTCGCCCCGTCCGAGGTTGGCGTGCAGCAACAGGGCGGCCCCCAGGTCCTCCACGCCCGAGACGCGAATCGGCCGGCCGTCGCGGAACGCGCCGGCGCCCCGGGCCGCGTGCCACCGCGCGCGGAGCGCCGGCGCGCTCACCACGCCGGCCACCACCTCGCCACGCGTCTCGATCGCGAGCAGCGTAGCGAAGATCGGGATGCCCCGCACGAAATTGCGGGTGCCGTCGATGGGGTCGATGATCAGGCGGGCCATTCCCGCGCCCGGCGCCTCTCCCTCCTCTTCACCGAGGATGCCGAGCTCCGGGTGCCGCGTCTGCACCAGGCGATGCGCCAGCGCCTCGATCTCGCGGTCGCCGGGGGTGACGGGGCTATGGTCGGACTTCTCGTCTACGGGCAGATCGCGCGTGCGGAAGAATCGCAGGGCGATCTCGTCGGCGCGGTCGGCGAGCTCGACGAGAAGCGGCAGCCACTCAGACGGGGCGCGCAGGCCCGGTCGCCCCTGCGGGCGCGCGTACCGCGGCGCGGCCCATCCGGGTGCACAGCGCCGCGTGCAACCGCCGAGCCACAGGCCCCGGCTGGCCGTCCGCGACGGGACGACCGTCGATCTTCACGACAGGCATGACGTCAGCCGTCGTGGCGGTCACCATCACCTCGCTCGCCCGGGCCAGCCCGTCCTGCGGAATCGCCTCCAACGCCACCGGCACCCCGACCTCGGCGGCGAGCTCGAGGACGACCTCGCGCGTGATGCCCGCGAGAATCTGCGGCATCAGGGGATGGGTGCGGAGCACGCCTCCAATCACGGCAAGCACGTTGGAGCTCGCGCCTTCGGTGATGACGCCGTCGCGCACCAGAATCGCTTCGAACGCGCCCGCCGCGACCGCCTGCTCCTTGGCGAGCACGTTGGGAAGCAGATTCACTGTCTTGAGATCGCAGCGACCCCAGCGCAGGTCGGCGGTCGTGATCGCCGCGGCGCCCTGGGCCCTGATGGCTTCGGGGACCGCGAGGCGGCTCGCCCCTAGGAACACCGTCGGTGGCGTGCCCGCCGGGGGGAAATGGTGGCGACGCTCGGCGGCACCGCGCGTGATCTGCAGGTACACCGTGGCGTCGCCGGTCCCGAGACCGTTTTCGTCCAGCAAGCGCTCCGAGATCTCGGGCAAGCCGATCCTCTCGAGCCCGCCGGAAAGCTGTATGCCGAGTCCCTCGAGCCCGCGGGCCAACCGGCGCGCATGCCGCTCCCACTCGAACAGCTGCCCGTTCACGGCGCGGGTGACTTCATACACGCCGTCCCCGAACAGAAAGCCGCGGTCGTCCACCGAGACGGCGGCGCGTGCGCGCTCGAGGTAGGCGCCGTTGAGATAGACGATCATCGTCGTGGAATATGCGCGGCCGGGCCGGCACCGGCTACGGCTGCATGAGACTCAACGCGAACGCGAAGCGGCTCGTGGGATAGGACGACAGCTGCCAGGTGAAGTGGGCGGCGAGATTGAACGGGGACAGGAACGGCGTCAGGTTGCCCAACCCGAACCCGACCTCGCTGTAGGCGCGCGGCGCGGCGACCAGCAGGGAGTCGCCGGGATTGGGCTGGTGGCCGACGAAGTCGGTCCAGAAGACGCCGCCGTGGACGCTCAGGGTGAAGGGCACGCTCCGCACCAGCGGCAGCCCGCTTTTCGCGAACAGCAGCCGGTCGAAGTCGTGCCGCAGGGTCAGCATGACCGCCCGCGTGCCCGTGAAATCCTGGTCGTGCACGGTGTTGAACCCGCCACCCTGGAATGTCAACGCCTTCATGCCGAAGTCGACGGTGAAGTAGCGTTGCGGGGGAACGCGGCCCGTCGCGACCCCGCCCGCCGCGGTGATCGTCGTCAGCCCGAGATTGAACGTGCGCTGGCGCCGCTCCAGCTGCAGCGAGTAGCGCTGGAAGTCGAAGTCGTCCACGATCAGACCGGGGCTCGCGACCTCGGCGTTCACACGGATGCGCGTGCTGGTGAGGCGTTGCAGATAGTAGTCCTCTCCCTTGGAACGCAGCAGGGGTCGTGAGTCGTACGTGAAGCTCGCCGAGAGCGAACGCAGCCGCCCATCCACGATCGCCGGATTGGGGCGCTGCAACCGGTCCACGGAGAAGACCGAGTAGTCGGTGACCATGCCGAGGCTCGACTGGCGCAGGTCGTTGTAGTGCAGCTCGAAGTCCGTGAAATCGACCACCTTGGTATCCAGGGTGAGCACGAAGCCGTGCTCGCGGTAATAGTCGAGCGGGTCGAGCCGCCACAGCAGCGCGCGGTACGTCGGGTTGTAGTCGCGGGACACGAGGGTCGGCCGGCTCGCGGTCACGTCGCGCACTGACCCGCCGACCCACAGGCGGCGCGCATCCGAGACGCGCACCGTGGCGCCGAAGCGGTAGCGCCACGTGTCGCTGCCGCTCGCGTAACCGAGTTTGGTCCGGAGGACCAGGCCCGGGATCTGCCACCAGGTGTTCCCGACCCCGAGATAGGTCCCATCGACGCGGTTGAAATGAAAGAACGCGGGATCGGTCGACAGCTTGACCGCCAGCCCGAGGCCCTGTCGCACCCAGTCGCCCAGGTCCGGCGGCTGGCTCGCGACGGAATCGATGCGCGCCCAGGCCGCGCGCTCCGCCGTCGTGAGCGGGATGGCGCCCGAGGCGGTCCACGTTGCGCTGTCGGCGCGGTCGGCGCCGTCGTGCACGAGGATGCGGAGCTCTCCCAAGTTGGGGGGCCGGTTGCGCTCGTCGAAGCGGAACTGATTGAGCGCCGCGACGTGCTCGAACGTCATGTGTTCGGGAAAGCCGGGGAGCGGAATCCCGACCGACACGTCGCCCGTGAACCTGATCTCGTACGGCATCCACCGTCCGCCCCCGACGTCCTTGAGCCGCTGCTGGTAGCGGAGATTCTTCAGCATGTTGAAGCGGACCGCGCCGTTCACCCCCACGTCGATGCGCAGCACGTCGTAGCTCGAGTCGGCAATGTCGATCATCCCCGCGAACAAGGGCGAGCCCTCCGACCCCGGCTGGATCGCGAGCCGGAACACCCGGCGCTCGTCGAAGGCGAGCGTGTCGAGGACCCGGTAGTCATAGTGGTCGAGCGCGTCGTCCGCGATCGGCGAGACGACCGAATACTTCTGGAGATCAATCCGGTCCCGGCTGAAGTTCACGATCTCGCCCACGGACACGAGGTTCCGCTCGGCGCTCAGGTTGTTCGATTGCCGGCGAGCCAGGATGGTCTCCTGGTAGTGATCGGGCTGCTCCCAGTAGGCCGACGTGCGGGTCTCGGTGATCAGTACCACCGATGCCGCCGAGTCCGCGTGTCGCACGAGATCGCGCACCACAAACTTTACGTATGCGTCGTAGCGGTAGTCGTGGATGCCGGCGTAGACCTCGTGCTTGCGCGCGATCGCGCGCTGAATGAGACCGCGAGCGAACTCGTCCCGCGCCGTGACCGTGACGGGAGTGAGGCCGATCGCTAGGGGACGGAGGTAGACGTGATTGCGCATCCAGTGCCCCGCCGCCTGGAGGGTCACGGACGCGGGCTCGTAGCCGATGCGACGCACCTCGAGGCGCACCGGCCCGCGAGCGACCACTATCTGGTAGCGTCCGCTCTCGTCGGTCAGCGTCGACGCGCCGGTCTCGGCGACCCGCACGACCGCCAGGCGCAGCGGCCGGCCCGTGAGCGTGTCCGTGACGAGGCCAGTGACGAGGGTCGTCGCTTCGCCCTGCTGCGCGGCGACGCGCGCGCCGGGGGCCGCGAGGGCGAGGAGGAGGACGGCGAGCGGGATCCGGGGCATCGTGACCAACCAGCATAGGGGTTGCGAAAGTCGTATCATTGTACCATCGACGCACCGCTCTCCGCATCAGGAACCCTGTCTTGCCGCGACGCCGTTCGCGCGGAGGCCGCGACGGCTCACTACTAGGAGGGTGCTTGATGAGATTCCTCGCGCAGCTGCATGAATTCAATGATTGGGCGCTTCTGGCGCTGCGGTTGGGGTTGGGCGTGGTATTCCTCGTACACGGTAGTCAGAAGTGGGGAACGTGGCGGGCGCAGCCGTCCGCGCACCTGCCCGCGCGCATGCTCTCGATTCTCAGGTTCTTGTCCATCGCCGAACCGCTGGGCGGGATGGCGGTCCTGGCAGGGTTGCTCACCCAGCCGGCCGCCCTCGGCCTCGCGGTGGTCATGCTCGGCGCGGTCCGCCTCAAAGCCGGACAGATGCACCGCATCTTCACCGGGGAGGGCGGGTGGGAGTTCGAGTACATCCTCTTCGCCGCCGCGGTGACCCTCTTCATCACCGGGGCGGGCCGGCTGTCCCTCGATCGGCTGCTCTTCGGAATCTGACGCCTAGGGGGACCCTAGCGGTCCCCTCCTGCTTCCTCGTGGTCGTCCCGGCCGTCGTGGTCGTCGTCCTCGAACGCACGGACCGACCGCCGGATGTTGGCGTTGATCGTCGCAGCGTTGGCGGCATTCGTCGGATCGATCGCCGCTCCCGCCGCATCCTTGAACCAACTGGCGACGTCGACATCCACCGTGAAGTTCGACGTGCCCGCTCCCACCGTGATCGGGGGCTGGAATCTCGCCTCGACGTGTGCGTCGATGTCCGACTTAAAGGTGAACGGATGGTCCATGTTGCTGGCGTCTGTGTACACGCCGGTCACCATCACGGAGTCGACCTTGGCCTCGACGCCGCTGTAGGTCCCGGCCGGGACCAAGGCGTCGAGCACTAGCTTGGTCGTGCCGTCCACGGGCAGATTCACGAGCGTTGGAGCGACGCGCAGCTCCTCGCAATCGTCTTCCGCGTCATCCTCGTGTTCCGTGGTCATCGCATCGGCAGGCTCAGCCTCTTGGTCGGATTCTTCGGTCTCGGCGGCGCAGGTGCCGCTCCCTGCGAGCTCGATTTTCTCGAGCGTGACTTGCGCCTGAGTGATCTTGAGTGAGTTGGCGCCGCTGCCGATCTGAATGACGGCGCTCACGGTGGAGCCCGCGGGAAGCGACGCGTGGGAGCTGGCGGTCGTGATCGAGAAGCTGATGGGTTGGGTCGCCCGTGGCCCCGCATCACTACAGGCGACGAGCGTCAACGCCAAGGGAGCGCACCAGAGCGCTCGGGGTGAGAAAAGGTGGCGCATAAGGACCTCGAAGG
>Ga0209266_1001891_pt1 | contig 13501 bp, 9 predicted proteins | sample GraSoiAngelo_132_FD_185889 | JGI IMG/M metagenome (GOLD analysis project Ga0209266, IMG submission 185889) | Grasslands soil microbial communities from the Angelo Coastal Reserve, California, USA - 14_0929_02_40cm (SPAdes) (version 2) | ecosystem: Environmental > Terrestrial > Soil > Grasslands ...
CCTCGATTTTCTTTTTAACGTAATCGTAGTTGTCCTTGGCCTCCTTGTTTTGCGGGTCCAGTTTGAGCGTTTGTTCATAATGGTCGAGCGCGTTCGTCCAATCGCTGAGCTTCTTATCGTCAGTTTTCTCATTTTCGCCCCGCTGATAAAGCGTATTGCCAAGATTGTAATGGCCCTTGCTCTGCAATCCAGTATCACGCGTAAGCAATGCCTGACTGAATGATTCCAGCGCTTTACTGTAATCCTTTAATTTGTAAGCGGCCGTGCCAGAATCGAACTGGAGCTTGTCATCGGCGGACGTTTCTGGATGCGATTTCAACGTCTGCTGAAACTGGCTGTATGCGTCTTCGAATTTACCCTGGCGATATGCGTCGATTCCCGGCGCCGCAGCAAACGCGAATGAAGAAAGTAACATTAGCAAAGCGGCGGTTGCGCCTGCAGTTGAGATAGGTCCGCCTGCAGCGGTGTGCGTAGCATCGTGCGCCGGCGCAGGGACGGAACGCCGTACCCGCACGCGTTTCCGCTCGGAAACAAGCATCGATAACGCCAGAGCAATTAATGCCGCGCCCAGCGGCCATTCGTAACGCTCAATAGAACGGCGCGACAGACGCACATCCATTTCAGCAGCTTGCATCTTTGTCAGTGCTTCACTTTGAATTTGCCGCATCGTGCGGGGCCCGTTTTCCAAATGAACATAAAATCCGCCCGTGGCTTGCGCGATTTCGCCCAAGCGTTTGTCGTCCAGTTTTGATTTAACGACTTGACCGGCCGAGTCCTTCACGAAGGCTGTTTGGCCATCGTCTCCCGTAACCGGAATTAGCGAGCCCTGCGGTGTTCCGACGCCCACGGTGAAGATTCGCACGCCCGCATCGGCTGCTTCTTTCGCCGTCTTTATCGCATCGCCGCTCAATTCCTCGCCGTCAGTAAAGATGATGAGCGCGCGATTCCCTGTTGCGCTTTTGCCGAAGCTCTGCATTGCGAGAGCAATGGCACTGGAAATATTGGTGCCGCCCTCGGGAATCGATTTCGTGTCCAGATCATTGATGGCCTCAACTACAGCATCGTAATCAATCGTAAGTGGGGCTTGCAAAAAAGCGCGCCCGGCAAAGGCGATGAGACCGACACGATCGCCTTGGAGTTCATTGATTAAATCCTGCACCGCAAGCTTGACACGTTCGAGGCGATTGGGCTGGACGTCGTTGGAAAGCATGCTCCGCGATGTGTCCACCGCAATAAGCAAATCGAGCCCTTTGCGCTTTACATCCTCAAAAGTATAGCCCCAGCGCGGTTGCGCGAGACTGACAATGGCCAGGAAAAGTCCAAGCAACTGGAGAGCAAACTTTATAATGCGCCGCGGCCGATTCACCGTCCCGGCAAGCTGCGACAGCAAACGAGCCGAAACGAACTCTTGCAGTCGCCTCAGCCCACGCCGCTCGGCACGGACAAAGAGCGCAACCAGCAGCGGGATGAGCAACAATCCCCAAAGCCATTCTGGTGCACCAAAGCTCATGAAATCATCAAGTCGTTGAATCGCTAAGTCGTTAAATAGGAACGTTCACGGCAACTTTTTCCAGATTGTTTGGGATAACAAAATCTGCGCCAGCAGCAACCCGCATCCGCTCATGAGACATAATGGAAATAGATCACGGTATTGCTGATATTTCTTTACGCTGACCGTGGATTTTTCCAGCTTGTCTATGTCGTCGTAGATCTGTTCGAGCGACTTTGTGTCAGTCGCCCGGAAAAATTTCCCGTCCGCGATTTTTGCAACCTCCTTCAGTCCAGTTTCGTTAAACTCTACGCGTTGATTTTCGTACAGAACATTGCCCAGAGCATCCGTTAACGGCCCTCGACTAGTGAAGATCGGCGCCGGTGCAATTCCGTTGATGCCGGCCCCAATAGCGTAGAAGTGAATCTTTAATGCTTTGACTGCTTCGGCAGCAGTGTTTGGCGGAACTTTGCCCGCATTATTTTCGCCGTCAGTTAATAATACCAGCACCCGACTTTTGGAACGTTTGTCATTGAGCCGATTGGCGGCGGCGGCCATCGCCGATCCAATCGCGGTGCCATCTTCGACGAGGCCGATTCGGACTCGATCCAGATTTTGCAAAAGCCAATCGTGGTCTAGCGTCATCGGGCTCACGACGTACGGCCGACCAGCGAACGCAATGATGCCGATTCGATCGTTCGGCCGCCCTTCGATAAATTTGCGTGTGACTTCGCGGATCGCATCCACTCGTGTCGCTTCTTGTCCGCCAATCGTGAAGTCTTTCGTCAGCATCGACCCGGAGACATCAAGTACGAGCATGATGTCGATCCCACTCGCCTCGATCTGAGTAAGACTCTTGCCGAGCTGCGGGCGCGCAAGCCCAACGACGAAAATCGCAAGCGAAGCGAGCAATAACGTTCGCAGAATCTTTCCCGCACGCGCGGCGCTTTGTTTTCCAATTGCCCGGAGACTCGCTGTTGACGAATAAGTCAACGCCGCAGCTGGGCCGCGTTTGCCACGCAGATACGCCAGCAACGGGATCGCCAGCAGTAAGAGAAGCAGCCACGGGTGCGCAAAGGTCAATGCGCTATTCGCGGGCCACCAATCAAACAGTCGCAAGTTGACCTCCCTTCACGAAACGGATCGCTTCTTGCAGTAGCAATTCGCTATCCGAAGTTGTCGCTTCGTATCGTGCGAACTTAATCAGGTCACACCGATTCAAAAAATCTTCGAGCAATGATTTTTCCTCACTGGAGAAAGATGCTGCTTTTGCAAGGGCAGTCAGAAATTCTATGGAAGTTTGTCGGGTTGCCGGCAGGCCGTGCTGCTGCGTCACGTATTTTCGCAAAATATCAGACACACGGATGCTGAACAGATACGGGCTCATCCTTTCAATTTCGCGGCTAATTCGTTCGAGCTCTTCGAGCGCGATATCCCCCGGCAATTTCGGCGGCGCGGGGGGTTTGCGGCGCTTCGCGAACAGCCACAAGATCACGCCAACAAGCGAAAGCGCCGCAAAGACAATCACAAAAACCAACCACGGAGGAATCAATGAATAATCCACCGGCGGCGCAATGTCGTGGAACTCTTCGGCGCCTAATACCAAAAGGGCCGGAGTCAAACAGTACTGGAGCGATGGGAAATAACGCGAATTCATCTCGTATTACTTCGGCACTCCATTACTTCTTCCGCTTGCCTTTATCGAACGCCAATCCGGCGTTCGCGTTGTTTGAAGAAGGATCGCAGCGCCGGGAGATAATCTTCGTTCGTTTTCAGTGAGATCGCGTCAATGTTGTTTCGACGAAGTATTCGTGCGAGCTCGGCGGCCCTTTCATCCGCGAGCTGCGCAAAGCGCGTCCGCGTTCCACGCTCGCTGGTATTGATTTCGAGTTGCTCACCCGTCTCCGCGTCTTCCAGCATGATGATTCCGATGTTCGGCAAAAGTTTTTCTCGCTCATCGTGAATGTGGATTGCGACGAAATCGTGCCGCTGCCCACTCACTGCGAGCGCCCGTGAGAAATCAGGCGTCTGAAAATCTGAGATGAAAAAAACGACAGCGCGCCGCGTGACGATCTTATTCAGGTAATCAAGCGCCAGCGCCGGGTCCGTCCCGCGGCCCTGCGGTTGGAAAAAAAGAATCTCGCGGATTAGCCGGAGCGTGTGAGACCGGCCTTTTTTCGGTGGAATAAAAAGTTCGACGCGATCGGTGAAAAGGATCAGGCCAACCTTGTCGTTGTTCCTGATCGCGCTGAAGGCGAGCAAACAGGCAACTTCCGCGGCCAGCTCGCGCTTGGATTGCGTTGTGCTCCCAAAATTTCCTGAGGCACTGACATCCACGACCAGCATCACTGTCAGCTCGCGTTCCTCTGTGAATTTTTTCACGAACGCGGTGCCCATTCGCGCTGTGACGTTCCAATCGATTGCACGGATCTCATCGCCCGGCTGATATTCGCGTACATCTTCAAAATTCATGCCGCGTCCTTTGAAAACACTGTGGTAATCCCCGGCGAACGCCGTCTCGACCAAACCGCGCGTCCTGATCTCGAGCGTACGGATCTTTTTGAGAATCTCAGGGGCGTCCACAGCTACGTCGAATCAAGGAACAGGCAGCCCCGCGAATATCCGCTCGATAATTGTCTCACTGGTGACCGCTTCCGCCTCGGCTTCGTAACTTATTATGATGCGATGCCGTAACACATCGGGGCCGATGCTTTTCACGTCCTGCGGGGTAACGTAACCGCGACCGTTCAGGAACGCGTGCGCCCGCGCGCCGAGCGCAAGATAGATGGTCGCACGCGGCGACGCGCCGTATCGAATCAGACCTTCCAGACGCAGATTGTACGCCGCCGGCTCTCGCGTCGCCCACACAACATCGACGATGTAATCCTTCACGCGGTCGTCGATGTAAATGCTGTTAACTACGTTGCGCGCCGCGATGATTTGACTCGGATCAATCACAGGGTCCACTCGCAAATCCGGTGCGGAGGTCGCCATCAAATCGAGAATGTTTCGCTCCTCGGATTTCTGCGGATAACCGATGTGCAATTTGAACATGAAGCGATCCAGCTGCGCTTCGGGCAATTGGTAAGTTCCTTCCTGCTCTATCGGGTTTTGTGTCGCCAAAACCAGGAATGGATCGGAAAGAGGATATGTTTTTTCGCCGATCGTGACCTGCCGTTCCTGCATCGCCTCCAGTAATGCGCTCTGAACTTTGGCCGGTGCGCGATTGATTTCGTCGGCCAGGATCAAATTAGAAAAGATCGGACCAAGCTTGGTCGTGAACTCGCCGGTGCGCGGATTGTAGATGAGTGTGCCTATTAAATCTGCCGGCAGAAGGTCTGGCGTAAATTGCAGCCGCTGAAAGCCGGTTTGGATGCATGCAGCCATTGTTTTCACGGTGAGCGTCTTGGCCAGCCCGGGAACGCCCTCGAGCAGAAGATGACCATTGGCGAGGAGACCCAATAGAAGCCGATCCACCAAGTACTTCTGGCCCACCACAACGTGTCCGACTTGCTGGCGGAGCGCCGGAATCCATTGGCCCAGCTCCCGCACTTCCTGCGTAATTTCCTGCGTCGATTTCATACGGTCTGGTGAGACACGCAATGGTTGGAGAATGTTCGATCAAACGTGCTCACAGGCCATTCGTGCAAGAACACCAATCTCTCGCGGCGCCGAAATGATTCAAGGTTCCCGATGTAACCTCCTGTGGCACTGAAGAAACGTGCTAAAAGTTCAAGGACCAATGTCAGTTCTCCGCAAACCGCGGTACCGAGCGATTTTGCTTCTCGCTTTAGCCGCCGTGGCGATGCCGATGCTGGCGTGGATCGCGCGGAATGATGTTCCGTATCGGCAAAAACCGGAGTAATTGATTGTCAGGTGCCACGAGCAAATGTGTGCGCCTATTTCGCTCGAACACGCAAGGTTCCGGCGACACTTTTCGCGCGGGGACGCAGGCTTATCATTATTGGCAGTCCGAGATACGGCTCTGCTTTGCGAATGCGAGTTTCGAGATAGCGACGATATGTTTCATTCGTCAAGCGAGGATCATTTACGAAGAGGACAAATTCCGGTGCCTGGAGGGGCGAGCTCCCGCGACCCCGTTTCAACATTTGGATTGGATGCGGCCGTTGTGGCGTCGCTGGAGCTCCGGCCTCCATTACCGGATCTTGTTTGCCGCTCCTTGTTTGCACTGCATAAAATAATTTCAAGCGTTTGCCTCTCACCAACGGCGGCGGATTGGCTTGAAACGCCTGTCGCAGCAATCGGTTCAGGATTCCGGTGCCAATGCGTTGCTGAGCTGCCCGCTGGATTGTCTCTATCGATGCAAACAACTTCTCGACATTTTCTTTAGTCAGCGCCGACACGGTCAGCACCGGCGCATGTTCAAGGAAGAAAATTCTCGCACGCGTTTCTTCGGCAAGCTGCCTTACCGCCTCTTTTTCTCTGCGTCTCGGTCTCACTAGATCCCATTTGTTCAACACAACGATCGCTGGTTTCCGCGCCTGTTGAATCAATCCCGCGATCCGTTTGTCCTGCGCTGTTACGCCCATCGTGAGATCCACCATGAGGATACATAGATCCGCGCGGCGAATGCTGCGCTCTGCGCGCATAACGCTGAAAACCTCGACCGAACTCGAATGTTTTCCGCGCCGGCGAATTCCCGCTGTGTCGATGAAAACGAACTTTCGCCCATTGCGCTCGTAGAGAATGTCAACGGCATCGCGCGTTGTTCCGGGCAGTTCGCTGACAATCGCGCGCTCGCCGCGAACAATGGAATTAATGAGAGAAGATTTACCGACGTTTGGTCGGCCGACGATCGCCACAGCAAGTGAATCGTGAATCGTGATACGTGAATCGCGAGAAGGCGAGGGGAGACGCCGCTCGATTTCTGTTAACAACTTCGAGATTCCGCGATCATGTTCTGCACTAATCGAAACGCTCGGCTCGAGACCTAACGAATCGAATTCTGCCGCCAGCGGCTCGTGCTTGTCGTGATCAACCTTATTGATTACGAGCACGACCGGTTTTTGCGATTTGCGCAGTGTGCCCGCCAAGTCTTCATCGACCGGCGACAAGCCTTCTTTTGCATCGACAACGAACAGTACGAGATCGCTCTCGCGCAGCGCTTCTTCTGCGGCGAGGCGTACTTGGGCGCTCAGCTCGCGTTCGCCGACGCCGAAGATTCCGCCGGTATCCCACACTGTGAATGGGCGTGCGCCGCGATTGCAAATTGCAGAAATCCGGTCGCGTGTGATTCCCGCTTGATCATGAACAATAGCGATCTTTCGACCGACCAGGCGATTGAACAGGGCGGACTTACCCACGTTTGGCCGGCCGACGATCGCGACATTTGGCAGCGTGCTCGTCTCATTCACTACCGGCGGCCGCATTTACGATTTCGCTGGATGCGCATGGCCTGCAGCCTGCAATTGCCTGACGCCATCTGTGACGTAAACGATCCCGGAGACCGCAGTGAAAAAGCCAGCCGCGATCACAACGTACAGCAGCGGGAGCAGGTGCAGTTGCAGCATAACCCAGCCGATCGCGACCATCTGCAAAACGGTCGCTACTTTTCCGGTCCAGTTCGGTTTCACGTGCACTTTTCCAATTAGCAAATACAAGACGCCTGCGCCGACGAAGAGAATCGCGTCACGCGAAATCACAAGGACCGGGAACCAGGTCGGAAAGCTGCCGTAATCGGGGTCGAGCTCGCTCCAGTTGCTAATGCTTAAGGTAATGATGGCGCTGAGCAACAAGCCTTTATCGGCAATTGGATCGAGAATGACTCCCAGCGAACTGCGCTGATTGTAGTGCCGCGCAACGTATCCGTCCAAGCCGTCACTTACGGCAGCCAATATGAAAATGATGATCGCAGTGAAACGTTGCCATTCCAGTGGCTGCCCGCGCCTGACGCTCTCGCCGTAATAAATCGCCATCGTCACAAAGGCGGGGATCATCAAAATCCGGACAATGGTGATTTTGTTGGCCGTGGTCATAAATGCGCGGACGTAAAGCAATTGTAGGGCGTTTGATTCGCTCGCGCCAGCGAGCTCACCCTTCGGGCTTTCCGTCTATGTCGTTCGGCGTCCGCCGGATCTGTTCTATGAAACGCCAATTCCCTTGCTAGACGTCTGGCACAGACGCCCTACAATCGGCCTGGGCCGTTTCCCACGCCGCCTAATTCAGTCTCAAACAAGATAGACCTACGCCGCGGCGGCAGCTGTGTGCCGGCCTTCAGCGAATTCTTCGATCATCTTCCTGTTGAACGCTGGAATGTCGTCGGGTTTTCGGCTTGAAACCAAACCGTTGTCGACGACTACTTCCTGGTCCACCCATCGCGCACCTGCGTTGCGCATATCGACCTGAATGGCCGGCCACGACGTCATTTTTCTGCCGCGAACAAGATCGGCACTGATCAGCACCTGCGGACCATGACAGATGGCCGCCACCGGTTTGTGTTCCCGGAAAAAGTGTCGCGTGAATTCAAGCGCGTTCTGGTCTACGCGAAGTACGTCCGGATTAAACAGACCGCCAGGGATCATAAGCGCATCGAACCCTTCAGGGCGTCCGTCTTTCACCGTCAGATCGACATCGAATTTGTCGCCCTTATCTGCGTGATTCATGCCTTGAATCTTTCCCGGCTTCAGCGAAACGATTTTTGTCTCTGCACCGGCCTCATCAAGGGCCTCACGCGGTTTTGTCATTTCTACCTGTTCAAAACCATCCGCAACAAGGATGACCACTTTCTTTCCGTCGAGTTTTCGTGCCATAAGAATTCCCTCACGTTGATGTTGATTGGTTCGGTCGACAATTGACCGTACTAAAGCTACGAAGCGCAGCGGAAGATTGGATGCAATTCGAGAAGAACCCTCAGCGCCTGGAGGCGCATTTGTCCGCCACGGGAATTTTGAATCCTTCAATCTGTTTTTTGATTTCGTTAGCGAACGCCGCTGCGCCGGCGCCGTTTACGACTCGGTGATCGAATGTAAGTGAGAGCGTGATGACTTCCGCGCTCTCGTTTTTGTTTTTGTTCGGAATCAGTTCGCGGTGCGCTGTGCCAATGAACAAAGTGCCCATTGAGGGCGGCACAACAATTGGCGCTCCGGCCTTCACTCCAAACGCACCCAAACTCGTGATCACGACGGGCGCATTCATCGCGTCGACTCGGCCGCTACGCGTCGCAGCGACAATCTGCTCGTAACTCTTCATGAATTCCGGCCAGCTTTTGCGATTTGCGTCCGTAATAACTGCAGTCGCCAAGCGGTCGTCCTCGAGTGCGACCGCAACGCCCAAGTCGAAATCGTCATTTTGCACAATCTGATCGTCTTCGAGAATTAGCCGGCGGAATGGCGCATGCTTTTCCATCGCGCGCACGACTGCCCACGCGATCATCACAGAAGGGGAGGGGGCATTCTCGGGGTGTTTCGTTTTCGCTGCCTCGCGGGCTTCGCGAACTGCGTCCCATCGCGCATCAATTTGCAAGTTAGCAGGAATGACCCGGCTGAGCTTGCGCGTGATTGTCGGCGAGAGCGCCGGTTCGATTCCGCTGTAGCGGCGTCTGTCCTCGGGCGCAACATCGCGTTCTTTGCGGCTGGGGACAATTGCCTTTACACCGCGGTTCGTGCCCGCAGCTACAGTTCCTTGATCTGCCGAAACTTCGGCCTCCGCTTCAAGCTGATCCGCTAACGATGCTTCCTCGGTCAGAAGTGTGCCAAGCTCCTGGCCAATATCGACCGTATCGCCAACTTTCGTTTTCCATTCGCCCATCACTCCCGCGAACGACGATTGGATTGGATAAACGGCCTTGTCCGTTTCGACTTCGCACAATTCATCGTCGAGCGCGACGGGATCGCCTGGTTTCTTTAAAAGCGAAACGACTTTTGCGTTGCGAATTCCTTCGCCCATGACGGGCACGGTGATGTTTTGGACGCGCCGTTTGCTGGCGTCCACTGTAGTCGGGAGCGGTGACCCCGGCTGAAGGAGTTCATGTTCTTGAACAGCACGGCCGCGGTCAACGCCCGCGGCTACACCTGCGCGTTCGTATTTGGTTGCAACCGAGTGCCGGATGGCGGCGACAATGCGCTCGACGTCCGGCAATGCAGCGTATTCGTAGATCGGATTATAACCGATCACGACGTTCGCTTTGCTAACGAGAATCGGCGGACTGATCATTTCATTCCACAACTCGGGCGTGCTCGTGACGTGTGAAATAATCATTTGTCCCACGCTGCAGTTCTCAGTGTCTTCCTGGACAACAACCAGTCGGCGAGTTTTACGCACTGATTTTTCAATCGCAGCCTTGTCCCACGGAACGATCGACCGTAGATCGATTAGCTCGACGCTTGTTTCATTCTCGATTTTCGCGATCGCCTCGAGAGATTTCTCAATCGTATTTCCCCAGGCAACTACCGTCACGTCCGAGCCGTTTGTGCATTGACCCGCCCGCCCAAGCGGGACGGCCTGAATCGGTTTCGTATATTCGTGTTCGGCCCAAAGCAAGTGCTTCGGAATTAAGAAAATCACCGGATCCTCAGCATGCATTGCCGTCCAAAGCAATCCAGCGGCGTCTGCGGGCGTGCTCGGGATTACAACACTTAAACCGGGATAATGCGCGAGCGCCGATTCGTTTGCCTGGCTATGCCACAAACTGCCGCCAGGCAGATACGCGCCATACGGCGCATAAATCACCGCCGGACATTTCCAGTTGCCGAACGATCGCCAGCGCAGGTTGGAGATGTTGGTGACGAGCTGATTGAATCCGGGATAAATAAAGTCGATGAATTGCAGCTCGAATACTGGGCGTTTCCCGTACGCAGCAAGGCCGCAGGCAACCCCGAGGATGGTCGATTCGGCAAGCGGTGAATTGAAAACTTGCTTCGGGAATTCAGTTGAAAGTTTCTGAGTAAGGCGAAACACACCGCCCTTGGGATCTTCGATATCTTCGCCAAAGAGAATTCGTCGCGGATCGTCCTCCAGACCAGCGCGTAAGGTTTTGTTCACGGTGTCGCCAATGCGGTATTTTCCGGGCGGCAGGATTTCTTTCTCGATCTTTGGCGGCGGTTTTGTGACGTTGGTGAGGAGCTCGTTGGGCGACGGGTCCTCAGCTTTTTCGGCTTCGCTGTATTCCCGACGAATTCGCTCCTTAATTTCGCTGTTGAGTCTCGCGAAGTCGTCTGCGGTAATAATGCCTTCCTTGATCAGTTGGTCCTTCCAACATTTGAGTGGATCGAATTTTTCGAGCTCCCGCAATTCCTGCTCGTTTCGATAAAGTTTTTGATCATCGGAGCTCGTGTGACTGGAGAGCCGTTCCATCTTGATCCAGAAAAAGAATGGCCCGCCGCCGGCGTGAATTTTTCCGAATGCTTCGGCTGTGGCATCGTAAATCTGCTGCACGTTTTGGCCATCGATCCTTCGCCAGTTGTCTGGCTCGAGAACATTCAACGCTAGTGGATTGGTCTTTCTCGTCGGCATGCTGATCCCATAGGCGTTGTCTTCGACGAGAAAGAGCAGCGGCAGCTTCTTTTCCTTGGCAAAACAGATCGCTTCGAAAAAATCCCCCTGGCGCGTCGCGGCATCGCCTACCGTGGTCACGACGAGATTCTTCTTGCCGTCGAGTTGAATGCCCCACGCAATTCCACACGCCGGTAGGAGTTGCGAACCAGTCGGCGTTGGTACACTCCAGATGTGCAGATCAGCGTTGCTATAGTGCGATGGCATTTGGCGGCCGCCGCTGCCGGTGTTGCGCTTCGCGAAATATTCCAGACCCAGCTGACGCGTCGTCATGCCACGTCCCAGAATCAAACCCCGATCGCGATAGTACGGCACGATGTAATCGTCCGGTTCCATCTGGATCGAGACCGCCGCCAGCGCTTCGTGACCCATTCCGGAAACATGAAAATGTCCTTTGCCCTGGCGATTTAGATTCTGCTCGCGCAAGTCTGCGTGGCGACTTTCCAGTATGGTGGTTAATAGTCGCAGCTTATCTTCCTTGCTCAGCGCGGGCATACGGCATGATCTTACACTGCACTTATCGATCGACAATCATGCGGATTTACTTCGAATAGATGCGATCAACAACATCAGAATTGCAGCAGAGCAGGGGAGTGATCGAACATTACCGGGAATATCTTCCAGTTTCTGCTTCGACACCGATCGTCTCGTTGGGCGAGGGGAATACGCCGCTGATTTACTGTGCGCAATTAAGCAAACGGGTTAGCCGCGACTGTAAAGTTTTTGTTAAGAACGAAGGCGTCAACCCCACAGGTTCCTTTAAAGATCGCGGTATGACGATGGCCGTGTCGAAAGCGATGGAGCGCGGCGCAAAGGCTCTCATTTGCGCGTCCACCGGCAACACTTCGGCTTCGGCGGCTGCTTACGCCGCGCGCGCGGAAATTTCGTGCCTAGTGATTTTGCCTGCAGGAAAAATCGCCACCGGAAAATTGCTGCAAGCTTTTGCTTACGGAGCCAAAATCATCGCCATCGATGGCAATTTTGACGACGCGCTTCGTGTTGTACGTGAGTTAGGCGAGGGGCACGAGTTTGTTATTGTAAATTCGATTAACCCGGACCGAATCGCCGGACAAAAGACCGCTGCATTTGAGGTCGTCGACATTCTGGGCAACGCGCCTGACTTTCATCTGCTGCCCGTCGGCAATGCCGGAAACATTACCGCGTACTGGGAGGGCTATCGAGAATACGAGCGGCACCAGAGATCAACAAGATTGCCAGCAATGGTTGGTTTTCAAGCGGCCGGTGCGGCGCCAATTTTTCATAATCGTACTATCGAAAAACCGGAAACCCTGGCGTCTGCAATTCGAATCGGAAATCCCGCCAGCTGGAAGCAAGCTTGCGCGGCAATTGCCGAATCGCGTGGAGCAATCGACATCGTGAGTGACGCGGAGATTCTCGCAGCGCAGAGTTGGCTGGCAAAACATGAGGGAATTTTTATCGAACCGTCAAGCGCAGCACCGATCGCCGGGCTTTTCAAATGCTGTGATTCAGATGAAGCGGCGTACTCATTTCAGAAAATTCCGGAAGCCAGTCGGATAGTTTGCACAGTCACAGGACATGGGTTGAAAGATCCCGATCCAATTCTCGCCCGAATGAAAGAATTGAAACCGGTGGCCGCAAATGTGAAGGACGTGCGACGCGCGATTGGACTGTAACGGACTCTCGAAAACCATCGCTGTTCTGTTTGGCTACAATTAAAGTTTATGTGAGATGCGCTTGATTGTTCAAAAATATGGCGGCACTTCCGTCGGGACGCCTGAGCGGATACTTAGCGTCGCACGCCGGCTGATCCAAACACAGGGCGAGGGCTCTCAAGTCGTAGCGGTCATCTCCGCGATGGCGGGAGTGACCGATAATTTGCTAAAGCTCGCGCACCAGATATCGCCGCACCCGACACAGCGCGAACTCGATATTCTGTTATCAACCGGCGAGCACGCCGCCACTGCTTTAACTGCAATGGCAGTGAACGCTCTCGGCGGGCTCGCCATTTCGCTGACCGGCGCACAGGCGGGAATCTTAACAGATCGCAATCACACTAAAGCACACATCGCCAATATCAGTCCTAAACAAATTCACGAACTGCTCTCTGACGATTACATCGTGATCGTCGCTGGCTTTCAGGGTCAGACGCCGGAAGGAGAGACCACCACGCTGGGGCGCGGCGGCTCGGATTTGACCGCGATTGCGCTGGCGGGCGCACTAAATGCAGACGCCTGCCAGATCTTTACCGACGTCGATGGAGTCTTTACTTGCGACCCGCGGTTCGTCCTCGACGCCAAGAAGCTCAAGGAAATTTCCTATGATGAATTGCTCGAAATGGCGGGCGGTGGCGCAAAGGTGATGCAGTCGCGGGCCGTGGAATTCGCGAAAAAATTTGGTGTCGAATTTGAGGTGCGTTCGAGCTTTAAGAAAAGGAGCGGAACGACCACCAGGGAAGAGGCTCCCAGCATGGAAGATGTGGTGGTTCGCGGGATCAGTCTCGACCGGCGTCAGGCAAAGCTG
>Ga0209266_1001892_pt1 | contig 13494 bp, 9 predicted proteins | sample GraSoiAngelo_132_FD_185889 | JGI IMG/M metagenome (GOLD analysis project Ga0209266, IMG submission 185889) | Grasslands soil microbial communities from the Angelo Coastal Reserve, California, USA - 14_0929_02_40cm (SPAdes) (version 2) | ecosystem: Environmental > Terrestrial > Soil > Grasslands ...
CCTGCTGTCTGTTGCGTCCTTGACAGCCTTTACCCGCGCGTAAGCCGTTTCCAGTCCCTTCGCATCTATGGAATCGTAGTGTGTCCCAAAGGGATCAAACTTGAGAGCAGTGTAGCCCATCGCTGCGAATTTCTTGGCCCGCTCGCCAAACTGTTCAGGCGTGACGCACTTGTCATACCATCCGTTCGCGTAGACCCTGACACTGTTCCTGAAGCTGCCCCCGACTAGCTGGTGTATTGGAGCGCCGAGATGCTTCCCGAGAATGTCCCAGCACGCGATGTCGAACGCGCTCAGAGCAGTTGTAGATTCGAATGATACAGGGAGGTAGAAGTCATGCTTGTGCCATTCGTGAATGTTCAGTTCCATGTCCAGCGGATCCCTTCCCTTGTACACTCGGCCGACCTCGTGCAATGATTGGATTACTGACTGGACTCGTAGAGTCGGAACCGCTTCTCCGTAGCCGATGGTCCCGTCGGAAGTGGTGAGTCTCAGAAGAATGGAATTTCCGGCCCAGGTAGCACTTCCCTGCGATGAGGGCTCGCCGAGCTGGTAGATTTCAAAGTCGGTAATTTTCAACTTGAGGCTCCGACGCTTCACCCTGGACCTTTTGACATTTCAGTATTGGCCCCAACTCAAGAGACCTCAAGGATTTCATCAAAGGAGCCACCTACCGTCCAAACGATCCTGACCTAATCCTGACCAGCGCCTATTAGCATGAACCCCATTGAGTCTCCTGCAAGTCTTATTGCCCTTGTTTCGGGAAGCCCATTCAGATGCCTCTGCTCCCAATGTTCAGGCTTCGAGCGGCGGAACACCTTTCGGGTTCGACTTCACACCTAGCGGCACTCTAGTCGTCAGCGAGGCTGCTGGCGGACCCTCGGGAACCAGCGCGGTCTCATCCTACACCATATCGGACTCCGGCAGTCTATCCATATTGAGCGCGTCCGTCCCTGACACTCAACTGGCAGCATGCTGGCTCGTCATAACTGGCAATGGTCAGTTTGCCTACACCGACAACGCTCACAGTCACATACTCTCTTCCTACACTATCGACGGTAAAGGAACAATCTCGTTGCTCGACCCTACAGCCGCCAATGTTGGCGGCGCGAATCTCGACATGGCGCTGGCTAGAAACAGCAGGTTCCTCTACATCTTCCATAACAGTGACCACACCATCGTAGCGTACGAAGTGCATGCTGACGGCAGTCTCGCCTGGCTACAGACGACCAGCGGAATCCCAGCAGGGGCCGACGGACTAACAGCAAACTAAACCAAGACCTGAACCACTTCAGGTCAAACCCCCTTTCTTTCATTCTATGAAGTTATGAAGACCCCACGTCGCTCGTTCTACGTTTTCACGTTCTCTCATCGGTCCAACGGGTACCAAAATACGGTTCATCGCCAGATTTCTTCTTGGGAAAGAGAAAATCTGACAACTGCTGAATACTCCGAAACTCATAGTCAGGATGCTCAGTCGTGGGGTCCCCACGATTCTCAGGACTCCACAATGCAGCTCCCGTCAAAACGCCAGCCCGTCTCCCAGCAACTATGTCTGCCGGCGAATCCCCAACATACATCGACTCCTTCGCATCGGCTTCGATCCGCCTCAGCGCCAGATTGATCCCTTCAGGGTCAGGCTTGCTCTTCTGTACATCGTCCGCGGCAATGCGGACTTGGAAGAATTCAGATAGTCCGAACGGGTTCAGAGTGTACTCCATCATCGCCTTCTCGACACCTGTGAAGAGGGCCAATCGACGTCCAGAGCTTTTGATCTTGCGCAGCAATTCGGTGATACCGGGAAATACGAGTCCCCGGCTGGAGATGTAAGTTCGATAACATTCGTAGTAGTCTGCGACTGCTCGACTCTGGACCTCATCTGAAAGATTTCTAGTCATGTCCCTGATGATCGTATGTGCTGGAGGTCCAAACTTGGAGATTACGTCTTCAAGGGTCAGTGATGTTTTGAGATATTTGCGAGAGATCTCGTTCTCGCAATGATAGATGACTGGGAGACTACTGACTAGAGTACCGTCCATGTCGAAGATGATAGCCTTTGGCCGCGCTTCATCCTTGATGGGTTCTTTTCTCTTCAAGTTTCAATTGACGCCCAAGCCTTGTAAAATATAGTTACTCAGACAGCTAGTGCTTTGACTGTATGCTCGGATCACTGTTTGTGAAACATGGGGAGATCTTTCACATAGAAGTAGTCGTCGATCTTCAATAGAAGGGAAGCTACTTCCAAGGTTCTCCAAAGCGTGGTTTTGAATATGGATGCAAGCTCTACAACATTCTCCTTGTACACGTCGGTGCATCCGCCTTCTCCGACGCCCATATTCAACTGGTGATTGGAGTGATGCCCCCGAAGTTGTGTCATGATGTCAATCGGGTCTAAGCCAAAATTGAATGCTAGCCACCTAGGTATTGTTTCTAAGGCATCAGCGAATGCTTTGACCGCGAGCTGCTGCTTTCCGGAAAACCCCAGGGCAAAGCTCCGCAACCGGAGGGCAAGTTCAACGAAGACAGCTCCTCCTCCAGGCACAACCTTGGATCTGGCACGCGAGTGCTTGAGGACAAGTAGCCCCTTTCTCACCACTTTCTCGAGTTCCTGAACAATTTCAGGCGAACTACCCCGGAGTACGAGCGTGGCTGCTCCGTCGCAGTGAAGAATCGCTATCTGCTCTGGTGGGATCTTGTCCACCTCCAACATTTTCGCCACCCCGATGTCCTCCTCCACAAGGAAATCAACAGTGCCTGCGATCTTGGCGCCAGTTACTCTTGCTACCTCATCGAAGCTCCTTTGCTCGACCATTTCCAGCGCGAAGATGCCCTCCCGGCTAAGCCCGTCCGCAACTCGTTCGTCGATCTTGGACCCGCATAGGAGCACGTTAGCGCCTGCGGACTTGACCCTCTGGACCATTCGGGTTCTGAGAGCGCTCTCTTCTGACTTGAACTGGTGAAGTTGTCCTGGTTCCGTCACGCTTAGCTTGGCGTTGAATGGGCCTTCATCTATTGCCAATTGCTCGGAACGTTTGAGCACTAGTTGCTTGTACACAAGTGCAATTCTCGGCTGATCGATCCGATCAGGCATTGAGCGATGCCTTCTTTCTTTCTTGATTATGATCCCGCGTACTAACTGTGAGTCCTCGATTGCTCCTCCGAGCTTCTTTTCTATCTTGATTCTTGCAAGGTCCAGGCTATCCATATGTTCTACGAGGCTGACGGCTTGAGAGAGCTCCTCGCGCAGTTTCTTATTCAACAACCCTCTTCCGCAATCGATCCCCCGCAGTAGACTGTCTTGGAGGTCTCCGGAATATTCTGTGGCGATCTCGTCGATGATTAAGATTGACTTCTTCGCGGCATCTCTGTATCCATCTAAGATGGCGACTGGGTGGACTCCCATCTCGGTGAGCTTCTGAGCCTCGGTCAAGAGCGCTGAGACAAGAACGAGGAGCGTAGAAACGCCGTCTCCTGCCTCGTCCCGGTGTATCTTTGCCGCCTCTGCCAAAGTCTTGACTGCTGGATACTGGACCCCTAGCTCGTCGACTATGTCGACCGCGTCCTTTGTTACTTTAGTCACGAGTTCGGGACCTTTGTGGTAGGTCACGAGCTTGTAGGCGCCAGTTGGGCCCAGGCAGCTTGCAACTTTGGATGCAGCAAGAGCCGCTAGCTCAAGATTGTTCCTCCAAGCATCCTTTCCTTCGAGTCTCCGAAAGTTCTTTGAGAAGATCGGGTAGCTGGTTGAGCCTATCTGTCGACTTGCAAGCATCCTAGCCTACCCGATTTTGTGATGACGTCGGGCCATTGCTTCATGGATTTTTCGCACTCTGTCCATCCAACCCAAGCCCATGTACAGCCGGGTCTTCAGTTCCAAAGGTACCACCGGGACCTTAACGCCGACGACGTAAACGTATTCAGGTTCGTAGTCGAGTGGGTCCCCCCAGTCCCAGTCTCCAACCTTAATCCGTAGATCGCCGTGAACGTTGAGCCTCTGGCCGTTGATGTTGAACTGTGACGCGTAACTCTTGATAGTGATGGGCAGAGGTTTTGGTTCGATTTCGGCGTTCCGCTTAATCTGAGTCTCGACCTGTCTTGAGGCCTCGACTTGGAACCCTTCGAGTTTCTTACTGATTTCTTCGCAGCCCACAACGTTGCTGAGTATTGTAAGGTGGTCGGGCTGTACATTTACTCCGTTGAGTATCTCTCCAATGTCGCCCGCGAACGCCCACTTCAGTTGGCAGTCCTTGAGGAGGTTTCCAACCTCTATGGTTGCCTCAAGTAGGGGTTTGTCTAGGACTACTAGCTCCTCAGGTTTTGGGATTCTGCTTTGAAATACCGGAATGTTGAGAGGTCTTGATTTGTTCGATATGACGAGCGCGGGCATGGCTGTTGCCCTCGTGATACTCTCTGACCGTGTAGGAGAAATAGGTTACGATGCTAGGTAATTGACCCCGTCGCTAAGTTAGCTAGGTATTTCTTTATGCCTTCAGCAGCCCGGTAAGACTGAGGTCCTGCGGCATGTGTTCCGGCTGTTGCATTGTTCCCTGTGGTGTTTGTGATCTCGCCTGCGGCAAAATAGTTGAATCCACTAGTATTCGAATTGTAGTACAGTTGGTTGTATCCACTGAGGGCCGCCCATGCAGCTGCGGTACCGGCGTTCAGATCGGTGCCGACCCTTAACCCTCCTCTGAGATGATGGCCCCACCAGTCATTGTGAGCAGAGTATGGTGCTACCGCATTGCTTACGGTAACGTTGGTTGCGCCCATCTGTGTCAGAATAGTCTTGATTTGGTTCACCAGGTATGTTGCTCCATTGTAGGTGTTCGGGGTCCAGTCGTAAGTCAATCTGCTGACAGGGTCACCGTACGCGTCCGTGTAGTGCGGATCAAGATCGATATAATTCATGAAGGTCGGTAAATCTGGGGCGAAGGGAGTCGCGCCTACAGATTGTTTCGTTGGGAGGTACTTGTTCTGTTGGGTAGCTTTGAAAGCGCTACCCATTGCTCCGTTGGGATTCGCAGTGTTGGGAGCGGCTACACCTCCGGCGAAGGTAATGTTGCCAGGTCCCCCTCCCAAGTAGCCTCCTGCACCGAAAAGCCCCCCGCCGATAAATGGCGGGCTGATGTTGGAATGGCTGAAGTTGTCGTCCATGAGATCGAAAACTGATACCCCGCCCCCGCTACCGTTGCCAGCAGGATAGGAGTTGCCGCCGATATTGACAGTTCCTGATACGTTCGTACCCCTGTACGGTGTGTATCCGTTCGTGAGCCCTCTTCCAACGGTGCCACTTCCTGTTCCCGTGCCAGAGTTGTAGACATATGGCGTGCCAAGACCGGACAGGAGCATGAGCCGTATCATGTTGTAGCCCCACATTCCGTTGAAGAATACTTTTCCAGGCTGCCGGTGATCGTTTCCCTGTGCATCGTAGTAATGCGCTGCTACGACTTGGTTGCCTGATGGGCTAAGCTCAAGCCTGAATATGTAGGCATTAGTGACGAGTGTGAAATTGCCCGAGTTTATTGCTGCGGGTATCGTTCGGTAGGCAGCGTTTGCCTTTGCACCCGTCTCACATGCGTAATCGCAGAGCCCCGCACAGTAGCCTTCGTAAACGCAAGGGTTCACCGTCACACCGTACTGGTTGGTGTAAGGCTGCGAGGAGAGAGCACTAACGGTTGGAAACGGATTGTACTTTTGCCCATTTGGAGCCGTCATGCCCTGTACAGTCGACTGGAATAACTGCCCGAGCGGAGTCATCGGATGGGGGGGGAGCGGGTAGTTCCGGCTCATCCAAGGATAGTTAATGTCGGAAGGGCTGTTCGTGGGGCTACCGTTGTAGTTTCCGCAGATTCCGTGCGCTTTCTCCCACTCTACATAATACGGCTCATATTCGGCGTAGGTCAGGGGCCAATCGTGAGTATCGTCCTGTGGATTGATGCCGGCAAGGAAGCCTGATCCGTACGCGCTCGATGTTCGGGATGCCATCTCATATGCCCACGGGCCAAAGCGTCCCATTCCCCCGCCATAATGCTGGGCTGCCCCGCCAACCCCATGTCCCAGCGCATGGTACTGGATCGGCATTGTGTACCTGCGGACCGGAAGTGCGAACTGGCTGCTGTCGTTCCGAATAGTGGTGCTTTGCAGAGGAAGGGGACTGTCGTACTTTCGTCCGAGTCCGACCCCCCACTCATCGTACTTGGTTGTTGAATAGTCGTTGACGTAGTCCCAATACGGACCCTTGGTTATCCCTACAACACTGTTGCCTGCTAGGGCTAGCTCCGTTGCTACCACCCCGCTCATGAATCCGACACCTAAGCAGACTACGTCCACCGGACTTTCCTGGATCACAGTTGACAAGGCTATGCTCCGCCCGTGGCTTGTTGCTGGTATTGCGCCAGACTCGCCGGCTTAAGCTTCGTGGGACTTGAGGCCACCATGAGCGTCTTCTGGTTCAATCCCTCACCATAGAAGTTGCCGAAGTTCACTCCATTGAATCCGACATAGTCCCATCCGACCATGTTCTGGTTTCCACCATACAGCGGGTCCATCAGGAACCCTGCCCAAGTCATGAACGTCAGCTCGTACGCGAAGTCAGACGCTAGAATGTTGCTGAATCCTGTAAGATCGTCTGCGGGAGGAGGAGGATTAGTTTGCGTCTTTGGTGTGTTCGCCCAGAGATCTTTCAGCACCTGCATTTGATTAGTCGAACTCAAAGTCTGATAGTTCCCGCCGTAGTACTTCCTGGAGTAGGCTTGGAGTGCAGCTAGGCTGATTCTCCAGAATTCTCTCATGTTAACCGGATACTGAAGGTTGATGCCAGAACCCACACGTGGGCTTGCGGTGATGCCATAATTGACCGTGTAGTTGGTCCCACCTACGGTGTAAGTTCGACTTGCTCCAAGGTAAGATATCGCGGTGCCACTCCGCAAATAGGCGGTCTGCTGGTAATTCTGGAGGAATGCCCATGCAGAGCTCGGCTTGACCGTGAGTGGGCCAGCGCTGGCAGGTATCCCCGGCGGATTGTGCGGAGCATCCATGAACATATTAGCGCTCTGACCGTAATCCCCTGCTAGCGCTCTGTCGATGAAGTAGATGACTCCAGCCTCCTTTGCTCCGGGACCTGTACTATCCGAGGGGATGATTGTCTCCACGATGGCTTCTACAAGAGATTGCTCGTTGATGTTCAGACTAACGAACCCAGTGACCGTATTGAGCTTAGTCTTGAGATTAGCCATCTGGATATTCGCGCTGTTTAGTTGGTTCTGAAGATTAGAGTTCTGGTTTCCTAATAGAGGAATCTCGATCCCAGATGCTGCAGCCGCACTTGCGGCAGCGGCTAGACCGAGCTTTAGAAATTCACGCCTGGTCTGACTGACCATACGGGCTCGCGTGAGTCTTAGTCCACTAGTATTTTAGATTGCACTAAGGTTCGATACGACAGTTGCCTCCATTCGAAAGTGTTATTTTCTCATCAACTCGTCAGGGTCGCTGGGTTGTAAGTTGGAAACGGCTCCGAAGAAAATAACCAATTACACTATAATTATTGTCCCAGTCCTGATCGTCATTGCGATAGGCGCGTGTATCGGTCTCGCCTCCGCAGGAATATACCAGCTCGCGACAGGGTCTCCCATCTTCTCGCTGTCAAGCTCGACAACGGGCGGGAGCTCAGTGAGTGTTTCAATGCCAAATGGAGTGGGTACCTCTCAGGGCCTCAACTACGTTCCCGCGAGCATAACAGTCGCAAAGGGCGGATCAGTTGTCTGGAAGAACAATGATCCAGTTCCGCACACGGTGACTGCAACAAGCTGGCCATCAGGAGCTAGCGGCTTTGATTCTGGGAACATGGATCCGAACGCTACCTATACAGTAACCTTCACAGTTGATGGAAGCTACAACTACGTATGTTCATACCATCCTTGGATGCACGGGACAGTTACCGTCACAGGCTGATCGCTCCATCGCCTGAGCTAATGAAGACAGGGGATTCTGGCTACCATAGAGAAGCCTTAATTTCGTCCCAGCACTCTTTCTTCTAATCAGTATCCTCATGTTGCCCCGATACTCTTACCTGGCACTGGTACTCATTGCGGTGGTAGTCGCATCTGTTGGGGGTTATGTGTATGCTTCGTCAGTGTTGTTTCCGGTCCATAGAAATTCCCCCCCGATGACGGTGATTCATATCCCCAAGGGATCTTCGATACCTCCACCGAACTGGGTCGATTTTACGAACCTATCGTCCCCGACGTTCCACTACCCTGTGAACATTACTGTAACGATTGGAGTCAACAATACAATAGAATGGGTGAACGATGACCGTATCGAGCATACAGTTACCTCGTTTCTAGTTCCCTCGGGTGCCTCGACCTTTAACTCGGACCTGATATTCCAAGGCAAGACGTTCACAGTGACCCTGACTGTTCCCGGATTGTACAAGTATTTCTGCGCCTGGCACAATTGGCTAGCTGGTGAAATAACCGTCAAATCTGCCTAGTCGTCCAAGCCTCTTGACAAAGCTTGAATGAAGACAATTCGGCCTACCCGGTCTTATGACCTCAGTCGTAAATGAAACCGCACCGGGCTGGCCCGGTATCTCCCCTCGCTGGACTTCTAGTGCCAAGGAGGGAGTCGGAACATCCGCCAGCTACCAGAGTAGGGTCTGGTTCACAATTTCTCACGGAATCCTCAACGAGGTCTACTACCCGAGAATAGACCAAGCGAATACTCGCGACATGGAATTTCTTGTCGCTGACGGTGACCAATACTTCTCCGAAGAGAAACGAGATACTAACAGAAGAATCTCGCCCCTAGAACAAGGCGTACCCGGATACAGGCTCGTCAACTCCTGCAAGAGAGGACGTTACAGGATTACTAAGACTGTCATCACCGATCCCGAGCGAGACGTGCTACTGCAGAAGGTCCACTTCGACACTGGCAAGGGCAAACTGGAAGATTACGGCGTCTTTGCCCTGCTCGCCCCACACATTGGAAACCGTGGATACGGAAACAACGGATGGATTGGCGACTACAAGGGCACTCCGATGCTCTTCGCGCAGAGAGAAGGAGTCTCCCTCGCTCTGGCTTGTTCGACAGCATTCAGGAATATGAGCTGCGGATACGTAGGCGTTAGCGACGGCTGGCAGGACATCAGCGATAACAAGAAGATGACATGGGAATATTCCACCGCGTCTAATGGAAACATTGCTCTCACCGCGGAACTCGACTTGACGGCGAGTGATGGTGAGTGCGTCACAGCTCTTGCGTTTGGACGAACGCCAGGCGAGGCGGGGCAGCAGGCAAGGAATGCTCTGCTGAAGGACTTCGATAGAGTGCAGCAGGCATTTGTTGATGGTTGGAAGGAGCTCCAGTCGCAAAGCATGGATCTTGGGAAAATGTACGAGACGGGCTTCGACCTCTACCGCGTCAGCAATACTGTCCTCCGAACGCACGAGGAGAAATCCTATCCGGGCGCAGTGATCGCAAGCCTCTCCATACCATGGGGATTCTCCAAGAGCGACGACGACTTGGGCGGATATCATTTGATCTGGCCTAGGGATCTATCGCAAGCAGCTGGGGGGTTCATCGCATCAGGAGACACTGAACACGCTAGAGAAACCCTCCTTTACCTCATGTCCACCCAAGAGGAAGATGGCCACTGGTTGCAGAATATGTGGCTTGACGGATCACCGTATTGGGGAGGAGTGCAGATGGATGAAACAGCCTTCCCGATACTTGTCGCGGACCAGCTGAAACGTGTCGATGCTCTTTCTGGATTCGACGCGTGGCCGATGATACAGGGCGCAGTGGGATATCTTGTTCGAAACGGCCCTGTCACACAGCAGGACAGATGGGAGGAAGACGGCGGATATTCTCCATTTACTCTCGCGGCCGAGATCGCGGGATTGCTCGCAGCGGCCGATTTTGCCGAAGAGAAGGGCGACTATGCTCTGGCTTCATATCTCAGAGAGACAGCAGATACATGGAATGAAGCCATTGAACGTTGGACCTATGTTACAGGAACGAAACTCGCGAACCGCGTTGGAGTCAACGGGTATTACGTCAGAATCGCTCCTGCGAATCCTTCCGATACTGAGCTTCTAGCTTCAGCCTTCGTCTCTCTACGAAATCGTCCTTTAGGACAAGAAGTGGTCCCGGGCGAACAAGTAGTGAGCGTGGACGCGCTCGCTCTCGTCCGTTATGGACTACGATCGGCTAAGGACCCGCGAATCCTCGACACAGTCAAAGTGATAGATTCGATTCTTCGAAGAGAGACCAGGACAGGTCCGGTATGGCATAGGTACAACTCAGACGGCTACGGCGAACATGACGACGGTTCGCCATTCGACGGGACCGGTGTCGGAAGAGGATGGCCTCTTTTGGCAGGTGAACGAGCCCACTATGAAATAGCCAGAGGAGAGATTGAGGAAGCTGAACGGCTCCTGCATGTGATCGAGGCGCAAGCCAGTCCAGGAGGACTAATCCCAGAACAGGTTTGGGATGCAGAAGATATTCCCAAGCGAGGCCTTCACAACGGTCGCCCCGCCGGTTCAGCAATGCCCCTCGTCTGGGCGCACGCGGAGTACATCAAACTCGCGAGATCCATCCGGGAGCGAAAAGTCTTCGACATGCCGCCTCAACCCGTTCTTCGATACCAGACTAAGAAGACCGGCTCGAAACTGGAAGCTTGGAGGTTTAATCAGAAGATTCGGACAATCCCGCATGGAAGAAATCTCAGAATCGAGGTGCTCGCCCCCGCAACCATCCACTGGAGCAGCGACGGTTGGAAAACCGTAAGGGATTCCAAAACCGCCGACACTGGGCTCGGAATCCACTACGCTGACCTGGAAACCATGGGCCTCTCGCCAGGCGAGAGCGTTGTCTTCACCTTCTTCTGGCCTGAAGCTAACAAGTGGGAAGGAGCAGACTTCCAAGTTACGGTCGTAGAACTTGTGCTAACCACCGTTCAGGCTGAATCGTAAAGGCTTAGCCATCGTCACAAACCCATCCTACGAGCGTATCCCAGTCCATGGACCCTGTCACCGAACATGAGCTACTGACTCCCTACGACATCCACCTCTTCAAAGAAGGAAAACACTTCAAGCTCCATGAAAAACTGGGCTCACATCCGACCCACCTTGATGGAAGGGAAGGAACTCAGTTTGCGGTGTGGGCACCAAGTGCGAAACATGTCTCTGTCATCGGGGACTTCAACGAGTGGCGGTCTGGCCTACACCCGCTTAGTCTGAGAAAGGACGATTCTGGCATCTGGGAAGGGTTCATTGCCGGTCCGACAAGAGGCTCACTCTACAAGTATCACGTCGAATCGAAAGCCCATCTTGGATATTCAATGGACAAGGGCGATCCCTTCGCTCTTCACTGGGAAATCCCGTCACGAACGGCATCAGTTGTCTGGGACCTAAAGCATTCATGGGATGATGCCGAATGGATGAGAACTCGCGCCGACAAAAACTCCCTCAAGTCGCCCATTGCCATCTACGAGATGCACATTGGATCATGGAAGCGAGTCCCGGAAGACAACAACCGGTCACTGACGTACAGAGAGACGGCCCACGATCTACCGAGCTATCTTGAAGAGATGCGTTTCACCCACGTCGAATTCCTACCGATAATGGAGCACCCGTACTCGCGATCGTGGGGCTACCAGACCCTCGGGTACTTTGCCCCGACAAGCCGATTTGGCATACCGGAAGATTTCATGCATCTAGTCGATGAAGTTCACAGGAGAGGATTCGGAGTAATCCTCGACTGGGTCCCGTCGCATTTTCCATCGGACGCCTATGGCCTCGCCTACTATGACGGCTCGCATCTCTTCGAATATGCCGATCCGAAGAAAGGATATCATCCTGACTGGAAGAGCTACATTTTCGACTTCGGAAAAGGCGAGGTCCGATCATTCCTAGCGAGCAGCGCCCTATTCTGGTTAGATGTCTACCATGCTGATGGACTCAGAGTTGACGCGGTAGCATCAATGATCTATCTCGACTACTCCCGGAAGAAAGGCGAGTGGATCCCAAACCAGTACGGTGGGAGAGAGAACCTCGAGGCACTATCTTTCATCCGAGATCTCAACCAGGCTGTATACCGTGCACATCCAGATGTGCAGATGATCGCCGAGGAATCGACGGCCTGGCCGATGGTGTCACGTCCCGTCTATTTGGGAGGACTAGGCTTCGGAATGAAGTGGAACATGGGCTGGATGCACGACACACTTGAGTACATGACGAAAGACCCGGTCTACCGGAAACACCATCATAACCAGTTGACCTTCAGCCTCTGGTACGCTTTCGCCGAAAACTTCGTCCTCCCACTATCACACGACGAAGTCGTCTATGGAAAACGGTCGCTGCTCGACAAGATGCCGGGAGACACTTGGGAAAAATTCGCCAACCTCCGACTTCTCTATGGATACATGTACGGACATCCTGGCAAGAAGCTCCTCTTCATGGGCGGGGAATTCGGACAGTGGGACGAATGGGACTTTGAGAAGAGTCTCGACTGGCATTTGGCAAAGGAACAATCTCATAAACAGCTCCAGCTCTGGGTCAAAGATCTCAACGCGATCTATGCCAAAGAACTGGCTTTGCATCAGTTGGATTTTGAGAGACTGGGATTCGAGTGGGTTGACATCCAAGACTGGGAGAAGAGCATCATCAGCTTCTCACGCCGAGGCATCAGCCCAGACCATCCAATCGTAGTTGTCTGCAACTTCACACCGATGACACGACAGAACTACAGACTCGGCGTCCCAAGAAGTGGACACTGGAAAGAGATCCTCAACAGCGACGCATCCGAATATGGAGGAAGCGGGCAAGGCAACCTTGGAGGCGTAACCTCAGAAGCGCATCGCTATCACGGAAGAGATCATTCCATCTCGATCACTTTGCCTCCTTTCGGCGCTCTCTTCTTCAGGTCCGAGGCTTGAACGAGTTCTTCTGCTCATTCATCGCAGCCAACTCTGCATTGTTTTAGCGGCTAAAAGTCTCGCTGAGGAGTATCTGGTCAGGGCCATCTGGCCAGCGTTCGTCCATCTGAATTTTTTCATAACCCTGCTTCTGCAATTCTCACGGATCTTCGATCCCAGACGTGGATTCTTGGCGACCATTCTTGCTATCGGTTCCAAAGGTATCTTTCGAGACGCTCCCGCTCTGTCTTCTTTGCCCTGTTGGCTAAGTTCGTCGAGTTGCATGATTTTGAGGAGAGAGACAAGAGATTCTGCGAGCTTTGCCACGTTCCCCTGAGGAACCAGGATTCCGGTTCCTGATTCCCCGTTGGTCGACAGGTCGAGAACTGTTTCAGTGATACCCCCAACACTGGTTCCGACGATCGGGTTTCCAGTAACCATTGCCTCGAGGGCACTTATCCCGAAAGGTTCCGACCTCGAGGGCATTGCGTAGACGTCCGCTGCAAGGTGCGAGAGGAGATAGATCGACGGATGCCTGCCGAGGATTACCCTGACGTTGTCAGGATATTTTTCAGCCTTCT
>Ga0209266_1001895_pt1 | contig 13483 bp, 8 predicted proteins | sample GraSoiAngelo_132_FD_185889 | JGI IMG/M metagenome (GOLD analysis project Ga0209266, IMG submission 185889) | Grasslands soil microbial communities from the Angelo Coastal Reserve, California, USA - 14_0929_02_40cm (SPAdes) (version 2) | ecosystem: Environmental > Terrestrial > Soil > Grasslands ...
TACCCGCCCGTTGGAATAGCGAGTCTCTTTACGACTGCATAGGATTTGGCGGGCATCAGACGCGCACGCTGTTTGAGGGCATTTTCCAGATCCCGCCCGGCCATTATATGGTCGCCACCGAAAAAGGAATGCAGTTGAGCAGGTACTGGGATTTTGATTATCCGAAGGCGGTCGATGCCGCGCCGTCGCGGTCGGATGCCGAATACGCAGAGCAATTCCGGCAGACCCTGGAGGAAGCCGTCCGGATTCGACTACGCGCGGATGTCCCGGTCGGGTGCTACCTCAGCGGGGGAGTGGATTCCTGCGCCGTTCTTGGCCTCGCCGCCCGCCACCATCCGCAGCCCATTCGCGCCTTCACCTTGGCCTTCGACCGGCCTGAATATGATGAGAGTGAAGTGGCGAGGGAAATGGCTGTGAAAGCGGGGGCCGAATTCTTTCCGATTCCCGCCAAGCTCGACGACCTCTCCGATCATTTTGCTGACGCGATTCACCAATCAGAGATTCTCTGTGTGAACGCGCACGGCGTAGCCAAATACCTCTTAAGCCGAGCGGTGCGTGAGGCCGGTTACAAGGTAGTGCTCACCGGTGAAGGTTCCGACGAGATCCTGGGTGGCTACTTGCATTTTGGCCGCGACATGCTCCTTAATGGTGCAAAATCAAATCAGAATGGTGGCGCGGTTCTTTCAAAGAAGCTCGAGCACTTCGCTCCGGCAGCACCGGGTTCAAACGGAAAAGCGCGAACACTCGATGGCCTGAGGCACCTGCTGGGCTTTGTGCCATCCTGGATCGAAACGGCGCTCGCCCAATCTGACAGGATGCATGCTGTGTTCAGCCAGGATTTCCTTGAGGCCTTCGAATGCCGCGAAGGGTTCCGGACCTTCATGAATGACATCGACGTCCCTGGCCAACTCGCAGGGAGAGAGCCGCTGCACCAGTCACTCTACCTTTGGTCCAAAACCCGGTTGCCAAACTATATCCTCACCCTTTTAGGCGACCGCATGGAGATGGCCCACTCGATCGAAGGCCGAGTTCCATTTCTCGACCATCATTTGGTGGAAGTGATCCGCTCTCAGCCCGTGACTCAGAAGATCCGTGGCGCAACTCAGAAATATGTGTTGAGAGAATCGGTGCGAGATGTTGTCACCGATACCGTTTATCGCAGGCCCAAACACGTGTTTCAAAGCCCGCCCGCTATGCTCAGACCGCAAGGCCGGTTTGGTGCTCTCGTGCAGGACACGCTGCGCGGCCCTGCCCTTGCCTCGATTCCATTCTTTGATCAGAGGAAAGTTGTAAACCTTCTGGATAACCTCTGTAGCAAAGATGAAGGTTCGTGCATCTCAAACGATCACGTCCTGCTCATTTTACTGAGTGCATGTGTCCTCCAAGATCGCCTTCGACTGTCGATCTAAAGCCCCCCGGCGGTCTAGCTGTGGAAGACAAACCCTGGCTAGCTTTTCTAAGTGGGCCAAGTGGGCCTCAGGAGAACATAAAGGTCGCAGATCTTTTTCGTCTCGACAATGCGGGTGGCTCCGACAAGCAAAGTTTGTCGAAGACGAGCTTCGAAAGATGGCTGGGGCTGCAATGCGCAGACAAGAGAGGCAGCCAACCTACAGGGGCACCTCAATCACCGTCGGCCCTTGGCTCTCAAATCCTTCCCGCAGTGCCTTCGCAAATTCATTCAGTGACGCAACACGGGTCCCAGGCACTCCCAGGCCCTTCGCCAAGAGTACCCAGTCAAGATCCGGCCGTCCGATCTCGAACAGGTTCCGAACGATTGGCCCTGGATCGCCGACGCCTAAATAGGAAAACTCACGTTTAAGAACATTGTAGACGCGGTTCGCAAAAATTACGGTTGTGACTTTGAGACCCTCACGCGCCATGGTCCAGAGCGCTTGGGCGGTGTACAGGCCGCTACCATCGGCAGAAAGGCACAAGACGGGCCGCTTGGGGCAGGCCACTGCGGCACCAACGGCCAGCGGCAAGGCGATTCCGATCGAGCCCCCCGTGTTCGCTAACCAATCGTGGGGTGGAGCTCCTATGGTAGCCGCCATCATGCCACGACCGGAGGTCATGGACTCGTCGACTACAATGGCGTTCTCAGGTAGGGTCGCTCCCACGGCGGCCGCAAGGCCAGGCAAGGTAATATCGCCGTCTGGCAGGGGTGGCCGTTCGGCCTTCCCGGCTGGGACGTTTGATCCGTTATAAGACAAGGCCGCGGCCAGGGCGTCGAGTGCGCCAGCAGCGTCTTCCCCTGGGCGCGCAAGCGTGTGGATCTCGCATTCAGGCGACGTGAGCACGCTATTTTTACCTGGGGAAGCAAAGTAGGAGACGGGAGCTGGCGCCCCCACCAAGATAAGCTGCCGAAATTCCTTCAGCTGTTCGACGGCCTGCTCAAGGACGTATTGAATGCGTTCTACAGGGGGGCTACCAACACCACGTTCCATTCTAGTGAAGGGATAGGGAGCAAAAAGCTTGGCAGTTGTGCCAGCGGCGATGCACCCGGCCGTGCGAAGCCCTCTGCCGTGAAGCGCACTGCCAGTCAGCAGTATCGCGGTGCGCAGGCCCGACCGGAGCATAGCAGCCGCGCGCTCTACGCTCTCGCTAGATGGTAGCGGAGCAGCAGGTAGGGCGGGGATAGCCGCGACGGCCCCGTTCTCGCTCCAAGCGACATCAGCGGGAACGATCAAGGTGGCAATGTGGCCTGGCGAAGTACGCGCCGCAAGGATCGCTTCGGCCGCATCGCGGCCTATTTCAGGCGCGGCACTCGACGTGCGCAGCCACTTTGAATAGGGCCGCGCGATCGCTTCGATATCGGAATTCAGCGGGGTATCGTGGCGCAAATGGTAAGTTGCATGTTGGCCGACGATGTTGATGATCGGCACTTGGGCACGCTTGGCATTGTGCAGATTGGCAAGTCCGTTGGCCAAGCCCGGGCCAAGATGAAGGAGCGTGCATGCCGGTTTACCAGTCATGCGCGCATAGCCGTCGGCGGCTCCGGTCACGACGCCTTCAAAGAGACCGAGCACAGAACGCATTTCCGGCAGCCGGTCGAGCGCAGCAACAATATGCATTTCCGAAGTGCCGGGATTCGTGAAGCAGGTCCGAATTCCTCCAGCAACCAAAGTACGGATCAGGCTCTCTGCTCCGTTCATCGTCTATGGCCTTAGGAGGTCCGGAGTAGAGAGTTCGCGGAGATAACGAGAAAGCACAGCCCCAAGACTTTCGCTGTGCGTCATGATGATCCCCAGATGATCACCAGGCACGGTATCGACCTCGAACTCGCCTGCCAAGTTTGCCCAGACGGCGGCAGGATCATCCGGGAAATCCGAGCTGATCTCGGCCCCCACAAACTTCATCTTGCCAGGATAGAAGCGGGGCCGGTAGCGCTTCAAAGCAAGTTGAGCGCTTTTACGCACGCGTTGCATTGCCGGGGTGAACCATATGCCGACCTCCGGTTGTTTCGGAACTTTTGTAGTACCATTCCGAGAAAAGCGAGATTTCGTCGAACGGGTAAAGAGGCGCACACGCTCTGCTAGTGGCAGATAACGAGAGTAAGGGTATGACTCTAACAAGGCTAACAAGGCAACTTTTTCTCCGCTTTCAGACAGCCGTTGAGCCATCTCGAGCGTCACCAAACCACCGAGTGAGTAACCTATAAGAAAGTAAGGACCGCGCGGTTGCAACTGGCGGATAGCATCGAGATGGAATCTGGCCATGTCCTCAATGCGGTCAAACGGCTCTTCCACGCCATCCGTGCCCCTCGCCTGCATCCCATAGATCGGATGTGGCGAACGGATGTGCCTTACGAGTTGCGCGAATTCCATTACGCTGCCACCGAGACCATGAGCGATGAAGACAGGCAGGCCTTCGGTGCCAGCCCTCAGTTGTACGAGCGCGGGGACCCGCGGTGGGGTGGCCTGCTCGAGCAGGGCAGCCAGCGCGGCGATGGTGGGAGCGCTGTAGATGGTCACCGGTGACAGTTCTCGGCCGCACACCTTCGCGATTTCGTTGAAGAGTTCAACCGCCAACGATGAATCGCCGCCTAGATCAAAAAAGTTATCTTCGACGCGGACCCCCGGCAATTGCAGCAAACGCTGCCAGATGGGCGTGAGCACCTCGATCATCGCGGAAGTGGGATTATGCTTCACACTGGTCCTTGTGGGATGGAATCGAGAAGGGTGAGTTGCCCTTGCTGTGCCAAGGCTGCGAGTGCAGGTTGGCGTCCGGCCATCCAACCTGGTCCGTGCGGCGCACATTTCGTTCGCCGAGGAAACAGAAACATTTGTGCTGGAGCTGAACCTCTTTCGCCGGACGCGCTCCCCGGTCTGGCCCGCGTGGGTCCGCCGATCATGAATGCGCGAACTCCCAATAGAGGCTCCGGGCTTTGGTGTAGAGAGGACCAGGTTGCAAAGAACGGTCGCCGATCCGGCCTATGGGAACCACTTTCGAATAGTTTCCACTCGAGAAGATCTCGTCCGCCTTTTGAAAGTCCTGGTAGGTAAGAACCCTCTCGACTACGGTCACGCCGCCAGCGCGCAGCAGCCCGATCACCCGCTGGCGGGTGATGCCCGCTAGAAATGTTCCATTGGGAACAGGCGTAAATACCACGCCGTCCTTGGCCATAAAAATGTTGGACGTGGCCAGCTCGGCCACATTGCCCAGCATGTCGCAAACAATCGCATTGTCGAAACCACGGGCGTGCGCCTCAAACAGCGCGCGAGCGTTGTTGGGATAGAGACATCCGGCTTTGGCGTCGACGGGCATGGTTTCCTGTGTCGGCCGTCGATAAGGAGATAAGGTAACGGAGAAGCCGGTCGTAGGCTTGCGCATCGGGGCTTCGTAGACTGCGAGACAAGAGCGGGTTGAGTCAGGGTCGTGCGCCTGAACCCACGGCCCTTCCTTCTCCGCCCAATACATGGGCCGGATATAAAGGGCTGCATCCTTATCGAACCGCGCAATTCCTTCCCGGGCGAGCCGGACCCAGGTTTCGACCGAGACCGTAGGCTTCAAGAAGAGCTTTGTTGCAGAATCATTGACGCGCGCGCAATGGAGTTCAAGATCGGGCGTAACTCCTTCGAAAGCCCGAGCACCGTCGAACACCATGGAGCAAAGCCAGGCAGCGTGCGTGCGCGGGCCCATGATCGGCACATTGCCTTCGTGCCAATCTCCATCGAGAAACGTCCAGGTCTTAGACCAGCCCTGCGCAACTGCCATTCGATTCCTCCCTGCTTACAGGTTCCACGGATTCCTTGGGGGTTTGGCTTTCGTGCCAACTTCCGAGGTTCCGGACGGGCTCGAATTCCCTGTTCCGCGCTCTCAACTGGGCGAACGACCCACCAAGGAATGGATTTTCCTCCGAATGAACCTGTGATTCCATTCTACATGCCTTCCACAATCGCCCCAGAAAGTGCGCAGATGGAGATAAGTGGCTCTTTTTCAATGGGACAGGGGACACCCTGGCATCTTGGTGCTGCTCGACCACCTCCTATCCTTTGGCAGGTAGGTTGCCTTTTGAGCCCCATTGAGCCTTATTGAGATATTCAATGCATGGGCCTGCCTGGAACTCTCGCTTAGACTATTCGAGGTCCTCGTTCGGAACCCCGCCCTTCCTGTCGATTGTATTTGTCCGATGACTTGCGCCTATGAGATATCTTGTAGCGGCCAAAATGCACACCGAAGACTCCGAGAACTTCCCGAAAGCTCCGGACGCGAGAAGCGAACCTGGTTGCTCGACAGGAGCTATCCCGCTTGTCAAGTATTGCATGATTACTCCGGCCCGCGACGAAGAACAGTTCATCACCGGCACCATCGAATCGGTTCTCTGTCAGACCATACGGCCGCTCGAATGGATCATCGTGGATGACGGCTCAATGGACTCGACCCGTGCGATCATCGATCGGTACGCCGAAAGGTATACTTGGATCCGGCCCCTGCGCCGCGAAAATCGCGGCTTTCGCTCGAGGAGCGGTGGTGTCGAAGCCTTTCTCGATGCCTGCTCACTGCTCCAATCGCGTGACTGGGAATTTCTCGTGAATCTCGACGGTGATCTGACCTTTGCCCCCGACTATTTCGAAAAGTGTTTTGAGCACTTCCATAACACACCACGCCTCGGAATTGGCGGCGGCACGATATACGACAAAGTGGGAGAGCGCGTGCAATTCGACAAGGCTCCTTCCTTTCATGTTCGCGGCGGGACAAAAATTTATCGCCGGGAATGTTGGGAAAAGCTGGGCGGCCTCGTGTGTGGTCTCGGCTGGGACACCGTCGATGAAACGAAGGCCAACCAGCTGGGCTGGATGACCCAGACGTTTTCTAGTCTCGAACTTGTCCATCACCGTAGAACCGGTGCTGTCTGGGGAACCTGGGGGAATGCGGTGAATGATGGTGAAGCGGACTATATCGTGGGATATCATCCCCTGTTTTTTTCGCTCAAGTGTGCCCGCCAAATCTTCAATCCACCGTATGTTGTTCGCGGACTCGGAATCGCTTACGGCTATTTGCGCGGCCTCGTGCGGCGCACACCCCGGATAGGCGACCGAGAATTGAGAGCCTACCTTCGCCGGCAGCAATGGCGACGCCTGTTGGGCCTCTCTTCGATTTGGAAATGAAGATTCTAGACTCGCGTTTCACTCGATTTATGGGCACAGGGAATTTTAATGCATAAATGGAAAGCTATCGCCCTGAGCGGCCAGATCCTAGGGAAGCGCGTACCAACGTGAAGCCTACGGTCCTCGTCGCCACGACCACTGACTCGTTTTCACCTGCACGGCTCGCCATGGCTTTTGTAAAAGCAGGGTGCACGGTAGGGGCTATTTGTCCTTCTGGGCAGCCACTCCGCAATACCAGCGCGGTCGGCGAAATCCATACCTACTCCGCCCTTCGACCGTTACTGTCGTTCGCGCGCGCCATTGCCTCCGCAAGACCGGATCTCGTCGTTCCATGCGACGACCTGGCAACCCAGCACCTCATTGATCTCTATGATCAAAACCACAACCGCGGGACATCAGGAGCACTCACTTGTCGGCTGATCGAGCGGTCACTCGGCGCACCTGGAAACTTCCCTGTCCTCTGCGCCAGAACTGCCTTTATGGAGTTGGCCCAAGAAGAAGGCGTCCGAGTCCCGAAAACGGAGGTTGTGACCAATACCGATGACCTCGAAAAGTGGTCCGTGCGAATGGGTTTTCCTGCGGTGCTAAAGGCCAACGGCACTTCCGGGGGCGACGGCGTGAGGGTCGTTCGCACACTCGAAGAGGCCGAGCGCGCCTTTCGAGCGCTTGCAGCTCCTCCGCTTTTCGCGCGGGCTGTGAAGCGGGCCCTCTTTGACCAAGACATGACGCTCGTTTGGCCGTCGCTGCTTCGCCGGCGATACGTCGTGAATGCGCAGGCCTTTGTGGCTGGTCGCGAGGCGACCAGCTTGGTCGCCTGCTCGAAGGGCAAGGTCCTGGCCGGCCTCCATTTTGAGGTGCTCCTGAAGCAGGATGCGGGCGGGCCGGCTACCGTCCTCGGTTCGATCGAGAACGAGGAAATGTCCACTGCGGCCGAAAAGATGGTGCGAAGGCTCGAACTTTCAGGGCTTCATGGGTTTGATTTCATGTTGGAGGCCGCCACGGGAAATGCGTACCTCATCGAAATCAATCCCCGAGCGACTCAAGTCGGACACCTGACGCTTGGCCTGGGGCGCGATCTTCCGGCGGCACTCTCTGCAGCGGTGTCCGGGGAGGCGGTCCAAGCGGCTCCCAAGGTCACGGAGAACGACACCATCGCGCTCTTCCCGCAAGAGTGGCTTAGGAATCCAGCGAGCCCCTTTCTACAGACGGGTTATCACGATGTTCCCTGGGAGGAGCCTGACTTGATTCGCGTTTCCGTCAGGAGACGCTCGAAACAGAACGTTTGGAATTCACAAGAAAAATGGATGCAGGCTTTCTCGAAGGTTCGCCGTCGCCCGTGAGGGCTCTAGGCAAAAACGCCGCACCACAGGTTCGATTCGAATCCAATATAAATTTCGCGGTGCTTTGTGTTCACGTTCAACTCGCGTGTAGGACAGGCTGTTCCTCTTCCCCGAGGGAACCATAGTAGTAATCTCCATACCCTGCCGCTTGCTCCACTCGATTCAGCACGACTCCGAGCAGATTCTTGTTCCGGAATTCCGAGGCCGCTCTTTCCGCTGTCTCATGATTCGTTTCGCCCGCCCTGACGACGAAAAGCACTCCATCGCACAAGTCTGCCAGGATGCTAGCATCATGAATCGCCAGAGATGGCGGAGAGTCAAGAATCACCCAGTCAAACACGGGCGTGACCAGATCGAGCAGCTTTTTCATCCGGTCACCGGAGAGCAACTCGCTTGGATTGGAGACCGGGTGACCACAGGGAATAAAGCAGAGATTCACCTCGGAGCTGTGCTGGATGACATCGTATTCGTTTGCTTCCCCGCGCAAATAGTCCGTAAGGCCCGGGCTAGTCGGTGCGCCGAGCGTGACATGAAGGAGAGGAGCACGAAGGTCGGCATCGATCAATAACACACGCCGGTCAGGCTGGTGGACAATCGATTGCGCCAGATTTGCCGCGACAAAGGTTTTTCCTTCATTGGGAACGCTGCTCGTCACTAATACCTTCCGAAGCTGCTTCGCTGCCGCAATTTGATAAAGGCGAGAACGCAGGGTCCTGAAGCGCTCCGTGCCAATCTTCGCGTCGTCGTCCGTTCGGTGAAACAAGCTGAAGCGCATATCGGGCTTCCACGTTGGATGGGCGCAACGCTTAACCAGATCATCGAAGCGAAGAAACGCACCCGCCTCAGACGGTGGCGGTGGCGTGACCCGCGCCGGCTGCTCAGCCACCTGGCGCGCTGGTACTGCGGGCGCTTGCATGCTTCCAGCAATAGCAGCCAAATTAAGGGATTCTCCGACAGAAAGGTGCGACACTCGCTCTTCGACCGCTTTTTTCAAGGCCTCATGAATCCGACTCATGGTCTCCCCTAAAGACTTATCCTTTGCCTCTAGCTCACTCAGTTCGCTGCGTTCATCTTGTCAAAGACACGGCCGGAGCGCGCCGCGCCGCGGCTTCCATTCCCTGCCACCTCAAGCATGGGCACCATCGCCAGGACCGGCAATTTCAGGCACAGCTCCACATCTCTTTCCGTGTGCATCGATTTGTCGGTGAGGGCGATCAGATACATTAGCCCTAGGCCTAGAGCAAACCCCGCGCCCAACCCTCCGCCTGCGAAATACAACTTCTTCGGGAAAGAAGGTTTATCGGGGAGGCTTGGGGGATCCAGCACGCGAAATTGTTCACTTTCTTGTCGGTGTTCGAGATCCGAGGCCATCGCTGCTTGGTCGCGTTGCTTCAGCAATTGGTTATAGAAGTCAAGCGCCGTCTGGTGACTGCGGGTTATCTCTTTGAACTGCTGTTCTACCATGGGACTAGCCTGTACCCGCGCTTCCAATCTGCGAATCTGATCCTGGATTTGACCCTGCCGCTTTGTCAGATCGGAAATGTTCAATTCATCTTGACGGAGTTTCGCGCGGAGCTGTTGGATCTGCGGAGGCACGATCGTCGAGGCCTGCGTGGTGCCGCTCTGCTCAGCGGTCTTCGGCGCCTGTGCAATGTGCTTTTTCAACTCGTCGATTTGCGTCTTCAGCTTGACCACGTCGGGATGCTCGGGAGTGTAGCGAGCGAGCAACTTCGCCAGTTCGTCCTGGAGGGAATTGAGCTGTTGGTCGGCGGTTTCGAAATTTGTACCCGTTCGTGACGCATTCCAAGTGGCTTCTTGCTGGCTCAGTAGCGTCTCATTCAGAGCCTTATCCTGCTGTGCACGGCTGAGGGCCTCAGCGTTCGCTGTGAGTTGCGCGTTCATCCCCGCGAGCAGACTGAGATTGGTCTGGCTTTCTTCGGGAAGTGAACCGAGGTTCTGCTGCTTGAACTGGGCAAGTTTCGCGTCCTGTTCGTCTAGTTTCTGCTTGGCCTCTTCAAGCTGCCCACTCAGGAAGGAAGTGGTCTGCGAGGCCTTCTGCTCGCGTTCTCTGGTATTTTGTTCCATGAACATGGAAGTGATTTGCGTGCAGATTTGCTGAGCGGTTTGGGCATTATCAAACGTCACGCTCACATAAAATCCCGGCAGGTTGCGATTCTGCGTGCCAGCCATGGGCTCCAGGGGCTTGACGGTCACGGAAGTCCTCAACCGATCGACAAGCTCTTCCATGGGAACGCGTTTGCGATCCTCCGCGTATAGCCCAAACTTTTCGATGATGGGTTGCAGTCGCGTGCGGCCGAGAATCTGTCCTTGCATCGAAGCCAGGCGTTGGTTCAAATCCTCGGTAACCACCGGCTTGACAATGTCGGCAGAAACGGTCGGCTGGTCGACCAGCACCAAGGTCTGCGAAGTATAGCGCTTAGGCAGCACCGCGGCCGCGAGTAAACCGAGAACTCCAAGGCCAACCGTCGTAAGCGGCAAAATCCACCAGTAATGCCGAATGATCCGCTTCGCTTCGGCAACTGTAATTTCGCCATTTCTAACCATAATCACGCCCCGCTCGAAGCATTCCGTTGGTTGTGCCAGGCCAAGAATCCGGAAATCCGCATGCAGCTCAAGAATAGAAAGACGAACGCCGAACCCATTTGGTGGACAGCACGAATCCTGCCAGTAGGCAAGACGCTTCTTTGAGCCTCGCCATCATTTTAAATAGTGTGTTTTCTGTACAATAGAGTAGCCCTTGCTAGACCGTGTCATGCCATCGGGAGCAGAAGCCCGCCTAAGCTCTCACCCATAGTGGAAGTATTCTATCCACATTGTCCAATGAATTCGCCTTCAAAACACCTAGATTCTGGTCCTGGACTAGTACTGGGAGTTGAACCGAGGACGGCAGATGGGCTCTTCGGCCATCCATCTCTCTTGTTTTCAATGTCTTCGGACATATGCCGATCGTTCTCCAGTTCGAAAGGGTGGAGGGCGGAAAATTGCTACTATCAGGTGAGTTCATCCGGACACCTTTCTTGACTGATATGCGAGACAAAACCAATCGAATCTTCGTCCTTACACTGTCACTCATCCTTGCCAACCTACAGGGTGGTTGTTCCCAGAATCCCCAGGTGCGAAGGCAGAAATTCTACGAACAAGGCATCGTCTATTTTGACAAAGGCAAATACCCAGAGGCGGTGATCTCCTTCGGTCGAGCTTTACAAATCGACCCGCGCTTCGCTCCAGCGCACTTCAGGCTCGCTCAGTGCCACGAGCGCCAAGGAAGCTGGGCCGCTGCCGTCCAAGAACTTGGGCGGGCGATTGACCTCGCACCGGATGACTGGCAAGCCCAAATCGAACTTGGGCGGATCCTGCTCGCTGCCGGCAAGGGCGGGGATGCCAAGGATCGCGCCATGCTGGTCCTCGGCAAGGCCCCGCAAAACATGGAGGCGCAAATTCTGCTCTCGAATGCGGACACCGTCCTTGGAAATTTGAAGGACGCTTTACTGGAAGCCAGAGATGCCGTGAAAATGGCGCCGGATCGACCGCTCGTGTATGTCAATCTTGCGGTAATCGAGGAAAGGGCCGGCTCGAACAGTGAGGCCGAAGTGCACCTGCGAAAAGCCGCCTCTCTTGATCCGACTTCCATGGACCCGATCATGGCACTGGGGAATTTCTACCAAAGGCAAAAACGCGGGCCGGAAGCAGAAAAGGCATTTCGGACAGCCCTGGTTTTGGCACCAAAGAATCCCTTGCCCCGCACGGCTCTCGCCGGCCTGTACCTAAACTTGGGCCAGGAAGCTGCGGCTGAACAAACCTTGTCGGAGGCCAAGCAACAATCCCCCGATGATCCGGCGGTGTATCGATTGCTCGGCGACTATTATATTGCCCGAGGAGATTCCGCCAAGGCGCTAACGGAATTTGCTCGACTTTCGGCCGAGCATCCAGGTGAGTCGCAAGTCCAAAAAACATACATCCAGCTGTTGATTGTCAATCATCGGATCGATGATGCATCGCGGCTCACGGACGAAATTTTGCACAAGTCCCCACGCGACGCACAGGCGCTTCTTCTTCGAGGGCAGATTCTGCTCGAACAAGGACATTTCGACGAAAGCATCACAACGCTCGGCGAGGCCGTACAACTCTCTCCCGACGTTGCTTTCGGACATTATCAGCTCGGGCGCGCGTTCGACAGGAAACGGAATGTAGCGCAGGCCGAGGGCGAATGGCGCACGGCCGTGCGCCTCGAACCAAGGCTCGCAGGGGCTTGGTCGGCGCTCGGTACGAGCGCTGCACAGCGGCGCGACTGGCGAGCGCTCGAGCCCATCAGCAACAAGCTTCTCGAAATTGCTCCGCGATCCTTGGAGGGCTATCTCCTTCACGCGACAGCAAGATTCAACCAAGGAGACGCGACCTCGGCCGAAGCAGATTTGAAACATCTAGTAGAGATGGCTCCCGAAAGTGCGCTTGGATACGTGAAGCTTGGCCAACTTCGCGTGGAGCAGAAGCGGTGGGCAGAAGCTGAGGATACCCTCGAGAAAGCGCGGTCCCTAGAACCTGGCTCCCATGACGCTCTTCAAGCACTGGTAGATCTTAATTTCCGTCGCGGCCAAGCCTCGAATGCCATCCGACTCGTTGAGATCCAGCTCGAACGAACCCCGGACAATGCCCCGTTACACTTGTTGCTCGGACAGGCATTCCTGCGAAACGGGAAGCCGGCGGAGGCAGAGCAGGCATTAAAGCGAGCCATTGACCTCGACCAACACAACGTAGCTGCGCTGGTTCTATTGGGGCGAGCACAAGCAAATCGTGGGGCCACGGACCTAGCTATTTCGAGCTATCAACGTGCGATCGAGTTGACTCCAGGCAATGTCCGGCTGTACGTGGATCTTGCTGTCCTGTACGAGTCTAATGGGGACTGGCACAAAGCAGAGAGCTTGTATCAAAAGGCGCTTTCGGTCCAGCCCGATGATGCTTTTGCTGCCAATAATCTCGCCTATCTCATGCTCGAACACGGGGAAGACATCAATGTGGCGCTGACGCTTGCGCAAACCGCGCGGCGCGGTCTTGCGGGGATGCCAAACTCCGCCGACACGCTCGGCTGGGCTTACTATCACAATGGATCATTTTCTGTCGCGGCCCCATTACTCGAAGAAGCCGTTAGAAAAGCTCCTACGAATTCAACCTACCTCTACCATCTTGGCCTAATCTACGAAAAGCTCAACGACACTGCCCGGGCCCGCGCGCAATTCGAAAAGGCGATCCGTATTGATCCAAAATCTCCCATCGCGGAACAAGCGCGCCAAGCATTGAGCCAAGTCTCGGGTTCCTAGCTCTGGTCTCGAAGCGGTCTTTGTGGAAGCCCGGCCTGCCTGCTCCGTTTTCTATCGGTGACCACTCCCTTGCCTGAAGGCAGGGGCTTCTCAAGCAACAAGGACTGACTGCTCCATGGTTTGCGCTTGAAGGCGTAGTCCACGCCCTAAGATTACGAATGCCGCCGCATGGTCACGTCCTATTGTTAAGCCGCAATCA
>Ga0209266_1001897_pt1 | contig 13480 bp, 13 predicted proteins | sample GraSoiAngelo_132_FD_185889 | JGI IMG/M metagenome (GOLD analysis project Ga0209266, IMG submission 185889) | Grasslands soil microbial communities from the Angelo Coastal Reserve, California, USA - 14_0929_02_40cm (SPAdes) (version 2) | ecosystem: Environmental > Terrestrial > Soil > Grasslands ...
AAGGCACAATCTAGGTTTCGAAAAGAAAAGGCGGCATTAACAAATATGCCGCCCAGGGTACTGAAAACTAGGACTGTTTTACTTTTTAGCGATTTGGCGCAATTCGGCATACCTCCGTTTCATCGCTTCGGAGATCTTGCGTCGGGCTTCAGCGCTCATCCTTCGTTTCTTCTTGCGTGAGGCCGTAGCTTGGTTTCCTCCTTCGCGTTGGTTAATTAGTGGTTGAGGGTTGGTGGCCAAGCTGGGTGCGAATTTGAACGATTTCGTCATCAATTTTTAGTCGCTCCGCTTCGAGTCCTTTTAAGGCGAGTTCGAGCAGTCGCTGTCGTTCGCGCATTATGCCTCCCTTCTTAAGAATGATCTTACGTGACCCCCGATCTATTCCGTCCCGCGCTTTTGATTTGAAGTGTTTCCAGCCGCATTCCTTGCCTTTGGTTTGCGCATTCCGTAGTCGCCGCGCTTTGCGCCGCAATGTCGTCGGCACTTTCCGATGCCATGCTCACGACACACGCTCTGCACAGGAGCAAGCCGGACGCCGCACCAGGATTAGACGCGACGCCGACACATCAGCACCACATCCAAGCCGCCAGCTATGTACTTTTCATGGTTCCGCGCCAGAAACGCCGGAACCTCTTTCAGCCCAACCTCCCGGAAACCAGCTTCCGCATACAAAGAGAGCAGCCATCGGTAGGGTATGCAGAAGCCTTGTCAGCTGGGAGGACCTCAGCTGCGACTTCATCTATCCCGAGATGATAAACATCGCTGAATTCAGGAGCACTGACCGCTGAAGAGAGGCCTTTCCGCTCCCGGCTTTCAGCTGATCCAACGTGAAACCGGAAATAATTGAGATGTAGCCGGGTACGAGCGGCAAGACGCAAGGTGACAAGAACGAAATCAGGCCACACGTTCGCCAGGGTATTTCAGAGGAATATCGAGGACACTTCGAACGAGCGCGACCGCATTATCTCCGTATTGTATGAGGCTAACTGGAACAAAGCCAAAGCCGCGGATCTGCTCAAAATTTCGCGCATGACGCTTTATCGGAAAATGGAAAATGTTGTTCGACCAGACCGCTTGAGTTTCGGGTCGCACGATAGAGAATCCGTCGGTTGGCCGGTAAGAACCAGGCCAATCCCATTATCGCGCTAACAAATGATAGAAGAAGCCAACGGGCAGTTTCCGGATACCGCCATCCTTCGTGGCAGATCACAACCCCGAAGGTTAGGGGGCCTGCTTGAAAAACTCGGCGCTCCGAGCCGGGTTTGTTAAGTGCTTTCTTCATTCCCAATCCGTGCCACGGTATACCGGCCCAATAAACGTCACGCTCTTCTCTTCCATCTCACGGCGGGCGCTCGGAACATCGTCCACCAAGAAACCCACGACAGGCGCACGAAAGAGATCGCGCTCAGGAAGATTTTGGTCAAACACTTCGATAAAGTCGCCGCTGACGGTTGCCAGTTCTACATAGCGCACGTCCTGCCCCTCTGCGGTGGAAAGCTGTCCCGCACTGCGCACCGTTAAACCAAGAGCATGAACAGCGCTCCTACACCATTTCTTCAACCCAGTCCGCTTGAGCGATTTTTCAATCGTCTCTTCGGCGTATTCGTCGGTTGGGGTATTGGGCCGTCGTACAACTACCTTCTTCAAGTCCAAGGCCAAAAATCCGGGCGCATCTCCTCGACTCCCGTGAATGTACTCGACCGTCAGGGCAATCGGCTCCTTGGCCCCACGAGGCGAGACGCAATGGGTGCGAAATGCCCGCGTGAGCGGCCAAGTGTGGTTGAAGCGAGGGCGAAGTCGTCAGCGGTTTAAGCTGAGGGCATTAGATGATCGAGAGAAGCCGGATGTTCTGAGGGAATATTTGAGTCGGTACAAGCTGGCGGTGCAGCGATGCTTCCCTCTTCCGCCTGACGCTCGACTTGAGGCATTCTCCGATAATGCCGCGCAGTATCCTGTCTTTGAATTCCTTCCTCAATAAGGTCTTTATCTCCAGCGCGATCCGCGTCCACTTTAGTCTGCCTATCTGTACCCTTCGGTTCAAGGTATTGGCGTGAGCAAGAACGCTCGGTCCCCATATTCGTTCTCGAAGGCACCACGGCCTACAATTTGTCCTAGGTCATTGATCGAAAAAGCTGTGAACAAGTGGAAGAGCTTGCTGCCAGGTTCTACCTGTACAAGATCATTGAGATCCATCATCACGCCATTTCGGTAAATGAACGCTGAACCATCGAATTCACCAACTATATCGCCCGCCTTGTTTATACCCCATGCTGCGCCAAAGGCGCCACTTAATGCCCCAAGGTCGGTCATGACTCCATTTTGATACAAGAAAGGACGCTGTATGGAATTTCCAGCGATATACGAGTATCCCACGACTTGACCTGATGAGTTGATAGCGAACGCTTCGCTGGTGCCATTCTTGTCTCCGTCGAGTGTACCGAGATCGACAAGACGGTTGTTATGGAAGAGGAATGCATGCTCTGACTGGAGCGTGCCTACAATATCATTTGAATCATTGATGCCGTGAGCCGTTAATGCTGCGCGCCTGCCGAGGGTAGCCATAATGCCCTGGTAGTAAACCATGGCTTCGTTCCGCGTTTGACCCACAACCACGCCAGCAGAGTTCATTCCATAGGCTAGACTGTAGTGTGGCCCACTCATAGATCCTGGCAGCGCGCCAAGATCTTTGAGAATGCCATTCTCGTACAAAAACGCATGTTGTCCAGTTGGAAAGCTTGCAAATCCAGTAATCTGCCCCGCTGCGTTGATCGCAGTAGCCCAGCCAAAACAGGTGCAGATGGCAGTCATCACACCGTTTGAATACACAAAGGGGAAATCCGCGGCAATAGTTGACGGTTCATCGGGTACTGCCCGAGAGACGCCCACAACAACACCTGAATTGTTGATGCCATACGCTATGCTGTGATCTCCACCGAATGTGCCTAGATCAGTGAGGGTATAATGAGTCTGCGAAAAGGCGGATACCAATCCGATCTGAAGACAAACCCAGATAAACATCCAAATCCGAGAGAAATTCAACAGTCCATAATTTGGATGAGTAATTAAGATTCTTCTAGTCTTTCCCATCTTACCTCCCTGTTTGGACTCGACAAGCAGTTGACCGTCGCCACCACTAAATGGATAACGATCAGTTACGATAGCGTTGGGCGCTAGCAGTTTGTAACGGATACCCGTTCTTTCACTATCGCCAGAAGGTGCTAGGTAGATTCCCAGAAGGTAGTAGGACGATCATTACTGGCAAGCGCACCGTATCCAAAGACGGCAAGACGATGACGTTCACGGTCAAGGCGTTCTGTTAACTTCCGATCACGATGGTCCGACCAAGGAACTTGAAACTTATTCAAAGACATTTGACTTTATGGTGCGCAGACTTCTGCTATGGATGGCGAATCCTCAATTAAAAGACGAGTACTTTGAGAAAAATCTCACAGAAGTGTTTGCAAAACACGTCATCGAAACTCGGCGTGAATGGTCGGAGAGACGGAAAGGCAGAATAAAAGAATTAGCCAACGCTAATTCCGACTTAACACCGGCTCAAGTCAGGGCAGTCTTTGATGACTTCTCGATGGGGTTTGAGCCGAAACCGTCTTATCCAGAAGAGTAAATACCACACTGATATGGACGCGGTCCTACTTCCGAATAATCTCCCCGTTCGGACCAATGATCCGAGTACCGGGCGGCACGGCATTGATAACCTTATCCGGGCGGTCAGATTCGTCCCACCTTTCCAGTTCCTTGCCATCGGGCGTGACGAAGCGCAACACCAACCTCGGATTCAGGCGTTGGAACAGGACGGACTGGAATCCTCTCCCCACCGGCTCAACGGTAATCGTGTAGGTGTTGTTATCGTGCGTGATTTGCACGACGCGATGAAGCAGGACCCAAATTTCTATCCACTCGAATCCGCTTCGGCGCGGCTTGCCAACCGAATGGCACTCGCCAGGGTTGGTGCGTGCCGTCCAGAGTCCCGACATATTTTCCATGTGATATGGAATGCTGGCGCTCTCTGGATCAGCCACGAGGAAGTCGTGAGTCCATTCGTAGGCGGTGCGGGCGAAATCTTTGTACCTGCCATCATTCCAAATCTTGGCCTGGACTTCCGGCGCGGGCCGGACCCAAGTCGTGGACTCGGCGCAAATGTCGAATGGGATGGGCTGCGCTGATAGTGAAGCTGCGAAGAGAAAAAGGGAAAGCAGAACTGCGTATGCGCGAATACTCATAGGTTGCCGCCCAATCACTTCACAAGCGCCATAATCCGTTGAACCTCATCTTGCGTGAGTCCCTGCGGTCCACTGCCCGCCAGTATGCCTTCCTTCCCTACGTCCGCATGAAACTCCGCCATAACCATAGGTGCCCAAATCACCTTGCCATCCAAAACCATCGCGATCTGTTTGTGCAATTGCGCTGTCGTCAAATCAGCAAAGTGCTTGGCTCCGGCATCTGTGAATACGACAGCAACTCTCGTCTGACCCTCGACGCTGGTGTGGTCTGGCTGAGCTTTCTCAATATCGGTGGGGGTCACCGCTGCTATTGGGGAAACCCACACGACGCGATTGGAATGCTCAACCTGCATCCTCAGCCAGCCTTCCACAGGCTCTGCGGATGCGGCGCGGATGGAGAATTGGTCCTGTGCCTGCATGGCGCTGGCAGCCACGAGGACAAATAAGAAGGCCAAACTAAGAAGCATCGCAGACAATCGGATGCTCATATACACCACGATACTCCCTGTGATCAGGAAGCACAATTTGGGCTGTGGGCTGCAATGGGCGGCAAGCAGTGAACAAACTGAACTATGTCAGCAAGCCTAGCGGGATGAAGCACTACTCGTTCAGCGGGGGCCTGAACAACCCTCGAACTATATGAACAACGCTCTCATTGTTCACAAAGTTCACCGTCGTTCCCAGCGTGGTGAACGGGCATTGCACGCGATTGATTGTGGTTAGAGTGATTGTTCAGTTAGTTCAGCGATTGGCTGCGGCCTCCTACGGAGGCGACAGCAACTCCCGTTTATTTTGTCTATCGGGACGACAGTTTAGTGCCATTTGTCTGGACTGTGCGTCTGACAATTCTGGAACGCGCGCTCCATTGCGCGTAACGGCAGTAATAATCTCGATATGTTCGCAAGTGACGCCACTCCTCACACGCTGAATGCCGGTTTCCTATCGGCATCGTCGAAGTGGTTTGTGGGCGAGTATGGCCTTCGAATATGGGAGTGGAACTCCAATAGAAACCGCGGACGAAGGGAATCTGCCAGCCGTTCTACCACGGCGAGTTCCGGGCCATTTCACTCAGAACGTCACGCTCGGAGTCGACGTGCCGCGACATGCGGACGCCTTGCGGATTGGACTTCAGTTCAACATCGAGAACCTGACGAACAATATATATAAGGTGTCCCAGGAGAGTGTGTTCTCCCCGGGAGAATACTGCCATCCCAGATACTTCTCAGGATCGATGAAGGTGAACTTCTAAAAACTTGCCGCATTATCTGAGGCACATGGAAACGGTACAAAGTATTGCAAATCTCTCCGCTTAGAGATAAACTCCGGCCAAAATTTCGTACTTAAACACCGGCCTCCTGTTTGTTTGCCGGTCATGACAGTTATGGTGGCATCGGGGGGGGCCATCCCATCCTCTAACGGCGGAGGTTACTATGAGAGGTTTCCCCGAACTGTTTCGTGCTCTTCTCGCAGTTTGTTTTGTTTTGGCCTTCACTCTTTTCCCCAGCGTGGTGGCGCATGCCCAAGTGACTGGAGCAACGCTGTCCGGCACCCTTACGGACACGAGCGGCGCTGTGATACCGGGTGTAATGGTTTCAATCAAAAACAGAGCCACTGGTGTTGTCCGGAACGTGTCGACAGACGAGGCCGGGTTTTACTCAGCGCCCAATTTACTAGCGGGCAATTATGACGTCACGGGTTCGGCGCCGGGATTCAGCACCGTGGTGCAGTCGAACATTCTGTTGACCGTGGGAGCTCAGCAGCAGATCAACATATCGATGAAAGTCGGAGAAAGCGCTCAGCTCGTCGAGGTGACGGAAGCTGCGCCGTTGGTGCAACTGACCTCGTCGGTCATTAGCGGGGAGGTCCAGTCCACAACCATCCGCGAGTTGCCCTTGAATGGCCGCGACTGGGCGTCGCTCGCCACCCTTTCTCCCGGTGTCAATGCCATCGAGACCCAGATTGGTTTCGAAACCGGAACGTCGCGTGGCAATCGGGGCTTTGGAGCGCAACTGAGCATCTCCGGCGGCCGGCCCACGCAAAACAACTACCGCCTGGACGGCAACAGCATCAACGATTTCGCCAACGGCGGTCCTGGCAGCGTGCTCGGGGTCAGCCTGGGCGTGGATGCGATTCAGGAATTCTCGGTGCTCACGGGTAACTACTCAGCAGAATATGGAAGGACCTCGGGCGGCGTGGTCAACGCCATCAGCAAGACCGGAACAAACACGTTCCATGGCGACGTATATGAGTTCCTGAGGAACGATAAGCTGGACGCGAACGATTTCTTTTTGAACGCCAGTGGCCAGGCGAGACCGGCGTACCGGCGCAATCAGTTCGGCGCGGCAGCCGGCGGACCCATCCGCAAGGACCGCACTTTCATCTTCGGCGACTACGAAGGGATTCGCCAGACGCAGGGCGTCGCTATCCCGGCTACCGTTCCGTCCGACGCTGCCCGCCTGGGGAACCTGGCGGACGGCACCCGCGTGAACGTGGACCCGGCCATTAAGAAGTACCTGGCGCTGTATCCTCGCGCCAACGGGCCGGTCACCGGCGATAAAGGCTTATTCACCTTTGCCGGGGCCCGCGTCGTAACGGAAAATTACTACACCGTCCGCGGGGACCACAAGATCAGCGACAAAGACAACTTTTTCGCGACGTATGTATACGACAAGGCGCCCTACAATCAACCCGACACCTTTAATAACCAAAATATCCTGTCGTCCACGATTCGTCACATCGCCGCCCTGGAGGAGAGCCACATTTTCAGCCCTAACCTGGTAAATAACGTGCGTGGAGGGTTCAACCGGAACGCTATAGTGAACTTCCAGAGTGTCTCGGCGATTAATCCCGCCGCCGCGGACCCTTCTTTAGGCGTCATGCCCGGAACCAATAACCCGCAGACCTTCATCAGTGGCGGCTTTACAACCTTGCTCGCGGGTCTTTACGGCAACAACACGACACACGCCTGGAATTCCTTCCAATTTTACGACGACGCATCGCTGACCCGCGGGGCCCATTCTCTGAAATTCGGCTTCGCCATGGAACGGATGCAATACAATTTCTTCCAGTCCTTCACCCGTTTTGGAAAATTGAGATTCGCATCGCTGAAAGATTTTCTCCTCAACAACCCTTCTTCGTTAGAGGGATCGTTTCCTGAGCAAACGAATCCTCGGGGTGTGCGCGAAACTCTATTTGGTGGGTATATCCAGGATGACTGGCGGGTGCGGCGCAAACTGACGTTGAACATCGGGCTACGCTACGAGATGACAACGGTGCCGAATGAGGTGCACGGCCAATTGACCAGCCTCGCCGCCTTCAGCGACCCATTGCCCCAATGCGGGACGGCGAATCCTGCCCTTACCACGGTATTGGGAAAGCCGGGCTGCGCCGGGGTGGCCTCTTCGTTTTTCTCCAATCCGACCACCCTCAATTTCGAGCCGCGATTCGGCTTTGCCTGGGATCCGCGCGGCGACGGAAAAACCGCGGTTCGCGGCGGGTTCGCGATTTTCGACGTTTTGCCGCTGCCCGGATACTTCTTCCATCCACAAAGCGTAGCCACGCCGTTTCTCCTGGCGGGCGTGGTGGACAACAAGCAGGGACCATTGGCCGGCATCGGCGTTCTGGCCGGTACTCCCGGGAGCGCCTACAGCAAGATGGGTCCGAATTCGCTCTACGGCGCGTTGATGGAAAGTCATCCCGGCCGAAGCTACGTCGAGCAGTGGAACATCAACGTGCAGCGTCAGCTCTCGGCCAGCCTCACGGCGACCATCGGGTACATCGGCTCACATGGCGTCCACCAGTTGAATCGCGGCGATGACGGCAATTTGGTAATCCCAACGATGACCTCCGCGGGGTACCTCTGGCCATATAACCCCACTCGCCAGGACTTGAGGATCAACCCGAAGCTCGGACCGATTCGCTACATGCTGTACAACAACGACACCTCCTACCATTCCCTTCAAGTCAACGTCCAGAAGAGGATGAGCCGCAGCTTCCAATTCGGAGCTGCTTACAGCTACAGCAGAGGAATGGACAGCAGTTCCGGGACCATCGCTGGCGATTCCTTTTCGAATTCCGTCACCACTTGGTTTTGGTTCGATCCTAAAATCACTCACGCGCGCTCGGACTTCGATGTCACCCATACCGCGGTACTGAACGGCATCTGGCAGGTGCCAGGGCCCCGCGCGGGGCTCAGGCGGCTGGTACTGGGCGGATGGGAGATGGGCAGCATCTTCAAGATGAATAGCGGTATTCCTACGACTCCCCTGATCGGCGGGGACGCCATCGGTGCGCAAAATGCCGGGTCGGATCCATACTCGATTCCGGATCGCGTACCGGGATGCGATGGGGTGAATTCCAATTTCAAGAGCAATCCGGGCGGGGTGTTCCTGGGTTACATCAATACTGGTTGCTTCACGCTGCCGAAAGCAAGTCCGGAGATCGCTTCGCGATGCGTGCCTTTTGTAGGGAGCGGAACATTGGCGAATCCTCAGTTCCCGGGCACGTGTTCGAATCTGCTGGGCAATGCCGGCCGCAATAGCGTCATCGGTCCGCCATTGGTCAACCTGGATTTCTCGCTGTACAAGAACTTCGCCGTGAAGAAGATTTCGGAGAGCTTCAACGTGCAGTTCCGGGCAGAGTTTTTCAACATCTTGAACCACCCCAACTTCGGGCCGCCCTTGCCGTTTTTTAACTCTGGCCAGGCCCAGATTTTCAAATTAAACGGAACGCTGAGTGGTGGCGGAGGGCTGCAGTACGCGGTGACGCAACCCCGGGACATTCAGTTCGCGCTGAAAGTAATCTGGTAAGAAAAATCAACGAACTAGTAGTCTGATTCCTAAATAACATATCAATCAAGCATCGGGACCAGAAATCGTCTCCAGCTTGTATTTCCATTTAAAAACTGTTGGCTCTTCGTTGGTTCCGTTCGTGGAGTTTTAGGGATCCAAATCTCAAAAAATGCCTGCAAAATAGCAATTCGCCATGCACACGTTAGAGACTCCGCTCTCCAGAGACAACTCGCTATATCGCTACATTCGGCCACGGCTGAAGACGGTTGGACTCGAATGGGTCGATTTCCAGTTGATGCGTCGAACGCATTCGTCTTTGATGCGCGAGCTTGGGATTGATCCAAAGATTGTGGCGGACCTGATGGGCCACGATGTGAATGTGAACTTGAACGTCTACACGCAAACGTCATTGGAGAGCCGTCTACGAACGTCACGCTATAGGTGCCGGGCCGCAAATCGACGATGCGGTACCGGCCGGTTTCATCCGTTACAGCCGAACGGACCTGTTCAATCAACGCTGGACTTCTCGCCTCGACCGTCACACCCGGCAACACAGCGCCGGAGCTATCCGTGACGATACCGGTTAGCGCCGCTCCCGCCTGAGCACTCGCCACTGCCGGCACGAACACGAGAAGAATGTGCACCATGACGAGCTGAGCCATTGCTCGCATAACACTCCTCTTGAAGAAATGCGGATCACTTTCCACTTCCTAAAACTCCAGATTGAACCCAAGCCGGAGAAGCCGGCCGAGCAATATCGCGGACGGCCTTTTATAAGCCGCGCCAGACGCCGTGCTGTAGACCATGCTCTGAACCTGGTAGTAATCGCTCGAGTTCAGCGCATTGAACAAATCGATTCTGGGCTCGAGTCGTATCCGCTCGAATGCCAGTCTCTTGCTCACGCTGAAATCGACCTGAGTGAGCCGCGGCGTCAGCTCTGTGCCCGGCGCAATCAACGGCACGTTCAATGATGGCTGGATCATACCCGGAATCACCAACGCTCCGACGGCGCAGCCGGCAGCGGCGGAGTTGCCGGGACACGCCGTGTACCGGGTCGTTGGCGTGACCGTGAAGACAGTGCTTAAACCGTTCGGCTGGTTGAGAATACTGTCCAAAACGGTGCCGCCTCCTTGCAGCAGCGGCTGCAAAGGTGTCGTCAACAAGTTGTTCAAGTAATAGTATTCGGCATACCCAGGCAGCGCCTGAAGCGCGCCGCTGAACTGAAGGCCCCACCACGGCAGCGGATATGTGCCCACCAGCTTGAACTGAGTGCGCCATGGGATGCCGTTTTTCGACTGATCGCAAAACTGCAAAAAATTGGGGTTTGTCTTTGCGGCGCTGCATGCGTTCGCAATCGACCGGTCCGTGGACGTGCCGCCGAAAAGTCTTCCGCCGCGAGGCAGCCTGGCATTGAAGTTGAACTCGAAGCCGTTGTACACGTTGCTCAAATTCGGATCGTTGGTATCGACATTAGCCACCGATTGCTGAACGGCTGTGGAAATCGGATCGTACATCGTGATCGCGCGGCCATCGATTGGACTGAACACCGTCACGGGGCTGTAGTTGGCATTGGAAACACTCGACGGTCCCGTCATCGTCCCCGGCCGGAGAGTGTTGTTACGTTCGAGAATATTCTTGGCCACGGTGTGAAACCATTCGGCCGTGACCGCAACTCCAGGAAACAATTCGTGGGTCACGCCGAGGTTGTAGGCAAGCGCATATGGAAGCTTGAGCTTTGGATCCGGATTCGAGAGCGAGGCCGTGCCGAAATTCTTCGGTACTTGAGCGAAATTGATTTCGCATCCGGGTGTGAGATAGACACACCCCGGCTCGCCGTGAGCAATGTCATCCTTGGCAAGATTGGTCCAGGTAGCGCTAGCCTGAACGTAGCCCGCGTTTGCCGGATCATAGAGTTCTGCAATGTTTGTGGTGGCAGCCGCGTCGAACCGGTTAAAGCCGAAACGGATCGCCGTTTTTGCGTTGCCGAACAAGTCATAGACCACGGCCGTCCGTGGCGACCATGTCCGCCAAATCGGCACGTAAATATCGCCAAACGCCGGGATATTGGCGAAACGTCCATGCTGTGCCGGCTGGCCGGAGACCTGCTCGCTGACGTACCCCCACCGCAAGCCGTAAGTGATGGTGATCCTCCCCAAGGTCCAGGCATCCTGGGCGTAAATCGCCAACCCCGCGTTCAGGCGTTCCTTCCAGCGAGCCGGCGTCCCCAGCAATGTCACTGTTGCGGGCACGCCGTTCAGGTAGTTTTGATAGAGGTCCGCGTTGGCCCAGGCCGTTCGGTTGAACGGTCCCCAGGAATTCTGAAAGCCCAACTTGAGGTTGTGGCCGCCCCGCACGTATGACGCCGCTGCCTGGGCGTTGTGCCGGTCCGGGTAGTTGCCGGACTCATACGTCCTCGCGTTGGTGGTGGTTCCCAGTATGGTGTCCAAATGGCGTGCGCCGGCGTACCATGCAGGACTGCCGTAAGGCTTTCTAACGCCTGGCTCATAGAAGATGTTAAATCGTTCGATGTTGCTCGAGTAGCCACCCTCAATGAGAAGCCGGTTGCTGACGGTCGAGGTCCACTTGATGGCGCTAGTCTCATAAATCGGCGAATTCCAGAAGCCGCCAGCGGTTGCAGGATCAACGCCCGCCGTGACATCGTGATCGCGCGACTTGAAGATTCTGTCCAAATACGCGGATAGCTTGTTTCTCGGGCTCACTTGCCAGGTCAGACGCAGCAACACGCTGTTGATCGATTGATCGTTGATGGCCTGCTTGCAGGCAACGACGGCGTTCAGGCAGTCGGCGTACGTCCTTCCCGCCGGGATGTAGAATGAATTCGCAACTGGTTTATTGACCGTAAAAAAACGGCTCGAACCGAAGAACCACAGCTTGTCCTTCTTGATCGGTCCGCCCAGAGTCACGTCGACGTCGCGGTACGTACCGATCTGGTCCACGCCGCGGACGCCATGCGAAGCCAGAGAGGGGGACAGGTTGTTGCTTTGCAAGCTGTTGCTCTCAAAGCCGGCAAACAGAGATCCATGGAAGCTGTTGCCGCCTTCTTTCGGCGCGACGTTCAGCTTCAGCCCTCCGGTTGGCGAATCGGCCGTACCGCCGCCCGTTTGGAAAACCATCTGCTCGGCGCCGGCGTCATTCATGTAACTTTGGACCGCTCCGTCGGCTTGAAGACCATTAATGATCATTCCGTCCATCAGGACCGACGTTTGCGACGTGCCGGCTCCATGAACGAAGAAGTAGGTCTGTTGCATCGCGCGAGAACCGCCCACATCGGGCACGTCCATCTGAACTCCGACGACGAGCTGTCCCGCCGATTGGATGGTGTGAGCCGTGGGCACTCTGTCCAGCACCTCGCGCGGAAGGACTTGGGCCTTGAAATTTGTCTGCGAGTCGACGACCGGCGATTCCGCGGCGACAGTGATGGTCTCTTCAACCGCGCCGACCGTCATCTCGGCATTGATTGTTGCCGTGAAGTCGGAGGGCAACTCCACCTCACGCGTGACGGTCTTGAAACCAGGAAGAGTGAACGTCAGGCTGTAGTTACCCGGACGCAGATCGATGATCTTGTACGTGCCGCGTTCATCCGAGACGGTTGAACGCGATTTCTCGATCAGCGCAGGGCTGGCGGCTTCGACAGAGACCCCCGGCAAAACCGCGCCACTTTGGTCCCTCACGACACCTGTGAATGCACTCTGCGCCAGAGTCTCGGGGATGAGCGCGGTGAAATACAGCAATGATACGAACACACTGATGGCAACGAGACATGTCTTGGATTTCATACTTCTCCTCTCCTGCTCCCTCGAAGCACTACTCGATATCCCGTTTGGTTCGCTTTCTACTGTGTGGGTTTATAAACGCCGCAAAAGGCGCCTGCAAATCCGGTGAAGGGGGGATTCCTCGCCAAAATTGGGGGTAAGGACGATCAGGTTTATGCCCTAAACCAGGGAAGGGGGCGCGGGCGCATTACCATCGTAATATCGATTTATGGCAATAGACATACCGCTACAGATTATTCCATGACATCTTTTTGAGCAGCCACGTGTCGGGACTGGCTTCATGGACAAATCCCCCGCGGCGAGGCCATCAGCCGCGTGTGTCCAATTACTTTAATGGGGCTCCAGGCTTGTTACAACAGTTCGAATATGAGATTGATGGCCTCGCGGACACTCACCCTTTGTCGCGAAGAGGAAGACAGCGGCCTATCGACCGACGGAGAAGCCCTCGCCGTATTTGGATCAAGATTAAGAATCCGCACGTCCTTCAATCCCGGTGCCGGACTCGATCCATCAAGGATCTTGGCCACGTCCGCGACCTTGGCCCCGACGTAGGGCGGTCATTGATGTGGTGCTTTGTCCGCATTTTTTCTGGAGGCCGATGGGAACGGGAGATTAGCTTGAAATACGTGCGGTTCCGAATGGAAATACAGCACCA
>Ga0209266_1001905_pt1 | contig 13471 bp, 8 predicted proteins | sample GraSoiAngelo_132_FD_185889 | JGI IMG/M metagenome (GOLD analysis project Ga0209266, IMG submission 185889) | Grasslands soil microbial communities from the Angelo Coastal Reserve, California, USA - 14_0929_02_40cm (SPAdes) (version 2) | ecosystem: Environmental > Terrestrial > Soil > Grasslands ...
CGTCCAGGGGGGCACGCCACCCGTCATCTGCTCGCAGCGGCGCTCGGACGAGTAGTAGCGCAGGGTCACGCGGTTATTGGCTTCCGGCACCTCGATGAAGCGGCTACCCGGTGCCACGTGCCGCAACGTGCGCAGGAAGGCGTTGGCCCTGGCGGCGAGGTCCCGTCCCACCTTGAGGATGGGAACGATCACCCATTCGTCCGGCAGCGTGGCGTCGAGCGCGGCTAGAGAGTAAGAGATCCCGCCCCATTCCTCGATCGCAGACTGCGCGGGGTCGCGGCCGTAGATGGTGTCCCACACCATGGAGCCGATGACCCCGAGTCGCTTCACACCGTTCTCCAGGTGCGCTGGGCGAACACCGCGGCGGCGCCGTACACGCCCGCCGTACCGGTGAGCTCCCCGGGCACGATGCGGCACGCGTCGACGGCGGGTTTGAAGGCCCGGCGCTTCACTTCGCCGCGCAGTGGCGCGAACAGCTTCTCGCCGGCCAGCGTGACGCCGCCGCAGATCACTACCACCTCGGGGTTGAAGATATTGACGATATTGGCGACGCCGGTCCCGAGGAACTTTGCCGTGTCGTGCACCACCTCCAGAGCGTATTCGTCGCCGTCGTGCGCCGCTTCGTACACGATCTGCGCGGTGATCTTGGACAGATCGCCATTCACGTAGCGCGGGAGGGAGGTGTCGGCGCCGGTTTCGATGCCCTCGACCGCCCGCGCTGCGATCGCGGGCCCCGACGCATAGGCCTCGAGACAGCCGTCGTTGCCGCACTTGCAGCGCCGACCGTTGGAATCGATCGACATGTGGCCGATCTCGCCCGCGACGTCCGAGATCCCGCGGTAGATCTCTCCCCCGAGCACGATGCCGCCTCCGATCCCCGTGCCGATCGTGAGCCCAACCACGTGGTTCGCGCCGCGCGCGGCACCGCGCCACCACTCGCCGAAGATCGCGCAGTTGGCGTCGTTGTCGAGCGTGGCGGGGAGGCCGAGCGCCTTTCCCAGCCGGTCGCGCAACGGAAAGTTCGTCCAGCCGAGGTTCGGCGTGAGGAGCACGATGCCCGTCTTCGTGTTGAGCGGGCCCGGCGAGCCGACCCCCACGCCCGCGATCTCCTTGCCGCGCGCTTGCTCCATGGACGCGCGCGCGAGCTTCACGATCCGCTCGATCACGGCCTCCGCGCCCTGCTCCGAGATGGTGGGCGCTGAGACGAGCCCCAGCAGCTCGGAGCCGTCCTCGGCCACCGTGCCGACGACGATGTTGGTACCGCCGATGTCAATTCCGACGATGTAGCGCACCGGTCTCCTCGATGGCGAGCAGGACGTCCTCGACCGACAACGATTTCATGCACAAATGATGACCCAGCGGGCAGCGTGGCGGCCCGTGCGCCGAGCAGGGGCGGCACGGCAGCCCGTCGAGCTGGACCACGCGGTCATGCGGGCCGCGCGGCCCGAACCCAAACGCCGGCACGGTGGAGCCGAAGATCGCCACCGTCGGCGTACCGACCGCCTGCGCGAAGTGCAGCGGCGCGCTGTCGTTGGTCACGAGCACCGCCGCGCGGCGGATGACTTCCGCGGACTGGCGCAGCGTCAGTCTGCCGCACGCATTCGCGGCCCTCCGCGCCCCTCCATGGTCCGTCACCGCCTTCACGACCTGTTGCCCCAGCGCCGCGTCTTCCGGTCCGCCCACCACCACGATCGCGGCCCGATCCGCGAGGCGCTCCGCCACGGCGTCGTAGTGGGGCCAGCGCTTGCTGCCCCAGATCGAACCAGGCGCGAGCGCCACGAAGGGCTCCCCGACCCCGTGCTCCCGCAGAAACTGCTCCGTCACGGTCCGGTCGGAGCTGGTCAGGAGCAGCGACGGGCGCTGCGGTCTGACGCCCCCCGCCGCCGCGGCCAGGGTGAGCAGACGGTCGATCTCGTGATCCGTCGTGGCGCGCTGCCGCACCTCGGTGTACAGCATCGGCCAGCCGTCGCGGAATCCCACGCGCTTCGGGATCCGTGCCAGCCAAGCTAGCGCGGCGGTGCGGAGCGAACGATGGGGAAGATACGCCGCTTCGTAGCGCTCCGCCCGGAGCGTCCGGGCGAGCCGCAGCAAAGGCCCGAGTCCCCCGTCCTTCGCCCGCTTGTCGTAAGGGATCACGCGGCGTACGGCCGGATGGGTCTCGAGCAGGGGTGCGGCGGCGGGGGTCGTGACGACGTCCACGGGGCCGTAGCGCTGCGCGAGCGCTTCGAGCAGCGGCGTCGTGAGCACGACGTCTCCGAGGAAGGCCGTCTGGATGACGAGGCTAGTCAACCTGGAGGACCGCGAGGAAGGCTTCCTGCGGAATCTCCACCGTCCCGACCTGCTTCATCCGTTTCTTCCCCTCCTTCTGTTTCTCGAGCAGCTTGCGCTTGCGGGTGACGTCGCCGCCGTAGCACTTGGCTGTGACATTCTTGCGCAGCGGGCGGATCGACTCGCGGGCGATCACCTTTGTGCCGATCGCCGCCTGGATCACGACCTCGAACAGCTGGCGCGGGATCAGCTCCTTGAGTTTCTCGGCGATCTTGCGGCCCCACTCGTACGCCTTGTCGCGGTGGATGATGACCGAGAACGCATCCACCGGTTCGCCGTTCAGGAGCATGTCCAGCTTGACGAGATCAGCGGGACGGTACTCCAGGAACTCGTAGTCCAGCGATGCGTACCCGCGGGAGATGGTCTTCAACTTGTCGTAGAAGTCGAGGATGATCTCGCCCAGCGGGAACTCCCAACTGAACTCGACGCGCGTCGGGTCCACGTAGTGCATGGCTCGATACACCCCGCGTCGCTCCTGGCCGAGCTTCATGATCGCGCCGATGTACTCCGCGGGCGCGAGAATCCGCGCTTTGACGAAGGGTTCCTCGATGTGGTCTACTGCGGAGCCGTGCGGCATGAGGCTCGGGTTCTCGACCAGCTCGACCGTGCCGTCCGTGCGGTGCACGTGGTATTCCACGTTCGGCACGGTGCTGATCAAGTCCAGGTTGAACTCCCGCTCGAGCCGCTCGCGCACGATCTCCATGTGGAGCAGGCCGAGGAAGCCGCAGCGGAATCCGAAGCCGAGCGCCACCGACGACTCCGGCTCGTAGTGGAGCGAGGCGTCGTTGAGCTGCAGCTTCGCGAGCGCGTCGCGCAGCTCCTCAAACTGCTCGGCGTTGGTCGGGTAGAGTCCGGCGAACACCATCGACTTGATGTCACGATAGCCCGGCAGCAACGGGACGTCCCGGTGGTCGGCTTCGAACACTGTGTCGCCGGAGCGCGTATCCCGTACGCCGCGGGTGTTGGCGACGAAGTAGCCCACTTCACCCGCCTCCAGCAGTTCCGTGGGCTTGTGACCGAGCTGCAGGTAGCCGACCTCGTCTACCTCGTAGACGTCGTCCTTATGGGCCCCGAACGCGATTTTCATCCCCGGAGTGACCACGCCGTCGACGACCCGGATACTCGGGATCGCGCCGCGGTAGCGGTCATAATACGAGTCGAAGATCAGCGCCCGCAGCGGCGCCTCGCGGTTGCCCCGGGGCGCCGGTACGCGCCGCACGACCGCTTCGAGCAGCTCCGGCACGTTCGTGCCTTCCTTCGCCGAGATGCGCAGAATCTCCTCCGGCGTCGCTCCGATGAGGTCGTGGAGCTCGCGCGCCCGGCGGTCGGGTTCGGCACCCGGCAGGTCGATCTTATTGAGGACGGGAATGATCTCGAGTCCGGCGTCCAGGGCGAGGAACAGATTGGAGATCGTCTGCGCCTGGATCCCCTGGGACGCGTCTACGACGAGGATCGCCCCCTCGCACGCGGCCAAGGAGCGCGACACCTCGTAGGTGAAGTCCACATGCCCAGGGGTGTCGATGAGGTTCAGCTCGTAGACCTGGCCGGCCCGGGCATGGTAGCTCATCCGCACGGCGTTCAACTTGATCGTGATGCCGCGCTCGCGCTCGAGATCCATGGTGTCGAGCACCTGCTCCCGCATGAGGCGCTTGTCGAGCGTGCCGGTGAGCTCGATGAGCCGGTCGGCGAGCGTCGACTTCCCGTGGTCGATGTGGGCCACGATGCAGAAGTTGCGGATATGGTCTTGGCGCATGACGGGCACAAATATAAGCGCGCGGATGAACGGCCCTGCCGTTGTGTTCCCATCCTGAAGGATGGGCTCGGCGCGACTCCACCCTAAAGGGTAAGGCGTATGTGCTTCAGCACAGCGCCGTGCCGAGCCCAGGCTTCAGCCTGGGGACAAACCGATGCATCTTTCCCCAGACTCTCACCAACGCCTACCTGACCTCGCTCACCGGTTGGTTCGACCCCGCCCCCAAGGGCGGCTACCTGCGGCTCGCGGCGAACAGCTACCTGCCCGCGAAAGGCGACCCGTCCGTGCGCCTCCCTGGTTTGCGGCGGGGCGATCTGCTCACACTCGAGGACGGGCGGGTGCTGCGCGTCAACGGCGCGCCGCCGGGCGCCGCGCTCGCCGACCGTCCGGACTTCGCGAAGCTCGGTGCGGTCCACCCGTCGCGGCCGCTGTTGCTCGAGACGCCCAAGGCGTCGGGCCCGCGCACCGCGGAGATCCAGCGCGTGGTGGATCTGGTGTGCCCGTTCGGCTTCGGGCAGCGAGCGCTCATCGTCTCCCCGCCGAAAGCCGGAAAGACCGTGATGCTCCAGGCAGTGGCCGAAGCAGTCGCCCTCAACTACGCGGAGGCGATCCTCCTCATCTTGTTGGTGGACGAGCGGCCCGAAGAGGTCAGCGAGATGATCGATTGGGGCCGCGGCGAGGTGATCGCATCCAGCTTCGACCTGCCCCACGAGCGTCATGTGGCGGTGGCCGACATGGTGTTCGAGCACGCGCGCCGCCAGGTCGAACTCGGCAAGGACGTGGTGATCGTGCTCGACTCGCTCACCCGCCTCGCCCGCTCGCACAACACCACCGGACGATCGAGCGGCCGTACCATGTCCGGCGGCCTCGACGCCAACGCGCTGGCCAAGCCCAAGGCCCTGTTCGGGGCCGCGCGAGCGGTGCCCAACGGCGGGTCCCTTACGGTCGTCGCAACCGCCCTCATCGAGACTGAGAGCCGCATGGACGACGTGATCTTCGAGGAGTTCAAGGGCACCGGCAACGCCGAACTGCGCCTCGCCCGCGAGCTCGCCGACCGGCGGATCTATCCGGCCGTCGACATCGCCGCGAGCGGTACTCGGCGCGAGGAGCTGCTCGCCGATCCCGCCACGGTGGAGGCGAAACAAAAACTCCGGCGGGGCCTCGTGGGGCTCCCGCCGGAGAAGGCGGTGGACGTGCTGCTGGCGCAGCTCAGGCGGACGAAGACGAACCAGGAGCTGCTGGCTCCGGTGCCGTAGCGGTCAGTTCGCGCCTCCCACAATCTGCTTGTAGCTGTCCGGGTTCCACTTAGGGCGCTCGGCCCCGTTCGCCACCTCGAGCCCGAGGTAGAACACGAGCTTGACGATCCGGGCCTCTTTCTCCGCGTCGATCTTGTCCGGGGAGTCGCTCGCCTGATGATAGTCCGGGTGCGTCCCGTTGAAGAAGAACAGAATGGGGACGCCCTTCCTCGCGAAGTTGTAGTGATCCGAGCGGAAGTAGAAGCGCTCCTGTGGCCAGATGTCGTCGATCGGTGTCATCCGCAGCTCGGGGTGAGCCGCCGCCACGCGGTTGAGCGTGGCGCCGAGGTTCGAGTGCTCCTTTCCGATCACGACGATCGTGTCCTTCCAGTTGCGGCCGACCATGTCGCTGTTCAGGTCGGCCACTACGTTGGTGAGGGGGACCGTCGGGTGCTCCGAGAAGAACTGGCTGCCCCAGAGGCCGCGCTCTTCGCCGCTCACGGTCATGAAGGCGAGCGAGCGCTTGGGATGGGGCGCGAGCTTCGCGAAGGCCGCGGCGGTCTCGATCACGGCGGTGGTTCCCGACGCGTCGTCGTCGGCGCCGTTACAGATCGAGTCCGCGCCTTGGGCGACGCAGCCTTCCCCCACCCCGGGCGTCCCAATGTGATCCATGTGTCCAGTGAAGAAGACGTACTCGCCCTTGAGCTTGGGGTCACTCCCCTCCAGGACCCCGATCACGTTGGGCGCCGAGGCGCGGACGAGCTCGCGCTGCTTCACAAGGTAGGTGATCGTGATGGCGGGGAGCCGGCGGCCGCTCCAACCGCTCGTGCGTGCTCGCAGCGTCGGCGGGTCGATGCCCAGGGCCGCCGCCGCCGTGGGGTCGCGGATCTCGAAGGAGCCAGCGGCGAGTTCGCTGTCCGCGGGTACCCCTTCGAGCGTGAGCGAGGGGAGGGTCGTCCGAGCCAGGCGGTTCTGCCACTGCGCGTCGGGTCGATTGGAGATCACCAGCCACCCGATCGCGCCGGCGCGCAGTGCCGCCATGATCCATCCTGGGTTGATCGAGATGCCCTGGGCCGTCGCAGTGCCGATGATCGCCGCCCAGGCACCCCTCAGGTCCGCGCCCGCGAGCGGGTTCGCCGAGTCGGGCGTGCCCGTGAACAGCACCACCGGCCCGCTGATCTCACGCGTCGGTAGCGGTGTGAACCGTAACAGATACGCATCGACGCCAGGCTTCAGCGTCACCGGCGTCGCGCCGACGATGCGAATGGCGCTGGTGGCCGTATCCACGACCCGCTGGGCGACGGTATAGCGCTGCAGGTAGCCGCCGTTGTCGCCGGCGGGCTTCAAGCCGAACCGACGGAACTGGTCCGCGACATAGCTCGCTACTTGCTCAAGCTGCGGGCTCGGCGTCGCCCGACCGAGCATGGAGTCGTCCGCGAGGACGCCAATGTGGTGCCGCACATCCTCGGCGGTGATCGAGTTGACGGCGCGCTGGACGGTCGCCGCAGTCTGCGCCGCGAGAGCGCATGGGACGAGCAACGCACCCAGACCGAACAGCTGACGCACGGATGGGCTCCTGCAAAGGAAAGGGACCGAAAGCTAACGCGCCCGACCAGGGGGGACTATGGCCGAGCGCGTCACACCGTTTCACTCCGGACTACGGCTTACGCCGCCTGAGCTCCGGGTCGTTCTTGGGCTTCTCTCGCGGCGCATCGCGCTTCGGCTCCGCGCGCGGCTCGCTGCGCGGCGGCGCGGCGGGGGGGGGCGGGGGCGAAGCCGCGGGGGGCTGGACCCGCCCTGGCGTGGAGGGCACGGCCTGCGGCCGGCTTTCGGGTGGTCGCTGCGGCTCCGCGCGCGGCCGCTCGGGAGCGACCACCGCTGGCGGCTCAGTCCGAACGCGGTCCGGACGGAACACATCAGGCCGCACGTCCTGGACCGGTCGATCGGGGCGCTCGCGCCGCTCGGGCGGAGCGGGATTGCGCGGGGTGTCCAGCCGACCAGGATGATCGGGCCGGTCCGGGTGCTCCGGGTGCTCCGGGTGCTCCGGATGCTCGGGCCGGCGGCGCCCGATGCGGTCGTCGTCGTTGTGTGGCGGCTCGCCGGTGATCGGGCGCTCGCGGGGGCGCTCGATGATGGGGGGGCCGCCACCGGTGATCGGACGCTGCCGCGGCTGAATGTTCGGCGGGGGGATGCTGCCGCCGCCCAAGTCACGTCCACGCACCCCCACGTCGCGCCGGCGGTCGTCGGTCACCGGGCGCTGTGGGACGCGCGTCACGAATAGGCTGGAACCCTGCCGGTCCTTGAAGACGAAGCGCGGCGCCGGCCGCAGCGGCCGCGTAAAGACCACGCGCGTGCCGCCGTAGTACCGGTAGGGGTAGTAGTACGGATCGTCGAACACCACGATCCGGAAACGGACGCAGGTGTAGTCGTACGGGCTCCAGTATGGATAGCTGACGTAGCTGTGGCAGTCGTAGCAGAGGAAGCGCGGGTAATCGTAGTGCTGCTGCACGTAGTACGGCGCGATGTCGTAGTCCCAGTCGGCGTAGCCGTCCGGGACGATGCGTTGGGCGAGGTCGGTGAGGGCGACATACGGGTCGCCGCGTACGCGGCCATCCGCAATAGCGCGATAATCCCAATGATCTTCGCTCTCCATGGCATCGTAGACGAAGGGATCGGCCGCCGCGACGGCGAAGATGTACCCAACGCCGGGGTAGTCGTCGACGTAGAACGCATCGCGCGAGGAGCGCTGCTCGACTTCGTAGTCACGGCCTCCGCGCGCGAAACTGTCGTCCCACGGCTCTCGCGGATACAGGACGCGCACCCGGCCATCGGTGTCGACGCGGAAGATGGTGACGTAAGCGTCTTGTTCGGTGCGGAAGGAGACCCGCGCCGCCTGCCCGCTGGCATACGGATCGTCCCCGCGGTTGGTCCAGACCTCGATGCGGGGACGGTAAGAAAAGGCAGCCGGCTGGGGCGTCGGCGCCCGGCCGGAAACCGTCAGCAAGCTGAAGAACGCCAAGGTGGCAAGCATAAGAGATGTCCTCCCGACAGCGCAGGGGGCAGGGACCATGCCAGGTCGGCGCTTGACCGGGACGCTCCTAAGTGACTGCGAACAGTGGCGTTGCCGCTGTGAGACGGGGATCACGCTCGAATTGCTGTCCTCTACCCCGGACAGTCCGCCGCTCATTAGCTTCCGCCACGCATGGCTGACGTCAGGCGCATCGATTTGCTGGATCCGGCGGAGGTGGCCCGCCTGGGCGGCATCGAGATCGTCGCGCCAGGCGTGGTCGAGGGTTTCCTCGCCGGGATCCACCGCTCGCCGTTCCGCGGGTTTTCGGTTGAATTCACCGAGCATCGCGCCTACCAGCCGGGCGACGAGCCGCGCTATCTCGACTGGAAGATCCTGGCGCGCTCCGACCGGCTATTCGTGAAGCAGTTCGAGGAAGAAACGAATCTGCGCGCGATGCTCCTCGTGGACGCGAGCCGCTCGATGGCGTGGCGGGGCGCGCCGACCCGCCTCACGAAGCGGGCGTACGCCGACCGGCTCGCGGCGGCACTCGCACTGATTCTGCTGCGGCAGCGCGACGCTACGGGACTGATCACGTTCGACGAGGTGGTGCGCCAGGTGATCCCGGCTCGCGTAAAGACAGGGCAGTGGATGAGACTGGTACGCGGGCTGCTCGACACGCCGGATGGCCGCGGCACGGCCGCCCAGGCGGCGCTGTTACATCTCACGGCGCTGCTGGCGCGCCGCGGCCTGGTAGTGCTCGTGTCCGACTTGCTGTTCGACCGCACCCTCGCGCTCACCGCGCTCCGCTACCTGCGCCACCGCGGCCACAACGTCATCGTGTTTCACCTGATGGACCCGGCGGAAGCCGAGCTGTCCGGTCCGCCCGAAGTCCGGTTCCGGGATCCCGAGTCTCCGGCGAGCGTTGTGGTACGACCGCGCGAGCTCGCCCGCGCCTATGCCGAGACGGTGCGGCGCGAGGTCTCGGCGTGGCGGACCGCGTGTCGACGGCACGGCATCGGGTACCACCACGTGCTGACCGACTTGCCGTTCGGCATGGCGCTGCGTCTCCTCGCGTGACCTTTCTGCATCCGCTGGCGCTCATCGGGCTCGCCGCCGCGGCGATCCCCGCGCTGCTGCACCTGCTCGAGCGGCGCGTGCCCCCCGAAGCGGAGTTTCCACCGATTCGTTACTTGAGCGAGGCCGAGCGGCAGAGCGCGCGGCGGCTGAAACTGCGGCACCTGCTGCTCCTGATTCTGCGGACCGCACTGATTGCGTTGATTGTGATGGCCGCGGCGCGGCCGCTTGTGCGGTCCCATGCCGGCGGCGGGGGAGGGACGCACGAGCCGACCGCGCTGGTGCTGATCCTCGACAACTCTCCGTCCTCCGGCGCGGTCGTGGATGGACGCCCGCTGCTCGCGCGCTTGAAGAGTGTGGCACGCGCGTCGATCGCCCGCGCCGGATCTGGGGATCGTTTGTGGCTAATCCTGGCCGACGGCGTAGCGCGGGCCGGCTCGCGCGAAGCGCTGCTCGCAACCGTGGACAGCGTACAGCCCGACTGGCGGCGCCTCGACCTCACCGCGGCGGTGGCGCGGGCGACCCGGCTCGTTGACGCGGAGCCGCTCCCGGGACGCGAGGTGGAGGTCGTGAGCGATCTACAGCGCACCGCCTTCGGAGTGGGCCGGGCGGAGGTGCCGCGCGGCGTACGGGTGCTTGCGCTCGCCCCGCCGGGCCAGGGGCTGGCGAACCGGGGTGTCGCGCAAGCGCAGGTCATCGACGGTGCGGTCACGATCACGCTGGCGGGCACTCCCGGTGCCGGCCCGGCGCCGGTGACGGTGCGCTTGCGAGCGACGGCGAGTCCCGGGGGGCGGAGTCGCGACGTAGGACGGGCGCTTGTCTCGACTGGGTCGAGCGCGGCGGTCCCGCTGCCGAGCGTGACGCCCGGCTGGTGGCTCGGAGAGGCGGTGCTCGATCCCGACGAGCTGCGCGCCGACGACCGCCGAGCGTTCGTGTGGCGCGTCGCGCCTCCCGCCCGCGTGCGCGCCGACCCTAGCGCAGGGCGGTTCGTGGCGGCGGCGCTCGCCGTGCTCATGCAGGGGAAACGCATCGCCGAGGGAAGCGACGTCTCGCTGGGGGAGCGGCTGCAGGGGAGCGCCGGGAAGACCGTCCTGCTCCCGCCCGCGGATCCCGCTCTCGTCGGTCAGGCGAATCGCGCGCTCGCGGCGCGCGGCGAGCGCTGGCGGTTCGGCGCCACCGCGACCCCCGGACCGGTCGCGACGGCGAGTCTCGCAGGCCTCAACGGGATTTCGGTCGCGCGGCGCTATCGGCTCGAAGGGGGAGACTCGACGGCCGTCATCGCCACCGTGAACGGCGATCCCTGGCTGGTGCGGGATGGTGACGTGGTGCTGCTGGGCAGCCGCCTCGACACCGTGTGGACCGCGCTGCCTGCGTCCCCCGCGTTCGTGCCGTTCGTGGATGCGCTCGTGAACCGCCTGGCGCGCGGCGAGGCCCAGATTGAGGAAGCGGAGGGCCCGCCCGGCGTGCTTTTCCATGTGCACGGGGCCGACACGGTCGGGGCGACGGTGTCCGGGCCCGATGGTCGCGAGTCCGATCTGACGCCCGCTGCGGCGGCTGTCGTGCGCCGCGCCATCGGCGCCGAGGTGCAAGACGAGGCGCGCTTCGCCGCGGAGCGGTTCGCTGGCACGCGTCGGGCGGACGTGAGCGGCCTGCTGCTCGCGCTCGCACTCCTCGTCGCGGCGGTGGAGCTTGGCGTCGCGACGCGCGCCCGCTGATGTCGCTCGACTTCCTCATCGACCGCTTTGACGAGCTAGCGGCGACCCGAGCGCTCGCCGCCGGTCTACCGGGGCCCGGGACCCGGGTCCCGGTGTCCGGCCTTCCCGGTTCGAGTCCGGCCCTGCTCGTCGCGACGCTGGCGCGCCGACTCTCCCAGCGAGTGTTCGTCGTGGTCACGGCCACCCCGACGGACGCCGAGCGCTGGCTCGCGGACGCCCGCGCCCTCGCAGGCGACGTGGCGGCGCTCTATCCGCAACGGGAAGCGCTCGGCGCCGAGGAACCGCACCTCGAGATCGCAGGGGAACGGATCGAGACGGTCGAGTCGCTGCTGTCGGCAAGGGTCCGAATTCTGGTCACGACGGCCCGTGCCACGGCGGAGCGCACGGGCGTGCCGGCGGCGCTGGAAGCGATGCGGCTGGTGCTGGAGGCGGGCCCCGGGCCCCAGGCCCCGGGCCCCGGGAGTCTCACTGAGATCGTCCGGCGGCTGGGTGCGATGGGGTACGATCGCGTCCCCACGGTGACCGAGGTCGCCCAATTCAGCGTGCGCGGCGGGATCCTCGACGTATATGGCTTCGGGATGGCGTCGCCGGCGCGGGTCGAGTGGTGGGGTGATGAGGTCGGGTCGCTGCGCACGTTCGATCTCGACTCGCAGCGCTCAGGGGAGCCGATCGAGCGGGTCACGATACTACCGGTGAAAACCGAGGGGGTCACGACCACCGTAGGGGCGCAGCATGCTGCGCCCCTACAGCGGCAGCCCTTGCTCGATCTCCTCCCTACCGATGCGCTGCTCGTGTTGGAACAAGAATCCGCTCTGGCGCGGGAAGTCGATCGCGCTTGGGCGGACGCGGCGCACCACCTCGAGATCGCCCGCCGCCTGGGCGAGGAGCCGCCGGCGCGGGACGAACTGTTCCTCGCTCCGGAGCGCTGGCACCGTGGGCTGGCGGCGTTCGCGCGTCTCGTGCTGAATGCGCCGGACGCTGCCGCCCGCTTCCCGGTCGGCCCGCCCGAGCCGGTGGACCGCGACATCAAGCGACTGCGCCGGCTCGTGGCGGGTGGCCCGCCGACGGTGATCCTGTGCGACAACGAAGGCCAGCTGGAGCGGCTGGAGGAGCTGCTCGGCGCGGAGGCCGCGACGCTGGTGATCGGAGCGCTGGACGGCGGCTTTGTGCTGCCGGCGCTTCGCGTGCTGACCGACCACGAAATCTTTCGGCGCGCACGCCGCCTGCGGCGGCCGCGGCGCTACCGTGAGGCGTCCCCCACGGCGGCGGCCCGTGCGCTGCAGGCGGGAGACTACGTGGTGCATCTCGAACACGGGATCGGGCTGTATCGCGGGATCCAGACGATCGCGGTCGGCTCGGAGGGCGGCACGCTCGAAGTGGCGGTCGTCGAATACGAAGGCGGCGACCGGCTCAACGTCCCGCTCTACCGGCTGGATCAGCTCGAGCCCTACCGAGCCGCCGGGAACGGAGACACGCCGCCGCCCAAGCTGCACCGTCTCGGCGCGACGACGTGGCAGCGCCAGCGCGACAAGACACGGGCCGCCATCCGCCAGATGGCGGCCGAACTCCTCGACCTGTACGCGCGCCGCCAGCTCGCCACCGGGTTCGCCTTCCCGCCCGACACCGCATGGCAGCGCGAGTTGGAGTCGGCCTTCCTGTACGAAGACACTCCCGATCAACGTCGCGCCGCTGAGGAGGTGAAGCGCGACATGGAGCGCGCCCGGCCCATGGACCGGCTGCTGGTCGGCGACGTCGGGTACGGCAAGACCGAAGTTGCGCTGCGGGCCGCGTTCAAGGCGGTGCAGGCGGGCAAACAGGTCGCGGTGCTCGCCCCCACGACGATCCTCGCCGAGCAGCACGGGCGCACCTTCCGAGAGCGGCTCGCCGATTACCCCGTGCGGATCGAGGTGCTCTCGCGGTTCCGCAATCCCAGGGACACGCAGCGAGTCGTCCAGGGCCTGGAGCAGGGCACCGTGGACCTGGTGATCGGCACCCACCGGCTGCTCTCCCGCGACGTCAAGTTTCACGAGCTCGGGCTCTTGATCGTGGACGAGGAGCACCGGTTCGGCGTCCGGCACAAGGAGCGGCTGAAGGCGCTGAAGCTCGCGGTGGACGTGCTGACGCTCACCGCGACGCCGATCCCGCGCACGCTGCACCTGTCGCTCGCCGGACTGCGCGACCTGACGCTGCTCGAGACGCCGCCGAAGGACCGCTCGCCGGTACTGACGTTTATCGAGCCCTGGGACGACGCCTTGATCGAGGAGGCGCTGGCGCGGGAGCTCGACCGGGCCGGGCAGGTGTATTTCGTCCATAACCGCATCGAGACGATCGATACGATCGCCGAGCGGGTGCGTGC
>Ga0209266_1001907_pt1 | contig 13461 bp, 9 predicted proteins | sample GraSoiAngelo_132_FD_185889 | JGI IMG/M metagenome (GOLD analysis project Ga0209266, IMG submission 185889) | Grasslands soil microbial communities from the Angelo Coastal Reserve, California, USA - 14_0929_02_40cm (SPAdes) (version 2) | ecosystem: Environmental > Terrestrial > Soil > Grasslands ...
CCCGCCGCCGGCGCCACCCTCGGGCCCCAGGTCGACGATCCAGTCGGCCTCCTTCACGATGTCGAGGTTGTGCTCGATGGTGACCACGGTGTTGCCGAGATCGACCAGCCGGTGCAGCACGGCGATCAGCCGCTCCGTGTCGGCGAAGTGGAGGCCGGTGGTCGGCTCGTCGAGCACGTAGAGCGTCCGTCCGCGTGACTCCTTGGCGAGCTCGTAGGCGAGCTTGATGCGCTGGGCCTCGCCGCCCGAGAGCGTGTTGCTCGGCTGGCCGAGGGTCAGGTAGCCGAGCCCGATATCGGCCAGCACGGCGAGCGCCCGCGCGACCGGCGGGTGGGGCGCGAGGAACTCCGCCGCCTCCTCGACCGTCATGGCGAGCACGTCGGCGATCGTGCGGCCGGCGTAACGGATGGCGAGCGTCTCCTCCGTGTAGCGCCGCCCGCCGCACGTGTCGCAGTCGACGTAGACGTCGGGGAGGAAGCTCATCCGAACGCGGAGCCGTCCCTGGCCCGCGCACGCCTCGCAGCGGCCGCCCGCGACGTTGAACGAGAAGCGGCCGGCGCCGAAGCCACGGACCCGCGCCTCGGGCACCCGGGCGAAGAGCCGGCGGATGTCGTCGAAGAAACCCACGTAGGAGGCCGGCGTCGAGCGCGGCGTGCGGCCGATCGGGCTCTGGTCGACCTCGACCACGCGTGCGAGGTGCTCGGTGCCCTCGAGCCCCCGGTGCGCACCCACCCGCCCGCTGTGCAGGCCGAGGGCCCGGCGGGTCGCCTGGTAGAGGACGTCGCGCACCAGCGTCGATTTGCCCGAGCCGGACACGCCGGTCACGCACGTCCACGCACCGAGCGGGAGGGCGACGTCGATGTCGCGCAGGTTGTGCTCGCGCGCGCCGCGCACGGTGAGGCGCGGCAGCCGATCGAGGGCGCGGCTCGGCCCCAGGCGGCGGCGGGGCGCGTCCAGGTAGCGGCCGGTGAGCGAGGCGGGATACACGGCGAGCTTCTCGGGGGGCGCGACGGCCACCAGGCGCCCGCCATGCACCCCGGCACCGGGCCCCAGGTCGACGACCAGGTCGGCGCGGCGGATGGTGGCCTCGTCGTGCTCGACCACCAGCACCGTGTTGCCGCGCGCGCGCAGGAGCTCGAGCGTGTCGAGCAGCATGGCGTTGTCGCGCGGGTGGAGGCCGATGGTGGGCTCGTCGAGGATGTAGCACACGCCACGCAGGTTCGAGCCGAGCTGCGCGGCGAGCCGGATGCGCTGCGCCTCCCCGCCCGAGAGCGTGTCGGCGCGCCGGTCGAGCGTCAGGTAGGCGAGGCCGACCTGGGCGAGGAAGCCGAGGCGCGGCAGGATCTCCTTGAGCGGCCCCTCGGCGACCGCCGCCTCGCGGCCTTCGAAACGAAGCGCGCCGATCGCCCGCTCCGCGTCGCTCACGGGAAGCGCCGTGAGCTCCGCGATCGTCCGGCCCGCGAGGCGGACGGCGCGTGCGCGGGGGTTGAGCCGCTGCCCGCCGCAGGCCGCGCACGGCTGCTCGGTGGTGAACTCGTCGAGCCCGGGTCCCTCCTCGGCCCCGAGGGCTTCCCGCAGGACGGCGAGGGCGCCCGGAAGGTCGCCCGACCCCTCCAGGACGAGGCGCCGCTGGCGTGCGGAGAGGCGCGCGACCGGCCGCTCGAGCGGCACGCCGGCCGCGGCGAGCGCGCGCAGCAGGCGCCGCTTCTCGGCGCGCAGCTCCGGCAGGTCCAACGGCAGGAGCGCGCCGGCCGCGAGCGAGCGCGCCGGGTCGAGGATCAGCGCGGGATCGACGTCGACGATGGACCCCGCCCCGTTGCACGCCGGGCAGGCGCCCTGACGGCTGTTGAAGGAGAAGAGACGCGGGTCGAGCGCCTCGAAGCCCAGGCCACAGGACGGGCAGAACAGGCGCTCGGAGTAGAGCCGCTCGCGCCCGTCGGCGAGCGCGATCACGGTGCCGCGCCCGAGGCGGAGGGCACGGTCGACGGCCTCGTCGAGCCCGGTCAGCTCCGGGGGCAGGGTGGCGACCACCAGGTCGATGTCGTGCTCGCGGTAGCGATCGAGGAGCGGCACCCGGTCGAGCGCCAGGCGCCGGCCGTCGATCCGCGCCTCGCGCAGGCGGAGCTTGCGCGCGGCCGCCAGCTCCTCCTTGTGGTAGCCCTTGCGCCCGCGCACGACCGGCGCGAGCAGCGTGACGCGCTGCCCGCGCAGCTCGCGGCGGAGCCGGGTCAGGATCTGGCTCCGGGTCTGGGAGCGGATCGCCTGGCCGCAGCCGGTGCAGTGCTGCACACCGAGCTTGGCGAACAGCAGGCGGAGGTAGTGGTAGATCTCCGTCACCGTCGCCACCGTCGAGGTGCGGCCGCCGCGGGAGAGGCGCTGCTCGATGGCGACCGTGGGCGGCAGGCCGGCGAGGAGGTCGATGTCCGGCTTCGCCATCACGTCGAGGAACTGGCGCGCGTACGCGGACAGACTGTCGACGTAGCGGCGCTGGCCCTCGGCGTGCAGCACGTCGAAGGCGAGCGAGGACTTCCCCGAGCCGGAGAGCCCGGTGAGCACGATCAGCCGGTCGCGCGGCAGCTCGAGGGAGAGGTCGCGCAGGTTGTGCTCGCGCGCGCCGACCACCCGGATGTGGCCGTTCGCCGCGGGCGCCGCCCCGGCGTAGGCGGGCGGCGCGTCGGCGACCCGCTGCGGGCCCCGCAGCGCCTCGGCGAGGAAGCGGCCGGTGTGCGACTCCGGCGCGCCCGCGATCGTCTCCGGCGGCCCCGCGGCCACCAGCCGCCCGCCCGCCTCGCCGCCCTCGGGTCCCAGGTCGATCACCCAGTCGGCGCACTTGACGACCTCGAGGTTGTGCTCGATGACGACCAGCGAGTGGCCCCGCGCCACCAGGCGGGCGAAGCAGGCGAGCAGCTTCTCGATGTCGGCCAGGTGGAGCCCCGTGGTCGGCTCGTCGAAGATGAAGAGGGTATGCGCCTTCCCCTCCCGGCCGAGCTGGGCGGCGAGCTTCACGCGCTGCGCCTCGCCGCCGGAGAGGGTCGAGAGCGGCTGCCCGAGGCGGAGGTAGTCGAGGCCGACGTCGGCGAGCGGCTGGAGGCGCGCGCCCACCTCGGCGACGTCGGCGAAGAGCGCGGTCGCCTCGGCGACGGTCAGCTCGAGGACGTCGCGGATCGACCGGCCCCGGAAGCGGACCTCGAGGATCTCCGGCCGGAAGCGCGCCCCGCCGCACTCCGCGCAGGGCACGTACACGTCGGAGAGGAACTGCATCTCGATCTTCTCGAAGCCCTCGCCGGCGCACGTCTCGCAGCGCCCGCCGGGGACGTTGAAGGAGAAGGTGGCCGCCGTGTAGGCGCGCAGCCGGGCCTCCTCGGTGCGCGCGAAGGCGGCGCGGATGCCGTCGAAGGCGCGCAGATAGGTGAGGGGGTTGGCACGGGGCGTCGAGCCGATCGGCGCCTGATCGACGAGGATCACCTCGGCGATGCGCTCGGCACCCTCGATCGCCCGGCACTGGCCCGGGATGCCGACGGGCTCGCCCCGCCGTTTCTTGAGCCCGCGGTAGAGCACGTCGTCCACCAGCGTCGACTTGCCCGAGCCCGACACGCCGGTCACGGCGACGAAGCAGGAGAGGGGGATGTCGACGTCGAGGCTCTTCAGGTTGTTCGCAGAGGCGCCCCGTACGCGCAGCGCGAGACCCAGAATGGGCTTCCGCCGCCTGGGCGGGACGGGGATGAGCGCGCGTCCCGTCAGGTACTCCGCGGTCGCCGAGCCGCGGGCGGTCGCCAGCGCGGCGGGCGGCCCGGCGAACACGACCTGGCCGCCCCGCTCGCCGGCGCCGGGCCCGAGGTCGATCACGTGGTCGGCGGCGCGGATGAGGGTGGGGTCGTGCTCGACCACCACGACCGCGTTGCCGAGGTCGCGCAGGCGGTGGAGAATGCGCGTCAGGCGCTCCGTGTCGCGGGGGTGGAGGCCGACCGAGGGCTCGTCGAGCACGTAGAGCGTGTTGACGAGCGAGGAGCCGATGGCGGTGGTGAGATCGACGCGCTCGAGCTCGCCGCCCGAGAGCGTGCGCGACTGCCGGTCGAGGGCCAGGTACTCGAGCCCTACCTCGACCAGGTAGCGGAGCCGGCTGCGGATCTCGCCCAGGATCAGGCCCGCCACCTCCTCGGCCAGACCTTTGGGCAGCGCGAGCCCGGCAAAGAAGCGCTCCGCCTCGCCGATGGGGAGGCGGCTCACGTCGGCGATGCTGAGGCCGCCCACGCGGAAGTCGAGGGCCTCGGGCTTGACGCGCGCGCCGCCGCACGCCGCGCACGGCGTGTAGCTCCGGTAGCGCGAGAGAAAGACGCGCACGTGCATCCGGTAGGTGCGGCCCTCGAGCCAGCGGAACCAGCCGCGCACGCCGGGGTAGTGGCCGCGCCCGTCGCCTTCGAGGACGAGCGCGCGCTCCGCGGGCGACAGCTCCGCCCAGGGCACGCCGGTCGGGATGCCGCGGCGCCGGCAGAACTTGAGCAGCTCGCTGCGCTCCCAGCCGGTCGCCTTGGTCGACCACGGTTTGATGGCGCCCTCGGCCAGCGAGCGGCGCGGATCGGGGATCACCAGGTCCAGGTCGACGTCGATCACCCGCCCGAAGCCGCGGCATGTCTCGCACGCCCCGAGCGGGCTGTTGAAGGAGAACAGGTTCGGCACCGGGTCGCGGACCGCGAAGCCGCACGTGGCGCACTCGAGCGCGCTCGAGAAGCGCTCGACGCGGTCACCCGCGTCGGGGAGCCACACCGCGGCACGGCCCCGCCCGTGACGGAGCGCTTGCTCGAGCGACTCGACCAGCCGCGCGCGCTCCGCGGCGCGCAGGCTGAGCCGGTCCTGCGCGATGGTGAGCTGGCCCTCGCGCACCGGCGGCGCGGCGGCGCTCTCCAGATCGACCATGCCCTCCGGCCCGAACGCCCGCACGAAGCCGGCGGCGAGCAGCCCGGTGCGCATCTCCTCCCAGGGGAGCCCCTCGGGCATGGGCAGATCGAAGGTCACCGCCGCCCGGGCGCCGGCGTGCGCCGCGAGCAGCCTCGTGGCCGCGCTCTCGGGCGTGTCGCGCTCGACGGGGCGCCCGCACTTGCGGCAGTGCGGCACGCCCACCTTGGCGAAGAGCAGCTTCAGGTGATCGTGCAGCTCGGTCATGGTCCCGACCGTGGAGCGTGAGGTCTTCACCAGCCGGCGCTGGTCGATCGCGATCGCCGGCAGGATGCCCGTGATGCGGTCGACGCGCGGCTTCTCCATCCGGTCGAGGAACTGACGGGCGTAGGTCGAGAAGCTCTCGACGTAACGTCGCTGGCCCTCGGCGTAGAGCACGTCGAACGCGAGCGAGGATTTTCCGGACCCGGACACGCCCGTCACCACCGTGAGGGCACGGAGCGGCACCCGGACGTCGATGCCCTTCAGGTTGTGCTCGCGGGCACCGAGGATCTCGATCGCGGACTCTTCCATGAGGGCGTGTACGGCTGCGCGCGCCGGCGCGGGCGCGGAACCGTCGAGTATACCGGCGTGGTGGAGCGGGGGAAGAGGCCCGGCGCGGCGGGGGGAGCCGCCGGCGCTGCGCGCGCCGGGCCTTCCTACGCGCCGGCCGCGGCCGGCACGGCGCTGCGCGCGGCGACGGGGCACTTCAGGATGCGCCGGCCCCGAGTCGTTGCTCGATTCGCTCCAGCCTGGCGGCGAGAGACGGGTCCGTCTGGCGCCGGGCGCTCACCACCCGCCAGGCCTGCAGCACGGTCGTGTGATCGCGTCCGAAGGCCACGCCCAGCTCGGCGAACGGCCAGCCGAGCAGCTGGCGCGCGACATACATGGCGACGCGGCGCGGCAGCAGGAGATCGGCGCTGCGCTTGCGCCCTCGCAGCCGCCGGGCCGTGGTGTGGAAGCTCGCCGCCGTGGCGGCGATGACGTCGTCCACCGTGAGGACGGAGGGCGGGCGCGGGCGCAGCTCGGCCAGGACCTCGGCGGCGAGCTCCGCGTCGATCTGCCGGCCGCTCAGGCGGGCGTGAGCGAGGAGCCGGTTGAGGGCGCCCTCGAGCCGGCGCACGTTGTCGCCGAAGGCGCTCGCCACGCGTGCCGCGAGCTGCGGCTCGAGGACGAGGCCGAGGGCCTGCGCCTTCTGGCGGAGGATCGCCAGCCGGAGCGCCGGCTCGGGCCGTTCGATCCGCGCCGCCACGCTCCCCCGGACCCGCTCCTGCAGGCGTCGGGCCAGCGCCGGCGTGTCGCTCGGCGCACGGTCCGAGGTGATCACGAGCAAGCGCCGGGCCTGTGCCCAGTCGGTCAGGCCGTCGAGCAGGCGCTCCTGGGTGACCTCGCGCCCCTCGATGGAATGGATGTCGTCGAGCAGCAGGCCTCCGAGGGGGGTCAGGTCGCGCCAGAAGCGCTCGGGGGCGCCGGCCTCGTAGGCGGCCACCATGGCGGCGACCAGCTCGGCGGCGGACAGGCACGCGGCCGGGGTGCCAGCCGCGTCGAGCGCGTGGAAGACCGCGTGCAGGAGGTGCGTCTTGCCGACCCCCGAGGGCCCCCAGAGGAAGAGGGGTGCGGGATCGCGCGTCGCGAGGAGGGCGCGCGCGGCGGCGTGGGCGTCCCCGTTGCTGTCGCCGACGACGAAGGTGTCGAAGGTGTGGCCCGTGCTGGGCGACATCGCGCGGATGGGGAGGGACGGGCGTGCGGCCACCACACCGAGCCGCACCGGGTAGCGCTCGCCGAGCGCGTCGGTCAGTGCCTCCTCGATCGTGGCGAGGAAGTGACGTGCCACGCGGTCGCGCGTGACCGGATCGGGCGCGGCGAGGGCGAAGCCCTCGGGTGCCCAGCTCGAGCGCAGCGGCGCGACCCAGGTGGTGAAGTTCCGCTCGCCCACCCGGCTACGGACAGTCTCGCAGACCCGCGCCCAGACCGCCGCCGCGTCCTTTCGCTGTCCCGAGCCGGCCGGCAACCTCACGGCTTCCCCGCTCCATCCACACCTGTGGAGACTCGCGTCACTCGCTCGTGTAGGCAGGCGCTTCTCCCGCTTGTCGCAGTAGCCGGTCCAGCCCGCCGGCCCGGGCCGCCAATGGCCAGGGCGGCGCGGAAACGCGGCATCGACAGCGTGGGGGACCGCCGGGGTGCGCCGGCGGATCACCGCCTATAGGCCGGGCCCGGGTCGGATGGCAAGGAAAAAGGATGTCCGCCTTCCGAACGCCGTTTACTGGTAGGCGACCTTTCGTCCGCAGAGAAGCTGGAGGTCGGCGATCAGCTCGCGTACCGCCGCGCGCATTTCGCGCGCGTTGCGGCGCAGCTCCCGCTCGAGCTGGAGACGCCGGCTGTCGCGCAGCGGGCGGTTGCGGAGGTGGAGGTAGGCGCGCTGCATGTCGCCGCGCCGATCGAGGAGCCGGTCGACCTTGGCGAGCGCGAGCAGGCGCACGCGCTGCTGGGGCAGGTCATCGGCGACCGAGAGCAGGCGCGAGAGCAGCCCGGTGTGGTGGCGCGCGATCTGCTCGACGAGACGCCCGTCGATGCGCACGATGAGCAGGCAGAAGGCCGCCTCGAACTCCCGCAGCGCCGCCTCGATCTGCCGCTCCTGCAGGTGCGCATCGCCGCGCGCGGTGTGCGCGAGGCGGCGCTGGAAGCGGGCGCGCTCGAGGGCGGCCAGCGCGGGCGCAGCCAGCGGTCGCGCGAGGAGCGCCACGAGCCCGGCCACGAGCACCAGCGCGAGGGGCAGGAGCACCAGCGCCACGAGCCACGTCGACATGCCGGATCGGGGCGACTGTAGGGCAACGCCCGCGGCTAGACAAGGGCGTTCACACGAAGACGCGGTAGTCGAGGGTGGGGAAGAGGTTGTCGGTGTCCTCGAGCTGGGCGAGGCGCAGGTCGTCGACCGCCCCGCGCTCGATCTGCGCGCACAGCTCCTGGCAGCGCAGCAGGTGATCCTTGCTCCGTCGCACGGCGTACTCGACGGTCGTCGCCCGCGACATCATGAAGGCCCAGTCGCTCGCCTGGGCGAGGAAGAGCTCGCGCAGCGCCTGGGTGAGCGCGCGGCGCGTGCGCTCGTCGGCGCTCGGGTAGCTCCGGCAGAGCGCGTGCAGGCGGTCCGCGGTGGCGTGGAGGTGGCGGTAGAGCCAGTCGTTCTCGCCCGCGAGCCAGACCTCGTTGTAGCCCTTCCAGCCCCAGGTGGAGGCGGCCGGCGTGGCGCGCTGCAGGGTGGGATGGCGGGCGAGGTCGTCGCCCGGGCTCGCGGCGCGCAGCTCCGGCGTGGTGGCGAGGCGGCGCAGGACCGCCTCGAGCCACCACGGCCCCTCGAACCACCAGTGGCCGAAGAGCTCGGCGTCGTAGGGGCAGACGATGATCGGCGGCCGGTCCATCGCCCGCGCCAGCCACGCCGCCTGGCGCACGCGGGCCTCGACGAAGTCCGCCGCGTGCGCCTCGAGCCGCTCGCGCGCGCGCGCGACCTCGTAGGCCTCCTTCATGTCGCTCTTGCCGGTGATGCGGTGGTACTTGAGGCCGGTCAGGATGCGCTGCCCGGTGGGCGGGAGATAGGGGCGCACGTAGTCGTAGTCGAGGTCGAAGCCGATGTCGCGGTAGAAGTCGCGGTACCAGGAATCGCCCGGGTAGCCCTCCTCCGCGCTCCACACCTGCTTCGAGCTGTCGGGGTCGCGCCCGAAGGCCGCCACGCCCGAGTCGCAGGCGACGGGAGCGTAGACGCCGTACACGGGCCGGGGCGTGGCGTGCGCGATCCCGTGCGTGTCGACGAAGAAGTAGCGCACGCCGAGGCGAGCGAGCTCGGCGTCGAGCCCGGGCTCGTACGCGCACTCGGGGAGCCAGAAGCCCTCGGGGGTCCGCCCGAGGAAGCGGCGGTACTCGGCGACAGCGACCTCGATCTGCGCCCGGACCGCTCCGGGGGTCACGGCGAGCAAGGGGAGGAAGCCGTGCGTGGCGGCGCAGGTGATGATCTCGACGAGGCCGCGCTCCTGGCAGGAGCGGAAGGCGGCGATCAGGTCCTGGCCCCACTCATCGAGGAAGATCGTGCGCGCGCGCCAGAAGCGTGCGAGGTACATCTCCGCCACGCTGTGGAAGCGCTCGTCGGCGCGCGTGCGGCGCTCCTCCTTCTCGGCCAGCTCGACCAGCCGGTCGAGGTGCCGGAGATACCGCCTGCGCAGCAGGTGGTCGGCGAGCATGGCGAGGAGGGGCGGGCTGAGCGAGAGCGTCAGCCGCACGGGGACGCGGTCGCGCGCGAGCGCCCCCAGCATCTCGAGCAGCGGGATGTAGGTCTCGGTGATCGCCTCGGCGAGCCAGCGCTCCTCGAGGAAGTCCTCGTGCGCCGGGTGGCGCACGAAGGGCAGGTGGGCGTGCAGGACGAAAGCGAGGCTGGCCTGGGGCATCGAGGCCGCGGCCGGGATCAGTTGGCCCTGCGCGGCGTGTGCGCGTCGCTAGAGCGCGGCGGGCCGTCGACGGGCTCGGCGCCGGCGCTCTCGGTGAGCGCGCTCGGCAGCGGGGTCGCGTCCCCGGCGCGGGCGGTCTCCTGCACGCTTCCCGCGGCGAGGTCGACCCAGCGCACCGTGGTGTCGGGAGAGGGGGTGGCGCGCGGCGTGGTCACCGCGTTCGAGCGGGCAAGCGGGAGAAAGCGCCCAAGGGCGCTGGCGAGACCGATCTCCACGCAGTACGACGCCGCGGGCCGCCCGACGTTCAGGTACCAATGGTCGGCGCCCGGCGGCAGCTCGACGTCGAAGGACCGCCACGCGTTGTCGCCGGTGAAGGTGATGAAGGTGACGTCGTAGACGCGCAGCAGCTCGCGCGCGCCCTCCGCCTCGGTGCCGAGGGCGCGCAGCGCCTGGACGCGCGTGGCAGGGGTGATCTCCCAGTAGGTGAACACCCACCATGGGTCGCGCGGCAGGAGCACGATGCGGTCGCGGCCATACGCACGCGGCAGCTCGCCGCTCTCGCGGTCGGCCCAGCCCGCCGCCGGCTCGTGTGCCGGGCCAAGGTAGTACTTCGCCTCCTCGACCTGGGACTGCGGGGGCGTCTCGCCGGGGCTCGGCTTGTCCGCGGGGGGCCGCTCCCCCACCGCCGCGCGCTTCGCGCGACCCCAGCCGGCCAGGCGGGCGAGCGGATCGAGCACCCGAGCCCCGACCCTGCGCACCGCGTTGCCGCCCAAGTCGAGCCAGCCGCCCACGAGCTCGAGCCCGGCGCTGAGTCCCTCCGCGATCATATCGTGGATCGTACCCGCGGCGATGGGGTGGGTCAAAAGCGGAGAGCCGCGGCGCGCTTGCACCTGCGCCCCCGGTGAGGAATGTTCTGGGCTCCGGTGAGCCAGCCGTCTCCCAGGGCACTCGTCGTGCTGCGCGTGGCGCGCGGCGCCGGACCACCGAGCGAGCAGGAGATCCGCGCCCGGATCGACGCCGACCGCGTGCGGCTCGGGCTGTCACCGGACGGGGCTGCGGCGTACCGCCTCGCCGGACCCTACGCCATCGAGCTCGGCGGGCGGGCGCTCGACGAGTACGTCGCCTGGGAAATCTAGGAATGCGAGAGGCGCGGGCCCCCGGCGTGCGCGCGGAGGATGCGCAGCGCCTCGTCGGCGTCGCGCGCGGCGAGCAGCCCGGCGCGCAGCTCCGGGGAGCGGAGCAGCGTCGCGATGCCGGCCAGGATCGTCAGGTGCTGCGCGGTCGCCGCCGGCGGCGACAACACCAGCGCGACCACCTGGATCGGGACCGTCGGCACGGCCTCGTAGAGGCCGTGGGGGGAGGTCGCCAGGGCGGCGACCGGCTCGGTGACGCCGGGAAGGCGACCATGCGGGACACCCGCATGGATGTCGAGGAGGGCGGTCGAGGACGCGGCCTCGCGCGCCGTCACGGCCTGGATGGCGGTGGGTGCGGCAGCGGCGGGCAGTAGACGCTCGCCCGCGAGCACCGCCACCAGGCCCGCGATCGTCTCCTCGAACGTCCGCCACGGCGGGGCGACGCGGATCAGCGCGGGGCGGAGGCGGGCGACGAAGCTCATGTGCGCCCGGGTCAGCGCCGCAACAGGTCGAGGGCCGCGACCATCAGAAAGAGGGCGAACACCCGCCGGAGCGCCGTCTCGGCCAGCAACTGCGCGAGACCGCCGCCCGCGTAGCCGCCGACGAGGAAGCCCCCGGCGGCCCACAGGGCCACCGGGACGTCGACGTGTCCGGCGCGCCAGTACTGCAGCACCGAGAGGAAGCCGACCGGCGGGAGGAGCACGGCGAGCGAGGTCCCCTGGGCGTCGTGCTGCGACATGTGGAAGAGATAGACGAGCAGCGGGACCATGATGAAGCCACCGCCGAGCCCGATCAGCCCGCCCAGCCCGCCGCCCACGAACCCGACCATCAACGCGAGCACCGCTTGCATGACGGCCCGATACCCGAGCGCGCCTTCCTTTTCCAGCCGCGCGGCTCTGCTATAGAGCGCGCATGGTGCGCCGGATCGGGCTCATGACCAGCGGCGGCGACGCGCCGGGCATGAACGCGGCGATCCGCGCCGTGGTGCGCCACGCCCTCGGCCGCTCGCTGGAGGTGGTGGGCATCCGGCGCGGCTATGCCGGGCTGCTCGTGGGCGAGCTCCTCCCCCTCACCCGCGCCGGGGTCGCCAACATCATCCAGCGCGGTGGCACGATCCTCGGCACCTCGCGTTCGCCGGAGTTCTACCAGCCCGGGGGCCGGGCACGCGCCGCGGCCGTGCTGCGCGGCGCCGGCATCGAGGCGCTGGTCGTCGTCGGCGGCGAAGGGACGCTCCACGGCGCGACCCTCCTCGCCGCCGAGCACGGCGTCGCGATCGCCGGCGTGCCGGGAACGATCGACAACGACGTCTACGGCACCGACTTCACGATCGGCTTCGACACCGCCGTGAACACGGCCCTGGAGGCGATCGACCGCATCCGCGACACGGCCGCGTCGCACGAGCGGCTCTTCCTGGTCGAGGTGATGGGGCGCACGTGCGGCGAGATCGCGCTCGGGGTGGGCGTGGCCGGCGGGGCGGAGGACGTGCTCATCCCCGAGCAGCCGACCGACCTCGACACGCTCGGCGCCGAGCTCAAGCGGAGCTGGGAGCGCGGCAAGCGGAGCAGCATCATCGTGGTGGCGGAGAGCGGGAAGGAGGGCCACGTGTTCACGGTCGCCGATCGCGTGCGCGCCCTGACGGGCCTCGAGCCGCGCGTCTGCGTCTTCGGCCACATCCAGCGGGGCGGCACGCCCACCGCGCGCGACCGCATCCTGGCCAGCCGGCTCGGCACCGCCGCGGTCGACATCGTGCTCGACGGCGGCGGCATGATGGCGGGGGAGGCGGGCGGCCGGGTGGTGCGGGTGCCGCTCCGCGACACGTGGGAGAAGAGGCGCGCCCTGGCGGCCGACCTGCTGGCGCTGGTGCGGGACCTGGTGTGAGCGACGACGCGCTCGCCGACTACCCGAAGACCGTCGTCCTGAAGGACGGGGCGCATCTCGTGCTGCGCCCGCTGGGTGCCGCCGAGCAGGGCGCGCTCGGCAGGGTCCTCGCCCATGCGGCGCCCGTGGAGCGCTTCGCGCCCGACGCCGAGCCCGTGATCCTCGCCTGTGACGGCGAGCGGGTGGTGGCGGCGGCGGCCCTCGAGCGGGGCGCGCCCGAGGTGGCCCGCCTGAGCGTCGTCATCGATCCCGAGTACCGCGGGCGGCGCCTCGGCACCTGGCTCGTGCTCGACGCCGTTCATCTCGCCGCCGCTCTCGGCGTCGAGCGCCTCGAGGCCACGTTGCATCCTGAGGACACCGCTTACCTCGCTGCGCTCGAGCGCCTCGACTTCGCCGTCGATCCGGCGCGCAGATCGCCGTCGGGCGCCGTGCTGGTGAAGCGCCTGCACCGCGGGTGGACGGATTTCTGACCCCGCGCCGATCTGCCATCGCGTTTCGTCCCGACGGCGGGCGGCGCGGGATCCGGGGCCTGATCTGGATCGGCGCGGCGCTCGCGCCGCCGATCGCCTGGTTCGTGGTCCACCTGGGCCATCTCGCCACCACGCCGCTCGAGGTCGTGCTCTGGTCGGGGGGCGGCATCTTCGGCGCCGCTTTCCTGCTCTCCTGGGCCTCGGAGGTGGCGCAGCTCGACATCACCCGCGCGCTCGCGCTCGCGTTCCTGGCGCTCATCGCGGTCCTCCCGGAGTACGCCGTCGACGTCTACTTCGCGTGGCGCGCCGGGCAGGACCCGACCTACACGGCGTACGCGACCGCCAACATGACGGGCGGCAACCGTCTCCTGATCGGCGTCGGCTGGGCGACCAGCGTCCTCGCCCTCTGGCTGCGGTACCGCCATCGCGAGGTGCGCCTGCCTCGCGCGCAGGCGGTGGAGGTCAACTGGCTCGCGCTGGCGACGCTCTACTCCTTCGTGATCCCGGCCAAGGGCACGCTCTCGCTCTTCGACACGGCCGTCCTCTTCCTCATGTTCGCGGGCTACGTGCGCGCCGCCGGCAGGACGCACCACGAGGAACCGGAGCTGGAGGGGC
>Ga0209266_1001908_pt1 | contig 13461 bp, 8 predicted proteins | sample GraSoiAngelo_132_FD_185889 | JGI IMG/M metagenome (GOLD analysis project Ga0209266, IMG submission 185889) | Grasslands soil microbial communities from the Angelo Coastal Reserve, California, USA - 14_0929_02_40cm (SPAdes) (version 2) | ecosystem: Environmental > Terrestrial > Soil > Grasslands ...
CACGTGATCGTGGCGGCGCTGGCAGAGAGATTCGCGCTCGCGACGCTGCTCAGGAGCGGCGGCGCATTGTCCACCGTCACGCTGACGGCACCGGCGGTCGCCGTGTTGCCCGCCGCATCGCGGGCCACGGCCGTGAGGATATGCAGTCCATTCGAGGCTGTCGCGGTGTTCCACGAGAGAGTGTAGGGCGCGCTCGTTACTTCCGCCCCCAGGTTCCCCCCGTCGAGCTTGAGCTGTACCCCCACGACGCCGACGTTATCCGTGGCACTGGCCGAGACCGTCACCGTGCCGGCGACCGTGGCGCCAGCGACCGGGGCCGTGATCGACACTGTGGGCGACGTGGTGTCCGGAGGGGCCAGGGTCGTGAAGGTGACATCGCCCGAGATCGCCAGATTGCCCACCGCATCCCGCGACTTCACGCGATAGTGGTACAACGTCCCGGCCGCAAGGCTGCTCAACGCCTGGGAGTGCGCAGTGATAAGGCTGACATTCAGGACCGTTGCACTGCCATAGGCGGTCGTGAGGCCGTACTCCACCTGCGAGTCGGACGCTTCGTTGGTGGTCCAACTGATCGTGGCGGAGCTTGACCCCGCACTGGAGCTTGACACCGCGCTGATCACGGGCGCGGCATTGTCGACCGTCACACTGACGGCGCCGGCGGGTGTCGTGTTGCCGGCCGCGTCGCGGGCCACGGCCGTCAAGGTATGGGAACCGTTAGCAACGAGTGTCGTGTTCCAAGAAAGAGAGTAAGGAACTGCCGTGATTTCGGCCCCGAGGTTCGCCCCATCCAGTTTAAACTGCACGCCAGCCACACCCACGTTGTCCGTGGCGTTAGCTGAGACCGTAACTGAACCCGACACGGTGGACCCATTGATCGGCGCAGTGATCGATACCGTAGGAGGGGTGAGATCGTTGGCCACGGTCACACTGACCGCGGCGGCAGTGGCGGTATTGCCCGCCGCGTCGCGAGCCACGGCGCTGAGAGAATGTGCCCCATTGGTAGTCGTCCTGGTATTCCACGAGATGGTGTACGGCGCCGTGGTGATCTCGGCGCCCAGGTTGGCGCCATCCAGCTTGAACTGCACGCCGGCCACGCCCACGTTGTCGGTGGCGCTGGCCGAGACCGTCACCGTGCCGGTGACCGTGGCCCCATTGGATGGAGCTGTCAGAGAAACTGTTGGCGGCGTCGTATCAGGCGGCGGGGCCCCAATTGCCGTGTTCATATCGTGTTGGATCTCAGCCTGGCTTAAGGCCCGGTTATAAATGCGCATCTCATCGAGAGGACCGTTAACGAAGCGGTTCATCCCGCCCCGACCCTGTCCTCCCAGGCGCAACGTATTGAGCCCGTTGCGGAAGGCATTGGTGTCCATCACATCGAGCGAGGCGTCGAGATTGCCGTTGAGGTAGAAACTCAGAGTTGCCCCATTTCTCACCACGGCGATATGGGTCCAGGCATTGAGCGGAACCTGACTCGTGCCGCTGGCGCCGTTAAAGGATACTGAGGGCCACGTATTGCCTCCCGTGGTGTGCCAGGCGAAGAAGAGGGTCTGGTTGGGATTGATGCCCAGCAGATATTCATCATCCACGGTCTGGCTCCATTTGTTGAACACCGAGGCGATCTCGGTCGGGGCGCTACTCACCCATACCCAGGCCTCGAAGGTCGCGCCTGTGCCGGGAGTCAAGGCATCGATATCGGCAGCCTCCACATAACTGCTGGTGCCGTTAAAGGCCAGGGCGTCGCCGAATTTGCCAGAAGTGATCCAGGCCGCGCCATTAATGGTGCCGGTGTTGCTGTTGCTGGAAGCGTCCACCGTGCCGCTGCCGCTGCCCTCGTTAAGGCCATAGGCTGCCACAAGGCCCGAAGTCGGATCCAGGGGCGAGGTGACAGCAGAGGCCGCGGCGGACTGCGCTGACACGTTCCCCGCTGCGTCATAAGCGGCCACCGTGTAGGTGTAGGCGGTGGAGGGGGCCAGGCCCGTATCCGAGTAGCTCGTCAATGAGGTGGTGGCAATCTGCGACGCCCCTCTATAGATCGTGTATCCTGACACGCCCACATTGTCGGTCGAAGCGGTCCAGGAGAGATTAATCTGCGAGGAGGACACCGCGCTGGCGCTCAGGTTGGTCGGCACACTGGGCGGGGTGTTATCAGGCGCGGTGTTGGTGACCGTGAACACGCTGGTGCTGGTCGCCGTGCCCCCGGGCGTGGTCACGTTCAGCGACCCCGTCGTGGCCCCCGTCGGCACCGTATCCTGAATCGTCGTGGCCGAGGTCACCGTGAAGGGCGCGGCGCTCACCCCGTTGAACGTCACCGCCGTGGCCCCGGTGAAGTTCGTGCCGCTGATCGTCACGCTGGTCCCCACCGGCCCGCTCGTGGGCGTGAAGCTCGTGATCGTCGGCGCGCTCACCACAAGCGTCGTCAACGTGAAATCGCCCGACGTCGCAAGATTGCCGGCCGCATCGCGCGATTTCACGCGGTAGTGGTAGGGGGTCGTGGCCAGCAACCCGGTCAGCGTCATCGCATGAGCTGTCAGCAGGCTTGCGTTCAAAGGCGTCGAACTGCCGTAGGCCGTCGTCGGGCCATAGTCCACCTGCGAATCGCCGGCCTCATTGGTGGCCCAGGTAATGAGCGCTCCAGAGGAAGAAATGTTGGAGGCAGACACGGTGGAGATCAGCGGCGGGGTGTTGTCCACCGTCACACTAATGGCAGAGGTGGCGGTGTTCCCGGCAGCATCGCGGGCGAGGGCCGTGAGGGTATGAGTCCCGTTGGCAGCTAAGCTGCTATTCCAGGATATTGAATAAGGATTGCTGGTGTCTTCTGCTCCAAGATTTACCCCATCCAGCTTGAACTGAACCCCCACGACCCCCACGTTGTCTGAGGCGTTGGCCGAGACCGTTACGGCGCTGCTTGAAACGGTTGCGCCGTTGGCAGGAGCGGTCATAGAAACGGTGGGAGGAGTGGTATCGGGAGCAACCGGGTCATTGTAGCAAATGTTTGCGTTGAAGATTAAGATGCCGTTTGAGTCCTTTGACGTGTTGTCATAGCAGACTCGAGCGGGAATCTTATACGCGTGCCCGGCCGGATCCTGGCCGCCGGTGACATCGGGACCGATCGCCGGCCATGGCATGATGCCCCACCAGTTTGGTTTCGAGGAAAGAAAGAGAGAGGAGGGCAATGTGTGTGTGGCTGGGACGGCATTGCCGGCAGGAATCTCGGCAGAGTTCCAGTGTGTTTGATTCGTCGCGTAATCAAAGTTGCCCCAGCGCAGAAGCGTGCTTACTGTTTTAGAATCGTATCCCAAAGGCGTGGTCTCTTGAACTCCGGTATAGCCCAACACATAGATGGAACCATTTACGTTGCCCGGCGTGCCTGAGGCAGTCTGAGAGTCCTCATAGGTGGTATGAAATCCAGCGGTTCCCAGCACGTTGCCGACCAAGTTCACCAGCCGATTGAAACCCCAGATGTTCATGGGTATCGTATTGTTCCCCTGGGTCTTGCCCGGCTCCGTTCCCAAGAATTGGTTGCGGAATAATGTGGGCATGTTGCCGGTTCCGTGGTAGAGATCCATCATGAAAGCATCGCTGGTATTGCCTTCAAACAGGTTCGTTCCACTGCCGGCGTCGTGCCCTCCGACAAATCCCGCCATCATCCAGTTCGTGTTGTAGTAGTACATATCGATGGAATAGTTATAAGCAAAGACAGAACCGGCGCTTGGCCCGATCATCACCGGCGAGGTCACATGCTGATAGATGTTGTTGATCACGAGATTATCGGAAGTCATGAACGCCTCTACGCCATAACTCTGCGACGCCGCATTTTTTGTCCCGTAGAAATAGCTGTCCCTCACTTCCGTTCTCGCGGATTGATAGAGCCAGATATGATTTCTGTTAGAATTCAGCGATTTGACGTTCTTCACCCAATTAAGATACGCATTGTCAATTTCGATGCCTGAATAGATATTGCTGTTGGTGTGATCCATCGCCAGGTCTTCAACGCCGTCCATGCTCGCGGTCTGAGACATGTCTCCCCAAAACCATGCCTGCGGCTGTTGCGAGGACCGCCAGTTCGGCATATAGAGGCCTGGAGAGATCGTGACCTGCGTTCCACTAATGCTCGTCACTTTCACGAACTGCTGCTGGTGACGGCCCGAGCGGCCGGGCGCGCCTCCTTCCTCAGAGCACACGTTGATCGTGTCGCAGACGTAGATCCCGCCCGTATCCGTGGCGTCGTCGAGTTGATCCAAAATGAGGACCATCCCGACGCTTATTCCGGACGTCGAATCCAACGTGATTTGTGTCGTGCTTTTGGCATAGCCCGCCGTCCAATTGTGGATATTACCAGCGGGAACATTGCCTTCCCAAACACTTGATGATCCCATGATGCATATATCCGCCGACATGCCATTGCAGCCGTTGCCCGCGGTAAATACCAGCATGGTCTTATCCGGGCCGGCACCGCGCAGCGTCACATTACTATGACCGCTAAAGGTAATTCCGCCCGACAAGTTATACGTGCCTGCATTGAGGAACACGACCTGTCCGCTGGGGCAGGCCGCGATCGCAGTGTTGATTTGAGTGTATGTCGCCCCAGGATTGAGGGTGGCGCAGATCGTGGTGCGATTGGGAATGCCGCCGGGGATGCCAGCCTGGCTCCAGTCTACGGCGCGACTGGGATCAATAATACCAGACCAGAGCTGTGCATGGGCTGGTGTAGAAAGGCAAAACAAGATGAGGGAACACAGAAGAAACACCCGGCGGAGTTGGCCGGCAAGCGTGCGGCTTCCTGATAACTTTCCTGATAACACAGTGGCCTCCCTGAGTTGCGGGCCGAAGACCACCGTGTTCCCGTGGAGTTGTGAGTCGCCCCCCCTTCGGCAGCCCGGCTATCAGGCGCGTGACCTGATCCACGGCTTTGCGCCCCCACCTCACGGTGGGTTTGCCTTTCTCGGGAAAGGGTCCTCGGCAATGTATGCTCCAGAGACTAATGTGCGTGCGTAAGAGGCTCGGGGGAGGCAGGTTAAGAGCAGGTAAAAAGAGAGCGTAAAGGAGTGCCCAATCTACGTAGCGAGGACAGGGTTTGTGGACGGAAGCGAAAGGTTTCTGGGACAGTCGTAATCGCTATTTTCTTGTCGTCTTAAAGACGAAATCCCTTGAGACAGCCAGGTTCCCCGCCGCATCTTGTGATTTCACGCGGTAGTGATACCACGTGTTCCTAGCGAGCCCGCTCAGCGCTTGGAAGTGCGACGTAACCAGGTTGGTATTGAGCACCATAGCGTTGCCATAGGATGGCGTAAGACCGTACTCCACTTGTGTTGTGCTTGTTTCGTTGGTAGTCCAGGTAATTGTCGCTCCGGAGGAAGAAACGTTGGAGGCAGACACGGTGGAAATCAGCGGCGAGGTGCTGCCCACCGTCACACTGACTGCGGCGGCAGTGGCCGTGTTGCCCGCGGCATCGCGAGCGACGGCCGTCAGGGCGTGCGCCCCATTGCTGGCGGTGACGGTATTCCACGAGAGAGCGTAGGGCGCGGCCGTGACTTCAGCCCCGAGGTTGGCTCCGTCCAGCGTGAACTGCGCCCCAACCACGCTCACGTTGTCGGTGGCGCTGGCGGAGACCGTGATCGTGCCGGCGACCGTCGCTCCATTGGCCGGAGCGGTCATAGAAACAGTGGGAGGAGTGGTATCGGGAGCAACCGGGTCATTGTAGCAATTGTTTGCGTTGAAGATTAAGATACCGTTTGAGTCCTTTGACGTGTTGTCATAGCAGACTCGAGCGGGAATCTTATACGCGTGCCCGGCCGGATCTTGGCCGCCGGTGACATCGGGACCGATCGCCGGCCACAGCATCGTGCCCCACCAGTTTGGTTTCGAGGAAAGAAAGAGAGAGGAGGGCAATGTGTGTGTGGCTGGGACGGCATTGCCGGCAGGAATCTCTACAGAGTTCCAGTGTGTTTGATTCGTCGCGTAATCAAAGTTGCCCCAGCGGAGAAGGCTGCTCACAGCTAGAGGATCATACGGAACGCTGCTGTTTATCGTCTCTTCGACGCCAGAATATCCCAAGACATAAATAGAACGATCAGGATTGCCGGGCGTGCCAGAGAGCGTCTGAGAGTCTTCATAGACGGTATGATATCCCGACGTTCCAAGGACATTACCAATGATGTTTGCGAGCCGGTTTTTAGCCCAAATGTTAACGGGTATCGTGTTCCCCTGGGTCTTGCCAGCTTCCGTTCCCGTCAATTGGTTGCGGAATACGGTGGGGAGAGCGCCGGTTCCGTGGTACAGGTCCATGAGGAATGCATTCCCCACATTGCCCTCGAACAGATTCATCCCTGTGCCTGCATCATGCGATCCCTGTACTCCCGCAATCATCCAGGTCGCAACGTAGTAAGTCATATCGATCGAATAGTTGTAAGCATAGACCGAACCTGCTGCGGGTCCCGTCATAAGCGGCGCTGTTACATGCTGAAAGATATTGTTCACAACGAGATCATCGGAGGTCATATAGGACTCCACGCCATAACTCTGCGATGCCGCATTTTTGGTCCCATAGAAGTAGCTGTCCAGGACTTCGATTCTTGCGGCCTTCCATAGCCAGACATGGTTTCGGTTGGCGTTTAGCGACTTGACATTTTTCACCCAGCCCTGGTAGGCGTTGAAGAATGTGATGCCGGAATACGCAGTGCCCTCCGCGGTGTGATCCAGCGTCATATTCTCGACGCCGTCCATCACCGCCGTCTGAGTGATATCTCCCCACCACCACACCTGCGGCTGTTGCGAGGCCCTCCAGTTCGGCATATACAGACCCGGGGAGATTGTGACCTGGTTTCCGTTGATGGCCGTCACCTTCACGTACTGTTCTTGTGATCGGGGGCCCGGGCGGCCGGGCGCGCCCCCCTCGACAGTAAAACCGGGGGCATAACTCACCACCACACCACCTGTATCCGTCGTATCATCCAGTTGATCAAGGATAATAATCATCCCCGTCGTCATACCGGCTGTAGAATCCAACGTGATTTGCGTCGTACCTTTGGCATAGCCCGCCGTCCAATTATGAATGTTGGCAGCGGGAACATTGCCCTCCCAGACACTCGACGCTCCCTTGACACAAACGTGCGCGCCCAGCCCCCCGCATCCAGTATAGCCGGTGAATTGCAAAATGGTCTGATCGGGACCTGCGCCACGGAGCGTGACATTGCTTGTCCCCTCAAACGTGATACCCCCTGAGAGCGAGTATGTTCCCGCATTCAGATAAACCACGCCATTGGTGCAGGCTGCGATCGCAGTGTTGATTTGAGTGTATGTCGCCCCAGGATTGAGGGTGGCGCAGATCGTGGTGCGATTCGGAATGCCGCCGGGGATGCCAGCCTGGCTCCAGTCTACGGCGCGACTGGGATCAAGAATACCCGACCAGAGCTGTGCATGGGCCGGCGTAGAAAGGCAAAGCACGAGGAAGGAACACAGAAGCAACACCCGGTGGAGTGGGCCGGCAAGCGTGCGACAATTCATGCCCCCAGGCTACTGCGCGCCTGTAAAAGGCACTGGGGAGGCTGGTGAAGAGCAGGTAAATAAATTTAAGAAGTAAGGGAAAGGCTGGTTAAGGGGAGGTAAATAAGCTATGCGACAGCGTAAGGGGTGTTAAATCTGTGTAGCGAGGGCAGGGTTCGTGGGCGGAAGCGAAAGGTTTCGGGAACGGGGATAGTCTGCGAGTCGAGCCGGCCTCGACGAGGACCTACTCTAATGCCGCGGCTCGTTCGTCCTGTGATCCAGGGTTCACGTGTGGCGAGGTGGTGTCCAGCCGGTACCCGACATTCCGCACGGTGAGGATCCGAGCCCCTTCAGAGCCGAGCTTCTTTCTGAGGCTTCTGATGTGCACGTCCACGGTGCGGGTTTCGATCTCAAGCTCCTCGCCATACTCCCAGACCCGCTCTAACAGGAACGCTCTGGTCAGAGTTCTTTCCTTGGCTTCCCACAGGGCTTTGAGCAGCTCGAACTCCTTGGCGGTGAGGGAAATCGGTTGGCCCGCGACAAACACAGTATAACGGTCAAGGTCCACTTCGAGGCTGCCTACTCGCAACACCCGGGGCAGCTCAGGGGTCGAGACGCGGCGAAGGAGAGTTTTGACCCGAGCGACAAGCTCCTTCGTGTTGAATGGCTTGGTGACATAGTCGTCAGCGCCAAGCTCAAGCATGACCACTTTATCAACCTCCTCGGTCCGGCCGCTCAGCACGAGAATAGGAAGACGTGCGGTCTCCGGTTGTCGTCGGATCCTGCGACAGATTTCGAAGCCATCGAGTCCAGGAAGGGTCAGATCAAGAATGACCAGGTCCGGGCGTGCTTCAGTCACCGCTCGCAGACCTGCCTCTCCGTCATAGGCAGCGATTACCTGGAATCCCTCGGGTTCAAGGCGCGCTCTGAGAAGATGCACGATACCCTGCTCATCTTCGACAATAAGAACCTTCGACGCCATACTGTCTAAGAGAAGCAAGAGCAGTGCCACGCCGCCAGCAAATCTAGGACAACGCTCCACCGGCTTGGCACCAGTAGGAGGTGCTCCGGCCCCCTATAAGATCAAGATGGTAGGTTACCCGCTCATCGCAGTCTATCCGGTAAGTCAGGGATTTTAAACGAGGCGAGGGACTTCAGGCAGAGATTGGGTTGTCCTGGCAGGGTTTTTGCCGGTCTTAGGGTTGAACTAATCCGCGGCGGATCGCGTAGCGCACAAGCCCGGCCGTCTCGTGGATGTCCAGCTTTTCCATAAGTCGGGTTCTGTGCGACTCGGCCGTCTTCACGCTCACCCCCAGGATCGCCGCGACTTCTTTCGTGGTTTTCCCTTCCGCGACCAGTTGCAGGACCTCCCGTTCCCGCGGGGTTAGAGGGTCAGGGGGAAAATCCGTCTTGGCCAGATACGCATCAACGATTGCCCCGGAGATGCCCGGACTTAAATAGATCGCTCCTCGGGACACCTCTCGGACGGCCTGCATCAGGTCAGACGCGGCCTGGGTCTTTAACAGGTACCCTTTCACGCCAGCCCGGAGCGCCTCGACGACATAGGGGTCCTCCGTATGCATCGTCAGCAGGATTGATCTTGTCTCCGGCGAGACCTTCAGGATTTCCCTGACCGCATCCAGGCCGTTCAACTGCGGCATCGCGAGATCCATAACGGCAATGTCAGGATGGAGTTTCTGGGCAAGCTGGATCGCCTCGCGGCCGTCCGCCGCCTCGGCAACTACGGTGCAGTTTTCTTGCTCAAGGAGGGATTTCAAGCCCTGCCTGACGATCAAATGATCATCGGCTAACAGGATCCTGAGTGGCATCTTGGACCTCCAGAGGGATCTCGACCTGAAGAGTTGTTCCTTGACCGGGAGCGGATATGATTCGGTAGGCGCCTCCGATCGCATTGAGTCGTTCTCGTATCCCGATGAGCCCGAGACCCTGCCGGCCTTTCCTGCTCAAGACAACTGGGACGTCGAAGCCGATCCCGTCATCAGAAACGAGACATCGGATCAGAAGACCGTTCTGCTCCAGTCGGATCGTCGCACGGCTGGCTTGCGCGTGCCTGGTCGCATTATTCAGGGCCTCCTGCACGATCCGATAGAGTGCCGTCTCGACGGGGGTGGTGAGTCGGCCCATCGTCGATCCTTCGACGGTCACCTGAAGCTTCGTCCGTTTCGATACGCCTTCTGAAAGAAATTCGAGGGCCGGGACCAGTCCCAGGTCGTCCAAGATCGTGGGACGCAGTTCGTGGGAGAGTCGGCGTAGGTGAGCCTCGATTTGATCCAAGAGGCCCGTGACTGCTTTGAGCCGGTGACTCACGGAGGGGGCCAAGTCCCGGGCAATTCCCTCCAGGGCGAGATGCACGGACGCGAGCAGTTGCCCTGCCTCATCGTGGAGCGCGTGGGCGATCCGTTTCGCTTCCTCCTCCAGTGTCTCATTCAGCCGACGCAGGGCTGCCTGGGCGCGCTTGCGTTCGGTGATGTCCCGGCCAATACCCAGCACGCCAACCACTTGTCCATCTTTGATGAGCGGGGTCTCGGTAAACTCCGTATGGATGTATACCCCCGACTTCGCACGGACGCGCAGTTCAAAAATCGGCAGCGTCTCGCCCCGCAAGACGCGCTGAAAGTGCTCCAGCGCGACCGGCAGGTCATCGGGGTGAACAATGGGTGGAAACGGTCCGCCCATCCATTCGGCCAGGGACCAGCCTGTGATGGTTTCAAAACACGGGTTCAAAGAGGTAATCCTCCCGTCCGTCGAAAGCGTGAAGATAACGTCCTTCGCGTTCTCGACCAGACTGCGATACCGCTCTTCCGATTGGCGGAGCGCCATATTGGCTTCGCGAAAGCCTCGATGAGCCATCTCAAATGGCGACAGCGCTTCCGCGAAGAAATTCTCCGCCGACTTGCTGATGTTCCTGATCTCTTCCGGCGCCCGGATGCTGCCTGCGACCGTCGTCAGCGCGTGGTGGTGCAGCGACGCCATTTCCAAGACGCCGAGGCCTTCAGCGAGGGCTTGACGCCCCAACTCATAGGCAAGATGCAGGTTCGTTTCCCCAGCATCCTCCAGGTAATCGTGCAGGGTCCGGGTATATTGGTCCCTCAAAACGCGCAGGGAGTCGTTCATGGCGCCTCTCCCACATAGCGCGCCACCAGCACGAGCGCGTCGTCCGTCCCCTTGGCGTACTGGGCAAGGATCCTGTCAGCGAGCTGTTGGGGCCCATCGCCCAGGGCGAGGCGCTGTGCAAATTCACTGCGGATGCCATCGGTGGCGAAGATCAGGGTGTCGCCCCGCATCACGGGGACGATAGACGCATGTAACAACGGTAGACGGCTGCCGACCACGCCGCTCCGCAGCAACAGGGACTCGTTCCCTGGATCGATGGTGGGGTCGGCCCGCAGCAGGACACCCTCAACATTGCCAACGCCAACCCAGGTCATGGTCTCATCCACAGCATTGAAGGCTGCCAAGCTTATCACAACACCCCGCGTGGAGCGCAAACGTTCGTGACAGCGCTTGAGCAGCGAAATGAGGGACTCATTGTCTGCAGCCTGCAGGACCCTGACCACCATATTCGCCGCCGCCGCAGCCTCCTCTCCATGTCCCAGACCGTCCATGGCCGCCAACAACGCGCCATGAGGAAAGACCTTGACCACATGCTTGTCCCCGGATACGACCTCGCCTCCCAGCGGCAGCGAGGCGCTCCCCCATTCAATGATGAGCTTGTTCAGCGTTTCCATTTCACGGCCGTGACGACAGTCCCTTTGCCGACCTCGGAGACGATTTCAAACTTGTCCATGATCCGCCGAACGCCCGGCAAGCCCAACCCGAGACCGCCAGAGGTGGAATAGCCCTGCTCCATGGCTCGATTCACGTCTGGGATGCCCGGCCCTTCATCCCGCGCAATGATAACGATCCCAGGGGTGCCGCCGTCCTCGGCTTGTCGCAAGACGATTTCGCCGCGACGGGCATAGCGGACGATGTTCCGCGCCAGCTCTGAAATGGCGGTAGCAACGAGCGTCAAGTCACTTTGTTGGAAACCTAACTTTCCCGCCAAGACGCGGCCCTGCTCGCGTGCCCGCACAAGGTCGAGATCCGAGCTGATCGGCAGCTGCACGTCATCCACGACTAAAGACTCGCAGTTCATCCACGACAGACGCTAGCCTTCTTACTGGGTTGATTGCTGGGACGAGCTGAGTTTTTCGTTGAGATAGAAGAGACCTTCTTCCAGGTCCAACGCCGTGGCCACGCCTTCCAGGGTCAAGCCTAGCCGCACCATCGTGAACGCCACCTCGGGCTGAATGCCGACAATCACGGTCTCCGCGCCGCGTAAGCGGATCATGTGTGCGAGGTCCCGCAGGGTCCGGGAAGCGAATGAATCGAGCACATCGAGAGCGGTCACGTCCACGATCACTCCGCGGGAACGGTACGACCCCACCTTCCCGACCAAGGCGTCTCGCAGTTGGACGAGGTCAGTGTCCGTCAATGCGGACTGGATCGTGGCGATCAGGTACGGCCCTTGTTTAAGGATCGGAACGGCCACGGCTTTTACCCTGGTAGAAGTCCTCTAGGCACTTTGCGTTTTGTCTTCGCTCGGGACCACTTTGTAGCCCAAGAGCCGCTCGGCCCCCTCGATTCCGCCCTGCAGGTCCCCGACCGTGTTCATCTTGCCCAAATCCACACCGATGTTCACGAGCGTCTGGGCGATTTCCGGAGACAGCCCGGTCACGATGACCGTGGCGCCCAGTAACCTGGACGCTTCCACCGTCTGGACAAGATGGTTTGCAATCTGGGAGTCCATGGCCGCGACGCCTGTGATGTCGATCACCACCACCTTGGCGCGATTGGTCCGGATGCCCCTGAGCAACTGCTCGGTCAATTGGCGAGCGCGTTGCGGATCAATCACCCCGATGATCGGCAGGATCAGCAGTCGCTCGCGGACCTGCAGGACCGGAGTCGAGAGTTCACGGATGGCCTCTTGCTGCTCGCGGATGATCCGTTCACGTTCCTGGACAAAGCCGACCGCCACGGTGTTGGCGATACGGTTGGCGGCCGGCTCATAGGCGTCAAGGATTCGGTTGAGTTTCGCGAAGTCGTCTTGGTATTTGGCGAACAGCGAGCGGGCCAGCACGTCCCGCAGGAGCAGCACGATGCCGACGACCTCATGAGTTTCCACCCCCCGTGGAATAATACGTTCGGACAGGTTGCGGGCGTAGGCCTGCAGGGCCTCGAAGGTCCCGGTCTCCAAGGCTTCGACATACTGATCATAAACGGCGGTGGCCTCGGTAAAGATTTCGTCTGCGCTCATCGCTGTGAGCAACTTGGCTTCAGTGATGCGTCGCGCCCACTCCTGGCGCAGTTGAGTCCGGTTCTGCCGCAAGTGGGGCACCAACTCACGCAGGAGCGAGGCGGTTGATTCGCTAGATGCCTGCGGAGGCGACATAGGGCTTTTCGAGGTTTTCACTTCAGGCATAATATACCTCCTGCTTACAAAATTCTCTGTAATAATTTCTTCACGGTAACCTGGCATCCAAGACCAGCCAGACGAACCGGAAGAAGATCAGCTTATGCAACCGACGGACCGTCCTCGGGCATTTATGGAAACCAGTTATCGTTTCTGAAAAAATAGGAAATTTATCCACCATGACCCACACCTTGTCAAGCAGTTGCTGACGTGTGCGCTTGGCTCCCCGCACGAGAATGGCACCTAATCATGGATTTCCCCCTTTGTGATTCGGGGATTATCCCTCTTCTTCTGCAGGGATTCACCTGATTTGTGATGGTGGATTAACCTGATAGTGCCGCCCTACGGGTCTGCTATCCTGCCCTCGCGTGCAATAAGCCTTTGAAATTTAAGCAGGGAGAGCACGGGGATATAGGTATGATCCTACCCCAAAGAACGGGCGCCCCATTCATTGCGGTGGTCCTCGGTCTCACGACTGGAGTGTTCGTCCTGGACCTTGCGCTTCC
>Ga0209266_1001909_pt1 | contig 13459 bp, 13 predicted proteins | sample GraSoiAngelo_132_FD_185889 | JGI IMG/M metagenome (GOLD analysis project Ga0209266, IMG submission 185889) | Grasslands soil microbial communities from the Angelo Coastal Reserve, California, USA - 14_0929_02_40cm (SPAdes) (version 2) | ecosystem: Environmental > Terrestrial > Soil > Grasslands ...
TCGGCGAGCCCGGGCTGACCGGCGAAGCTCGTGACGTTGCCGAGCGCGATCACGAGGTGGTCGTACTCGAGCGCGCACTGGCGCGAGCCGAAGCCCGCCGCCGCGGACACACGCTTCCGGTCGAGATCGATCTTGTCCACGGTACGCGTGTAGAGGTTCGTGCTCGGGCACAGGCGCCTGATCGGCGTGATCGTGTCGAGGATCCCGATGCTGCCGGAAATCACCTCTGGCAGCATCGGCTGGAAGACGATGTAGTTGTCGCGGCTGATGAGCCCGAGCTCGACGCGGCGGTCCCGGATCTCGCGCTTCAGGAGCTTCTCGAGGGTCAGCGCCGTGTACACGCCCCCGAAGCCACCGCCGAGGATGAGGATGCGGACGGGTCGATCAGCCATGCCTGTCCCCCATGCTCCCTAAGACACTCGCGCCGGGCCGGTCGATGCGCTCGGCCGCTCAGCGGCAGCGAGCGCCCGGGTGAGCTGCTCGCGGAGCGCCTGCCGCGCCCGGTGGAGCCGGGATTTCACGGACCCGATCGATTCACCCAGCAACTCCGCGACCTCCTCGTTGGCGAGTTCCTCCACCTCCCGCAGCACCAGCACCGCCCGGTAGCCCTCGGGCAGCCCGTCGAGCGCCCGCTCGAGCGTCCGCCGCGCCTCGCCCGAGAGAAGCTCGCGCTCCGGGTTCTGCGACCAGTCCGCCAGCAGGAACGAGCGGTCGCCCTCGCGGTGACCGTCCGCCATGAACGCCGGGAGGTGCTCCTCCAGCGACGTCTCCACTTCGCGGCGCTTGCCGCGCCGCTTGTTGAGCGCTGCGTTCGTCGTGATCCGGTAGACCCAGCTTCCGAGGGCCGCGCGCCCCTCGAACATGGCGCTCTTCGTCGCGAGCGTGAGGAAGACGTCCTGGACGACCTCCTCCGCGTCGCCGTGATTCCGCGTGATGCCGAAGGCGAGCCGGTAGACGCGCGAGGCGTACTCACGCATGAGCCCTTCGAGCGCGGTAGCATCGCCGCCCCGGAGCCGGTCGACGAGCCGCGTCTCCTCGCTCACCGACATCCGTGCGCCCTGAGCTGCTCGGCGACGAAGCCCGAGCAGTCGAACGCCACGCCCCGCTGCCCGAGCGCACGGAGAAACTCGAGTCCGGTTTGGTCCACGAAGGCGACCTCCGAGAGGTCGAGCGCCAGCCCCACACCCTCGCCGAGCGCCTGCTCGCATGCGAGTCGGAGCTCGGCGACCCAGGGGCCGATCACGCGCCCCTCGACCCTCAACTTCGGGCGTCCATCCGACATCCTGATCGATTCGATCTTGAGCATTGGGTGAGACTCCGCGTGCCCCTACCGCAACTCCCGTGCCGGGCCGGGACGCGCGGCGCGACTCGTCGGAAGTGGCCTCAAGCAAAGGGACGCGCTGGGTTTGCAAAGCGGCTGCTCAACGGCCGCCTACGAAATCTGGGGGGCCATGCTCCGAAGGGACGGAGTCGGACGACGAAACTCCGTGGCGTACTGCACCCCCTAAGCCCGCTCCGGCATTTTCCACCGCGAGATTGAGCAATTTGACCAATTGCGTGTTCGTCCCCTCTCTCCCACCCTGAGAGCTGACCCTGATCCAGGGTCGACACCAACCATCAACACGTTGCACAAAAGAAGGAGGGAAAGGCAATGATCGAGTCTACTCGCGGCGTTGAGGCGGAAGCGAACGGGATGACGGGGTTCGCTCCCGGCGTTGAGACGCTCGCCGTCGAGGCGCTCGAGGAGCGCATTACCCCGCTGCTCCTCGGCATCGGTCTGTTCGTGGGCGGGTGTGGCTGTAACAGCTCGAGCTCCTAGTCCCTGACGAGGAGCGGGTGGGGACCAGCCCGGAAGGGCCGCTGGACGACCAGAGGTCCTTCCGGGCCGGTCTTTTACATACCGATGGCAACCGCGGAGCCCAAGCTCCGGAGCGATCTCGTCACCAGCCGCCAGGACGGTTTCGTCGTTGTCAAGGATCCGTCGGCGGGACAGTTCTTTCGGTTCAGAGAGGTCGAACACTTCATCGCGAGCCAACTGGATGGCTCCGCCTCGCTCGGAGAGATCCGCGATCGGGCCCAGCAGACGTTCGGTGCGGCCCCGACCCCCGACGTGCTGGAGGGATTCGTCGCCACGCTCCGGCGCCTCGGGCTGCTCGAGACCCCGGGGGCCGGACCTGGGGCCCCCGCCGCGCAGGCCCGACGGGTTCGTGGGGATCTACTCCACCTGAGGTTCCTCGCCTTCAATCCCGATCCCTTCCTGGACCGTCTCATCGGCAAGGTCCGGTTCTGCTTCACGCCGTCCTTCGTCGCCCTCTCGGCCCCCTTCATCGGCGTGGCGCTCGCCATCGTGATCGGGCAGAGGGCCGAGATCGCGCGTGACCTCGCCCGCCTCTCTCGCGTCGAGACGGTGCTGCTGGCGTGGCTGGCCATCTTCGTCGTCGCGGCGGCGCACGAGTTCGGGCACGGCCTCGCCTGCAAGCACTTTGGCGGCCACGTCCGCGAGATGGGCTCCCTCCTCATCTACTTTCAGCTCGCCTTCTACTCCAACGTGAGCGACGCCTGGCTCTTCCCCGAGAAGTGGAAGCGGCTCTGGGTGACGCTGGCCGGCCCCTATTTCGAGCTCGTTCTCTGGACCCTCGCCGTCCTGACCTGGCGGTTCACGGATCCCGACGCGCGGCTCCACGCGATCGCGCTCGTTGTGGTCGCCACCTCCGCCGTCAGAACGCTCCTCAACCTCAACCCACTCATCAAGCTCGACGGCTACTATCTCCTGAGCGACGCGCTCGGTATCCCGAATCTGAGAGCACGCGCCTTCCGTTACGTGAGCGGCCGGCTCCCGCGGCTCTGGGGCGCGCCCGCCCGGGCGCCCGAGGAACCAAGCCCGCGGGAGCGACTGATCTACGTCAGCTATGGTCTTCTGGCTGGCGGCTACTCGGCCTGGCTCCTCGGCTTGACCGCCTGGGCGCTCGCAGGCGTCCTCACCGGACGCTACCGGGGCACGGCCGCGGTGCTGTCCGCGGGGTTGCTTCTCGCAGTGTTCCAGAGCCGGCTCAAGCGCCTGATCCCGAGCCCGGCGCCGGCCGAGGCATGGCGCGGCCTGCTCGCGTCAGTGACGCGGCCCGTGAAGCTCCTGGTCGCGCTCGGCGCCGTGCTGGCCGTGCTCTTCCTCGCGCGGGTGGAACTCACCGTCTCGGGCGAGTTCACGGTGGCGTCGCGCCGCAACGCGCCCGTGCATGTGGGCGCGGGCGGTATCGAGGCCGTGATCGCCGAGATCGCCGTTCCCGAGGGGGAGATCGGTGACGTGAGGGTCGGTCAGCCCGTGGTCCTCCGGGCGCGAGCCCTTCCCGAGAAGAGCTTCGTCGGTCGGGTCACCGCCATTGCGCCGCCAGTCGTCAGGGTCACGACCGTCGCCGACAACCCTGACCTTTCGCTCGAGCCCGGGATGAGCGGAAGGGCCAAGATCTACTGCGGGGAGCGGCGGATCGGCGACCTCCTGACGCTGCAGCGGATCGGCGACTTCCTGACGCGCGGGCTGGCCCGCTTTCTGCGGAGGGTGTCCTGGTGGTGAGGCCTCTCGACGGCGAATGCGCCCCCGCTCCAGACTTGAGCCAGTCGATCGTCAAACGGCTCGTGTACATGTACGGAGCGGTGACGCTGAGTGAGCTGAACCGGTTCCTCGACACGGAGTCGATCGACACCGACGACCGCAAGCACGAGATCAGGGCCCGATGGCGCGACGCTGCTGAGCGTTTCCAGCGACTGACCGAGGCCGAGGCCGGGATCCCTGACACCGTGGCCACGCGGCCGCTTCCCCCCGAAGCGGCGGACTATATCACGGAGCTCCAGAAGAGCCCGGCCCTGGTGAACACGTTTTCGAATTTCCCGCTGACGTTCGAGCTCGTGGAGATTGACAAGGTCGTGGCGGCGCAGCGGACGGTGCACCTCGACTTCGTCGAGCACGTCAAGGTCACCTACACTCACTCGACGCAGAACCTTCTCAGGCGGTGCCTCGATCCCGAGCAGGACCCGACACCGCTGAGCGTCGGCCGTACGGGCCCCAACTTCATCACGGTCAGCAGTAGCAACCGGAAGCTTCGGTTCCTAGGTGTCCACGAACGACCGTATCGCGCCGACGCCATGGATGGTCTGCGTCCGGCTGGCCAGCCGGTTCACGCGGTGATTCTGCTCGTGGGGTACGGGACCGAGACGGTCAACATGTATCGGGTCGGCAAACGACTTGTCTTGAGCAACGGGTTCCATCGGCTCAACGCCCTTCGCGCGCTCGGGATCCTGTACGCGCCGGCTGCCATTCAGCACGTGACGTACCCTGACATCGAGTTGCCGCCGACCATCCAGGATCTGCCCCGAGAGTACCTGATTAAAGCCCCACGGCCCGCCCTGATGAAGGATTTCTACGACCCGCAGCTGATCTGCGAAATCCGACAGCGAGGCTTTGTCAAGGTCGTCCAAATCGGTTGGGGGATCAACGAGAGCAAGGTGCCGCGCTAAGGGTGAGGGCGGCATGGCGTCGGGGTCGTCGTCGCCGTCGTCGACGATGGCGGCCACCTCATCCTGCTCCACCGGCTCGACGACACCCAGGTCGCGAGTGTGAACGTCGGCATCGGCAAGGCGCGCACGGCCGCGATCTATCGGCGGCCCAGCAGAGAGTTCGAGGAGCAGATCAAGGCAGGCCGGGTCGCGGCCCTCGCCTTGGCCGACAGCACGCCGCTTCAGGGCGGCATCCCGATCCGGTTCGACGGCAAGGTGATTGGGGCCATCGGCGTGAGCGGGGACACCCCTCAGGTCGACGAGGCGATCGCGATCGCCGGGGCGCGCGCCTTCAAGTAGAGGACTCGGAGACTTCGTCGCCCGGGCGACGAAGTCCGAGCCTCTCCATCCGGCTCCGGAGCGTGTTGGGGTGGAGCTTGAGGATCCTCGCCGCACCTCGCACGCCTTCAATGACCCACCCGGCCTGCGTGAGAGCGGAGAGGACGTGGGTCCGCTCGACGTCTTCCAGGACGGCATCGAGCCCGAGGGACGCTGGCGCCGGCGAACTGGAGGTTGCCGGCTCGCGCCGCGCGCGCGCCCCCTCCTCGCCACGAGGAGCGGCGGCGGGGAGGAGGTCGGGCCCGAGCTCGAGGATCGGCCCGGTCGACAGCACGACTGCGCGCTCGATGATGTTCTGGAGCTCGCGGATGTTCCCCGGCCAGGGATAGGTCAGGAGACGATCCATGGTCTCCTTGGAGACCGCCTCGACGCGCTTGCCGAACTTCTTGGCGAAGCGCGAGACGAAGAAGGTGACGAGCTGGGGGATGTCCGACCGGCGCTCGCGCAGCGCCGGGGCGCGGATCGGAAACACATTCAGGCGGTAGAAAAGATCGGCACGAAAGCGGCCGCTGCGAACGGCCTCCTCGAGATCGCGGTTCGTCGCCGCGATGATCCGCACATCCACTCGGATCGGTGTGCTGCTCCCGACGGGCTCGAACTCCTGCTCCTGAAGGACGCGCAGCAGCTTGACCTGGGCCTCGAGGGGAAGCTCGCCGACCTCGTCGAGGAAGATCGTCCCGCCGTCGGCCAGTTCGAAGCGACCGATGCGCCGCTCCAGCGCGCCTGTGAACGCCCCCTTCACGTGCCCGAAGAGCTCGCTCTCCACCAGGCCCGCGGAGATGGCGCTGCAATTCACCTTCACGAGCGACCGGCCCTTGCGCGCGCTCCCATTGTGGATGGCCCGGGCAAGCAGCTCCTTCCCCGTCCCCGTCTCGCCTGAGACGAGCACCGTCGAGTCCGTTGGCGCGACCTTGTCGAGGTCGCGGAGCACCGCCAGGAGGGCCGGACTCGACCCGACCATCTCGACGAAGTTGTGCTCACGCTGGATCTCCTCCCGGAGGTAGACGTTCTCGCGCTCGAGCCGCGCCTTGAGTGCGGCGATCTCCTCGTACGCCTTCATGTTCTCGACGGCGATGGCGATCTGGTTGGCCACGTCCTGCAGGAACGCGGCGTCGGTGTCCGAGTACTGGTTCTGCTTTACGCTGGCCACGGCGAGGACGCCGATCGCCGTGCTCCGGGCAACCAGCGGGACGATCACGTAGGACCGGACACCGTCTTCAAACGCGCGGTCCTCCATGGGGTACTGGCGCTCGACCGTGAGGTCGCGCCGGAGGAGGTACCGCTGGCTCCTCAAGACCCAGCCGACGTGGCTCTCGCCGGGGGGCATCTCCAGACCGACCGTGAAGTACGTCGTGGGCAGGGACGACTGCAGGACGAAGAGCCGGAGGACGTCCCGCTCCGGACTGTGCAGGAAGATCGCGGTCCGCTCGAAGGGGACCACCCGCCGGAGGGCCTGGGCGACGGCATGAAAGAGCGCATCGCGCGTGAGGTTCGAGATGACGGCGTTGGTGATCTCGAGCAGCGTGCGGTAGCGCGCCGGCGCCCCTATGGTCGCTTCGGGCCCAGGGGAAGTGTCCATTGAGGAAAGCTATTTTACCCGGACCGACGCTCGCGAGGGAGCTACGCCATGCCGAGCTCGTGCCAGGCGCGCAGCGTCTCGGCGACGCTCCACGCCTGCGCGATGCAGCCCCCGGGCGCGAACGGCGAGTCGCCATCGAAGATCTCGGCGATGGAGCCGATGCCGTAGTCGGCGAGGTGGTGCGCGAGCGGCGCCAGGAACGCGCGCGCCGCCTTCGCGTCGCGGTGGACCTTGAAGTGAGCGAGCGCGAACGGACCGAGGAGCCACGCCCAGACCGTGCCCTGGTGGTAGGCGCCGTCGCGCTGGCGCTGATCGCCGCCGTAGCGGCCCTGGTACTGCGGGTGGCCGGGCGCGAGGCTCCTGAGGCCGTAGGACGTGAGGAGATGCCGGGCGCAGGCGTTCACGACCCTGCGCTGGCGCTCGGGGGAGAGCGGGCTCGCGGGGAGCGACACAGCGAAGATCTGGTTCGGCCTCAGCGCGTCGTCGTGGCCGCCCGGCCCGTCGACCACGTCGTAGCAGCAGCCCGTGTCCTTGTTCCAGAACCGCTCGAACCCCGCCTTCACGCGCTCGACGGCTTCCTCCCACGGCCCGGCGGGCCTCCCCAGCCGCCGCGCGAACGTCGCCAGCGCGACGAGCGCGTTGTACCAGAGCGCGTTGATTTCGACCGGCTTGCCGATGCGCGGCGTCACGACCCAGTCGCCGACCTTCGCGTCCATCCAGGTGAGCTGGACGCCGGGCTCGCCGGAGGCGAGCAGGCCGTCGGCCGGGTCCTGCTTGATCCCGTAGCGCGTTCCCTCGCGATGCCAGCGCACGATCTCCTCGAGCACCGGCCACAGCTCCTTCAGGACGCCGTCGTCGCCCGTCGCGGCGTGGTAGGCGCGAATCGCCTCGACGTACCAGAGCGTTGCGTCCACGGTGTTGTATTCGGGCGCATCGCCCGCGTCGGGGAATCGGTTCGGCAGCATGCCGCGGTCCACAAAGCGGGCGAATGTCGTGAGGATCCGCCGCGCGACGGCGGGACGCCCGGTCGTGAGCACGAGCCCGGGGAGGCTGATCATCGTGTCGCGCCCCCAGTCGCCGAACCAGTGATAGCCCGCGATCACGCTCATGCCGTCGGGATCCGCCGCCAACGGTCGCTTGACGACGAATTGGTCGGCCGCGAGGACGAGCTGCCGGATCCACTCTGGCGCCCTTTGCGCGTCGGGCTGCGCACGCTCCCACGCCGCCAGCGCCTGCTCCTCGTGGCTGACCCGGCGGCGCCACGCCTGCTCGCCGTCGGGCGACGGCGCCGCCTCGGCGGAGAGGACGAGCGTCAGCGCCGTGCCAGGCCTGAGCGACGCGCGGAACGTCCCGGCATGGAGGTGGTCCTCGACGGCGTCGAGCCCGCGCTCGCGCTCGCGGGCAAGGTCGAACGCGAGATGCCACGTGTGGGCGATCCGCGCCTCGGCACCCTCGGCGAGGAGCAGGAGCGGCCGCGCGCCGTCGAACGCCGTGACACGCAGCCCGTGCTTCACCGGCGCCACGTCCATCCGCCAGCCGTCGCCGCGCGTGGTGGCGTGATAGTCCCGATAGTTGACGAGCGCCCTGAGCTGGAGTGAGACGGACCCGCGCGCGCGGAGCACGTGGTAGCGGACGTACGTCGTGTTGGCGCCCGGCTCCATCCACACGCGCTTCTCGAGAAGGGCGTCCGCCAGCGCGTACGTCCAGACTGGTGTCGTGCCCTCGAGGCGGAACCCCTCGATCTCGCGGTATCCGCGTGGGTCCACCGCCCCACCCGCCCAGCGGTTCGTGCCCAACGCCAGCGCCAGACCATCGTACTCCGCGGTCTCTTCGACTTTGGCGACGAGGAGCGTGCGACCGAGCGGCGGCTGGAGCGTTGCCACGAGGAGCCCGTGGTAGCGCCGCGTGAGGCTCCCCGCCACGGTGCTCGAGGCGAAGCCCCCGATGCCGTTGGTGCAGAGCCACTCGCGGCGCTCGGCGAGGTCGAGGTCGCCGGCGACCTCCCGGCCCCAGTCGAGCATCAGCGGAGCCGCGCTTTCAGATGATCTCCAACCCGGAGGGCGTTGGCCACGACCGTGAGCGCGGGATTCACCGCCGCGCTCGACGGGAAGAAGCTCGCGTCCACGACGTAGAGGTTGTCGAGCTCGTGAGCCTTGCAGTTCACGTCAAGCGCGGACGTCTTCGGGTCCCGTCCGAACCGGATCGTGCCGTTCTGATGCGCGACACCCGCCAGCGGGATGCGCTGGCCGAGGTAAAGGTTGCGCGCGAAGAGGCCCTCGTGGCACTCGTGCCCGTGGACCTGGCACTTCGTCTGCTGCGCCATCAGGCGCTTGAGCTCCGCGGTGAGACGCCGGTGACCCTCCTCGTTGTTGGGCCGGTAGGCGAGCACGATGTTGCCCTCCCGGTCGAGCGTCACGCGATTGTCCGGATCGGGCAGGTCCTCCGAGGTGAGCCAGAAGTCGAGCGAGTGCCGCGCCATGAGATCGAGCGTCCAACCCGGCGCGATCGCGGGCGCGCCGGCTCGGAGCGTGTCGCCGTCCAGCTTGCCTACGAAGGAGATGTGGCCCATCGGGTACTCCCACTCCGCCGATCCGAAGTAGAAGTCGTTCAGCGCGAGCGTTTTCTGGAAGACCGTGGGATTGGGGCACTTCGAGAGGGCCATGAGGACCGAGTTGACGTGGCCCATGTAGTGGCGCCCGACGACGTCGGAGCCGTTGGCGAGCCCACGCGGGTGCCGGTCGTTGGCCGAGCGCAGGAGCAGCGCGGCGGAGTTGATCGCGCCGCATGCGACGACGACGACGTCGGCCGCGTACGTCTCGGGGGTCCCCTGGCGCTCGACGACGATGTGCGTCACCTCGCGGCCGGACGCGCTGGTCTCGAGGCGCGTCACGTGCGCGTTCGTGACGAGCGTCACGTTCGGGTGCTCGAGCGCGGGGTCCACGCAGACCACCTGCGCGTCCGACTTCGCGGAGACCAGGCACGGGTGGCCGTCGCAGGTCGCGCACCGGATGCACCGGCTCTTGCGCGGATTCGTCTCGTCGAGCATCACGCCGAGCGGGACGTGGAACGGTCGGCGTCCCAGACGCGCCCAGTCGTCGGCGAGCTGCTGGATGCGCGGCTCGTGGCTCACCGGTGGATGGGGGTACGGCGCGGGGGCCGGCGGATCCGTCGGATCGACGCCACGCTCCCCGTGCACGTGATAGAGCTGCTCGGCCCGCGTGTAGTACGGCTCCAGGTCCTCGTAGGCGATCGGCCATGCGGGCGAGACCCCGCCCCAGTGCTTGACCTCGCCGAAGTCCTCCCGGCGGAGCCGGAAGAGCGCAGCACCGTAGAACTTCGTGTTGCCGCCGACATAGTAGTTCGTGTGCGGGTGCAGCTCCTTGCCGTCCCTGTCCCGCCACACTTCCTTGGTGTTGTATTTGCCCTCGAGGTTGACGGCGCGCGTGTCCCAGTTGTCCTTCTCGCGGGGAACGTAGTCACCACGCTCGAGGAGGAGGATGTTCTTGCCGGTCGACGCGAGGGCGTACGCGAGCGTGCCGCCCCCGGCGCCGGTGCCGATGATCGCGACGTCGTAGCGGGTCGCCATGTCCTATCCTCCGTGAGCGAACTCGGGATAGAGCGTCATCCCGCCATCCACGTAGATCGTCTGGCCGTGGATGTAGTCGGCGTCGTCGGAAGCGAGGAACGCCACCACTTTCCCGATGTCCTCCGGGAGGCCGATCCGGCCGTAGGGGATGAGCCTCAGGAGCTTTCCGAGCGCCTCCGGCGTGTCCCACGCGTCCCGGTTGATCGGCGTCATGATCGCGCCGGGCGCGATCGAGTTGACGCGGATCCGGTGGGGCGCCAGCTCCTGGGCCAGCGACTTCATGAACATGCCGACCCCGCCCTTCGACGCGGCGTAGTTCACGTGACCGGCCCAGGGGATGACCTCGTGGACCGACGAGATGCAGATGATCTTTCCCGCCGCGCGCGAGATCTCGGGGCGGAGGCCGCGCTGGATCATCGAGCGGGCGGCAGCGCGCGAGCAGAGGAACGTCCCCGTCAGGTTCACGCCGAGCACCGTGTTCCACTGCTCGAGCGTCATCGTGGTGACGGGGGCGTCACGCTGGAGGCCGGCGTTGTTCACGAGGATGTCGATGCCTCCCCACGCCCGCTCCATCTCGGCGAACATCGCCTCGACCTCGGCCTCCTTCGAGACGTCGGCGCGGATCGCCAAGGCGTCCATCCCGTTGGCCTTGATCTCGTCCGCGAGCTTCGCCGCTGCGTCGGGCTTCGAGGCGAAGTTGACCACGACGGCGGCACCGGCAGCCCCGAGCGCTCGCGCGACCCCTTCGCCGATGCCTGAAGTCGCGCCAGTGACGAGCGCGCGCTGCCCCCTGAGCGGCTGATGGTCCATGGCTGGCTCCTTGTCGTTGCTTTTTCGTCCGCCTTTGGACACGCGTGCCTATGCGGCGGGTTCTCCGTCACGGCGAGAAAGGTCGAATCCCCGGCCCAGCCGGGCGCGTCTCAATCGGCGGAAGGAGGTTAGCGATGGCGCCTCAAGCGTTGGTCTATCTCGCCGACTCGATCTTATACCTCTCGTCGATCTTGAGGGACCAGCCGCGTCAGATCGACCGCTACATCGACTACTTCGGCGGGGGCGCGCAAGACGAGCGCGCGCGCGAGGAGGGACGTTCCGCCTAGACCCGGCCGAGTCTCGAGACGAGGAAGGCGCGGGTGAGCTCCGATGTCCTCCGATACGTGTTCAGGTACGCCTGACACTCGGCGCAGCCGCGCAGATGAGCCTCGATCTCTGTGCCCGCGCTCGCGCCGAGCGGCGCCTCGAGGTACTCCCCGAGAAGCGCGATCGCGTCCCGACAGGTCACCGGTTGGCCGCCGCTGTCATGGTTCTGTCACTGCTCCGTTGCCTATTGGACACGCAGCATCGCTGCCGCGATTCGGCGTGTCCTATGTGAGAGGGCGAACCCTACGATGAGCACCGCGCTGGCACGTCACTGGCCCGAATACGCGATGGAGGCGGCAGAGCTCGGCCTGTTCATGGCCTCCGCCGGCTTCTTTGGAGTCCTCCTCTACCATCCGGCGTCGCCGACGGCCCACGCAGTCGCCGACCCTTTCCTGCGCCGTGTCGTCATGGCGCTCGCGATGGGCCTGACAGCGATCGCGCTCATCTACTCGCCGTGGGGCCAGCGTTCCGGCGCCCACTTCAACCCGGCGGTCACGCTGACCTTCTTCCGACTCGGTAAGGTCGCGGGCTGGGACGCCGTCTTCTACGCCATGGCCCAGATCGGTGGAGGCTTGAGCGGGATCCTCGCGGTCGCCGCGCTGACCGGCGCGCGGGTCGCGCACCCGGCAGTGAGCTACGTGGCGACCGTTCCGGGCGCGTGGGGCGTCGGCGTCGCCTTCGCCGCCGAGGTCCTGATCTCGTTCGGGCTCATGGCGGTCGTGCTGACCGTCTCGAACACGGCGCGGCTCGCCCGCTTCACAGGGCTCTGCGCGGGCGCCCTCGTCGCGACATGGATCATCCTCGAGGCGCCGCTCTCAGGAATGAGCATGAACCCGGCGCGAAGCTTTGCCTCCGCCCTGCCGGCGAACCTCTGGACCGCGTTCTGGATCTACCTCGCGGCTCCGCCGCTCGGCATGCTGCTGGCCGCCGAGCTCCACGTGCGGCTCGGGCGGCTCCCGGTCCTGTGCGCGAAGCTTGACCACGAGGGCGGGCGGCGCTGCATCTTCCGCTGCGGGTACGCGTCATGATGTCGCCTGCGGCCCGTCGGACAGCAGCGCTCGTCTTCATGCTCGCAGCGTGGGTGGCCTTCGGCCTCCGACACGCTCCGTCGCAGGCCGAGCAGGCGCCGTCCCGCGCGCTCGTCCACGACGTGGCTGCCGTCGGCGTCACCGTCAGCGACATGGACCGCGCGGTGAATTTCTACTCCACGGTCCTCCTGTTCGAGAAAGTCTCGGACGTGGAGGTGGCAGGCGACGAGTTCGAGCGCCTGCAGGGAGTCTTCGGGGCCCGCGCGCGGGTCGTGACGATGCGGCTCGGCGACGAGCGCCTGGAGCTGACCGAGTATCTGACGCCGCGCGGGCGGCCCGCACCCGCCGATGCGCGGAGCAACGACCGCTCGTTCCAGCACGTCGCGATCATCGTCAACGACATGGAGCAGGCGTATCTCTGGCTCCGCCGTCACCGGGTCCAGCACGTCTCACCGGGCCCCCAGCAGCTCCCCGACTGGAATCCGAACGCGGCTGGCATTCGCGCCTTCTACTTCAGGGACCCCGACGGGCACGCGCTCGAGATCCTCCAGTTCCCGCCCGACAAGGGCCAGCCCCGGTGGCATCGGCCCAGCGACCGCGTGTTCCTCGGCATCGACCACACCGCGATCGTGGTCGGCGACACCGAGGCGAGCCTGCGCTATTACCGGGACACGCTCGGGATGGCGGTCGTCGGCGGGAGCGAGAACCACGGGCCGGAGCAAGAGCGGCTCAACAACGTCTTCGGCGCGCGCCTCCGCATCACCACGCTGCGCGCGGCGGCCGGCCCGGCGGTCGAGCTGCTCGAGTACCTGACGCCGCGAGACGGCCAACCCTACCCGGGCGACGCGCGCGCCAACGATCTCGTCCACTGGCAGACGATCGTGACGACGCCGAGCCCCGAGGCGACCTACCAGACGCTCCGCGCAGGTCGGCACGCCCTCGTCTCACCCCGAGTCGTCGCGCTGCCGGACGGGCCGCTCGGGTTCCGTGAGGCGTTCCTTGCGCGTGACCCGGACGGCCACGCGCTCCAGTTCCGCTCGCGCTGAGTCGGGTTACTACGAGGTCAGGAAGGGCACAAAGGCGCGGGCGTAGTCGAAGAGCTGCCGAACGAGCGAACGTCCTTGTCGATCCCTCACGACGCGCAACGAAGGCACCTCGACCATGAGCGACTTGGCGAAGTTCAGGACCTCCTCGTTCACCCGTGTCGGTACCTCGAGGAGCAGCATGTGTCCGGCGCCCTCG
>Ga0209266_1001910_pt1 | contig 13453 bp, 9 predicted proteins | sample GraSoiAngelo_132_FD_185889 | JGI IMG/M metagenome (GOLD analysis project Ga0209266, IMG submission 185889) | Grasslands soil microbial communities from the Angelo Coastal Reserve, California, USA - 14_0929_02_40cm (SPAdes) (version 2) | ecosystem: Environmental > Terrestrial > Soil > Grasslands ...
TCTTTTGGTAACAAGCATTTGGCAAAGAAACCGATTTTTCAGGATCTGCCGCTGATGCCGCAGCGAGGCGGTGAAGAACGGTGGCTCTGGCTGTACGGTCAGTTGCGTGCGGCCATCCTCGACCGCCGTCTCCGGCCAGGTGCGCGAATGCCCTCATCCCGCAACCTGGCGAAGCAACACGGTGTCTCGCGCGGCACGGTCGTGGCCGCGTTTGATCATCTCAGAAGTGAAGGCTACGTCGAGATGCGAGTGGGCGCAGGCGCGTTCGTGGCCACGACCATACCTGACGAAGCTATTGCCGTGACAAAGAGAAATGTTGGCGACACGCGAAAGCAGACGACACGTGCAACTTTGTCCAAACGAGGACTTCTGAGCGCACAAAACGTGTTGCCGTTGCCGGCTTCACACTCACTGGGCAAAGCCTTTCGTGCGTGGGAACCGGCCATCGACCTTTTCCCCACCAACCTGTGGTCGCGCATTGCCGGAAGGGTGCTGCGGCGCGCTCCTCGTTCGCTATACGGTCAGGGAGACGCGAAGGGATTCTTGCCACTGCGCAAGGCGATCGCAGAGTACGTTGGCGGAGCGCGCGGAGTGCGTTGCGACGCTGAGCAAATCATCGTCACTTCGGGCGCCCAGCAGGCACTCGATCTGACCTCCAGACTGCTTCTTGACCCCGGCGATTCGGCTTGGCTCGAAGACCCTGGCTATCCCGAAGCGTTGCGTGCGCTCCAGGCGGCGGGGGCAAAAATCACGCCTGTGCCAGTGGGCCACGAGGGGATAGATGTGAAGTGGGGACAGCGGCACGCATCTGGGGCCAGGCTTGCTTACGTAACACCGGCGAACCAGTTCCCCCTGGGAACTGCGATGTCGTTGGAGCGGCGCTTGTCGCTGCTGAACTGCGCGGCGACGGAAGGCTCGTGGATCATCGAGGACGATTACGACTCCGAGTACCGTTATTTTGGACGACCACTGGCGGCGCTTCAAAGCCTGGACCGCGCCGGGTGCGTGATTTATGTCGGCACCTTCACCAAGATGCTTTTTAACGCGTTGCGCCTCGGTTTCCTGGTGCTGCCCCCACCTCTAGTGGAACCGTTTGCAGTTGCCCGCACGCTCACGGACCGGCATCCGCCAACACTGGATCAGGCTATTCTGGCCGAGTTCATCCTCGATGGCCACTTCGGTCATCACGTTCGCCAAATGCGGCAAATCTACGCAGAACGCCTGGAAGTGTTGTGCGACGCTGCGAATCAGCGTTTGGGCGGCATGCTACAAGTGCAGAAAGCTGCCTCGGGAATGCGCACCATAGCGTGGCTGAAGACAGGCGAAAAGGATATTGCGGTAGCCGAACGGGCGCGGGCGCGAGGTCTGGAAGTCACGGCCCTCTCACAGTTTTCACAGCGCCACTCTCACCCCGGAGCTTTGTCTCTTGGGTTTGCGGGCTGTACTCCGGCTGAGCTACGCCGTGGAGTCGACGTTCTGGCGACAGTATTAGGTGCTTAGCACACACGGCAAGCGGCCGCAAAACGGGGCGAATTCTAGGTAATGGCTTTTTCATTCTGAGCTGCAAGCCCATATCGTATTGCCGCTTCAAGCGTATCGATGTTTATATCCTTTAGAACTTTAAACCGAATGCAATATCCGGTCACGCTCGCCTTGCCTAGTTTTTTTCCATACGTTTTGGCTAAGTACTTCTTATCTTTGAGACCAAGAACATAGACAGAGATTCCGGTTTTGTTTCCGCTCACACCAATTTGAAAAAACTCTCTACTTTTTCCATTGGCATATTTTATAGTGTGAAATCCATATCCAATCGTAGGGTTGGAAACAGTATGATTTTTGCTGTCTTTACCATCGAAGAACCATAATTTGCATTCTGGTGACACTTGAAGTGTGAGCCGATGCAACTCTCGCATGTCACTGCGTTTTGGGTCCGGTTGGCTGGTAATATACTTCTTGATTTGTTCTTGTACGTTCATATGTTCTGCTCCCCCGTTGCGCGCACGAGATTATACGACGTTTAATCCTTCTCCCCCTTGCAAGGGCGGGCGGCCCTGACCGTTGAGGTCACTCGACCGCGAGGGCGCCCCGCAAGCCGTTGTTGCGTGGGGGCTTTTCAGAATTCCCAAAGGCTTGAAGTGTGTGGAGCGCCGAGGAGCGGGCAGAGGGGCTGGAGTACATGCACCCCAAGCCGAGTTCACATTCCGGACGTATTGTCGGCAACCCTTACCTTACCGGATTACGGAAGGGTTGCCCGTCTGAGACTACCGTGTCGCTCCTCTTGACAACCAGAGGGAGAAGCGTATGCTCCTCTTGGTAGCCAAGGGGAAGAGTTTTTATGGCTGATAAGCCGAGTGATCTCGTCCAGGGCACGCTCGATATGCTCATCCTAAAAACGTTGGCGCTGGAGCCTATGCATGGATATGGGATTTCCGTCCGAATCGAACAGATGAGCAAGGGCGTCTTTCGCCTCAACGCGGGCTCGTTATTTCTCGCCATTCAACGATTAGAGAGGGACGGATTAATCGATGGCGAATGGAAACCTACTGAAAACAACAGGCGAGCGAGGTACTACACTCTGACGGCGAAGGGACGAAAGAGGCTCGATAGCGAAACACGAGAGTGGAGCAGGCAAGTCACGGCAATCGCGAGGATTCTCGAGGCTTCTTAAGGTGGAATGATGTCCTTGCTGCGAAATATAACGAGCGGGCTGCGGTCCCTTTTCCGAAAGGAGCAGGTGAACCGGGAGTTAGATGAAGAACTGGGCGAATACCTCGAAATGGCCGCCGTCGAAAAGATGAAGCAGGGCATGAGCCGCCAGGATGCACTTCGGGCAGTGCGGTTGGAGGGTGGGAGTCTCGATGGCACGAAAGAAATCGTCCGCTCTGGTGGCTGGGAGTCCGTAGTGGACACGTTGTGGCGGGATCTGCTCTTCGCCGCCCGCATGCTGCGCAAAAGCCCCGGCTTCACGCTCGTCGCGATGCTCACCCTCGCTCTTGGCATCGGTGGAAACACCGCGGTCTTCAGCGTCATGAACACCGTTCTGCTTCGTTACCTTCCTCTGCCCAACCCTCAGCAACTCGTATTCTTGCGCCTTCCCAATGCGCCGCCCGACGGCGTGAGCAGCACCGGTGACGTCGACAGGTCTTTCTCCTACCCGGTGTTTGAAGCGCTTCGCAAAGAGCACGCCGTTTTTTCTGACTTGATGGCCTATGTGCCTTTAGCCGTCGACAAAGTGGCCGTGCGCATCGGCGGGGATCCCGAAGAAGCGGAAGGCGACATGGTCAGCGGCAACTTCTTTTCCGGGCTCGGCGTTTCCTTTACGCGCGGCCGCGGGTTCGCGCTCGAAGACGAGACCGCGCACGCCAGCGTCGTCGTTCTCAGCTATTCCTACTGGACCACGCGCTTCGGCCGCAGTCCCTCCGCCATCGGCCAAACCATTTACGTAAAAGGCGTTCCATTCACTGTGATCGGCGTGACCGCTCAAGGCTTCTATGGCGTCGAGCCTGCCTCTTCCACCGATTTCTGGATTCCGCTTCAGAATCGCCCCGAGCTCACTGCATGGGACGAGGAGCCCTCGCTGGACACTCTCTATGGCACTCCGAAGTGGTGGTGCATTCAGCTGATCGGCCGTCTCGTTCCAGGTGTCACGGAATCTCAGGCACTGGCGAAGTTAGATCCTGTCTTTCAAAGCGCCGCGCTTATCGGCCTGGGCACTCCCGATCCAAAGGCGAAGAAAAACATTTTGGCCTTCAGTTCCACGCAGGGAATTCAAGGTCTGCGCGAATCCTATCAAAAGCCCATCCAGATTCTCTTGGCCATGGTCGGACTCGTTCTTGCAATTGCTTGTGCCAACGTGTCGATGCTCCTCGTCGCCCGCAATTCCACTCGCGCCCGCGAATTTTCGGTGCGCATGGCTCTTGGCGCTGGCCGCGGCCGTCTTTTGCGGCAGACGCTGACGGAGAGCTTCCTTCTAGTCGCCGGTGGGGCGGCCTTCGGTTGGATGTTTGCAATTTCCGGCAGTCAGGCACTCGCCGCCTGGTCAGGCATGGAAATTCCGTTCGTGCTTGATTCGCGCGTTTTGCTCTTCACTTTGGCAATTTCGATCAGCTGCGCCATTATCTTCGGGCTGGCTCCGCTTCGGAGGGCTGTCAGCGTCCCCGTCGGAGTTACACTCAAGACCTCCAACGCCACCGCCTATCGCGACCAGAGGAGCTCCTGGTCAGGAAAAGTTGTCGTCGCCTCGCAGATGGCCTTATGCCTCGTCTTGCTGGTTGGCTCGGGACTGCTCGTGCGTTCCCTACGCAACTATCAGACCTTGCCTTTGGGCCTTCGCGTGGACGGGCTTCTCGTGTTCGGCACTGATCCCTTCTCAGTGCACAGCGACGAGGAAAAGGAGCACTTTTATCAAGATCTGCTTGCCCGCTTGCGTGAAGCTCCCGGCGTTGAGTCCGCTACGCTCGTCTCGCACCGCCTAGGTTCCGGCTGGGGCTGGAATAGCGTTTGGACCATCGACGGCGTGGAGCCCCAAGGGCCTTTTTCTGAAATCGGCATGAGCGCGAACCACGTCGGCCCCGACTTCTGCCACACTCTCGGCATCCCCATTCTCCGCGGCCGCGACGTTACAGACGCCGACACGCGGTCCGCGCCCAAAGTGGTTCTCGTCAACGAAACCTTCTCAAATCGCTTTTTCCCCAAGGGAGATGCGCTGGGCCATTCGGTCGGAAAAAACAAACCAGAAAACAGCTTCACCGTCGTCGGCGTCATCGGCGACAGCAAGTATAAGCGTGTCGACGAAAAATCGAAGCCCACTCTCTACTTCCCCTTCGCGCAAAACACTCCGATCCCCAACATGCAAGTCGAGTTGCGCACCCACAGCAATCCCGAAGCTCTCATCCCCAGCGTCCATGCCGTTCTCCACGGCCTCGATCCCAATCTTCCCATACAGAAGCCCATGACCCAGCGCGCCCAATTCGACAAGTCTTACTCGCAGGCCCGTCTCTTTGCCCGCCTCTCCATCTTTTTTGGCGTCATCGCCGTGTTGCTGGTCGCCACTGGCCTGTACGGCACGCTCGCCTATCGCGTCGACCGCCGCACTTCGGAAATCGGCGTCCGCATGGCGCTCGGCGCACAGCACGGGCAAGTGCTGTGGTTGATTTTGCGTGAAAGTCTGCTGGTCAGCGGGGCCGCCATTCTCGCTGGCGTTCCTGTTGCCATTGCTGGCGCACGCCTCATGCGTTCCATGCTCTTTGGCGTCCAGCCCGGCGATATGATCTCGTTTCTGCTCGCTTTGTTCGGCGTAATTCTTGTTGCGCTCGCGGCTTCAATCATCCCCGCGCGCCGTGCGATGCGTGTCGATCCTATGGTCGCCTTGCGTTACGAGTAGGAGCCTACGCATGTCCTTCTTACGGAACATTACAACCGGCCTTCGATCATTGTTCCAAAAGGAACAGGTCGACCGGGAGTTGGATGAGGAGCTTCGCGCCTACCAGGAGATGGCAGCCGAAGAAAAGATGAAGCAGGGGATGAGCCGCAAAGAAGCCGTTCGCGCCGTCCGGTTGGAGCGAGGAAGCCTCGAAGTCAGCAAGGAAATCGTTCGCTCTGGCGGCTGGGAATCCTTAGTAGAGACGTGTTGGCAGGACCTTCGCTTCGCCGCCCGAATGCTGCGCAAGTCTCCCGGCTTTACCGCCGTTGCTGTCCTGACTCTCGCGCTCGGGATTGGCGCAAATGCTGCAATATTCAGCTACATCGACGCTTGGTTTATCAAGCCGCCGCCTTACCCACAACCAGACCGGCTGGTGATCTTCGAGACGCAGGACAAGAAACACGGATGGACAAGCGGGGGAGTTACTTCCGCAGCGGACTTTTTCGATTTTCAGAAGCAAAACACTTCGTTTGAGCAAACCGTAGCTTGGGGCGGTGCGAGTCTCAATCTAACTGGGGATGGCCTTCCCGAACTAGTCGACGGCGGCCGAGTGAGTTGGAATTTTTTTGATACGTTGGGCGCCAAGCCCATCTTGGGGCGAACCTTCACGGCGGAGGATGATCGCTCGGGCGCGCCGCACGTGGCTATTCTAAGCCAGGGGCTATGGCAAGGCCGGTACGCCGGGGACCCAAAAATCATCGGACGCAACATCGCCATCGGCGGCGAAGCGTACGCAGTAGTCGGGGTTATGCCCGGAACTTTTCAATTGCCGCTTATGGGCATCGCCAATTTGTGGACGCCCCTTGCGTTGACCGATATGCAGCGCGCGGACCGCGGCAACGTTTGGCTTCCTGCCCTTGGCCGATTGAAGCCAGGCGTAACGCTAGAACAAGCTCGGGCGGAAACGGCAACGTTCTTTGCCCATCTCGAGAAGGAGTTTCCGAAAACTAATACCAACCTGACTTGGCTCGTCAGCTCCATGACGGACAGAATCCGTAAGGAAGAAGGCGGGCCCGAAGTAATGATCTGCTTCGTAGTTGTCGGCCTGGTTCTGCTCATCGCGTGTGCAAACGTGGCGAATCTGATGCTGGCTCGCGCGACAAGCCGCACGAGGGAGTTCGCTGTGCGTGGAGCCCTTGGCGCGACGCGCAGGCGTTTGGCGGGGCAGCTCCTGACAGAATCGTTGTTGCTGTTTTTGATCGGCGGCGTGGCGAGCCTGCTCTTTGCCTCATGGGGCATGCGCTGGATTGAGTCACAGATTCCCGGTCATATCCGTGGATACATTGTGAATTATGGCCACGTCGAGCTGGATTTCTCCACGCTGATGTTCACCCTAGGAATTACGTTGCTTTGTGGATTGGTCTTCGGCTTCGCGCCGGCATTCGAGAATTCGCGGCTTGATGTAAATCACACGCTCAAGGAAACATCCGGCCAGACGTCGGACAGCAAACGCGGCGCGCGGCTCCGGCGGATCCTTGTAGCCGCGGAGATTGCCCTGGCGGTAGTGGTGCTCATCTCGGCGACGTTGCTCGTGAAGAGCTTCATCATTTCTGCGCGCTCCAGTCCTGGCTACAATCCGGCCAACGTCCTGGTGGCGCAGCTCGCGCTCCCGAAGACGAAGTACACAGAGGACTCGCAATTTCGAAATTTCAGCGATGAAGTACTGTCCCGTATTCGCGCCCTGCCTGGAGCTGCTTCCACGAGCGTGGCGAGTCATGTCCCATTTGGCGGCTTCGGCCAGGGCATCGAATTCCAAGTGGTCGGAAAGCCGCTTCAACCCGGTGAGAGACACGGGGCACCCTTCACTGCAGTGTCAGCGGATTATTTCTCGACGATGCAGATTGGGTTGATCAAAGGCCGCTTTTTCGATTCCTCCGACGCGTATGGAACTTCTCCTTCGATAATTATCAGTCAAACTATGGCCCGACAGGTTTTGTCGGGCGAAGACCCGATTGGGAAGAAGCTTAGATTGGGCGAGCAGCATTCCGTCGGCACGATCGTTGGCATAGTGAATGACATTAAGATGTACTACTTGCGTGAAGGTCCCGGGTGGCACATCTATGTTCCTTCGGCGCAATTTCCCTCAAGGACTTTCGGATTCGTCGTACGCTCGTCCGGTGACCCCACGATAATGGCCACAGCTATCCGCGACGCGATTTGGGCTGTGGACCGCGACCAGCCTATCTCTTCGGTCGAGCCACTCGAGAACCTGATAGCTGCGGTTAACACGGGGGACCGCGTGGTAGCCGACCTGATGGTTTTCTTTAGCGTTCTAGCCATGTTTCTGGGGGCGATCGGGATCTACGGCGTGATGGCTCATCTAGTTTCGCAACGCATCCACGAAATTGGAATCCGCATGGCGCTGGGAGCAAGTCCGGTACACGTGATGCGCATGGTCCTCAGCCAAGGCCTGAAGCTGGCATTGGGCGGAGTTGGCGCGGGGGCGCTTGCTGCGCTCGGAGCGACGCGGCTGCTCGCCACGCAGCTATACAAGGTTACGCCAACCGATCCGCTGACGTTTATCGGCGTGCCGCTTCTATTTGCTATCGTTGCCCTGGCTGCATGTTACGTTCCTGCGTGGCGGGGAATGCGCGTGGACCCTCTGGTGGCGCTGCGATATGAATAATATGGAAAAGGAATTTGATAAACCGCTGGGCCTGGTCACTGTTTTGGAGACGCCATCCGGGAGGTCAAAATGGAAATCCTGGGTACAACTGCGCGGGATTGTCGAGCAAAAAGGCATGCGAAAACGCCTGCTGTTCAGCATTTTGGCTAGTTTATTTTTCAGTCCAGCAGGGCGCACGCAAGCTCCCCCTGCCGTCCAGAATGCCAGCGGGATGCGCCTGGTTGTGGCGGACGAAAACAGCTATCCAACGCTGCGGGTTGTACTTCCGGGTCATCCCGACAGCGATAAGACCATAAAAGTGATTTTCCCTGAGCACGTCACGGTCCGATATGTGGGCGACACGGAAGGAAAGCATCTGTTTCTGTTTCAGCCAGGCCAGCACGGAGATCGACCTGCTGGGGGCAGGTCGGCCGGTCGCTGCAATATGAAAAGGATTTCGCGGGCGGTCTCCACATGTTAGCGACTGCCATGCTGGAAGACGATGGAGTGCGCTTTAGCTACGAATTCGTGAACCGATCCCAATTAGTCTATGAAATGATTTACGCCCCGACCGACCCGAGGCTCACTTCCATGTTTCACGATGTTCGCTTGGAGCGGACCTATGTTCACCATAAGGACGGATTTGATCTCTTAGCGTCGGAAACGCCGAGTCGATTGACGATACCGCTCGACCAATGGCTACTTGCCCGCTACTTGGCGTCCTACACCTGGCCGATTCCCGCCAAAAAAGCAGAAAAAAGAAACAATGATCGTATTACGTACTACAATAAGTCCCGCGCCGTTGACGAGCCCTTGATCGCAACGGTTTCAAATGGCGGCAAATGGGTGGTGGCCAGTTTCACACGTACAACCGGAAACGTGTGGAGCAACCCGGAATTGACATGCCAACACGTAGACCCACAAATCCCCCTCGCGGTCGGCGCGAGTGCAGCGATGGAGACGAAGCTTCTGGTGTTTCAAGGTTCTTTGGATGACGTCTTGAAGAAGGTCGATTCACAGCGCCAATCCCTTAGATAAAACGATGCCATCGGCGATTGGATTCGCGTCATTTTAGCCGCTAATTGATGGTAGCTCTCGATCCTAAGCTGCAGAGTCTAGGAGGAAAGTATTCGCCATGAAGTCTCGCATCGCAGCCATTGTTGTGTTGGCATCCCTCGCAGTGGGTGCTCGAGGTCAAACGCCGGGCCCAAACGCTGCGGTCAAGACCACGACCGTCCCGCTGGATAGACTGAACGAACAGCAGGCCCGCAATGTGAAAACGGAATGGGTAACGTACAAGGGGCGAAAAGGGCTGCGCGTGATTGACACCGCACTGCCGGATGTCGCCGACGGGATTCAACTTGTCATCTTAAATAAGACTGAATTTCGGGACGGCACGATTGAAATCGAGTTGACGGGTGAACCCAGCCCGACGGCAAAGAGCACAGCACCGCGGGGATTCGTCGGTGTGGCCTTCCGCGTCAATCTTGACGCCGCCAAGGACGTCGCAAAGTACGAATGCTTTTACCTGCGTCCGACTAATGGACGCGCCGACGACCAGGTGCGACGCAACCATTCGACCCAATACATTTCTCATCCGGACTTCCCCTGGTTTCGATTGCGTAAGGAGTTCCCGGAGAAATACGAGAGCTATGCAGACGTCGTCCCGGGAGAATGGACCAAGCTGAAGATCGAAGTGCATGGTGACAAGGCGCGCTTGTACGTGCAGGGCGCGCCGCAACCCGCCCTAGTCGTCAACGACCTCAAGCAAGCGCAAGGCAAGATTGCCTTATGGGTTGGAACCGAAACGATCGCGCACTTCGCCAATCTACGCGTATCACAGTGATTTCTGGAATCAGCGGTGCGATTGCCATCGTTAGTGGTTACAACAACGATAAAACTTAGCGCCCACCGGCGCCAGCATCCTCCTAGAAAAACCGTGCGACGCAACTCTAGGTGTAAGTTCCCCAGCAGGTCAATTCCGCGAGTTGTCGGCAAACCTTCCCTAATCCGATAAGGTGAGGATTGCCCGTCACTCGACCAGAACTCGACTGGTGGAACATTTACTGCACTTGCCGCGTATTCGGGTGACGGATCGGCGTTCAACAGCAAGGGCGGCGACAGCGCATAATAGCGATCTCACTATGGTCGACAGTTGGAGCTTTAGGATGAAAATATTCGCCATCACATTTGCCTTCCTTCTCCCCGCAAGTGAACCGTTTTGTATCATCGCTAGTTCCGGTACATTCACCGCTGAAGGTGGACCAGGGTGAATGAACCTCGGCGTCGGCGTCCGCGTCCGAATTTGCGACAGAGGGTGACCGGAAACGGACAGCGCGGACCAACTCATCGGATACTAAGTGATTTACAATGTGGTGCTTAGTGTTGGCATGGGTCATGCTCATACGCCGGCAGGATGCGGTAAGCATATGTCATTCGTTCGTTCGGCGCTAACTGCGTTCGGCCAGCAGGCCAGCACGCCCGACTAGCGCCGACGTCTTTCACCGTGCCGTATGTTGCGGGTTGGGAGGCTATCGACAATGACGAACTGGCTAACCGATCTTCGCCTTGGATTCCGCGCTCTGCTGCGAAGCCCCGGCTTCACCGTGGGTGCCATCCTCGTTCTGGGCCTCGGGATCGGCGCGAACACCGCGGTTTTTTCCATGGTCAATGCCGTCCTTCTTCGGCCATTGCCTTATGAAGACCCTTCGCGCCTCGTTCAGGTATGGCACGTCCCCCCCGCTAAGAGCTTCCCCGGCTTGACTTTCTTTGCCGTCTCGGCCGCCAACTACCTCGACTGGCAGAGGCAAAGCACGTCATTCGAGGCCATGGCCATTTACGGCGGCCGTAGCTTGACGTTCGGCGACAAAGAGCAGCCCGAGGCAGTTCTCGCCATAGCCGTGTCGCCCGAGTTCTTCTCCGTGCTTCGCGTTCGTCCCCTTCTCGGTCGCACCTTCACGCCCGAGGAATCTCGTCCCGGCGGCGAGCGCGTCATTCTGCTCGGCTATCAGTTTTGGCGGGACCATTTTGGCTCCGATGCTTCCATCGTTGGCCGCGACGTGACCATCAATTCACAGTCCTCCGTGGTCGCCGGAGTCATGCCCGAATCGTTTCGCTTTCCCAGTTTTGCCAAGGTCTGGGTCCCGCTCGCCTGGACCGATCAGGACCGCGCCGTGCGCGGCAATCACAATTACGCGGTTATTGCCCGGCTCAAGACGGGTGTGGACGTTGTCCAGGCTAAGTCGGATCTCAGCACCATCTCCGCGCGGCTCGAACAACAATATCCCGAAGACGACAAGGGCTGGGGCGCCACGGTGATTCCCTTGCGCGAGCAGATGGTTGGCAATGTGCGCACTGCGCTGCTCGTTCTCCTTGGTGCCGTTGCTTTCGTCCTGCTCATCGCCTGCGCCAATGTCGCCAATCTCGTGCTGGCCAAAATTCTCGCCCGTCAAAAGGAGATTGCCATACGCAGCGCCTTAGGCGCGGGCCGCGCTGCCATTCTCCGCCACGTACTTGCCGAAACCGTACTGCTCTCCATTGCCGGCGGTGTATTGGGTTTGCTTCTCGCGCAGCTCAGCCTTCAGTTGATGGTCAAGGTGCTTGCGGACCGCTTGCCGAAGTTTGCTGAAGTGACGGTCGATACTCAGGTTTTGACTTTCACGCTGGCGATATCGGTCGCCGCCGGCGTGCTTGCCGGACTGATTCCCTCATTGAGATTCACACGCGTGGACGTCAGCGAGGCGCTTAAGCAAGGGCAGAGCCGCAGCAGCTCCGATTCCGGAAGCAAGGCCCGCAACCTGCTCGTCGTCACTGAAGTTGCACTTTCGCTCGTGCTGCTCTTCGGCGCCGGCCTCATGCTCCGCACGCTATTCGAGCTCCACAGCATCAACCCCGGTTTCGATGCCAGCAACGTGCTCACTATGAGGGTTTCGATTCCCGCTGACAAATTCCCGAGTCCCTCTGGTGAGATCAATTTTTTCCATGAGGTTTTGCATCGAGTGCGCGCGCTGCCTGGAGTACGGGCCGCCGGCACCATCGACTCCTTGCCGCTCGGCGGCGGCGGCTCGCACCAGCCGTTTTCCATCGAGGGTCGCCCCGTTCTCCCCATGGCCGAGCAGCCTGAGGTGGACGTGCGTATGGCCAGCACGGGTTATCTGAACACAATGCACATTCCTGTGATCCGCGGGCGCGATTTCATCGAAGCGGATCAAGTCGGGCGGCCCGAGGTTGCCCTCATCAGCGATGCCCTCGCTCGCCGCTACTGGCCTAATGAAGACCCCATCGGCAAGCATTTCACCCTGACGTTCTTTCCTGACGTTATCCGCGAAGTGGTAGGAATCGTCGGCAACATCAAACTCGATTCGCTCGACGAAACGCGCCCGGTGGATACCATCTACTTTCCCTTCGCGCAGCTCACCGTTCCTGCCGGCCAGGTTTGGCGCTCCTTTGGGTTGACTCTCACGGTGCGAACCGCCGGTGGACCGCGCGACGCCATTTCTGCCGTGACTGATGCCATCCATCAAGTCGCCCCGGATGTACCTGTAGTGGAGGTTCGCAGCATGGAAGACGTCATTGCGCTATCGATGTCGCCGCAGCGTTTCAATTTGCTTTTGCTCGCATCTTTTGCTGGGCTTGCCCTAGTGCTTGCGGCAGTTGGCATCTACGGTGTGATTTCCTATACAGTGCGCCGCCGTGTGCGGGAAATCGGCATTCGCATGGCGCTCGGCGCCTCGCGCTCGGACGTGTTGAAATTAGTTGTTCGCAACGGTATGAAGCCGATCGTGCTCGGCGTTGTTATCGGTCTTTCTGCGGCCTTCGCGCTCAGCCGTCTGGTTGCCTCGCTTGTGTTCGGGGTTCGTCCCACAGACCCGCTCACCTTCGCGACGGTTGCTTTGCTCCTGGTTTCCGTTGGCATCTTGGCGAATATCCTTCCGGCCTACCGGGCTACGCGCATCGAGCCCGTCAGTACCCTTCGCGAAGAGTAGCTTTTTTGGGAGCGCGGTGGCCGAAGCTTTTGCGGTCAACTCCTGGCAAGTCGGCGGACATCTAGGTATCAGTACTGACCCGCTTGTTTTTAGCGAGCCGAAAAGGATTTCGTTACTGCACACCCCCCACAGTATCGAATCCAAGTGTCTGTCAGTAACCGGCATAGGCCTTTGCCACAATCGTCTCGGCACGTTTTCCGCAGGCGCCTCCCGGGCGCGGCCAGATTACTCCCATCAACGGGCTGGTTCTTGCCATCTGATCGGTTCCTTGGTGAGTAGTCGGCAAACCTTCCCTAATCGGTAAGGTAAGGGTTGCCCGGGCAGAATCGGCGACGAGGGCCGGTGGGACTTGGCGCGAGATGGCTCCGCCGACGCCACCTCTGGCTCCTAGTTCATGGACTAAACCTTGCTCAGAAATCGAAACGCAGGCCCAGCTGGACT
>Ga0209266_1001919_pt1 | contig 13431 bp, 10 predicted proteins | sample GraSoiAngelo_132_FD_185889 | JGI IMG/M metagenome (GOLD analysis project Ga0209266, IMG submission 185889) | Grasslands soil microbial communities from the Angelo Coastal Reserve, California, USA - 14_0929_02_40cm (SPAdes) (version 2) | ecosystem: Environmental > Terrestrial > Soil > Grasslands ...
TGCTGGGCGTCGTGTACTATGGGAGACGAGCGAGGAACAGGGTCATCCGCGTCGCGCCCACCCATCTTGTGGTGGCGCGCGTTCTCGACTATCGCTGCCCGCCATGAAGTTCGGCATCGCCTACGCCAACGCCGGCCCCTTCGGTTTCCCCGAGCCGCTCGCGCACCTCGCGCGCACGGCGGAGGAGGTCGGCATCGAGTCGATCTGGACGGTCGAGCACGTCGTCATCCCGGTGGGATACCAGTCGAAGTATCCGTACGATCCGTCGGGCAAGATTCCCGGGCCCGAGAACGTGCCCATCCCCGACCCGATCCTGCCCCTCGCCTTCGCCGCGGCGGTGACCAAGAAGCTGCGCCTCGCCACGGGCATCCTGATCCTCCCGCAGCGCCATCCGATCTACGTCGCGAAGGAGGTGGCGACGCTCGACGTGCTCTCCGGCGGGCGCGCGATCCTCGGCATCGGGATCGGGTGGTTGAAGGAGGAGTTCGACGCCCTCGGCATCCCGTTCGCGGAGCGCGCCGGGCGCACGCGCGAAGCGGTACGCGCCATCCGCTCGCTCTGGAAGGAGACGCCGGAGCCGTTCGCGGGGAAGTTCTTCCGCTGGGGGCCGCTCGAGTCGAACCCGAAGCCGGTGCAGAAGCCGGGCGTGCCGATCGTCGTCGGCGGCCACGGCGAGTGGGCGGCGCGCCGGGCGGCGCGCTACGGCGACGGCTTCTTCCCGGCCGTCGGCGAGCCCGAGAAGCTCCGCGCGCTCTTCGGCGTGCTGCGCGAGGAGTGCCGCCGCATCGGCCGGAAGCCGGAGGAGATCGAGCTCAGCGCGGGCCGGGGCCGTCCCGACCTGGACGGCGTGCGCCGCCTCCAGGACCTGGGCGTGTCGCGCATCACGATGGGGCCGCCCGGGTTCGACAACGAGGCCGTCACGCGCGGCCTGCACGACTTCGCCGAGCGCGTGATCGCCAAGCTCTAGATGGAAGCGCTGCGCACGCCCGACGACCGCTTCACGGGCCTCCCCGGCCATCCCTTCGCCCCGCACTATGTCGAGGCGGGCGGCCTCCGCATCCACTACGTGGACGAAGGACCGCGCAACGCCGCGCCCGTGCTCCTGCTGCACGGCGAGCCGTCGTGGTCGTACCTCTACCGGAAGATGATCCCGCTGATCACGGCCGCGGGCCACCGTGCCATCGCGCCCGACCTGGTCGGCTTCGGCCGCTCCGACAAGCCCGTCCGACGCGAGGACTACACCTACCAGCGCCACGTCGAGTGGATGCGCGGCGTGCTCGAGCAGCTCGAGCTCCGAAACGTCACGCTCGTCGGCCAGGACTGGGGCGGGCTCATCGGCCTCCGCCTCGCCGCCGAGCACCCGGAACGATTCGCGCGAATCGTCGCCGCCAACACCTTCCTCCCCACCGGCGACCGACCCGCGGGGCCCGCCTTCCTCGCCTGGCGGAAGTACTCGCAGGAGACGCCCGACTTCCACGTGGGCGGCATCGTGAAGGGCGGCTGCGTGACGGACCTGGCGCCCGAGATCGTCGCCGCCTACGACGCGCCCTTCCCCGACGACCGCTACAAGGCGGGCGCGCGGCAGTTCCCGCTGCTCGTGCCGGTGACGCCCGAGGATCCCGCGGCGGCAGCGAACCGCAAGGCGTGGGAGGTCCTCCGCCGCTGGACGAAGCCGTTCCTCACCGCCTTCAGCGACTCGGACCCGATCACCGGCGGCGCCGATCGCATCCTCCAGCAGGCGGTCCCGGGCGCCGAGGGCCAGCCGCACACCACCATCGCCGGCGCGGGCCACTTCCTCCAGGAGGACAAGGGGGAGGCGCTGGCGCGCGTGGTCGTCGACTTCATCGCGCGCACGAGCACGGCGTGAGCGACGGTCCGCCGGCGTACCCGCGGCCCGTCCCGCTCGCCCTGCCGCGGCCGAGCGGCCGCCAGCTCCGGCGCCGGGCGCTCAGGACCTTCCGCGTCGCCGGGCGGAACTTCCGCCGCCTCGCGGGCCGCCGTCTCCTCCGGCGGTCCATCGCCGAGCACGCCTACGCGCGCCCGCTCCGCCTGACCTTCGAGGAGCTCGGTGCGACCTACGTCAAGTTCGGGCAGCTCATCGCCTCGTCGCCCGGGCTCTTCGGCGACGAGGCGTCGAACGAGTTCCGCTCCTGCCTCGATACCGGGCCTGCCGTGCCGTTCGACGCGGTGCGCGCCGCCGTCGAGACCACCCTCGGCGGCCCGCTCGAGTCGGCTTTCGCGTCGTTCGACGAGCTCCCGATCGGCCGCGCCTCGATCGCGGTCGTGCACCGCGCGACGCTCCGCGACGGGCGCACCGCCGCCGTGAAGGTCCTCCGCCCCGGCATCGAGGACGTGGTGGCGACCGACCTTCGCCTGATGGAGCCGCTTCTCGACTTCCTGTCGCGCCAGGTGGGCGTGGCCGAGGCCGGGCAGCTCGTGCGCATGATGGACGGCTTCCGCCAGCAGGTGGCCGAGGAGCTCGACCTCCGCAACGAGGCGCGCGCCATGGCGCACTACCGCGACCTGCTCAGGCGCGTCGACCTGCCCCTCGTGGTCGTGCCCGAGCCCTACCCGGCGCTCTCCGGCCCGCGCGTCCTCGCCATGGAGTTCCTGGACGGCGTCCCCATCGACGACCTGGCGGGCATCGCCGAGCTGGGCGTCGACCCGCGCCCGCTGGTCGAGCAGACCGTGCGCGGCTGGTTCCTGACCGCCATCCGCTACGGCGTCTTTCACGGCGACGTGCACGCCGGGAACCTGATGCTGCTCCGCGATGGGCGCATCGCGGCGCTCGACTGGGGCATCGTCGGGCAGCTCGACCCGGATACGCACCGCTTCTTCCGCCGCATCATCGAGGCGGCCCTCGGCGACGACTCGGCGTGGGACGAGGTCGCGGCACGGCTGTTCCGGGTCTACGGTCCCGCGCTCGGCGCCCTCGGCCTCGACGAGGCGGAGATGGCGCGCTTCGTGCGCGGGGTGATGGAGCCCATGCTGACCCGCCCCTTCGGCGAGGTGAGCCTCGCCACCTTCATCGCCGCCATCCAGGGCCAGGTCGCGAAGGCCGAAGGGCAGGTCGTGCAGAGCCGCTCGTGGCGCGCGCGGCTCCGGCGGCTCCGCGAGCAGCGCCGGCTCCACCGCGGCGTCGCCGAGCACGGCGCGATCGGCAGCGACTTCGATCGCGGCACCTTCCTCCTCGGCAAGCAGCTCATGTACTTCGAGCGCTACGGGAAGATGTTCCTCTCGGACGTGTCGCTCCTCTCGGACCGGAAGTTCTTCGAGGGGCTGCTCGCCGAGAGCGCCTAGAAGAGGAAGAAGGGCGCGACCGCGGCGCCTACCGAGAGGGCCACGCTGAGCACGGAGAGACCCACCTTGCCCGTCGTGTCGCCGGCGTCCTCCTCGTCCGCGCCGGGGCGCGCGTCGCCCGGGAGCCCGGCGTGCGCCATCGCCTCCCGCTCCTCCGGATCGAGGAGGTCGGTCATCGCGCCCTCCTCGTCGAGGTCGTCGAGACGGTCGGCCGAGATCGTGGCCGGGTCGTCCTCATCGGGGCGCGCGGCGTGGCGGCGATCGGCTGCGCACGCGCCCACCAGGAGAAGCCCGGCGAGCGCCAGGCCCGCCACCCGCTGCCACCCCCGGCGCGTCCGCATGAGGGTGACTCTACGCCGGGGCGACCCGGGTTGCCACCCGTCTTGACTCGCCTGATCGTCTGGCCGAGGTCGTGGGGTGATGGCCCCGCCCGTCCTCTGGCAGTTCCGCTTCTCGCACTTCAACGAGAAGGCGCGCTGGGCGCTCGACTGGAAGGGCATCGCCCACGTACGCCGCTCGCTCCTGCCCGGCTTCCACGTGCCGCGCGTCCTCTGGATGACGGGGCAGAAGGCGCTGCCGGTCCTAATCGTCGACGGCGAGACGATCCACGACTCGACGCGCATCATCGAGCGCCTCGAGCGCCTGCGACCCGAGCCGGCGCTCTATCCGGCCGACGACGCCGCGCGCCGCCGGGCGCTCGCGCTCGAGGACTTCTTCGACGAGGAGCTCGGCCCGCACGTGCGGCGCGCGCTCTTCCACGAGCTCCTGCCGGAGACCGAGTTCGCGGCGGCCGCCTTCACGCTCGGCTTCGGGCCGGGCACTCGTCGCCTCTACCGCGCCCTCTTCCCCGCCCTCCGGGTCGTGATGCGGGCTGACATGAAGATCGACGATGCACGCACGGCGCGCAGCCGCGAGAAGGTGCTCGGGGCGCTCGACCGTCTCGAGGCCGAGCTGCAGCCCTCTGGCTACCTGGTCGGCGAGCGCTTCAGCGTCGCCGACCTGACCGCCGCGGCGCTCCTCGCGCCCGTGGTCTTCTTGCCCCCCGAGTTCCCCTATGCGCCACCGGGGCCGCTACCCGCGCCGGTCGCGCGCTGGCGCGAGGCCTTCGCCGGTCGCCGGGCGTCCCACTGGGCGGCCGAGATGTACCGCCGCCACCGCGGCACGTCGGCGGAGATCGCCGCGTGACCGGGCCACCTGTCCTCTGGCACTTCCCCATCTCGCACTACAACGAGAAGGCGCGCTGGGCGCTCGACTGGAAGGGCATCCCGCACGTGCGGCGCGCGCTCGCGATGAGCTACGTGCCGCGGGCGCTGTGGGCGACCGGGCAGGCGAAGCTGCCCATCCTGTTTCTCGACGGGCAGGCGATCGCCGACTCGACGCGCATCATCGAGGCGCTCGAGCGCCTCCAGCCCGCCCCGCCGCTCTACCCGCGCGACGAGGCGGCACGCCGGCGGGCGCTCGCGCTCGAGGACTTCTTCGACGAGGAGGTCGGTCACGCGGTCCGCACGGCGATCGTGGGGCCGCTGTTCGCGCACGATCCCGTCAGCGCGGGGAGCGTCCTCACCACCGGCATGGGTGCCGGCGCGCGGCGCGCCGTGCGCGCCGTCCTGCCGGCTTTCCGCGCCTTCTACAAGCTCCGCCACGGGATCGACGACGCCGCCATCGCCGTCGCACCGGCGCGGGTGCGCGCCGGCCTCGACCGGATCGCGGCGGAGCTGGGGCCCTCGGGCCATCTCGTGGGCGACGCGTTCAGCGTCGCGGACCTGACCGCCGCCGCGCTCTTCTCGCCGATCGTGCTCCCGCCGGAGTTCCCGTACCCGCCACCCGAGCCGCGCCCGCGGCACGTCCTTGCGCTGCGCGCCTCGCTCGAGGGACATCCCGCGTTCCGGTGGGTGCTGGAGACCTACCGCCGGTACCGGGGAACGTCGGCCGCGATCGCGGGCTGAAGGTCGCGCTGCGAAGACGGCCGTGTACCGGATACCGCGGTCAGAGCCGCTGTACGCCGTCGAGCTTGCTCAGTCGCCGGTCGAACGTGCCCAATGGAAGGTGCCCGGCCTTGCGCGCGACTTCGAGGACCAGGCAGTCGGAGAAACCGAGCGACGGCGTCTTTCGATAGTGCCCGAGGGCCGCCGCCACCACGTCCGACTCCTGCAGCGTCAGGTCTTTGTGGCTGAGAAACATCTCGAGGGCGGTTGCCATCTCCGTCGGCCCGAGGTCATAGACCGCCTCCAGCACCCACATCGCTTCGACTAGCACGAGATGTGGGACCCAGGCGCCGTTGGCAACGAAGGCCTCGGCCGCTCTCACCTGCTTCGGGTCGTCCCGCGTCACGAGGCGGACCAGGACATTGGTATCAACGGCGCGCATGGCGCTCTCTGACGTACCGCCGCAGGCCTTCCTTCAGCTCCTTCAGCGTGTGCGGCTTCGGAGGAGCCTTCCGGAACAGTACCCGATGAACGTCCTCGGACGAATGACGACCGGCTCGACGCACCACGATCGCTCCGCCCTCTTCGTCCCACTCCAACACGGAGCCCGGGCCCAGGCCCAGCTTGCGACGCACCTCGGCCGGCACCGAGATCTGACCTTGTGCGGTGAGCTTCGATTGAGCGAGCGCCATTCCGTTCCCATTACCACGGTAATGTACTCGCCGCAACTCGACGGGCGTGGCCGCGCCGACGCCCGGCGCTCACCACGCTTCGCGAGCTGGACCTCCTTTTGGCTTGCCTCGCTCACGTGTCGGGCGCTACTACTCCCGCGGCTGGGATCCCGTGCCGCCGACCAAGAAAAACCCGGAGGAAGAAGCGCGCGAGCTGGTCGACACGGATCTCGTCCGGGCGGGCTGGATCCAAGACCGGGACGGGATCAAACTGCAGGCGGGGCCCGGAGTCGCCCTCCGCGAGTTCAAGATGAAGTTCGGGGCACGGCTTCGCCGACTATCTGCTCTTGGTCGACGGCAAGGCAGTCGGGGCGCTGGAGGCGAAGCCCGCGAGCCATCCGCTCCTCGGGGACGGGCTCGGATAGCGGCGCCACCCGCATGACGATGGCGGCGGAGCAGTTCGAAGCGCTCGTCCGCAAGTGCGAGGCTCATGCGAAGCGCGACCGGGAGGGGTACGCGAGGCAGGTGACCGTACTCGCCCTCGCGGGATACGGCTACGTGTTGCTGGTCCTCGTCGGGCTCGGAGGCACGATCACCCTGCTGGTGTGGTCGCTGCAGTTCCACGGAGCGACCTATCGCGTCCTGGCCCTCACGGCGCCCTTCGTACTCCTTTTCCGTCTGGTCCTCCGCGCGCTCCGAGTGCGCGTCGAGCGCCCCGAAGGCGTGCGCGTCCGGCCTGCCGATGCACCCGAGCTCTTCGCGCTGATCGACCGGCTCGCGCGCGAGCTCCACACTCCACGCCTGCACCGCGTGCTGCTGACCGAGGACTGCAACGCCGCGCTGGCTCAGATTCCCCGCCTCGGGCCGCTCGGCTGGTACCGCAACTACCTGCTCCTCGGCCTCGCGGAGATGCAGGCACTGTCGCCCGAGGAGCTCCAGCCCTTGCTGGCGCACGAGCTCGGGCACTTGTCCCGACAGCACGGGCGGCTCGGCGCGTGGATCTACCGGATCCGCGCCACCTGGATGCGCCTCGCGATGATGGTCGAGGTCCAGAGCCAGTGGGGGCGCCCGCTGTTCGACTGGTTCCTGGAACGCTGGTGGCCGTACTTCAACGCCTACTCTTTCGTCCTGGCGCGTGAGCGGGAGTACGAGGCGGACCGGTTCGCAGCGAGCATCGCAGGGAAGGAGATCTTCGCGCGCTCGCTGGGGACGTCGTACGTCATCGACGAGTTTCTCTCACGACGCTTCTGGCCTGGCGTGTACCGTGCCGCGGAGGAGCACCCCGAGCCGCCCGGCGACGTGCTCGCGGCGCTCGCGCGCGCGCTCGGCACGGGACCGGCGCCCGACGATGCACGGCGCTGGCTGAAGGCGGCCCTGTGCAGGCGCACCGGCTTGGTCGACACCCATCCTGCGCTCGCCGAGCGGCTCGGGGCCCTGCGGATCATCACCCGGGCCGCAGAGCCGCGTCGGACGACCGGACCGACCGCAGCCGAGCACTACCTGGGCGCGCGGCTCGAGTCGCTCACGGCCGCGCTCGACCGCGCCTGGCGCAAGCGGGTGGCCGGCTACTGGAATGAGCGCCACCGAGGCACGGCCCGACGCCGGGCGCGCCTGCGCGACCTGACGGCGGCGCCTGCGGACGGTGATGTCGACGCCGCCTGGGAGCGCGTGCAGATCGTCCTCGATCTCGATGGCGAGGAGGAGGCGCTGCCGCTCCTCCGGGATCTCGTTGCGCGCGCCCCCGACCACGGACCCGCAAGCTTCGCGCTGGGCCAAATTCTGGCGGACCGCGACGACGCGAGTGCCATCGCGCATCTCGAGCGCGCGATGGTGTGCAACGTGCTGGCTCGTCCTCCCGGCAATCACGCGATCGCCGCCCTGCTAGAGAGCCTGGGGCGGGATGCCGAAGCGGCGACGCACCGGCGCCGGGCGTGGGACGCTGGGGGCGTGCTCTACAGAGCGGCGGCTGAGCGCCGCCACGTCCGCATGTTGGATGTTCTGCTCCCCCATGACCTCGCCTCCGACGTCGTGGGGCAGATCCGTGAGCGCCTCGCGCAGATGGGCAGCGTGCAAGCGGCGTGGCTTGGAAAGAAGAAGCTCGCGTACCTCACCGAATCGCCACTCTACGTGCTCGGTATCGTCTCTACGGCGCGCGTCGGCTGGCAAGACCTCGAACGGATCGCCGCGCGGACGCGGTTGCCCGGGCAGGTTCTCGTCGCGGTCACGGGTCCCGTGATGCGTTGGAGACTCCGGCGCATCCCCGGGGCACGCGTTCTGTAGCGGGCGGCTCCCGCTACACCCGCAACAACACCCCTCGCGCCCGCACCCCCGTCGCCCGCGCCACCGCCTCGGCGTACAGCCCCACTTGGCGCTGGTACTCCTCGAGCCGCCCCGCGATCTCGACGTCGGTCTTGAAGTCGACGACCGTCCACCCCTCGCCGTCCTCCAGGAACGCCGCATCGACAACGCCCTCGACGAGCACCCCGCTCTCGACCTGCACCCCGACCGGGCACTCGCGCCGGCACCGCCCCGCGCGCGCGGCGTCCGCGGCCCGCCGCAGCAAGGGATGCGCGAGCGCACGCACGGCCGTGTCGATCGCCGCCTCCACCTCCTCCGCCGTCGCCCCCAGGAGCCGGCCCTGCAGCGCCGCCGCGTCCGCCACGGCGGCGCGGCCGGCGTCGAGCTCCACCGCCGCGAGCACGGCGTGGACGAGCGTGCCGAAGCGCTTCCCGTGCGGGCGCGGGCGGGGAGCAGCGGCCGACTCGACCGCCACCTCGGCCGCCGGCACGGCGCCGATCGCGGCATGCTCCGTCGCGGTCAGCACGCGCAGGCTCGGCGCCTCTCCGACCGTCCGTACCCGCGCCCGCTCCGCCTGCCACGCCGCGTGCGCGCGCACGCCTTCCTCGGCGCGCACCCCACGCTCGTCGACGGCCAGGATCTTCTGCTGCGCGAGGCCGACCGACTCCTGCACGTCGAGCGCGAGCGTCGCCGGATCCCACCACACGACGCGGTGGCACCCGGCCTCGGGCACGTGGAGCCCGGGCGCCACCGCGTCCGGCGGCCGCGGCACCTTGTCCGGCCGGCCCGTCGTCGTCTCCACGCCGAACGCGGGGCATCCCGGCGGCTGCCGCGTCTCTGGCAGGTGGACGCGCGCGGGCGGCGGGTAGAGCACCGGCGTCAGCGCCTGCAGCCACCCGTCGTACCGCCCGTCCCCCAGCGCCGGCACGACCAGCAGGTCCCGCGCCCGCGTCGCGGCGACGTACAGTACCCGCGTCGCCTCCTCACCCTCCCGCGCCATCTCCTCCGCCGCATGCTCGTGCAGCTCCGGCGGCGTGCACCCCGCGAGCTGCTGGACACAGAGCCCACGATCCGCATCGACCCACCGTCGCGGCTCCCTCGGCGTCTCGTTGCACGTGAGATCCGCGAGGATGACGACCGGGAACTCGAGCCCCTTCGCGCCGTGGACCGTCATCATGCGCACGCCCTCGGTCCCCTCCTCGACGATCGGCGCGTCGCCCGCCTCGCCGTGCTCGGACTGCTCGGCGAGCCACTCGACGAAGGCGCGGAAGGACGTCACGCCGGTGCGCTCGGCGCGGCGGGCGAGGTCCATCAAGCGCGTCACGTTGGCGAGCGCCTGCTCGCCCGTCGGCCAGACGGCGAGGCCGGCGTGCGCGCGCGTCTCGGCCAGCAGCCGTCCGATCGTGTCGGCGATGGGTCGCCGGTTGCGGCCGCGATGGAGCGAGCGCAGCACCGCGAGCGCCTTCGCAACCTCGGCCAGCGGCTCGGGTGCATCGTCCGGCACCCTGAAGAACGGGTGCAGTGACCGGTAGCGCTCGCGGAACGCGAGCAGCGCCCCGTCGCCCAGCGCGAAGAACGGCCCGTGCAGCGTCGCGAACACCGCCAGCTCGTCCTCGGGGCGCTCGATCGCGGCGAGCGCGTTGCGGATCGCCTCGACCTCCTCGCGCACGTGGAACGAGGTCCCGCCGACCAGCAGATGCGACAGATGCCGCGCCTCGAGCGCGCGCACGTAGGGCCGCGTCACGTCGGCGAGGTAGGTGCGGAAGCGACGGAAGAGCAGACACACGTGGCGCGGCCGGACCCGAACCCGCTGGGCAGGCCGCTCCCGCTCCGTCACCGTCCAGCCGCTCTTCTCGACCAGCCACTGGACGAAGGCGGCGATGGCGTCCGGCAGCGACTCGTCGATGCGCCAGTCGACGATCGTCCCGTAGTCGCCGTAGGGGGCGGGCACGGGCAGCGCGACCACGGCGGGCTGGGTCTCCACGCCTGCCCGGTACGGCGAGAGCGGCACGTAGCGCGGCTCGCCCTGCATGCGCGGCGCGAAGGCCGCGTTCACCGCCTCCTGGATCTCCGGCACGGCGCGGAAGCTGACGCTCAGATCGACGGGCGCGGCGCCCGCCGCGACCAGCTGCCGCTTCACGCGCTCGTAGAGCGCCACGTCGGCGCGGCGGAAGCGGTAGATCGACTGCTTCGGATCGCCCACCAGGAAGAGCTTCCCGGCGACCGGACGGACCCGTCGCCAGTCGCGCTCGCCAGGATCGTCCGCCGCGAGCAGCAGCAGAATCTCCACCTGCAGCGGGTCCGTGTCCTGGAATTCGTCGACGAAGAGGTGCGTGAAGCGACGCTGGAGCTCGCCGCGTACCTCGGTGTTCTCGCGCACGAGGTCGCGGGCGCGCAGCAGGAGGTCCAGGAAGTCGAGGCAGCCCGCGCGCTTCTTGAGAGCGTCGTAGCCCTCCACCACCGGCCAGAGCTCGTCGCGGAGCCGCGGGGCGAGGTCGGCTCCGGCCCGCCGCACGAAATCATCCAGCGCCGCGCGGAGCCGCGTCCTCCGCTCGAGCAGCTCGGCCTTCGGGAAGCCGGCCGGGGCGCGCCGGAAGCCCGTCCACCGCCAGTGCTTGTCGCGGCTGAAGCCGAGCAGCTCCGCCTCGAGGCGGTCGTGGTCGCGCCCGAGGATCGCCTCGCGCCGGCGGACCTCCGCGACGAAGCGCGCGATCTCGGCGAGCGACCTGACGAAGTAGTCGTCGGGGTTCCCGGCCGCGGCGAAGCCGCCGAGCGCGGCCATCTCCTCCATGAGCGCGTCGATCGTGCCCTCGCGCTCGAAGCCCTCCTCGTGGCGCCATGTGGCGGGGAAGTCGCGCCGCTCGACGAGGTCCCGCGCGGCGGTCCGGAGGAGACGGCGCGGACCCTCGTCGCGGCTGCGCCGGCGGAGGATGCGGCGCATCGCCTCGCCGGGATTCGCGAGCGTCTCCTCGAACCAACGGTCGAAGGCGCGGTCGAGGAGGCCCTCGGCCACGTCCCTGGGCGCCACCGCGAAGAGCGGGTCGACGCCCGCCTCGACCGGCCGCTCGCGGAGCAGGTCGGCGCAGAAGGAATGAATGGTGCCGATGCGCGCCTCCTCGAGCTGGCGGAGCGCGTCGTCGAGCGCCTCGGCGGGCCGCGCGCGTCGCGCCTCCTCGATCGCCTTGCGGAGCCGGAGCTTCAGCTCGCCGGCCGCGGCATCGGTGAAGGTGACCGCCACCATGTGGTCGAGCCGGGCGCGGCCGGCGGTCAGGAGCGCGACCATGCGGGTCACGAGCTCCGTCGTCTTTCCCGTCCCCGATGCCGCCTCGACCACGAGCGTCGTGCCGAGGTCGTCGCGGATGCGATCGCGCGCCTCCTGGTCGGCGAGGCGCGTCACGGAAGCCTCCGCAGGCGCTCCAGATCGGCGCACCGGTCCTTCGGCTTGCGGGCGGTCCGGGTCTCCTCGTGCGGGCCGCAGACCGGCCGGTAGTCGCAGTACCGGCACGCGCCCTTCGCCGGCATGGCGGGAAGGAAGCCATCGGCGAGCGCGCGTCCGATGATGTCGACGACCTCGCCGGCAACCCGACGCCCCTCGGCGTCGAGCGGCACGACGCGCTCCTCGTAGCCACCGTCGGCCGTGCAGTAGTAGAGCCGTCCCGCCTCGACCGGCTCGTTCAGCAGACGCTCGCAGGCGAGCGCATACAACAACGGCTGCAGCACCGTTCCGCCGCCGACCACGACGTCCGTCTTGGGGCGCGTCTTCCCGGTCTTGTGGTCGGTGGCGCGGAGCACCCCGGGCGGGCGGCGCTCGACCAGGTCGACCGAGCCGCGCAGGCTGAGATCGCCGATCACGGGGACCGGATCGGGCACGCTCGCGGGATCGGCCTGCGGGCGATCGCGGTCGGCGAGCCCGAAGGACAGCTCGAAGCGCCACGGGACCCAGCCGTCGTCCGCGTCCGCCGCGCGCCGCAGCCACTCGCGCAGGTCGGCGCGGATGCCGTCGATGCCGTCCCTCCACACCCGGTCGATCGCCGGCCAGAGCTTCTCGGCCCAGCGCGCCGCCACCGTGTCGAGCGCACCGTCGACCGCCGCGCGCGCCGCGTCGAGGTTCGCGGGCCGGACCGGGAGGAGCTCCGCGGCGCGCAGCTCGCTCAGGACGGCGAACTGGACCTCGTGGAAGAGCGCGCCACGCGTGAGCGGGTCGAGCACCTCGATCGCCACCGGCTCCTCGCGCGGCTGGAGCCGCATGACCGCCTGCAGGAAGAAGCGGTACGGACAGGCGGCGAAGTGCTGGAGGGCGGTCGGTGAGAAGGGGCGCGCCCCGAGCTGATGATCCGCGAGCGCCTCGCGGGCGAGCGCGTCCGGGTCGACGAGCCCGTCGGCCGGGGTCCAGCGCCGGAGCCAGCGCCGGCCGCGGGCGCGGAGCGCGCGGCCGAGGTGGACGTTCGCGTCGAGGAGGTAGCGCGCGCTGCCGTCGGTGGTCGCCGGGTCGGCGTCGCGGAGCCCGGCGAGCAGGGCGAGGTCGTACTCCGCCTCGTCGATCGCGTCCACGGGACGCTGCGGGGCGGGCCAGCCGAGCCGGCCGCCGGTCTTGTCCCCGCCGCGCGCCTCGAGCTCATCGAAGCCGGGCAGCCGTCCGGACGCCGCACGCAGCGCCTCGAGCCCGTAGAACGACGGCACCCGCGGCCGTGCCTGCTCGATGTCGACGCGCGGCCACGAGAGGACGACGCGCTCGCGGGCCGCGCCCACGGCGAGCCGGAGTGCGAGTCGCTCCGCGCCGACCCGGGCGGGCTGCGTGGCGAGCGCGGGGACGTCGAGAGCGCGGCGGTACCCGTCGAGGAGGATCGGATCCTCGACGATCTTCCGCGGGAAGAGCTTCTCGGCGAGGCCGGGGACGAAGACGACGTCGAAGGCGAGGCCGCGCGCCGCCTCGGCGGGCGCAACGAAGACGGCGCCGTAGCGCCGCCGCGCCGGCGGCACGGTCAGCTCGCGGAGCCGGGGGCCGAGGACGAGCTGCACCTCGTCGAGATCGATCGGGCCGATCGGGGCCATCGGCTCGATCTCGGCGAGCGTTGCGAGCACGCCGTCCGGCTCGCGGAGCGCCGCGGTGGCGAGCGCGCGCAGGTGCGTCAGCCAGTCGCCCCAGGACGCCTGCTGTGGGAGGGCGGCGAGCCGCTCGATCAGGGGCAGCGCGAAGCCGCGGAGGTACGTGAGGTCCGCGAGCTGGCTCTCGATCG
>Ga0209266_1001923_pt1 | contig 13422 bp, 13 predicted proteins | sample GraSoiAngelo_132_FD_185889 | JGI IMG/M metagenome (GOLD analysis project Ga0209266, IMG submission 185889) | Grasslands soil microbial communities from the Angelo Coastal Reserve, California, USA - 14_0929_02_40cm (SPAdes) (version 2) | ecosystem: Environmental > Terrestrial > Soil > Grasslands ...
GCACGAAGACCGAGGTCAAGAACATCAATTCGTTCGCGTACGTCGAGAAGGCGCTCAGCGTCGAGCGGGACCGCCAGATCGCCGCGCTCGAGGGTGGGGGCATGGTGGTGCAGGAGACCATGCTGTACGACGCAAAGACGAACAGCGTGCGGCCGCAGCGGCGCAAGGAAGAGAGCCACGACTACCGCTACTTCCCCGATCCCGACCTGCCGCCGCTTGTGCTCTCGGCCGAGCTCATCGCGGCGCAGCAGACGGAGCTCCCCGAGCTCCCGGCTGCGAAGCGGGAGCGCTTCGTGGCGCAGTACGCTCTCTCGACCACGGACGCCGCCGTGCTCACGGCGGAGCGCGCGGTCGCCGACTACTACGAGAGCGTGGTGCGCGCCGGGGCGGAGCCCAAGGCCGCGGCGAACTGGGTGATGGGGGAGGTGCTGGCGGACGCCAAGGACCACGCCGAGCGGCTACGCGTGCCGGCTGCGGCGCTGGCGCAGCTGATCGCGCTCGTGCGGGGTGGCACCGTCTCACATCAAGCGGCGAAGCGAGTGTTCGTCGAAGTGGCGGAGCGGGGGGGGGAGCCCCGGACCGTCGCCGAGGCGCTCGGCCTCGTGCAGGTGGCGGACGCGGGTGTGCTCGTCGGGTGGGTAAACGACGTGCTCGGCGCCCACACCGGAGAAGTGAGCCGCTACAAGAACGGCGAGACCAAGCTGCTTCAGTTCTTCGTCGGCCAGGTCATGCGGGCGTCGCGCGGAAAGGCGGATCCCAAGGTGACGCAGCGACTGCTGGAGGAGAAGCTGGCCTCGTAGGTCCGCTCAGCCCGGCGCCCGATCCCTCCAAGGTCGCTGCGCCTTCGACTCCTTCCAGAACGCGAGCGACGCGGCCGGCAGCCCGAAATGACCTTCGGCCGTCGCCTCGAGGCGCTCCGGATCGTCGCGAGCGCCCTCGCTGAGCGCGTGACGCCGCATCCGCTTCGCGAGCAGTAGCGCCTGTGCCCCGGCCGGATCTAGGCGTCGCGCCGGCGAGTCCTCCTGCCCGAGCGTCTCCATCACGTACTCGAACGCCACCGCCATGTGCCGCTCCACGTCCGCGTCCGGCAAGTCCCACCGGCTCGCCTCGAGCAGTGTCTGGAACGCCCACTGCCAGCTCTGACTCTCAGTGAGGTGCACCATCCCCCGGAACAGTCGCCGGCTGGTCCGCACGCTGAAGAGCGTCGGGGAGATGATCCCGTCCAGATGCGTGTCGCTCGCGGTGTGGTCCTGGAGAATGACTTCCTTGGCGGTGCTCGCGTAGGCGTCACCGAGGTGGGTTTCGAAGCGACTCTCCCAATAGGAATGACCCAGTGCCGTCGTGCTCGACGTGAGGACCAGCTGGCGCGGGACGAAGAAGTTGTGGGCCACGGTGTCCGCGGCCAGGTGGGAGAGATAGCCCAGCCCGAACGCGCGCAGCGGGTCGGTGGGTGCGAGATCGAAGATCTCCTGGCCTACGTGCCAGGCGTGGCAGTGGCGGCCCACCGGGGCATACTTCTTGGCGAGGGACGTGTCGGCGGCGATGTTGCCGTAGAGAAAGTCGTAGGGGAAGGCGCGCACCAAGTCGGCGACGGCGCTCGGGAGCTGGTGGAGGTTGGCGAGCACCGACTCGCCGAGATAGATATGCGTGCCCGGCGTCCACGCGTGGGCGACGCCGGGAAACAGCGCCACCGCGGCGAGCGCGGCCGCCGCGGGCAAGACCCAGCGCGTCAGTGGTCCTCCTCCTCGCGGTCGCGCCCGCGACCCCGCTTCTTCCGTCCCGCTCCTCCCGATATCACGCGCCGGCCCAGATCGAGGAGCGATGCGCCGCGGCGCACCGTCCGCAGGGTCGCGGCGATGTCGAGCGCAGCCGACTCCACCTCCCGCTGCACCACGTCCACCAGCGCGTCAAGCTCCGCGAGGCGCGCCTCGGCGGCGTCGGCGGCCTTCACCACCCGTGCACGCAAGTCGCGGGACGTCCCGGCGAGCCCGTCCACTTCTGCGCGGATCGTGCTCACGAGCTGGCGCGCGTCGTCGAGCGCCGGGCCCGCGAGGCCCTCGAGCATCCGGAGCGACGCCCGCATTCCCAGCGCCGCGCTCGCGGTCGCTGCCGCCACCGCGAGGGCGGCGAGCGCGATGATGGCGAGCGAGATGGCCATGACGACGCCTACCCAGGTCGGCACCATCGCCTCAGTCCGGTGAGGAGCCGGGACTAAGCTCGGTCGTGAGCCGAGCCGGTGTCAATTGCGGCGCGCCGAGCGCGAGGCGCATCAGCGAGGGAGCGGCGAGGTGGGTGAGGAGGACGCCCAGCACGATGGTCGTCAGCACCGCCCCGCCCCCTCCTCCCACGCCGTGTGCGAGCCAGAAGCTGAGCCCGAGCGCGAGCGCGGAGCCACCCTGCGCAGCGTTGGCCAGCCCTGCGCTCGGCGGCAAGGCCGCCGTTGGGACGTACGCGAGTCCCGACCGCACGGTGCTCCACTGCGCCATCACGCGCAGGGCCGCGAGGACCGGGGCGGCCGCCAGGAGCCACAGCGTCGGCAGGGTAAGGGCGGCGCCGACGAGCACCAGGAGGATCTCATAGGTCGGTCGTTCCCACGCAGCGAGCAGCGTCCGCACGTGGCGCCGCTGGGGGGAGAGATTGACGATCAGCGCCGCCGCGAGGGCGCACACGACGAACGGCGAGAGGTCGGCGGCGTACCCCAGTCCCGCGCCGAGGAGCAGCACGCCGAGGAGGCCGAGCCCGAGCTCGTCGCGGTCGCGCGTGACCAGCGAGAGGCCGAGGAACACGGTGGCGACGATCGTGGCGGCGCCGACCTCGACCGCGAGCCACGCGGCCCAGCCCGGAACGAGACTGCTCCTCTGCGGGTGCCCCAGCCCGACGGCGATCGCGCAGGCGAGCGTCCCGCAGGCCGCGTCGAGCAGCGCGACGCGCCGGAGCGACCGGGTTTGTCTCGGGGCGAGCCCGGCCGCTCGGGCGGCGCGCTCCATGGGTCTCGCCCCGGGAAGGATGGCAACGGCGCCGAGCGTCAGCGCCGCCGGCAGGTGCGGCGTCCACGCCGCCGCGAGCGCCGGCACGAGTCTCGTGCCGAGCCACGCGGCGACGAACCCCACTCCGACGCCAGCCACTGCCTGCGCGGTGATGAGCGCCCAGCTCTCCCGGCGGACACGCCGCAGCAGGCGCCACTCGCACCGCGCGCCGAGCCGGGCGCCGACCCACCCGACGGCGAGCGCGCTCACCGGCGCCAGGGCGGCGAGCGTCGGGCGGTCGAGCACGGCGATGCCGGGCCCGAGGACGACGCCGAGCAGGACGAGCGGCGCCCCGCCCGCCCGCACGAGATCGAGCGTCCGCGAGCGCGGGGCAGGGAACCGGGGCAGTCGCGTCACGAGCACGCCGGCGATCGCGAGCAGCGCGAGCGCGAGGACGGGATTCATCGGCGGAACGTTCGCGAACGCTTGACGCGAATGCAAGCCGCGCCGTAGGTTGGGCGCACCATGGCGGCGATGTTCTGCGTCTCCGGCGGGCGGCCCCTGAAGGGCACGGTCCGGCCCGCGGGCAACAAGAACGCGGCCCTCCCCATCCTCGCGGCGACCCTCCTTACCGACGGCCCCTGCCGCATCGACAACGTGCCCCACATCCGCGACGTGGAGACGATGCTCGCGCTGCTCGCAGGGCTGGGTGCGGCAGTGAGCTGGACGGGACCGAACACGGTCGACATCGATGCGTCGCGCGCCGAGTCGCGCGAGCTCGACGCAGCCCTGTGCGCGCGCATCCGCGCGTCGATCCTGCTTGCCGGTCCGATGCTCGCGCGCTTCGGCCGGGTGAGCCTGCCCCCGCCGGGAGGAGACATCATCGGTCGCCGTCGCGTGGACACGCACCTGCTCGCGCTCGAGCGACTGGGTGCGGAGATCACGGTCGGGGACACGTACCAGAAGCTCGCCGCGGCGGACATCTTCCTCGACGAGCCGAGCGTCACGGCTACCGAAAACGCCTTGATGGCCGCAGTGGCCGTCCCCGGTACTACCGTGTTGCGCAACGCGGCCAGTGAGCCCCACGTGCAGGACCTCGCGCACTTCCTCGTCACCTGCGGCGCCGCGATCGCCGGAATCGGCACCAACACTCTGACCGTGGATGGTCGCAGCGGGCGCCTGCGTGCGGCTGCGCACACCGTGGGCCCCGATCACATCGAGGTCGGCTCCTTCATCGGGCTCGCGGCGGTCACGAACGGCGCCGTCACGATCGAGGGCGTGCGGGGGGATGACCTGCGCTCGACGCTGCTCGCGTTCGAGCGCCTGGGCGTGCATCCCCGGCTCGACGGAACGAAGCTCGTCGTCGACGCCGACCAGGAGCGGCGCGTGCGGCCCGATCTCGGTGGTCACGTCCCCAAGCTCGAGGACGGGCCGTGGCCCGCGTTTCCCGCGGACCTGATGTCGATCGCCATCGTGACCGCGACCCAGTGCGACGGCCTGCTCCTCGTCTTCGAGAAGTTGTTCGAATCGCGGCTGTTCTTCGTTGACAAGCTCATCGGGATGGGCGCGCGCATCGTGCTGTGCGATCCCCACCGCGCGGTCATCGCCGGCCCGTCCGCGCTGCGCGGCCAGGTCGTCGAGAGCCCGGACATCCGCGCCGGTATGGCGATGCTCCTCGCCGCCCTCGCCGCGCGTGGCGACTCGGTGATCCACAACATCGGACAGATCGAGCGCGGCTATGAGCAGATCGACACGCGTCTGCGGGCACTGGGTGCGCAGATCGAGAGAATTGACGATGGCGGCATGGGCGGCAAAGGCGGCAAGGAGGCGACGACATGACCGATTTGCGTGCCGCCCTTGCCGCCTCTGCCGCCCTTCCCGCTCTCCGCGAACAGCCCCTCGCCGACCCCGCCATCCCCCGGATGGAGCTGGTGGAATGGGCCGAGCGCTATGGCGTGGTCGCCGGGATCACGACGCGGGGTCACGGGTTCAGCCTGGGGCTGTGGAGCGAGGAGAACGTGGGACAGGTGATGACGCGCTGGCGCGCGTTCCGCGCCGCGTTCCTGCCGCGGTTCCCGGCGCTGATCCTCAGTCATCAGGTCCACGGGACAAGCGTCGCGTGGCACGAGCAGCGGGCGGACGGCTGGCTGATCCTCGACGGCGTGGACGGTCACGCCACGGCCGCGCGCGGAGTGCTGCTGAGCATCACGGTGGCGGACTGCGTTCCCGTCTACCTCGCGGCGCCGCAGCAGGGCGCGGTCGCGCTGGTGCACGCCGGGTGGCGTGGTGTGGCGGCGGGGATCCTCGAGCGCGCCGTCGACCTCATCAAGCGGCACGCGTTCGTGCGTGCGGCCGACATCGTAATGCATTGCGGAGTTGGGATTTGCGGGGAGTGCTACGAGGTCGGCGCGGAGGTGCTGTCGTGCTTCACGGGTCAGGCCGAAACGGGCCACCGCACCGTGGACCTGCGGGCGATCCTCGCCGAGCAGGCGCGGCAGCTCGGCGTGGGTGAGATTTCGGTGAGCCCGTGGTGCAGTGCGCACGACCACGCGCGGTTCTTCTCGCACCGCGCCTCCGCCGGGCGGGACGGTCGCATGGTGGCGTACTTGGGCCGACCGCTCGCTTGACAGCGGCGGGGGGCCGGCTAGATTCCCTCCGTGAGCGGGCGAAGTTCGGCCCGCGCTTTTTTTTATGCTCTCCGAGAGCCTCATCGAGCCGTTCCGGGCTAAGCTCGGCGAACTCGGGCTCGACCTGGCTGATCTCCGCATCGGCGGCACGCCGAACCGGCCGCTAGTCCAAGTCCGCATCGAATGGCCGCCGGACGAAGCGCGACGCGTCACGGTAGACGATTGCGCCAGGGCGAGCCGCGCGTTGGAGGCGTGGCTGGACCAGGGCGGGCCACTGGGTTCTCGATACATACTCGAGGTCTCGAGCCCCGGCCTCGACCGCCCGCTGCGGTGGCCGCGCCACTGGATGCGGTTCGTCGGGAGCGAGGTGCAAGCCACCGTCGCGGGACTCGGCCGGATTCGCGCGCGCATCGTCGCGGTGCCCAATGAGGGGACTGTGGTGCTCGAGCCGGCGGGACGTGAAGCCCGCACGGTGCGGCTTGCGGACATTCGGGACGCGCGGCTTGCCGTGGACCTGTAGCTGAGGGCTGACGATTTGATGAGGACACACTGATGGCGAATACCACCGATGTTGTATCCGCGATTCGCGAGCTGACGAACACCAAGCAACTCGATCGCGGCGAGTTGCTCGATCTGTTGCGCGACGGCCTGCATGCCGCCCTAGTGAAGCGCTACGGGCCCAACGTGCGAGCCGAGATCGGCATCGACGAACTCAAGGGCACGATCAAGATCGTTGTGCTCCGCACCGTGGTCGAGAACGTGGAGGATCCGGGCGGCCAGGTGTCGGTCGAAGAGGCGCGCTTCGAGGACCCCGACTTCCAGGTGGGTGACGTGCTGGAAGAGGAAGTGCCGTTCGAGGCGTTCGGACGCACCGCCGTGCAGGCGGCGAAGCAGCGCATCATCCAGCGCGTGCGGGAAGGGGAGCGCACCCGGATCCGGGAGGAGTTCTCCAGCAAAGTCGGCGACTTGCTCTCGGGAGAAGTGCAGCAGATCGAGCGTGGCAAGATCGTCGTGATGCTCGCCAAGTTCCGCGAAGCCGAGGCGATCATCCCCTACCGCGAGCAGAACCACCGCGAGCACTTCCATCAGGGCGACACGATTCGCGCCGTGCTCAAACGCATCGAGGAGACCCCGAAGGGGCCGCGGCTGATCCTGTCCCGCGGCGACCCGATGTTCGTGAAGGCGCTGTTCAAGCTCGAGGTGCCCGAGATCCAGCAGGGGGTGGTCGAAATCCGCGCCACCGCCCGCGAGGCCGGGAGCCGCACCAAGATCGCCGTCTCGTCGCGCGACGACTCGATCGACCCCGTCGGCGCCTGCGTGGGCCTTAAGGGCTCGCGGGTGCAGGCGGTGGTGAACGAGCTCGGCGGCGAGCGGATCGATATCGTCCCGTGGTCGCCCGATCCCGAGCGCTTCGCCAAACTGTCGCTCGCTCCTGCGCGCGTGGCGCGAGTGTTCTCCGATCCGGAAACCAAGACGATTCAGGCGATCGTGGACGAGGACCAGCTGTCCCTCGCCATCGGGCGCAACGGCCAGAACGTCCGCCTCGCCTCGGAGCTCACGGGCTGGAAGATCGACCTCTACTCGAGCCGCGAGTGGCTGGAGCGCGGCGGCGAGGGCCCGCTGTTCGCGCCGCTTCCGCCCGAGGAGGAGCAGGTCGTCAAGGTTGCCTTGAGCGAGATGCAAGGCCTCTCACCTGAGCTGGTGGCCGTCCTCGAGCGGGCGGGCAAGAAGACGTTGCAGGACGTGCTCGACCTCGAGCGGGAAGAGGTGGAACGCATGGAGGGCATGACTCCGGAGCTCACCGACAAGCTGATGGCATTCGTCAACGAGCTCACCGAAGAGGGCGGCGACGAGGAGTCCCCGCCGAACGTGGCGCCCGCCGGGAGCGGAGGCGCTCCGGCGTGACCGGGCGGCTCTCCCGCCTCCTCGGCCTCGGCCTGCGCGCGGGGCGGGTGGTGGTAGGCGTGACGGGCGTGCGCGCCGGGCTGCAGCGCGGCGCGGTACGGTGTGTCGTGCTGGCGGCGGACGCGAGCATGCGCACCCGGGACAAGGTGGAGCGGTTGGCGCGCGCGCGCGGGGTACCCGTCGTGCGCGGGCCGGTCGCGGACGAGCTCGGCGCCGGGCTCGGGCGGCCGGCGGTGCAGGCGGTCGGGGTCGCCGACGGCGCGCTGGCGCGGGGTGTGGTGTCCATTGGAGGACCTGAGTGACGACGACGCGGATTCACGATTTGGCGGCGGAGTTCGGCATGCCCAGCGAGCAGCTCATCGGTATGCTCAAGGAGATGGACGTCTTCGTGCGCAGCCACCTGACGCCGTTGAAGCCGGAGCAGGTGGCGCTGGTGCGCGCCCGCTGGGAGCGCGAGAAGCGCAAGCTGAAGGATCCTCCCGCGGCGACCAAGCGGCGCCGCGTCGCGAAGGCGCCGGAAGTTGTTGCCGTCCCCGCCGAAGCACGTCCCAAGCGCCGCCGGCGCACCGCAGCGGAGGTCGCTGCGGCCGAGGCCGAGGCCCAGGCGGAGGCCGCGATCGAGGCGGAGCGCGAGCAGCGGGCGCGCGAGGCGCTCGAAGCCACGAAGGCGATGGAGGAGGAAGAGCGCCCGGCCGCGTCGCTCGAGGAGCGCGCCGCGGCGCTGTTCAAGGAGCTGCCGGTTGCGGAAGAGCCGCCGCGGGTCGAAGCGGCGCCCCCCTCACCGCGCACGGTCATCCCTACGCCCGTCCGCCCCAAGCCCGTGGCGAGTGCTGCGCCCGGCGGCGCGGTTCCGCCGCGGCCCGTCGCCTCGGCGGCGCCCGGGGCGATGCCGCTCGACGAGCGGCGCCGCGACAAGGGCAAGAAGCGCAAGAAGGGCCGCAAGTCCATGGTCGATCAGGAAGCGGTGGCGCAAAACATCTCCCGCACCCTGGCCTCGATCAAAGGACCGGTCGGTCGCAAGGGCATCCGGCACCGTGAGGAAGGCCCGAGCTTCCGCGACCTGCAGGAGGAAAAGCGTCGCGAGGAGAAAGAGCGTGAGAAGACCCTGGTGCGCGTGACCGAGTTCATCACCGTCTCCGAGCTCGCGAACATCCTCAAGGTCCCGCCGACCCAGGTCGTGTCGTTCGCCTTCAAAGAGCTCGGCCAGATGGTCACGATCAACCAGCGCCTCGACTTCGACATGATCGAGCTGATCGCTTCGGCGTTCGGCTTCCAGGCGGTGCGCGAGGAGGAGTACGTCGCGGAGGCACCCGAGGAGCGGGAGACCGAGAGCGCCGAGGCGCTGCACGCGCGCCCGCCGATCGTCACGGTGATGGGGCACGTAGATCACGGCAAGACGTCGCTGCTCGACTACATCCGCAAGACCTCCGTCGTGGCCGGGGAAGCGGGCGGCATCACGCAGCACATCGGCGCCTACCAGGTCATGGCGAAGGAGGGACGCTCGATCACGTTCCTCGACACACCGGGCCACGAGGCGTTCACGGCGATGCGCGCCCGCGGCGCCCAAGTGACCGACATCGTCGTCCTGGTCGTCGCGGCCGACGACGCCATCATGCCGCAGACGATCGAGGCGATCTCCCACGCGAAGAACGCCGGCGTGCCGCTCGTCGTCGCCATCAACAAGATCGATCTCCCCACGGCGAACGTGCAAAAGGTGAAGCAGGATCTCCTCGCCCATGGCGTGGTGCTTGAGGAGTTCGGCGGCACCACGCTGGCGACCCCGATCTCGGCCAAGACGGGGCAGAACGTGGACGCATTGCTCGAGCAGATCCTGCTCCAGTCGGAGCTGCTCGACCTGAAGGCAAACCCCGACCGCCACGCGCAGGGGACCGTGCTCGAGGCGACGCTCGATCCGGGGAAGGGCCCGCTGGCCACCATCCTCGTGCAGAACGGGACCCTGCGGGTCGGCGACGACTTCATCTGCGGTCAGTACGCGGGGCGCGTCCGCGCGATGTACAACGAGCGTGGCGAGGCGGTCGAGACCGCAGGCCCCTCAACGCCCGTGCAGGTGCTCGGCTTCGAAGGCGTCCCGGAGGCCGGGGACGCGTTCCTCGTGATGGCCGACGCCGCCGGAGCGCGCGACATCGCCCAGAAACGGCAGCGGCTGGAGCGTGAGGCCCAGCACCGCCGGTCGGGTCGCGTGAAGACGCTGGAAGACTTCATGGCCGAGCACGCGGAGGGCGGGGCGGCGTCGCTCAAGATCATCATCAAGGCCGACCAGGGTGGACCTGCCGAAGCGCTGGCCGACGCGCTGGGCCAGCTCTCTACAGGGGAGGTCAAGGTCGAGGTGGTGCACCGCGGCGTCGGAGCGATCACCGAGAGCGACGTGCTCCTCGCCAAGGCGTCGGGCGCGATCATCCTCGGCTTCCACGTGCGGCCGGATTCAAACGCCCGCGCGGCGGCCGAGCGGGAGCGCGTCGAGATCCGCACCTACCGCATCATCTACGAGGCGGTGGAGGAGGTGAAAGCCGCGATGGAGGGCCTGCTCGCCCCCGAGCGCCGTGAGGTCGTGCTCGGCGAGGCGGAGGTCCGCCAGCTCTTCAAGATCGCGAAGGTGGGCACCATCGGGGGGAGCTTCGTGCGCAGCGGGGTCATTCCCCGCACCGCGCGAGTCCGCGTGCTCCGCGACCAGGTCGAGGTGTACGACGGGACGCTGGCCTCGCTCAAACGGTTCAAGGACGATGTGCGCGAAGTGCGCGAAGGCTTCGAATGCGGGATTGGCGTCGAGAACTTCAACGACCTCAAGGTGGGCGACGTGATCGAGGCCTACCGCGTCGAGGAAGTCGCGCGCTCGCTTGACGTCGGGAGCGCGGCCAAGGGGACCTGAGCCGTGATCGTGGGGCTCATGACCTGGGAGCTGCACCTCGCCGGCTGCCAGTCACTCAAGGACAAGCGACACGTGCTGAAGAGCCTGAAGGACCGGTTGCACAACCGGTTCAACGTCTCCGCCGCCGAGACCGATCACCACGACCTGTGGCAGCGTGCCGAGCTGAGCGTCTGTGTGGTGAGCACCGACCGCGGCCACGCTGAGCGCGTGCTGCGGGAGGCGGATCGGCTGGTCGCGGGTGACGCCGGCGCACGGGTGGTCGACACCAGCACGAGCTTTCTTTGATATGGCGCGGCGTCCCAGCCATCGCCCCGAGCGGGTCGGCGAGCTGATCCGGGAGACGGTGGCGGCGTTCCTCACGGAGCACGTGCGCGACCCGCGGATCGGCTTCGTCACGGTGACCGGCGTCGAGGTGTCGGCGGACCTCGGACACGCGCGCGTCCGCGTGAGCGTGATGGGAACCGAGGAAGAGCAGGGCCGCAGTCTAGAGGGCCTCGAGAGCGCCGCCCGGTTCCTGCGCGCGCAGCTGTCGCGCGAGCTGCACCTGCGCACCAGCCCGGAGCTGCGGTTCGAGCTCGACCGCGGCCTCCAGCACGCCCTGCGCATCGACCAGGTGCTGAAGCGCCTCAAGGACGGCGCGGGCTGACGGTGGCGCTGGAGAGCGGGGTGGCGCTCGTGGCGAAGCCGGCGGGCCCCACCTCGCACGACGTGGTGGACATCGTCCGCCGCAACCTCGACACGACGCGCGTCGGGCACCTCGGCACGCTCGACCCGTTCGCGGCCGGGCTCTTGGTCGTCGTGGTTGGCCGGGCGACGCGGCTCGCCCCGTTCGCGGCGGGGTGGATCAAGTCCTACGAGGGCGTCATCCGGCTCGGCGTCACCACGGCGACGGACGACGGGACAGGCGCCGTGGTCGCGCGGTCGGACGCGTGGCGTGACCTCGATCGGGCGGGGATCGCAGCGGTCCTGGAGCGGTTCCGCGGAGCTTATGACCAGCGGCCGCCCGCGTTCTCGGCCGTGAAAGTGGCGGGCGAGCGGGCCTACCGCCGGGCGCGGCGGGGCGAGCCGGTCGCCCTCGAGCCACGCCCGGTCGACGTGCGGGAGCTTGAGCTCCTCGACTTCGCTCCCCCGGACGTGCGGTTCCGGGCCACGGTGACAGCAGGGACGTATCTCCGCAGCCTCGCGCGCGACGTGGGCGCGGCGCTCGGCTGCGGGGCACACCTTGTGGCGCTGACGCGCACATTGGTCGGTCCCTACGCCCTGGAGGACGCCGTGCCGCCCGCGGCGGTGACTCGAGAGTCGTTGCGCGACGCGGCGGTGCTGGTCGCGGAGCTTCCCCGCCGCGAGCTGGAGGAAGCCGAGCGCGTCGCGGTAGTGCATGGGCGGCCGGTGCCGGCGGGAGGCGGGATGCGGGAGGCGGGAAGCGTGGCCCTGTTCGCCGAGGGGTATTTGGTTGCCGTGGCGGACTGTGTGGGTGACGTGCTCAAGCCCCGAGTGGTAGTGGTCCAGGAATGAAGGGGACGGCGCTCACCGTGGGCTCGTTCGACGGGGTGCATCGCGGCCACCAGGCGGTGCTCGCCGAGCTGGTGCAGCGCGCCCGGGAGCGCGGGCTCGAGAGCGTGGCGATCACGTTTGACCCCCACCCCCTCGAGGTCGTGAACCCCGCGGCGGCGCCGCGGCTGCTCACCCTCGAGGACGAAAAGCGCGAGCTGCTCGAAGCAACCGGAGTGGGACGCGTGGCCCTGCTGCCGTTCACGGCGGAGCTCGCGCGCCTCGGGCCCGAAGAATTCACGCGCGACGTCCTGCTGGCGCGGTTCGGCATGCGGTTGGTGGTGCTGGGGTACGATCATGGGTTCGGGCGCGGGCGCTCGGGCGACGCGGAGCTGGTGCGGCGGCTCGGCGCAGGAGCTGGGTTCGAGGTGGCGGTCGTCGAGGCCGTGCGGGATGGCGGACAGCCGGTGTCGTCTACGCTCATCCGCGCGGCGGTCGCACACGGTGACCTCGGGGAGGCGGCGCGGTGGCTGGGCCGGCCGTACAGCCTCCGTGGGCGGGTCGGGCGCGGGGCCGGCCGTGGCCGCACGATCGGAATCCCGACCCTCAACCTGGCGCCGCCCGACCCGCGCAAGCTCCTGCCCCCGGACGGCGTTTACGCGGTGCGGGTGAGGTGGCGCGACGCGAGCTACGGCGGCATGATGAATCAGGGACCGCGGCCCACCTTCGGCATCGCGGAGCGGGCCCTCGAGATCCACCTGTTCGACTTCGACGGGGAGGCGTACGACGAGACGGTGACGGTCGAGTGGGTGCGCCGACTGCGGGACGTACGGACGTTTCCGTCGGCGCACGCGCTCGTGGAGCAGCTCGCGCACGACGCGCGGGCGGCACGGGCTAGCCTCAACCTCTAGAGAGCTACAGCATGCGCAAGATTCGTTCGCGGTTGATCATGATCGGGTGCTTCGTCGTCCTGGCGGTGTGGGAGCTCCTCCCCACCAACGCCACGATCCGAGTGCGGGATGCCGTCACGGGGCGGATGAAGGACAGCACGATCCGACGCGTGCCGATCAACCTCGGTCTGGACCTGCAGGGCGGCATCCACCTCGCGCTGGAGGTCGACCAATCCAAGGGACCGGTGCCCGACCCCGCCGAGGCGATCCGCCGGGCCGAGCGGGTGGTGCGCACTCGGGTCGACGAGTTCGGCGTGACGGAGCCGGTGGTGCAGATCGTCGGGGGGAACCGGCTGATCGTGGAGCTCCCGGGTGAGAAGGACCCCGCGCGCGCCAAGGGCATCATCCAGCGCACCGCGTTCCTCGAGTTCCGCATCACGGACATGAAGAACCAATTCCGGGACGCTATCCGCGACATGGACCGGGCGCTCCGCGCGGCGGGCGTGCGGTCGCCCGGCACGGCGGGCCCGAGCGCCGTGTCGCAGCTGTTCGGGGCCGACACGGGGAAGGGGAAGGCGAAGGCCAAGGGCAAGGCCCCGACGGCGCCCGACACGGCGGAGCTGAGCCAGCCAGGTCCGCTCTCCTCGCTGCTGTAC
>Ga0209266_1001932_pt1 | contig 13383 bp, 10 predicted proteins | sample GraSoiAngelo_132_FD_185889 | JGI IMG/M metagenome (GOLD analysis project Ga0209266, IMG submission 185889) | Grasslands soil microbial communities from the Angelo Coastal Reserve, California, USA - 14_0929_02_40cm (SPAdes) (version 2) | ecosystem: Environmental > Terrestrial > Soil > Grasslands ...
CCATGATCAGTGAAAGGCTAAAGCCAATCACCAATCCCTGCAAACTTATTCCGATGTTGGCCAGGATGACGCCACTTCTCACGAACTGAAGCAGAGCTTCCATTACTTTAGAAAAAGGGGGAAGCCACTGAAGCCCCAGTCCCCAACCCAGCGCTTCCCATAATGCCGCACCACCAAGAAGGGCAAGAACCTCCAAAGCGTTGTCCCGCATGGACCGTTTTAGGCCTGGCGGCAAAGCGCTGCTTCGCGCGGAAATCAATTTGACGGCTGTTGCGGCTTCTTGCTTCACGTTGACTCGACTTGCATCGCCTTGAGGTTCTCCCACAGGTATTCCTTGACCTCGAGAAAGGCAGTGGACTTCTCCAACTCCCGCCAGCGGGGCCGCTTCAAGGGAATATCGATCATCTCTTTGACCCTGCCGGGGCGTGGTGTCATTAACATCACCCGATCGCCGAGCATGACGGCTTCATCCATGCTATGGGTTATAAAAATGACGGTTTTTCGCCTATGCTCCCAGAGGCGGAGCATCTGTTCCTGCAAGAGGCGGCGCGTCTGCTCGTCCAAGGAACCGAAGGGCTCATCCATGAGCAGGATCTGCGGATTCACCGCTAGCGCCCTGGCGAGTCCGACCCGTTGCTGCATGCCCCCGGAAAGTTCTTTGGGTAACCGCTGCTCGAATCCTTCAAGGCCCACTAGTTTGATCAGCTTCTTCGCCGTGGCTTGGCATTCCTCCTTCGGCGTGCCGCGAATCTCGAGCCCAAAGGTTACGTTCGTCAGTACATCGGCCCACGGCATCAAGGCGAAGTTCTGGAAAACCACTGCGCGGTCAGGTCCCGGTCCAGTAATCGGTTGGCCATTGATACTGACCTCCCCCTGATCGTGAGAGATGAGGCCCGCGATAATACGCAGCAGTGTGGTTTTGCCGCAGCCGCTTGGGCCGATGACCGTGAGAAATTCATTGTCACGGACTTCAAAGTCTATATTGCTGAGCGCGAGTACGCCGCCGCTGCTTCCATTATCGAGCGTGCCGAACTCCTTGCTCAATCCTCGCACTCGTATCATTCGAGCTCTTCTTACCTACGCTGTCAGCATTTACCCAAGCGAGATGTCAGGGGCCCAACGGGCAATCCTTCTTTCGATCGCCTGCATCGCGGTTAGCAGGGCGAGCGCTTCTATAATGACGGCGAGAACAGTCGCAAACACCAAATCAGACTGCATTCGACCGGAAAATTCCAATAGCAAGCGCCCAAGCCCGCTCGCTACCAAGAGGAGCTCCACCATAACCATTCCAGTGATGGAGCGACCGAGACCGATTCTCATACCGGCGAAAATGGCCGGCGTGGCACCTGGAATCACAATCCTGCGCCATATCTGACTTTCGCTCGCCCCAAAAGATTTGGCCATCTCGATAAGCGAAGGCTCCACGTTGCGGACTCCTGCCCGCGTGTTCACGGTTATAAATATAAAAGCGAACAGAACGACAATGAATACCCGGGCGGAGAGTCCTAATCCCAGGGCAATAATCACAATGGGGATAAAAGGCGCAATGGGCATAGCAAGAAGAACGCCGACATAAGGATTCAGGATTCTATCCATCCACCGAAACCTTCCGGCAGCCAGCCCCAAAGGGATGCCCACCACCACGGCTATAGCGTAGCCCAAGAGCAGCGCCTGGTTGCTCACATAGAGAGCCTCCCAGAACCGATCCTCAAAGAACAGCAGCCGAAAAAGGGCACCCACAATTTCGCTAAACCTAGGCAGAAGAAAATTTTGCGAGTAGCTGCGAAAAAGCTCCCATAGTCCAACGACGGCGGAAAAGACCAACAGCCGAAGACCCCAGTCCCGCGCAGCGCTAGTTTTCATGGGGTGCACACCCGGCTTGCGCCATCATCTCTCCAGCCTTTCTGCGTGGAAAAAGTAGAGCATGTTTTTAGCGCGCTCCGGTGATTTTACCCACCCTGTTGATCGCCATGGTGAGGATCTTCGGTTCCACCATCTCCCTGGTGTTCACTCCCGATTTCAACTCTCCACTTTCGGTAAAAAACTTGACCGTGTCGTCGAGGATCGAGGTGTCGCCGCCATTCTGGGGCCACGCGCGCACAACTTCAAGATAGGCTTTAATGGTAGGAGCAATGATGTGCTTGGGCATATCGGGCAGATACTTCGCGACTACCGGCTCCATTATCTTGGGATTTGCATGGACCATGCGAAAGGTTTTCAGTAATTCGGCGAAATAAGCGGTGGCCACTTCTTCATTCTTCCTTAGCCACTCTGCATTGGCCCAGAAACTGGATCCGCTGATGTTAAATAGGCTACCCGTTCGGATGATGTGATAACGACCCGGCGCTTGCGAGTCCAGATTGAGCCAATCCCCGAGCTGCAGCAACGTGGCGTCGATCTGGTTGTTCTGCAAAGCGACAATCCGGTTCTCGCCGCCTGGAACGACCATAATATTTGGCTTGACCTTGCAATCGTTGAGAAGCCAAAGCTTGACCGCCAAAGACGTCGTAGCGGCTTCCCCATGAATGGCGAACTTTTTGCCGTCCGTGTCCTTGCAGTCCTTGATCTCGTTCTTGGCAACCATCACAAACTCGCCGCCGTTGTTCTCCATCACGAAAAAGAGCTTAGCGCCCTTCTGGATGGCCCGCACCGGGTCCATTACCTGGGAATTGGCGATCTGAACCGTTCCCTGGGCGAGCGCTTGGACGTTAAGATCGGTGCGCGTAAACTCGACGCTCTTGATGTTCCATCCATGGCTGTTCAAGCGTTCCTGGGTCATAACTGCGGGCATGTCATAGAATGAGATCGTCGATGGATGACCCAGCTTGATCTCTAGATTGCCACGCGGTTTCAGTACTTCCACTTCCGCTGCCCACGGCGCAGCTGCCAATAAAAAAATCGCCAGGATGGCAAAGCAAATCCTTTTCATCTCATCCTTCTCCTCTCGCTCTAGAGGTTACTCATACGGTTTTGTTTTCCGGTTTCAGTATCTGCTATTTCTGAATCGGTAGATTGCCGTCGTGAGCACGTAATCGAGCGGCCGCGTCCAGCACCGCTTCCTGTATCTTCACGTAGCTACCGCAGCGGCACAGATTGCGCGTATCTGCTCAGCCGTAGGAGCGGGATTTTCCTCCAGAAGGCTCTTTGTGCTTAAGATAAAACCGGGCGTGCAATAGGCGCATTGAAAAGCATTGTGGTGGATAAATGCTTCCTGGATGGGATGAAGCTTCCCGTGCTCGGCCAGCCCCTCGATAGTCAAAATCTCTTTTCCTTCGGCCAGAGCTGCAAGCAGAAGGCAAGAGCTAGTCGGTTTGCCATCCAAAAGCACCGTGCAAGCGCCGCACATGCCGATGCCGCACCCCTCCCGCGCGCCAAAGAGTTTGAATTCAGCCCGCAAGACCTCAAGCAAAGTATGATGAGTGTGAACCGCCGTCTCGTGCTCTGCGCCGTTGATTCTGAGGTTGACGATTTGTTTCATTTTATTCCTCAAAGGCTCTCCAGGATTGTTGATCCGGCCAATAGAAGCGCCAAGATCATCTCCTGTTTAACTCCCGCAGCACTTTTTCAGGTGTCAATGGGAGATCTCGAATGCGAACGCCGACTGCGTTGTAGAGCGCGTTGCCGATAGCCGCCATGACTGGAGGCAGCAAGGTCTCCCCGATCCCGTGGAGTTCTCGCGCCCCTTGATGTTCCAAAGCCAATGGAATTAGTTTCCATGGTATATCGTCGAAAGAGGGGACGTTATAGTCTCCCAGGTTTGGGTTCATGAGCTGACCGTGATCTCCGTAAATCATCTCTTCAAAGAGCGCTTGACCAACTCCAAAAACAGCACATCCTTCCAGTTGCAATTCGCACAAGCGTGGATTGACGACCCGGCCGGCAAAGACGCAGGGGTTAAGATCAAGGACTTTGATCTTTCCCGTTTCTGTATCGACTTCTACCTCACAGGCGATCGCCCCCTGGTGCCAGTGGACCGAGCCGATGCCCTGTCCGGTTTCCAAATCCAGGCCGCCGCGGGTGCTGAAAGCCCCGCGCCCGATGAGGTTGCCCTGGTTGCTGCGCAGCACGATCTCACCGTAGCGCAGCGAACGGCCGGGCGTTCCCCGGACTGTAACTCTACCCTCTCCTATGCTCAGATCACTCCCGGCGGCCTCAAGGAATTCTGCCGCATGCTCTAACAATTGCCGCTTGAGGTCTTCCGCGGCCCTGCCGATGGCGCCGCCCATCGAATACGTAGTGCGGCTCGAGCTGGTCTGCTGATCATAAGGCGTAATATCGGTGTCCGGGTCCGACACTGATACGGAGCTAAGAGGAACCTGCAGAGCCTCAGCGGCGAGCTGAGCCAGGACGGTTTTTGCCCCTTGTCCGAGCTCCACGCTGCTCGTCAAGACATTGAGGCTGCCATCTTCATTTAATTTGAGAACCGCCTCGGAGGTCGAAGGCGTAATAGTCGCCTTGATAACCAGGGCCAATCCCTTGCCCCGTCGTAGCGCGCCGTTTCTATTTGACCCCTGATTTTTATCGAGCCATCGAGCATCGCTTGCCGTCCATTTCACCGATTTCGCGGCCCGGTCCAGGAGTTCCTCATAGTGCAGGTCAGCGAGTTTTTCGCCGGTAGCGAAGATGTCTTCATCCCGGAGCAGGTTTTTCTGCCGGAATTCAACAGGGTCCAGGCCCAGTCGTTCAGCGATCATATCCATCTGGCTCTCGTAGGCCCAAACTGCCTGAGGCACGCCAAAGCCACGCAAGGCCCCAGCCGGGACTTGATTGGTCCATACGGCGCAAGAGTCGATCTTCACATGTGGGACCTTGTAAGGACCTGACATGGCGGAGCCGCCGTTTCTCGCGACCACCGGTCCAATATCACTGTACGCCCCGGTGTTGAAGTAGGCGGTCACCTGACGGGCGGCCAGGGTGCCATCTTTCTTTACTCCGGTTTTTATGTGGATGGTCGCGGGATGTTTGCACACCGTAACGAATTCTTCTTCTCTATGGAGAATGATCTTGACCGGCCGGCCCGCCTTGAGCGCCAAGAAAGCCGTGATCGGCTCCACTCTGAGCGACCCTTTCGATCCGAATCCGCCGCCCAAGGTCTCGACGACAACTCTGACTCTCGCCAGCGGCAGGTTGAGCAGCTCAGCCATTTGGGAACGGATAGCATGCGGCATCTGCGTCGAAGTCCAGATGGTAAGCTTGTCCGGAGAATATTGGGCAACGGTCACATGGGGCTCGAGCGGAACATGCTGCGCTGCAGGTGAATGAAAGGTGTCTTCGTAGACAAAATCAGACTCGCGAAACCCTTGTTCGACGTCTCCGCGGCGCAGCTTGAAGTGACTGCAGAGGTTGCTCCCGCCAGGGAGATCCTGGATTAGCTTACCGAACATCGGCTGTTGCTCCGGCCGAGGATCATGCACTAGCGGCGCAGCTGGCTGCAGCGCTTCCTTCTCATCGAACACAGCGGGAAGTTCTTCGTAGTCTACTTTAATAAGTGATAAGGCCTCCTCCGCGATCTCTTCATTATCTGCAGCGACCGCGGCAACGGGATCGCCTACAAACCGCACTTCGTCGAAGGCGACTACCGTCTGGTCGCGAAATACGCGCCCATATTTGCCAGTAAAGCCTGTCTTAGAGCCGAAGTCATTCCGCGTCAGCACGGCGCTCGCACCTGCCAACCGCTCGGCGCGCGAGCCATCCACCGTCACCAGCCGCGCGTGCGGCAACGGGCTCCGCAGAATTTTACCGGTGAGCATTCCCGGTAGCTCGAAATTCAGCACGTAGTTGACGCGGCCTGAGACGCGTTCTTCCGCATCGAGCATAGGTAAGGCCTGGCCGACAACCGACACGCTGAATCTCCGTCTGTATTAAGCGCCCGCGAGCGCTTGCTTGATTGCGCGACGCGCCATCACACGAATGATCTGTTTTCGATACCAAGCCGAGCCGCGCAGATCCGAAAGCGGTTCGACTCCCGAAGCACAGGCCTCGGCGATCTCTTCGATTAATTGATCCGTCAAACGCTTGCCGCATGCCATGGCGCCGGCGGATTCGAACGCTTGAGGAGTTTCAGCAACCGCTCCCGCGACTAAGCGCAGCTCTTTGCACGAGCCATCTGATTCAGTTTCCAACACGGCGGCCATACCTACGCAAGGACGATCTTCGGATGAGCGTGAAACATATTTGAGGTAGATCGAGCGGCTTCCAGGATTCAGGTCCGGAACAATCAATTCGGTCAAAATCTCATCCGGTGCCAGAGCCGTCTCATAGAAACCTTGGAAAAATTCAGCCAGGGGAATTTCCCTCTCACCCTTCACACTGTAGGCCTTCACTTTTGCGCGCAGAGCAACCAAAATGGACGGCGGATCAGAAGCATAATCGGCCTCACTCAGATTGCCTCCCACCGTGGCCGCGTTGCGCACGCGGACATTGCCGACCTTGCCGAAAGTCTCTGCCAAGGTAGGCTGCTTATCACGGAGCAAAGACGAGGTCTCGGCCTCGCGGATGGTCACCAGACCGCCGATTCTCAAACCTGTGCCGGGCTGGTGACGAATATAGTGGAGATCATTCAAGCCGCCGAGGCTGAGTAGAACCGATGGTGAAATGAGGCGGTTTTTGAGCATGATCACGAGCGCCGTGCCACCGGCAATGATCTTCGTTTGATCGCCATCTTTACTTAGGAGCATCACGGCCTCATCAAGCGATCTGGGTTGCGAGAGTTTTATGTTTGCCATGTTAGTGAGCCTTATCTGCTGGTCATTGGCACGGAGTGTGTTCCACTAGCTCTGTCTCTGTTTCTCCAGCGCGCGCAGCACCTTCTCGGGCGTGAGGGGCAAGTCAAGAATACGGGCGCCGATCGCCCGACAAATCGCATTGCCAATTGCCGGTCGAACCGGCGGCAGCGCCGTTTCCCCGATACCATGGACATCCGTCACTCCGTGAGGCTCGAGCAAATGGACGGTTAATTGAGGCGGAGCATCTTCAAAAGAGGGAATCATGTAGTCCGATAGATTCGGATTGGTGATGGCTCCGTTGGTGTCCACGGCGAGTTCCTCGAACAGCACTTGGCCAAGCGCAAAAGTCATCGCTCCCTCGACCTGCAATTGAGAGAGTCGAGGATTGATGACCTTGCCGACGTACAGTTCGCCGTGTAGTCGCGTGACCCGCACCTTGCCGGTGTCTGTGTCCACCTCAACTTCGCAGGCGACTACTGCAGGGTGCCACTCTGCCGAACCGTAGCCTTGGCCGGTCTCGAAATCCATCACGACCGGGCTACCGTCTGGTCCCGACCCCGAAACAAAAGTCCCATGCCCCAACAGATTGCTCGCTTTCGTCCAACGGACTATATCGGCATAGGAAACCGATTTGCGTTCGACGCCGCGGACCATCACTCTACCGTCATTCAACACGAGATCTTCCTTGGCCGCCTCGAGCTGGGCGGCTGCCGCTTCGAGCATTTGCTCTTTGATCTGCTGGACTCCCCTGCGAATGGCCGTTCCCATGCAAAAGGTCGCGCGGCTGGCGGCAGTCATGAGATCGAACGGAGTGAAAGCCGTGTCGGGCTCGGAAACACGCACCCGGCGCACCGGCAATCCAATTTCTTCTGCGGCGATCTGCGCCAGCGCCGTTTTGGCCCCCTGGCCCATTTCGACCGAGCTGGTTAAAACATTTAAGCTGCCATCGGCGTTGAGCTTGATGCTTGCGGTCGATGTGGTTGGCGTGGCCATGCCCTTTACGATGGCGCTTATGCCTTTCGCTCTAATCTTGTTACCCTCTCTAACTACTAGAGGGCCATCCTTCCAGCCGATCTTTTCAGCTGCCGATGCGATCAACTCGTTATAATGCATCTCCGGCATCGGCTCTCCGGTAGAGAAGCTGTCGCCTTTTTGCAAGACGTTCTTGAGCCTGAACTCGAGTGGATCCATACCCAAGGCGTCGGCGATGATGTCCATCTGGGACTCATGCGCCCAAACTACCTGTGTGATGCCATAACCCCGGAATGCCGCCGTGGGCGCGGTGTTGGTATAGACCCCGTAAGAATCCATGTAGAGATTGGGCACCCGATAGGGCCCCCCAGCAGCGTATCCGCGCGTAATCAAATTCGGCGTCGTATCGCCATAGGCGCCGGAGTTGTAATAACAACAAGCCTCCACTGCGATCAACGTGCCGTCGCGCTTGACCCCGGTCTTGAGCTTGACCTTGCATTCGTGCTGCACGCCAAGGAGAAAAACTTCATTGCGCCGCGCGATAATTTTTACCGGCCGTCCGGCTTTCTTCGACAGCAGAGCCGCCACCGGCTCAAACTTGCAATTGAGCTTGCCGCCGAAGCCGCCTCCAAGGGTAAAAACAATGACGCGCACATCCGCCAATGGTATCTTGAAAATCCCGGCGAGCTGCCGCTGGACCACGTACGGATTTTGACTGCAGGTCCAAACGGTGATCTGCCCGTCGCTCACCTGCGCTACGGCTACGTGAGGCTCCAACGCGACGTGATTCACAGGAGGCGAACTGAACGTGTTGTCGAAGATCTCATCCGATTCCCGAAAGCCCCGAGCGATATCTCCCTTGCGTTGTTTGAACAGATGGACGATGTTGGTTCCGGCCAGCGATCTGGCCGCCACGTCCGGCCGGCCCGGTATGATGCGTCGCGCGCCTTCATGTATGAGTACGGCATCCGGCTTCAGCGCCTGCTCCGGATCAAAGACGGCCGGCAGCTCTTCGTATTCGACATCGAGCAGATCCAGGGCCTCAGCAGCCGTGTCTTCGTCCACCGCCGCAACTGCCGCGACGGCGTCGCCTACGAAGCGGACCTTGTCCAGTGCCACCGGAGTTTGGTCTTGGATGATGAGACCGAAGTATGGATCTATACGGTCGCCGATCAGATCATCTCGACTTAGCACGGCAGCCACCCCCGCAAGCCGTTCAGCCCTCGAAGTGTCGACCTTCAGGACTCGGGCGTGCCCATAGGGACTACGCAGGATGCGAGCATGCAGCATGCGCGGCAGCTCGAAATTCAAAGTGTAGTCGATGCCGCCGCTCACCCGCAGTTGTGAGTCGATCATGCTGATGGCTTGGCCCACCGCCATGCTGAATCCTTAGAAAATAGGCTCCCTGTCAGAACTGAGTTCCCAACACTAACAGAATCGTCTGATTATGTTTACGCGTCATTCCCGTGAACGGGAATCCAGATTCTTTCCGATCTCTGGACTCCCGCTTCCGCGGGAGTGACGAGCTTCTTTAGCCGATTCGACGGCAAATCATGGCGAAGCGGATCCAAAATAAGAAAGTTTTTCGCCTCACCGATCTAAAATCCATCCCCATTTAGCGAGAATCGCACGGGTTCGCTCCGGGGTGCTGATGATATTTCCCGCCAGAGGATGATTCTTCCATTCGAAAGGTGTGGTGGCGTCGATGATCATCCGCGAATTGGCGTTTAATTCGCGTTTATCCGGCGCGATCGCCATGTCGATTCTACTCCCTTTGGTGTCCTTGATAATTTCCACGCCGCGCTCCGGGTCGCAGCGCGCTAAGATAGCCCAGACAACGTCTTGAATATTGGTGACGTCGACATGGTCGTCAACTACCACCGTCAATCTGTTCATCTCAATCCCGCCGGCGCACTGTGAGGCGATGAGCCCCGCTTGTTTGCCATGGCCAAGATATTGAGTCTTGAGCGCCACTACAGTCATCAAGCGGTTGCCGCCTTCGGGCGGACTCCAGACACCACAGACTCCCGGCACTCCCGCCTTTTCCAACTGATCCCAGATCATACCGGCACGGAGATAAGCCAGGAAGCGATTATCTTCGTGAGGGGGTTTGCCTTGGGGACAGCCTAGGAGAATGGGGTCGTTACGGTGATAAACCCGTTGAATTCGCACGACCCGGTCCTTTGCGTATCCATCTTGGTAGTAGCCCATCCATTCGCCGTATGGACCCTCCTTAGAAAACTGGTCGGTGGTAATAAATCCCTCCAGTGCGATCTCAGCGTGAGCCGGAATGGGCAAGCCTGTCAGCTCGCCTTGGATCACCTCGATCGGACTGCCGCGCACGCCTCCTGCCCAATCCAACTCGCTTTGACCGTATAAAGGGCCCTCGACGCACGACGCGAGAAATAGCAGAGGATCAGCGCCCACGACGGTAACGATCGGACAGGGCTCGCCTCGCTGCAGGTATTTTTCCTTGATGATTCCTCCGTGGTGCGGGGGAGCAGCACGAATGCCGATACGGTTGCGATCAAATACCTGGTTGCGATAGGTGCCGGCATTGATGATGCCGGTGTCAGGATCGCGCATAATATTGACGCTCGCCGTACCAATGAACCGGCCGCCGTCGAGTGGGTGCCAGATCGGTACCGGGAATCGCTCCAAATCCACTTCGTCGTCGCGCAGGATATTTTGCTGAACCGATCCTCGCTTCACGTTAATCGGCGGAATCGGGGCGAAGCCTTTGAGCAGTTCTCGCCAAAACTGCAACAGCCGATCGTGAGAGGCTTCTGCGGGATCCAAGCCGAGCGTTACGGCCTGACGTTTGCGCGAGCCCATGCTATTGACCAAGACGCGGTAGCCCGGCTTGAAGTTCGGGATCTCGTCGAAAAGAACAGAAGGGCTCTCTTCGGCATGATCCAACATCTCGGTGACGGCGCCGATGTCTTCCTCGGAATTCGCGCCTTGAACTCGTTTTAGCTCGCCAAGACCCTCCACCACATCAAGCCACTCGCGCAGATCACGCCAGCGTGGCTCGGTCGGTTGGGCTTTCACTTGCTTAGCCATTCATTTGTCTCCCCTGAGGTATGCCAGCTCTCCCTCGGATAAAGGACGCACATAATCAGCCGGGTTCATCCGCTCCTTTACATCCGGCGGAACGCGAGTCGCAACCGGGAACTTACCCGCAGATAGGGGACGTGTGCAGTCGAAGATCAGCTTTGTTTCTAGCGTGCCTTTTTCGTCGCGGCGATAACCGTAGGTTGGCGGATTCAATCGGCTCCCGATCGAATTGTTTATCACCACCAGATCCTTGTCCGCCTGAAAGCGGGTCGCCAAAGCCCAGAGGACGTCTGCTTCATTGGTGACATCGATATCGTCGTCGACGATGAAAACGTGCTTTGTCGCCGGGCTATAGGCCATCAGATTGAACGCCGCGAGATGCGGTTCCCCATCGGCGACCTTCTTCATCGAAATGTAGGCATGGTTGCGGGCAACACCCGAGATCGGCAGATGCACGTTAATCACATTGGGGCACACGTCGCGGGCGCGATTCAGGAGAAAACCCATCCGCGCCAGCCCGCCGATGGCCGAGTGCTCGCTGCTGGCATTGAAGACGTCGACGTAAATCGGATCGCGCCGCATGGTGATCGCGGTCACTTTGATCACCGGGTAAGGACCGACGCCGGTATAGTAGCGCGGATACTCGCCGAAGGGGCCTTCTTCGCGCATATTCTCAGGGCTGGTATCCAGCACACCTTCGATGACAATCTCTGCGCGCGCCGGCACTTCCAGATCCACGGTCTCCGCGGGCACAACCTCCAGAGGTTGCTGTAACAAGCCGCCGGCAACCTCCAGCTCGCCGCCCATCCCGGGAGGATTGGTGGTGCCTGCAAGCAGAAGGCAGGGGTGATGGCCGATCACCATCGCCACCTGCATCGGCTGCTTGCGCTCGCGGTGCTCAACGAGAATATAATTGCCGCCCTGATACGCGCCGGTCATAAAACCAAGCTCCTGCTTGCCATGGAGCATAGAGCGATAAATGCCGGCATTCTGCACTCCGGTTTTCGGATCGCGCAAAATGAAGACCGCCGAGGTGATGTACTTACCGGAATCGAGCTCCTGATGGCGCAGTATCGGAAGCTTTGTCACATCGGCGTCAGCGCCTTTCCAGACGACCTCTTTAACCGGCGCCTGTGAGCGATCAACCCGTTTTACGGGAATAGGAGAATTTTCGCGGCGCCCGAACTCTTCCACCATTCCCCGAAGGTTCGAATCAATGGCGAGCGCGAGACGCTCGTAGGTTCCCTGCAAGTTGATAAGTAGAGGGATGGACGATCCCTTGATCCTGCGAAAGAGCACGGCCGGATAATTGGGATAACGGGCATCGGTTCGCATTTGATCCACGATCGCCGTCGCCTCAAAGATCGGATCGATCTCTTTCTCTACGACCATTAGCTGTCTGGGATCATATTCGACGAGCTTTTGCAGATAAGCACGCAAATCCTTGGGAGCGGCTAAGGCTTTATCCGTCTCACTTTCATTCCGTGTCGCAACTTCGGTCAAAACGGGTTGTCGGGCCATATCATTTTCTCCTTTCGACCGAACATAGGATCAAACGCTCTAGTGCCTGCGCACTATCCAGCCGCTGCTGATAACGCCAAACTCAAGCCGCGCGCAACGTATAGTCGATACCGATCCGTTTGGCCCTGTAGAAGTCCTGCAGAAATTCCTCTTGATCGGAATAGCGTCGATTCGGTACGAGCCGTCCTTCGAAAGATGCCCAAAGGAGAAACATCAAACGGGTAGGGGTGCACGATGGCTTCCTTTTCGTTTTGGACATCCACTGTGAGAGTGATATCCGGCTGCCCGGGCCCTACCGGCACTGGAACATTGCTCAACTTATTTGTCGGGCCATTTTTCCTAGCCCGGCTGTTGAACGGATAGCGGTTACAAACAAACTGGGCAAACTGATCGAACACTTCCATCAGCTTAAAGTTGGTCCAAAGATGGTCGTCGCTGGTCATTTCCTGCAATGCCTGGTCCTTTTGTAATTCGCGCAGCCATCCCGCGCGCAACTTCTTTTGCTCTGCGATGAATTCCTCTACGGCAGGATCGCCGCTGTAGTCAGGCATTGAGGGAAGGAGTCCCATGCCGCGAGTCAGCAGACCTTCACCGTGCATGGAAACATGATAGGCGGCGTAAGAATCCCGCGCTGCCAAGCGCTCTATTCCGTGGCGGTACAGGTTCAGCCAAACGCTCTGACCGAGGTGTTTAATGCTACCGATGTAATCAGATGGGTAGCCCTGCTCGTTGACAGTCGGTTTAATCTCCCAATCCCACCAACCGCTATCGTGCTCCTGGGCTGCGAGCACCATGGAAGAGTAGGGCGTGGGCTTGGCAAATCGGTCATTTCCCCAGTGTGCGGCCAATAATCCGGCGATGCGGGAGTGGTCGATCTGAAGGATCAGCAAGAGATCGGATTGGTTATACGGGCAGACCATCATAAGCTCATTCCTTTCTTTGTTCAGCCTGGATCACAGTCCTGCCGCTGCGTATCTTCAATGCACAGTTCTGTTGTTGTCAAGGGATACGTCTTATTCAACTACAGGCGGCGAAAGCGTTTGTCCAATATATAAGCGCGGATGGCCCGCGCAGCTTACTCTGCCCGGCCGGAATGCGACTTTCCCCA
>Ga0209266_1001933_pt1 | contig 13381 bp, 13 predicted proteins | sample GraSoiAngelo_132_FD_185889 | JGI IMG/M metagenome (GOLD analysis project Ga0209266, IMG submission 185889) | Grasslands soil microbial communities from the Angelo Coastal Reserve, California, USA - 14_0929_02_40cm (SPAdes) (version 2) | ecosystem: Environmental > Terrestrial > Soil > Grasslands ...
ACCTCCCGCCCGGGCTGCGCGAGCGGCTGGAGCTCGTGCTCGCTGTCCGGGGGTTCGCGGCCAGCCGGCTCGGGCTCCGCGTGGGCGACAGCTACACGACCTTCGCCGAGGTGCCGAGCGACTCGACCGTGTACGTCGTGTCGGCGGCGCGGCGCGACCGGCTCGAGGCCTACGACTGGGGCTACCCGCTGGTCGGCCGGCTGCCGTACCGCGGCTACTTCGCGCGCGGGGCGGCGGAGCGCGCGGCGCGAGGGCTCGCCGCGCGGGACCTCGACACCGAGGTGCGGCCGGCGCTCGCCTTCTCGACCCTCGGCTGGTTCGCCGATCCGCTCCTCTCGACCGCGGCCGCCGAGCCGCCGGTCGCGGTCGCGGAGACCGTCCTGCACGAGCTCTGGCACGCCACCCTCTTCGTGCCCGGCGCGGCGGCATTCAACGAGTCGTCCGCGACCTTCGCCGGCCACCGCGGCACGGTCGCCTTCTTCTGCGCCGGCCCGGGCGCCGACCCGGGCCGGTGCGCCGAGGCACGCCGGCGCTGGGCGGCGGCGCGCGCGCGCGGCCGGGTCCTGGAACATCTGGCGGCCCGGCTCCGCCGGCTCTATGCGGCCTCTCCGCCGCCCGCGCTGCGCGAGCGCGTGCGGCTCCGTCTCGCGCGGGCCGCGGCGCGGGCGCTGGTGCGCCGCGGCGCCGGCGGGCCGGACGACCTCCTCCCGCCGAACAACGCGCGCCTCCTGGGCGACCTCCTCTACGCCACACGGCTCGCAGCCTTCGATGCGCTGGCCCCGACCGACGCCGACCTGGGACCGGCGCTCGCGGCGCTGGCGGGCGCCGCGCGCGGCGCCGCCGACCCGTTCCACGCGCTCGCCGCACTCGCGCGCAACGCCGAACGGAGCTAGACTCGACGCGGTGTCCGAGGTCCCCGCCATCGCCCCCGCCGGCACGCGCTTCGCCGCCGACCGGATGCTCGGCCGGCTGGCGCGCTGGCTACGCATCCTGGGGTACGACGTGGCCTACGGCCCGCACCTCGCGGGCCGCACGCTGGTGCGCTGCGCGCGGCAGGAAGGGCGGCTCATCCTGACGCGCGACACGCGCCTCAAGCGCGATCCGGAGCTGCCGCCGCACGTCTTCGTGACCAGCGACCACTTCCGCGAGCAGCTCCGCGAGGTCGCCGCCGCGGTCCCGCTCGGGGGCGTGCCGCTCCTCGGGCGCTGCCTCGACTGCAACCGCGTGCTCGACGAGGTGCCGCGCGAGCGCGCCGCTGGCCGCGTCCCGCCCTTCGTCTACCAGCGCCACGAGCGCTTCCTCACCTGCGCCGGCTGCGGGCGGCTCTACTGGCCGGCCACGCACCGCGCCCACATGCTGCGCGAGCTGGCGGCGCTCGGCCTGGCCCGGAGTCCATCATGAGTGAACCCGCACCCGCCCTCGAGAGCGACTTCCCGGTCGCCCGCTGCGCGCGCTGCGGGCGTGACGTGCTGACGCACGTGCACCTCGACGCGGGCGGTGAGGCGCGGCGCCTCTGTCTCCACTGCGACGCGGAGCTCGACCCGGCCGAGGTGCGCTGGGTGGGCGAGGCGGCGCTCGAGCCGCTCGGCTACGGGCTGCACCGGGCAGAGGAAGGCGGCTGCGGCCGGCCGGGCTGCGGCCGCGGCAACTGCAGCAACCGGCGATGACCGAGAAACTCATGTCAGAGGGAGAGCTTCGGCGATGAGCGAGCGAGTGCGAGAGATACTCGGCTGGTACGGAAGCGATAACCCGGGCACGCTGGCCAACCTGGCGCGCGTGATGAACCACGGGCGCCTGGCGGGGACCGGCAGGTTCGTCATCCTGCCCGTCGACCAGGGCTTCGAGCACGGCCCCGCGCGCTCCTTCGCGCCCAACCCCCCGGGCTACGACCCGCGCTACCACTTCGAGCTGGCGCTCGCGGCGGGCTGCAACGCCTACGCGGCTCCGCTCGGCTTCCTCGAGGCCGGCGCCGCCGAGTTCGCGGGCGAGATCCCGCTCATCCTGAAGCTCAACAACTCCGACACGCTCTCCGGCGGCGCCGACCCGTGCCCCGCCGTCACGGGCAGCGTCGACGATGCGCTCCGCCTGGGCTGCAGCGCGATCGGCTTCACCATCTACCCCGCCTCGGCGGCGCGCAACGAGATGTACGGCCAGATCCGCGAGCTCGGGCACGAGGCCAAGCGCAAGGGCCTCGCCGTGGTCATCTGGTCCTACCCGCGCGGGTCGGGCATCTCGAAGGAGGGCGAGACCGCGATCGACGTGGTCGCCTACGCGGCCCAGATCGCCTGCCAGCTCGGCGCCCACATCATCAAGGTGAAGCCGCCGACGGCGCACATCGAGCAGGCGGCGGCCAAGAAGGTCTACGAGAAGGAGCGCATCCCGATCGCCACCCTGGCCGAGCGCGTGCGCCACGTGGTGCAGAGCGCCTTCAACGGGCGGCGCATCCTCATCTTCTCGGGGGGCGAGGCGAAGGACACCGCTGCCATCTTCGAGGAGGTGCGCGCCATCCGCGACGGCGGCGGCTTCGGGTCGATCATCGGCCGCAACTCCTTCCAGCGGCCACGGAGCGAGGCGCTCGACTTCCTCCGCCAGGTGATGGACATCTACGCCGGCAAGGCGAAGTGAGCCCGGCCGGGCTCGGGGGGACGTCATGGCGGTGAACGTCGAGCGGCTGTCGCGGGACTTCCTGCGCGTGTGCGAGGTGGCGGCGGTCGCCTGCGCGCGGACGATGGGGCAGGGCGACCGCCGGCACTCGGACCACGTCGCGACCGAGTCGATGCGCCACGAGATGGACGCGATCGCGATGCGGGGCACGGTCGTCATCGGCGAGGGCGAGCGCGACGAGGCGCCGATGCTCTACATTGGCGAGAAGCTCGGGCGCGGCCACGCCGACGACGTCGAGGTCGACATCGCGGTCGACCCGCTCGAGGGGACGAACCTCTGCGCCACCGGCGCGCCCAACGCGATCACGGTGCTCGCCGCCTCCAACAAGGGCGGCCTCCTGCACGCGCCCGACTGCTACATGGAGAAGATCATCGTCGGGCCCACGGCCAAGCGCGTGATCGACATCGACGCGCCGGTCGAGCAGAACCTGAAGGCGATCGCCCGCTCGCTCGGCCGCGACGTCGAGGACCTGGTCGTCATCGTGCTCGACCGCCCACGCCACGAGAAGCTGATCGCCGACATCCGCAAGGCCGGCGCGCGCATCAAGCTGATCGGCGACGGCGACCTGTCGGCCGGCATCTCGGCGGCCGTGCGCCGTACCAACGTCCACGCGGTGATGGGGATCGGCGGCGCCCCCGAGGGCGTGCTCGCCGCCGCCGCGCTCCGCTGCCTCAACGGCGGCATGCTCGCGCGCCTCGTGCCCACCAAGCCGGGGCAGGAGGAGCGCATGCGGAAGATGGGCATCACGGACTTGAAGCGCATCTACACCGAGGAGGATCTCGCCCCGGGGCCCGACATCCTCTTCGTCGCGACCGGTGTCACCGACGGCTCCATCATGCGCGGCGTGCGCTTCTTCGGAGGCGGCTTGCGCACCAGCTCGATCACCATGTCGCTGCGCGAGCGGGTGATCCGCTTCGCGGATACCGTGCGGCTCGAGGACGGGAGCGACGTGGTGGTCGAGTTCTAGGAGGCTCGCGGTAGCCCGCGCCTTGCCGCGAGGGCGACGGGCGTAGTAGCTGTCGACGGTGCGCACGCACTGGGCTCGTCCCCTCGCCCTCGCCCTCGCGCTCGCCGGCTGCCGGGGCCGGCACGAGGGTCCGGGCGAGCCCACGCAGGCGTCGGTGCCGCCGGCCGCCGTGGCGGCCCGCGCCGAGACGCAACGACGCGCCCTCGGCGGCCTCGGCGTCGCCGAGCCGCCCGCTCGGCAGATCCTCTTCGGCGACCTCCACGTGCACACGACCTTCTCCGTCGACGCCTTCCTGCGCACGCTCCCCTTCATGCAGGGCGAGGGCGCGCATCCGCCCGCCGACGCCTGCGACTTCGCGCGCTACTGCTCGGACCTCGACTTCTGGAGCATCAACGACCACGCCGAAGGCGTCACACCCGCGCACTGGGCGGAGACGAAGGAGGCGATCCGGCAGTGCAACGCACTCGCGGGCGATCCGAAGAACCCCGACCTGGTCGCGTTCCTCGGCTGGGAGTGGACGCAGGTCGGGCAGACGCCGGAGACGCACTACGGCCACAAGAACGTGATCTTCCGCGACACGGCCGAGGACCGCGTGCCCCGCCGCCCGATCAGTGCGCGCGCCGGGGTGCTCGGCCAGGCGTTCGTCCAGCCCGCGCCGCTCTGGCAGCGGCTCACCTTCCCGCTCCTCGATTTCCCGAACCGCCAGCGATACTACGACTTCGGGCGCTTCCAGCGGGAGCTCCTCGCCGTGCCGCTCTGCCCGCCGGGCGTCGACACGCGCGAGCTGCCCGCCGACTGCCACGAGACGGCGGAGACGCCCGACGTCCTCTTCGAGAAGCTCGCGCAGTGGGGCTTCGACACGCTCGTCATCCCGCACGGCACGACGTGGGGCTTCTACACCCCCGCCGGGAGCATGTTCGACAAGCAGCTCCGGGGGCCCATGCACGACGAGCAGAAGCAGCGCCTCCTCGAGGTGTACTCGGGGCACGGCAACTCCGAGGAGTATCGCCCCTGGCTCGCCGTCGACCGTGATCCGGGCGGCGCGCCCCACTGTCCCGAGCCGACGAGGGACTACCTTCCCTGCTGCTGGCAGGCGGGCGAGATCATCCGCGCGCGCTGCACGAACCCCGCGTCGCCGGAGTGCGAGGAGCGCGTCACGGCGGCGCGCGCCAACTATCTCGGGGCCGGCGTCGCGGGGCATCGCACCGTGCCGGGCGCGACGATCGAGGACTGGAAGGACTGCGGCCAGTGCCGTGACTGCTTCAACCCGGCCTTCAACTATCGGCCCGGGAGCTCGGCGCAGTACGCGCTCGCGATCGCCAACTTCGACGACCCGGCGAAGCCGCGCCGCTTCCGCTTCGGCCTGATCGCCTCGAGCGACAACCACTCCGCGCGCCCCGGCACGGGTTACAAGGAGTTCGCGCGCCGCGCGATGACCGAGGCCATCGGCGCCAGGGACGAGACCTGGCGCGCCCGCGTCATGGGAGCGCCCGCGGCGCCCCGGCCGGCGTCGCTCGCCGTCGACGAGATCCCGCCCGGGCCGGCCTTCACGATGCTCGAGACCGAGCGCCAGGCGTCCTTCTTCATGACGGGCGGGCTGGTCGCCGTACACGCCGCCGGCCGCGACCGCGACGCCGTCTGGAGCGCGCTCAAGCGGCGCGAGGTGTACGGCACGAGCGGCGACCGCATCCTCCTCTGGTTCGACCTCCTGAACGGGCCGGGGGGCGTGATGCCGATGGGCTCCGAGGCGACGCTCGCCGAGGCCCCGCGCTTCCGCGTGCGCGCCGTGGGCGCGCTCGAGCAGAAGCCCGGCTGCCCGGAGCACTCCCTCCACGCGCTCGGCGCGGCGCGTATCGCGGCGCTCTGCCGCGGCGAGTGCTACAACCCGGGCGACCGCCGCCGCCGCGTCACCCGCATCGAGGTGGTCCGTATCCGCCCGCAGGTGCGGCCCGGCGAGCCGGTGCGCGAGCTGATCGAGGACCCGTGGCGCCGGATCGACTGCCCGCGAGACCCCGCCGGCTGCACGGCCGAGTTCGACGACCCGAGCTTCCTAATGAGCGGCCGTCCGGCGCTCTACTACGTGCGCGCGGTCGAGGAGCCGACGCCGGCCGTGAACGCGGGCGGGCTGCGCTGCGAGCGCGACGCCGCCGGCGGCTGCGTGCGCGTGCACCCATGCTTCGGCGACTACCGCACGCCCTTCGACGACGACTGCCTCGCGCCCAACGAGGAGCGCGCCTGGTCGTCGCCGATCTACCTCGATCCCGCGTCGTGATGACGGCCGAGCGGCGCGCCCGGCAGCTCCTCGCGCTCGGCGCGGTCGCCGGCCTCGCCGTCGCGGCCACCGCGCTGGTGGGGGCGCGGGCGCCGCACGCGGGCCTCCCCGAGGGCGCCATCGCGACCGTGAACGGCGAGCTCGTGCGCGCCGACGATTACGCGCGCGCGCTCGCCGCGCTCGCCGCCGATCGACGCGATCCGCCCGGCGAGGACGACCGCCGCCGCGTCCTCGACCGGCTGGTCGACGAGGAGCTGCTCGTGCAGCGCGCCCTCGAGCTCGGCCTCGCGCGCCGCGATCGCCTGGTGCGTGCCGAGCTGGCGGGGGCGGCGATCGGCCTCCTCGGCACGACGGCGGACGCGCCCGAGCCCACCCGCGCCGAGCTGGAGGCGTTCTACGATGCCCATCGCGACGACTTCACCGAGCCCGGGCGCATCCGCGTCGAGCAGGTCTTCGTGGGTCCTGCGTCGGTCGAGGACGAGGCGCGTGCCGGCGGGCGGGCGGCGGCCGCCGCGCGGCGGCTGCGGGCCGGCGACGCGCTCGCGGGCGTCCGCCGCGACCTCGGCGACGAGGAGGTTGCCCCCCTGCCCGACGCCCTCCTTCCGCCCGCGAAGCTGCGCGAGTACCTGGGCGAGACGGCGACGCGCGCGGCCCTCGCCCTCGCGCCGGGCGGGGTGAGCGACCCCGTGCGCTCGGGCGCGGGGTTCCACGTCCTGCGCGTCGTCGAACGCGAGGCCGCGCGCGTGCCGCCGTTCGACGAGATCGTCGACGCCGTGCGCGCGCAGCGCCGCCGCCGCGGCGACGAGGAGGCGCTCAGAACGGCCCTCGACTCGCTCCGGCGCCGGGCCGACGTGCGCGTGGCGGAGCGGCTGCCGTGACCTCGGGGCGGCAATCGGGCGGCGCCAGACCCGGCCCCGCGCTCGCCCTCGCGGTCACGGCGACCCTGGTCCCGCTCCTCGCGCTCGCCCCGCCCGCGCTCGGGCACGGCCGCAGCGTCTCGTACTCGAACTGGACCCTCACCGACACGGGCGCGCGGGTCGAGGCACGGCTCGCGCGCATCGACCTGACCCGTCTCGACGCCGACGCATGGGACGACGCCGCGACGGGCGCGTACGTCGCGCCCCGCCTCGTCCTCCTCGCCGGCGAGCGGCCGTGCGAGGTCGTCGCGGCGCCCGTCGCGCGCGCGGGTGAGGACGGCTGGTTGACGCTCGCCTGGCAGGTCGCGTGTCCGCCCGGCGCGCGCGCGATCGCGTCGCGCCTCTTCCTCGACGTGGCGCCGTCGCACCTCCACTTCGCGCGCGCGACGCTTCCCGACGGCACGGCCGCCGAGCGCGTGCTCTCGGGCGACGAGCCCCGCTGGACACTGGGGGAGGATGGCGCGGGGGCGTCGCTCGCCGACTACGTCGCGCTCGGCGTCCGGCACATCGCCGGCGGCTGGGACCATCTCGCCTTCCTGCTCGCGCTCGTGCTGCTGGCGCGCTCGCTCCTCGAGGTCGCGACCGTCGTGACCGCGTTCACGGCCGCGCACAGCGTGACCCTCGCGCTCGCGGCGACCGGCCTCGTGCGTCCCGCGCCTGGCACGGTCGAGGCCACGATCGGACTCTCGATCGCGCTGGTCGCGGCCGAGAACGTGTGGCTCCTCGGCGGGCGTGACTGCGCCACGCCGTGGCTCGCGACCGCGATGCTCGCGGCGCTGGCGCTCGCCGCCGCGCTCGGCATGGGGACCGTGCCCGTGGCCGTGCTCGCGGGGCTCGCGCTCTTCGCGCGCTGCCACTTCGGGCTGCTCGCGAGGAGCGGCGAGACGGCTCGGCTCCGGGCGCTGGTCGCGTTCGCGTTCGGGTTCGTGCACGGCTTCGGGTTCGCGGGCGTGCTCGCCGCGCTCGAGCTGCCGCGCCGCCGTCTGCTCCCGGCGCTCCTCGGCTTCAACCTCGGCGTCGAGGCCGGGCAGCTCGCCGTCATCGGGGCCGCGTGGGCGCTCCTCGTGCTCGTCGACCGCGCGACCGCCGAGCGCGGACGGCGGCCGCTCGCCGAGATCGGGTCGGCCGCCATCTGCGGGCTCGGGCTCTTTTGGTTCGTGACCCGGGCGCTCGGGCACGGCTGACGAGCAAGGGTGCGAGCCGTGCGGGAGAAGGTCCTCACTTGTAGTAGTGCCAGCTCTCGCCGGGCTCGAGCACCACGATGCGCTTCGCCTCGATGCCGCGCTTCCGGCACTCCTCGGCGAAGCGCTCGGTCGGGCGGCGGGCGAACCAGCGCAGCGGGAAGCCGCCGCCCCTGCCGTAGCCGATCGGGATCAGGCGTCCGGGCGGCCCGAGGAGCGCCGCGGCGCGGGCCGCGTCGGCCGGACCCATCTCGCGCCCGAAGCCCAGGAACCGCTCGCCGCCGACGGGAAGGAGCGCGACGTCGAGGTGCGGGAAACGCGTCGCGACATCGACCAGCTCGGGAAAGTAGCGCGTGTCGCCCGCGAAGTAGACCTGTACCCGGCCGCCCTCGACGACGTAGCCGTTCTCGGGCACGGCGTGGCGCGCGGGCACGGCGGTCACGGTGACACCGTCGATCGACGCCCTGTCCCACCAGTCGAGGTCGACCACCTGGCGGAAGCCGAGCTGGGCGAGGCGCCCGTGCAGCTCGGGGCGCGCGACCGCCATGGAGACCGTGGCCGCCAGCCGGGCGAGGGCCGTCTCGTCGAAGTGATCGCCGTGGCGGTGGGTCAGCAGCACGGCGGCGACCGACGGCAGGCCGTCGGGCGTGAGCCCGAGGGGCTCGCGCTGGCGGACGACGAACCCCGAGTGGAACCACGGGTCGACCAGGAGCCGGGTGGCTCCGAGCTCGAGGATGATCGCGCCGTGCACGATGCGGGTGACGCTCAGGTCCGCGTCGGCGGCGTGATAGCTCGAGCGGCGCGGCACGGGGAGGGCCGAGCACGCCGCGGCCAGCGCCGCGGCGGCCAGGACGACTACACCTGCGCGCACTACACCTTCCCCTGCTGGCGCAGCGCCTCGTAGAGGACGATCGCCACCGCGGTGGCCAGGTTGAGGCTGCGCACGTGCTCGCTCGCGAGCGGGATGCCGAAGGTGGCCTCGGCGTGCGCGGCGCGGATGGCGGGCGGGAGGCCGCGGCTCTCGCTCCCGAAGACGAGGAGGTCGTCCGCGCGGAAGCGGAGCGTCGTGTAGGAGCGCGAGGCGCGCGCCGAGAAGCAGAGGAGCCGTCCCGGGGGGCGCGCGGCCAGGAACGCCTCCCAGCTCGCGTGCCGGGCGAGCTGCACGTGCGGCCAGTAGTCGAGGCCGGCGCGGCGGAGATGACGGTCGTCGATCGTGAAGCCGAGCGGATCGATCAGGTGGAGCGCCGTGTCGGTGGCGACGCAGAGGCGGCCGATCGAGCCGGTGTTCTGCGGGATCTCGGGTGCGACGAGGACGACGTGCATGGCGCGCGGCCGCCCTCAGCCCCGCCGCTCGCCGAGCGGCACGCGCCGGCCGCCGACCGGGAGCACGACCCGCCCGTCCGCGTCCAGCTCGGCATGGCGCAGGAGCTCGTAGTAGGCGGGACGGAGAAAGCGCGCCTCGTGCCCGCCCTTGACGCGGCAGTAGAGCACGTTCTCCGCACCGACGCGCAGTGACGCGGGGTCGAGCGGCTCGCGCGTCTCGTCGTTCAGCACTACGCTGAAGCCGCGCACCGGATCGTGCTCGACCGTGGTCACCACCCACGGCGTGTCCTCGATGACGACGTCGGCTTTGTCCTCGCCCAGCTCGAGGCGCCCGCGGCCGTCGGGCTGCACCCTCATCGCGCGGCTGAACAGGCGGCAGATGGCGCGGTTCGGGATCGGCTCGTCGTCGCTGTACCAGCGGCCGTCCTTGCCGAAGCGGATCTTGCCCGAGCTGATGGCGGTGAAGCCGGCGCGCGCCATCACGCCCCCTCGCCCGTGTCGAGGACGACCGTCACCGGCCCGTCGTTCACCAGCGCGAGCGCCATGCGCGCCCCGAAGCGGCCCGTCGCGACGGGCACCGTGGCGTCGCGGGCGCGGGCGACGAAGTGGTCGTAGAGCCGCTCGGCGCGCTCGGGTGGCGCGGCGTCAGTGAACGCCGGGCGTCGGCCCTTGCGGCAGTCCGCGTAGAGCGTGAACTCGGAGACCACGAGCAGCGCGCCGCCCACCTGGTCGAGCGCGCGCGCGAAGCGCCCCGCCTCGTCCTCGAAGATGCGGAGCCCGACGATCTTCCGGCAGAGCGCGTCTGCGTCGCGCTCGGTGTCGGCGTGGCCGACGCCGAGGAGCACGCAGAGCCCGCGCCCGATCGCGCCCACGACCGCGCCGTCCACCGCCACGCGCGCTTCGCTCACCCGCTGCACGACGGCTCGCACGGCGCGCGTTAAAGCACGATTGCCGGCGGAATGTCACCGACGCGCAGTGACCGAGGCGAAGCACGATTGCCGAGGAATTGCGAAAAAGCGCTGTCGCTTCCCCTGCCCGCGATGGTCGCAGGTAATGACCTCTATTAATAAGTCCTCCAGGGCGCTATGCGAACCGCGCTCCTGGCGGGTCAGTGGAGGGTGCTCGGCTCAATGAACCGGGCGGCCACGAGGTCGAGGCAGAGCCGCTCGCCATTTCTGGATGAGGCGCACGACGCCGGTCCGCCACGCGGTGCTCGCAACTTCGCCAGCCACCCGCGGTCGAGGTGTATCGAAGGAAGGCACGGATGTCGGCATCGAGCAGCCAGTTCACCTTCCTCGACGTAGTTGACTGCAGATTCCGACCGAAGCCGAGCGGGCGTTCCGATTGAAGCCGAACACCGATTCCGAGGGAAGCCGAACACCCGTTCCGACCGAATCCGAACAGTGATTCCGAGCCAAGCCGAACACCCGGCGGGCTGACCCCCGCCGGGCCCGGCCGGAGCCTCGCGGCGAGGGACGGCCACCGGTACGCCCTCCACATCCCACAACGGGGAGGAGGAGGGGACGATGCCGGCGGAACGGGTGTCCATGCGCAAGACGCGAGAGATTCTCAGGCTCCGGTGGGGGCTGCAGCGATCGCTCCGGGATACGGCGGCGAGCTGCGGGGTCGGCGCGACGACGGTACACGACGTTGTCGCGCGCGCCCGCGCAGCCGGCCTCCGCTGGCCCTTGCCCGCGGAGCTGGACGACGCGGCCCTGGAGGCGCGGCTCTACCCGCCGCCGAAGGGGCGCGACGGCCGACCACTCCCGGACTTCACGACGCTCTACCGCGAGCTCAAGCGACGTGGGGTCACGCTCGAGCTGCTCTGGCAGGAGTACCGCCAGGGCCATCCCGAGTGTGGCTACGGGTACTCGCGCTTCTGTGATCTCTACCGCGCGTGGCGGGGTCAGCTCGATCTCGTCATGCGCCAGGAGCACCGTGCCGGCGAGAAGCTCTTCGTCGACTACGCGGGCCGCGGCATCGACATCGTCGATCCTGAGCCGGGCACGGTCACCGAGGCGCCGGTCTTCGTCGCCGCGCTCGGGGCGTCGAGCTTTACGTATGCCGAGGCGTGTGAAGGACAGGATCTGCGCTCGTGGATCGCCGCGCACATCCACACGTTCGAGTACATCGAGGGCGTCGCGGCGATCACGGTGCCCGACAACCTCAAGGCCGGCGTCACGACGCCCGACCGCTATGAGCCCGAGCTCAACCCGACCTACCGCGAGCTCGCGGCGCACTACGGCACCACCATCATCCCCGCGCGGGTCCGCCGACCCCGGGACAAGGCGAAGGTCGAGAACGCGGTCCAGCAGGTCGAGCGTTGGGTGCTCGCCCCGCTGCGCCATCAGCGCTTCTTCAGCGTGGCGGAGGCCAACCAGGCGATCCGTGCGCGGCTCGACTGGCTCAACGACCGGCCGCTCACGAGGCTCGCCGGCACGCGCCGGTCGCTCTGGCGTGACCTCGATCGGCCGGCGCTGCGGCCGCTGCCCCAGCGCCGGTTCGACATCCCCACGTGGAAGACCGCCGTCGGGGTCAACATCGACTACCACCTCGAATTCGATTACCACTACTACAGCGTCCCCTACGCGCTCGTGGGCAAACGCGTGGACGTCCGTGCCACCGCGACGGTGGTGGAGATCTTCCGCCACAGCCGCCGCGTCGCCTCGCATCGCCGGAGCTACGTCCGCGGCGGCTTCACGACCGACCCGGCGCATCGCCCCGACGCCCACCGGCGCTACGCGGAGTGGACGCCCTCGCGGCTCATCCGCTGGGCCGAGACGATCGGGCCGGCGACGGCCGCGGTCGTGCGCCAGATCCTCGAGCGCCGCCCCCATCCCGAACAGGGCTTCCGCTCCTGCCTCGGGATCCTCAGCCTCGCCCGCCGCCACGACGCCGCGCGGGTCGAGCAGGCCTGTCGCCGCGCCCACGCGCTCGGGGCCGCAAGCTATCGCAGCGTGAAGTCGATTCTCACGCACGGCCTCGACCGCCAGCCGCTGCCCGCGCCACCGACCGGACCCGCGCCCGCCCACGAGCACATCCGCGGGCCGGCCTACTATCACGCCCCAGAGGAGGAGGACTGACCATGACGACCGAGGAGACGTTTCGGAAACTCAGTGAGCTGCGCCTCTACGGCTTCACCCGCGCGCTCGAGGAACAGCTCGCTCAGCCCGCGAGCTACACCACGCTCGCGCTCGAGGACCGCGTCGGGCTGCTCGTCGATCGCGAGTGGACCGAGCGCGAGGCCCGCCGGCTCACCCGCCGCCTGCAACTCGCCAAGCTCCGCGATCGGCAGGCGTGCGTGGAGGACGTCGACTTCCGCCATCCCCGCGGCCTCGACCGCGCGCTCGTCCAGCGCCTGGCCACCGGCGAGTGGATCACGAAGGCGCAGAACGTCCTCGTGATCGGCCCGACCGGCTGCGGGAAGACGTATGTCGCCTGCGCCCTTGGCCACAAGGCGTGTCGCGACGGCCACTCCGTCCTCTACCGCCGCGTACCGCGCCTCGCCCACGAACTCCACATCGCCCGTGGCGACGGCTCGCTGCCCCGGCTGCTCAGCCGCTGGGCGAAGATCGACGTCCTCATCCTCGACGACTGGGGCCTCACCCCGCTCGGCGCGCAGGAGCGGCACGATCTCCTCGAGGTACTCGAGGACCGCTGCGGCGAACACTCAACCATCATCGCCGGGCAGCTGCCCGTGAAGAGCTGGCACACCTACATCGGGGATCCGGCCGTGGCCGATGCCGCGCTCGATCGCGTCGTCCACAACGCCCACCAGATCATGCTGAAGGGAGAATCGATGCGGAAGAAGCGCTCGACCTTGACGGACGCGCCGAACTCAGCCACGTAGAGACGCCTCTGTCACGGGGCTCCGGTCGGGCTGCTCGCCTTCGCTCGGACGAGGTGTTCGGCTTCGCTCGGATCAGGTGCTCGCCTTCCGTCGGACGAGCCGTTCGGCTTCGTCGGAATCTGCACTAAATCGTTTATTGACAGCAGGACTAGCACGGTGGGAGACTTGGCGGGCCAGTTGTAAGCGTGTTCCCGCCGCCGCGTTGCC
>Ga0209266_1001937_pt1 | contig 13347 bp, 9 predicted proteins | sample GraSoiAngelo_132_FD_185889 | JGI IMG/M metagenome (GOLD analysis project Ga0209266, IMG submission 185889) | Grasslands soil microbial communities from the Angelo Coastal Reserve, California, USA - 14_0929_02_40cm (SPAdes) (version 2) | ecosystem: Environmental > Terrestrial > Soil > Grasslands ...
GGCCTTCGGCCTGGAGCGCGGGCGGCGATGAGCGCGGGCGACTAGAAGAAGTAGCCTGATCCGGGCCTTCGGCCTGGAGCGCGGGCGGCGGTGAGCGCACGGGCCGAGCCGGGTGGCCGGGGTGGGTGGCTGGCCGAGCTCGGCGAGGAGTGCCGCCGGCCGGCGGGTGCCGGATGGTCCCGGGTACGCACTGAGTCCCGTCCCGTTTGTTTTCTTGACCGATCGACGGGGGATCGTGGTAGTAAGCGCTCTGGGTGCCTCGCGGTAAAGGTGCGCTCGTGACCTGGTCCCCGGCCGCTCCGCCCGTATGAACGGTGCCACCGCTGCCAGCGGCCTTCGACGACTGCCGCCCTTCGAGGACGTCAGCCTTCGCCTCCTCCAAGACCTGATCGAGTTCGCAAGCCAGGAGGAGCGCGAGGCCGCAGACGAGGGCAAGGCGCATGTCGCCCTCTCGGAGCGCAGGAGGCTCTGGTTCGTGCGGCGGGGCGTGCTCGAGGTGACCCGGAAGAAAGACGGGGTCCCCCGTCGGGTCGGTCCCGGGCGCTACTATCTCGCCCGCGAGGGCGACGACGTGGTCCGGCCGTCCGCAGGCCACGAGGGACGCCTCCTCTTCCGCGGCTTCGACAGGGGGTGGCTCCAGGATGCGGTGGAGGCCTCCTTCACCCTGGCGAGCACCCTCTGCCGGACGGAGCTGCTCGACATAAAGGTCCCGCCGGAGGCGCGCCGCGCGCATCGCATCCTCCTCGCGAGCGACCCCGACCGCGAGGTTCCGCTCGAGGCCCTCGCGCAGCTCCTCGCAGCCGGAATCGCCGTGCAGTTCGACGAACCGGTCGCCGTTGTCGTGCTGCACGGGGCCGGGCTCAGGCTGTGGGTCTGGCGGGACGGCCGCTTCGAGGAATTGGCGGGGCCGGCCGAGCCCGACGACGTGCCGCAGGCGGTGCTGGCCGCCACGGACCGTCCCGTCGGCAAGGCGAAGGGCGTGCACCTCGTCTTCCTGCACCCCGCCGACCCGCTGCGGCTCCCCGCTTGGTGGGGTGGCAGGCCCTTCCACCGGGTCGTGTACCTGACCGACGCGTGGGAGATCGACTCGCGCCCGCGTCGCGAGCTCCTCAAGCTCCTCCACCCCGACTTGTGGGATCCGGCGCGGCCGCTCGAGGGGCCCTTCTTCTCGTCGTTCATCCCGACGGTTCTCCTCCGGCCGGCGCGGAGGTCGAGGGCCGGCTCCTGGCTCGCGCCCCCGTGGCCGTGGGGCCGGGGGCTCGACGGCCTCGAGCACGTCGCGGTCGCCGACGATGCCGACTTCACGAGCCGGCTCGAGCCGATCGAGCCGCGCTGGCGTCTCTACCGCGATCTGTGCCGGCTGCGGCTCGAGCTGCCCGCGCTGGCGAGAACGTGGCGCGCCCCCGGGGACAAGAGGCGATTCGCGGCGGTCGAGCTCGGCGATGCCGGCACCAGGGCCGCGGTCGAGCGCTGGGCGCGCGCGGTCACCAACCGGCAGGTGGGCGTCGCCCTGAGTGGCGGCGGCGCCGTGAACGCCCTCCTCGTCCCGCTCTTGCAGCGGATCGCCAAGCGCGTTCCGATCGACGTCGTGAGCGGGGTGAGCGGCGGATCGCTCCTCGGCGCCTTCCTCTGCAAGGACAACCCCGGGGGACTGGCAACCTATCGCCGCGAGGGGTTGTGGTTCCAGATCGGCCTCATGCTGGCCGTGCTCGATTCCGCGGCCATCCAGCGAGTGCTCGACCGGCTGCTCGGTGGCCCGCGGGTCGAGGAGCTGGAGACGCGGCTCGTCGCGGTCACGACCGAGCTGCTCGACGACGCCGTCCCGCGCGCGCGCGCCGTGGTGAAGGGGACGGTCGGCCAGGCGGTGCGCGTGAGCGGGGCCGTGCCGGGCCTGTTCGGCCCGGCCGCTCAGGGCGCGTCGCGCTACATCGACGGCGCGGACGGGCTGGCGGTGCCGGCGCGCGTCCTTCCCGACTTCGGGGCGGACATCGCCTTCGCGTTCAACGCGGTCGGGCCGGTGCGCGGACGCAACCTGCTCCGCGCCGGCGCCTGGACCGCCTTCGGCAGGGGACTCGCGGACCTCGCCTACCGGTACACGGCGCTCGGGCGGGGGGTCGATGGGCTCGTCGGGCAGTTCAGCCTGCTCGAGCAGGCGAGCCGCGCCGCCGTCGAGGAGGTGGACGTCTTCTATGAAGTGCCGCCGGAGGCGATCCCCATCGGGCGTGGGTTCTACTGGCTCTGCGTCGACCGCCTCGCCCGCCACGTCGAGGAGCACGAGGAGCAATGGAGGGCCGTGTGCGAGCGCTGCGTAGAACGCTGGGAGGAGTTTCGGGCGGGCCCGTGAACGCCGACGCATGAGACGCCCACCGCTTCCCGCCCGGGTCGCAGGCACCGCCCACATCGCGCCCGGCACGCCGGTGTCCACCGCGGAGCTCGTCACCCGGCTCTCGCCCGCGCCCGATCCCGAGCGCGTCACGGCACGGACGGGCATCGTGTCCCGCCATTTCGACACGCCTAGCCCGACGCGCGGCACGGAGCTCGGAGTGCGGGCGCTGCGCGAGGCGCTCGCCGCGGCGTCTCTGCCGGCCGAAGCCCTGCGCCGTCTCGTGTACGTCAGCTCGATGGGCGGCGACTTGCTCGTGCCCGCCAACGCGAACCGCGTGGCCGCGGGGCTCGGGCTGGCGCGCACCTGTGATTGCTTCGACCTGTCGAACGCCTGCATGGGGTTCCTGTCCGCTTTCGACATCGCGGCGCGCAGCATCGCCACGGGCGTCGGTCCGGTCGGCATCGTCGTCGTCGAGCTCGGCCACCGGGTGATCAGCCCCGAGGATCCTCGTCCCTTCCTCGTCTTCGGTGACGCGGTCGTGGCCGCCGTGCTCGATCAGGCACGCGACGACGAGGGGGTGCTCGCGAGCTGGCTTCGCAATGACGGCCCGGCCGGCGGCGACGTCTACATGGCGCATCCGCTGGTGACCGGACAGCGCGAGACGGTGCGCTTCACCGCCACGAGCCAGCGCATGGGCGCGGATGCGATCGGCTACCTCCGCGAAGCGGCCGACGCCGTGCTCGGCGAGGCGGGGCTCTCGCTCGGCGAGATCGAGTGGGTGCTGCCGCACCAGCCCAACGGCACGTTGCTCGACCGCATCATCGAATCGCTGAACCTCCGCACCGACCGCGTCGTGCGCATGGTGCACGACGTCGGCAGCGTGTCGGCGGCCTCGATCCCGATCAGCCTGCATCGCCTGCTCTCGAGTGGACGAGTGCGGCCCGGGGACCGCATCCTCATGCTCGGCGTCGGGACGGGGATCTCCTACGGCGCCGTCCTGCTGCGCGCTGGCGGCTGATGTTCGACGGGCTTCCGCGCCGGCTCTGGCTCGCCGCCTGGCGGTCCTTCCAGTACTACCACCGCTACACGGTCGAGGGGCTCGAGCACCTCGACGTCCGCGAGGCGCGTCTGATCGCGGGCTACCACGGCCGGCCGCTCGCCTTCGACATGTGCATGCTCACGGTGGCGCTCTACGACCGACTCGGCTACCTGCCACACGGCACGCTGCACCGGGGCGTGCAGTACGTGCCGCCGATGCGCTGGCTGGCGCACGAGCTGGGCTTCGTCATCACCGACGGGGAGGAGCTCGCGGCCGCTGTCCGGCGGGGCGAGCACATCATGGTCACGCCCGGCGGCGGCGAGGAAGGATGCCGGCGCTTCGACGACGCGTACCGCGTGCACTGGCGGGACCGCGTGGGCTACGTCCGGCTGGCGGTGAAGTACGGCCTCAAGATCGTTCCGGTCGGCGCCGCGGGCGCCGACAGCGGCTACATTGGCCTCAACTCCGGCCCGGCGCTCGGGCGGGCGCTCGGCCTGCCGAATGACTACGCCTGGATGGTCTGGACCGGCCTCGGGCCACTCGGCCTCTGGCCGCTGTCCCCACCCTTCCCCGTGCGCGTGCACCAGATGATCGGGCCGCCCATCGATCCGCGCGAGGTGGGCGCCGTGTCGGTCGATGACCGCGACGCCCTGCTGCGCGTACACCGGCGGGTGACGGCGGCGGTTCAGGCCCTGCTCGATCGCGCGCGGCAGCGCCTGCGCCACGAAGAGGTGTGAGTATGGCGAACGACGATCGGTGGGCGATCATCGTGGGCGCGTCGACCGGTGTCGGGGCGGCCATCGCGAGGGCTGTCGCACACGACCCCGGCCTCCACGTGTTCGGCGTTCACCGCGGCCATTACGCCGACGACGCGCGCCGGGTCGAGGAGGACGTTCGCGTGGTCGGCCGCCGCATCGTCCTTCACCGGGCGGACGCCGGCACCGCAGCCGGCGCGCGGGCCTGCGCGGACGCGTTCAAGGAGATCGCCGGTGAGCGCAGCGCCGGCCTCTTCGTACACTCGATCTCCGGCGCCTCGCTCGGTCGCTTCCTCCCCACGCGCGGCGACGCCTTCACCCCGCGGCAGTTCGAGAAGACCTTCGACTATCTCGCCCACTCGTTCGCCTACTGGGGGCAGGCGCTCTACGAGCTCGATCTCCTCGCCTCCGGCGCTCGCCTTCTCGGCCTCACCAACGTGCTCCACGACTCGCTCCTCAACAACACCGGGCTCGTCGCGGCAGCGAAGGCCGCCCTGCAGATGTACGTCCGTCACCTGGCCATGGAGCTGGGCCCGCTCGGTCACCGCGTGAACCTGCTCAAGTTCGGCACGATCATCACACCCGCGGTCCGCACGGTGATGGGGCCGGAGGCCGTCGCGCGCCTGGACGCGATCCATCGCGACCTCATCCCGGCCGGCCGGATGTGCACGGCCGAGGAGGTAGCGCGGTTCGTCTCCGTCCTCGCCCGCGAGGAGACCCACTGGCTGAACGGGGCGACGATCGACTTCACGGGAGGCATGATGCTGCGGCTGCTCGACGTCGTGCTGCAGCCCGACTCGAGCCACCTGCAGCATGGGAAGCGGCCTTCCAGCTAGATAGGAGCAGGCAGGCGCGTCCTCACCAGCCGCGCCCCGGTCGGTGGCGGCCCGCGGGACCCGAAAGGTCGGGCAGCGTCCCCTCGAGGCGGCCCTGGCAGCGCGGACAGCGGAGCCGCTCGAGGCGGGCGGCGGTCACGACGCCGCCGGCGCGGCCGCCGAGACGCTCCGGTGGCGACTGAGCTCGGTCTGCACCCGAGTGAGTTCCGTCGCACAGCCGAGCCGCTGGAAGACGACCGCGGCGTGATCGAGGTGCGCGCGGCGCGCCGGCGCGTCGATCGGCAGGTGCCGCCCGAGCTCGAGGTGGGCGCGTCCGAGTTCGTAGGGCGTGCGCAGCTCGGTCGCGACGCGCAGGGTCCGCTGCCATCGGCGCACCGCGAGCCGGCGGTGCCCGCCGAGCCAGGCGAGCAGCCCGCCCCAGAGGAGCGCGTGCGGGCGCCCGACCGCGAACCGGTGTGCGAAGCGCCTCATGGCCCGGACCGCCTGGCGAGCCTGGCGCTCGAGGACCACGCGAGAGCCAGCCGGGCCCGCCCAGCCGGCCTCGAGCAGGGTCAGCAGGACCTCCGCGACGGCGGCGGTACCGTGCTGCATCCAGTCGCCGATCGGCTGGGACGCCGCCAGGAACGAAAGGGCGCGCGCCGCAGAATCGTAGGCCCCCTCTCGATCGTCGGTCCTCAGCCGCGCCAGCGCCTGCATGCCGAGCGCGGCCGTCCAGCTGCTGCGATCGCTCAGCTGGTCGACCCCGCTAAGGTCGGCCAGCACCCCGCCGTAGAGCCCCAGGGCCTCGCGCTCGCGTCCCAGCCGCACGAGCGCGTCCGCGCGCAGGATGATCGCGCCGCAGCGGAACTGGACGACGCCCCGGCGGAGGGTCGAGTCGTACACCTCGCGAAAACGCTCGCTCGCGCGCTCGAACTCCCCCGTCAGGAACGCGATCCGCCCGAGCAGTAGCGCCTTCTCTTCCCAGGAACGCAGGTCGCCAACTTCCCGAGAGATGGCGCTCACGTGCTCTGCCAGGACGGTCGCCTCGTCCCAGTGGCACAGCCACGCCTGGAGGGTCGCCACGCGCGAGAGCACCCAGGTGCCGTCCGCCCGCGAACCGGTGCGGCGCGCGGTGTCGAGCGCGCGTCGGCACCACCCGGTGGCGAGCCGTGGTGCCGGAACCAGGCCCGCGAGCAAGCCCGCGAGGACGTAGGCCCGGGCGAGCTCCGGCGACGGTCCGGCCGCTTCGCAGTGGTTCACCATGGAGAGGACGGACCAGACCACGGGCAGCCCTTGCAGCGAGTAGAAGAACGTGTCGATGAGCCGCATCTGGACGCGCGCTACCGTGCTCAGCACCGGCACGCCGGGCTGCGGGCCGGTCGGCCGAGCTCCGAGGAGCGCCCGGAGCCCGAGCAGCGCCGCCTCGCGGACCGCGGCGAGGAGGAACGCCGTCCTACCGCTCGGCACCGAGTAACCGAAGTGGTGCAGCGCCTGCACCGCGTGCTCGCGGCAGCTCGCGAGATCCCCGAGCCGAAAGTACGCATCGGTGAGAGCGCCTTCGATCGTCCCCAGGCGAACGCTCGCAGACGTGGGGTCCAGACGCGAGCGCGCGCGGTGCGCCCGTGCCGAGCGGCCAGGCGAGGCAGGGGCCGGCTGCGCGGAAATCTTCAGCAGCACGAGCGCGCGGCTCAGGTGCTCGACCGCCTCGCGGCAGGCGCCGCTCTGCAGCGCAAGCATGCCGGCCCGATACGCGTAGTCGGTCTCCCGTTCGGCGTCGCCCGCCTGCCGCCAGTGGTGCGCGAGCGCGGTGAAGAGGTCGGCGCGGTCGGCGTAGAGCCGTTCGAGTGCCTCCGCCACCTCCCGATGGAGCTGGCGGAGCGAGGCGGGGGACAGGTCGCCGAGCAGCTGCTCCCGCAGCTTGTCGTGCGCGAAGCACCAACGCTGATCGCGTACCTCCAGCACCGCGGCCGCCACGCACTGGGCCACCCACTCGCCAGGTACCAGCTCGGGGTGGATCGCCTTCAGGAGCAGAGCGTCGACGGCCGGCCCCGCGACGGCCGCGCTCTTGAGGGCGGCAAGCGCAGCCGGCGGGACGCGGTTCAGCCGGCGGCGGACAACGCGTTGCATGCCGCCCGAGACCACCCGCTCCGGGAGCGCCGTGTCGGCTATCCGCTCGAGGCCTCTCGCGCTCTCGGCCAGGGCGCGTACGACCTCCACGATGAAGAAGGGAATACCCTCCGTCTCGCGCTCGAGGAAGCTCACGAGCTCGGGCCGTCTCGCCGCCGGCCCGATCATCAGCTCGCCCAGCGTCGCGATCTCCTCGGCGTTGAGCCGACGCAGGCGCAGCGCGTCGGCGCCCTCGACCATGTTCGGAAGCGCCGGCGCCTCGTCGTCGCGGTAGGTTCCGAGCAGGACGAGCGGGAGGCTCGGCGCCACCCGCGCCATCCACGACAGCATCTTCAGGCTCTCGCTGCCCGCCCACTGCAGGTCCTCGAGGATCAGGACCACGGGCCCCGGTTGCCGCCGAAGGAGTTCCTCGACCGTGAGCAGCAGGCGGGCCTGCGCCGCCTCAAGATCCACGGCTGGCGCCTCGGGCAGCTCCCGCCCGACCAGCCGGGCAATGTCCGGCACGATCGCGCGCAGCACGGCCGCCTCATCGTCGCCGAGCGTGACGCGCAGAGCGAGCGCGCTCACGACGTCGCTCCACACGTGATACGGCCCCCCCGCCTGGCTGAGGCTGTGCCCACGCAGCACCGTCATGCCCTCGACGAGCGCCCGCGTCCGGACCTCGTCGAGTAGTCTCGATTTTCCCACGCCGCTCTCGCCGCCGACGAGCCAGGCGCTGCCGTTCCCCAGCGCCGCATCGCGCAGGACGGCCATGAAGCGCGCCAGTTCGTCGCCCCGGCCCACGAGCGGCGCTGCCTGCAAGAGGCTCTCGCGCGTGGCGACGGTCTCGACGGCGAGCGGCTGACCGAGCGCGGCGGCGAGGGCGCCAACCACCTCGGCGGCGCTGCCGTAGCGATCGGTCGGCTGCTTCGCCAGGAGCCGCGCGAGCACCGGGCGCACGCGCTCGTCCAGCTCATGGGCGGCGCGCGGCAGCGGCGTGTTCAGGATGTGCCCCGGCAGGTCGGGCGGGTCGCTCCCCGCGAAGGGGTAGGTGCCGACGAACAGCTCGTAGGCAATCATGCCGAGAGCATAGAGGTCGGCGCGGTGCGTGACCGGATCACCGCGCAGCACCTCGGGAGCCATGTAGAGAAGCGTGCCCGCCCACTGGCCGTCGCGCGTCTCGACGGCGTCGTGATAAATGGACAGCCCGAAGTCGAGGACCTTCACCTGATCGTCCACGACGATGACGTTCCCGGGCTTGAGATCCCGATGGATGATCCCGTGGCGGTGCAGGTACACGAGCGCCCGGAGCGTCTGCACGAGGAGGTCGACCTGCACGGCGAGCGGTTGGCCGTGTCCGGCCTCGACGATCGTGAGCGCGTTCTCCTCGAGATCCATCGTGAAGAACGGCATGCGATCCTGATCGAAACCATAGTCGAGGACGCTCACGATGTTGGGATGCCGGAGCGAGGCGAGAAGACGAAACTCCCGCGCGAGCGTGAGCCGAGCCTCAGCGAGCGACGCCTCCGCGCTCGGCGCGTCCAAGATCCGCAGCCGCTTGAGCGTAACCACGCGTCCGGTCAGACGGTCGAGCGCGCGATAGACCGTGCCCATGCCGCCGCGGCCCAGCTCGTTGATCAGCTGATAGCGCGCGTCGAGCAGCGGCGACGCCGGCCCCTGCCCGTCGGGCACAGCGGCGGCCCGCGAGGAGATGCTCGCCAGGTTGCGATGCCCCGGGCCCTGCAGTGCGTCGGCCGCGGCGGAATCACCTCGCAGACGCGCGAGCGGGTCGGATCGGGCCGTTTTCGCCTCCGGGATGGCGCCGGAGCCGGGCATGACGTCCTCCGACACGGAAACGGACCCTAGCACCAACGCGATGCCGCGATAAAGCGGCGCCGTCGTGCCCGTCGCCCGCCCCGTACCCGTCACGCGAGACCCTCCGCTGGGGACGCCCGTCCATCGCGTTCCCCCGCTTCCGGCCGAGCCCTTCGTGTCCGAGGCGCGGAGGTGATAGAAGCGGTCTCCCGGTGCCGCCACGCGTCGATCTCCTCGATCCGGCCGTCCTGTCCGACCCATATCCCCTGTTCCATCGCCTGCGCACCGAGGACCCGGTCCACTGGGAGGCCGATCTGGAGTTCTGGGCGCTCACGCGCTATGCGGACGCCCTCTACGCGCTGCGCGAGGATTCCCTCCTCTCCAGCGCGATCCATGACAGCCCGCGTCCGGGGGGCGTTGGCCTCTCCAGCGCGCGTTGGTTCGTCTTCCTCGATCCTCCACGGCACACTCGCCTGCGCGCCCTGGTGCACTCCGCCTTCACGCCGCAGGTGGTCGAGGGGCTACGCGCCCGCATTCAGGCGATCGTCGACGAGCTCCTCGACCGCGCCGCCGAAGCAGGTCGCTTGGACCTCATCGCCGACCTCGGATTTCCCCTGCCCGCCATCGTCATCGCCGAACTGCTCGGCGTGCCGGCCGAGGACCGCGCGCAGTTCAGGGCCTGGTCCGCGGACCTCGCCGCCGCAGGCGGCCTCGTACGCATGGCGGCCGACGGCGCTGAGCGGCTCAGCCGGGCGCGCGCGGGTGGCGCGGCGCTCAACGCCTATTTCCGGGACATCATCGGCGAACGCCGGCGCGCACCACGCGACGACCTCGTCAGCCGGTTGACGGGCGTACAGTCCGCGGAGGGAACGCTCAGCGAGGAGGAGCTCGTCGACACGTGTGCTCTGCTCCTGTTCGCCGGCCACGAGACGACGACCAACCTGATCGGGAACGGCATGCTCGCCCTGTTGCGCCATCCCGACGAGCTGTCCCGGCTCCGCGCCGACCCGTCGCTCATCGGCTCCGCGGTCGAGGAACTCCTGCGCTACGACAGCCCGGTGCAGATGCGCGTGCGGGTCGCGCGGGAGACCGTCGAGATCGGGGGCCGACGGATCGCGAAGGGGCAGCGGGTCCTGATCCTGGTGGGCGCCGCGAACCGCGATCCGGCACGCTTTCCGGACCCAGACCGCCTCGACATCGCTCGGCCCGACAACCGCCACCTCGCCTTCGGCCATGGCATTCATTTCTGCACCGGTGCGCCGTTGGCGCGCCTGGAGGGCGCGATCGCCATCCGCAGGCTGCTCCGCCGTTTTCCCAGGCTGGAGCTCACGACCGACCAGCTCGCCTGGCGCGAGACCCTTACCTTGCGCGCGCTCAACGCGCTGCCCGTCAGCGCGCGCTGAGCCGGCCCGGGCTTGTGCCAAGATTCACTATGGATGGTCGCGGCCGGTGGCCGCGAGGATGGTGCTCGGAAGCCGCGAGGGGTCGGGGAAGACGAGTCACCGCGCCGCGCTGAGGCTTCCCAGCCTGCCGATGGGCAGCCCGAGTCTCAACGTCGTCAGCGTCGTCGCGACGCTCTTGCTCGCAAGGTGCATCAGCTCGCCGAAGGTGTACGCCGTTCCTCCGCCCAGCCCCGCCGTCGAAACGGGCGCGCCTCTCTCCACGTCCGCGAGCACCTGCCTGGCGACCCGCGACGGCCTCGGCAGGGCATGAGCAGAAGCACCCACAACCGCTTGCAAGAGACGATTCTTGAGCGCGCCGACCCACGCACCGCTATTGAATGAGCCGGCCAAGACCGCAGTCACCGCCGCGTTGCGACGCCTCAACCGGTGGGCCAGTTGCACGGCGATTGCGTGCTGCGCCGCCTTGGCCGTCACATAGGAGACCCCCCCAACCCAGGGCACCCTGGCGGCGCCGGAGGAGACGATCGCGAGGTGGCCGTTCCTCTTCAGACGCGCAAGCGCCAGCTTCGCGACGTTCAGAGTTCCGAGCACGTTGGTGTCGATGTCCCGGTGCAAATTGTCCGGGTTGGCATGCTGGATGAGATCGATGCTCCCGGTGCCGGCGGAGTGGATGATGGAGAAGAACCGCCGGGCACCGAGCGCGCCGAGCAGCTCTTCGTACTTCGTGACGTCCGCCGAGAGCGGGACGAATCGGCCCCCGTTTACGAAGCTCAACGACTTCATCGGACGCCTGGCGACCCCCTGGACGATGGCGCCCCTCTTCGCGAGCTCGTGGGCCGTTGCCTGTCCGAGGCCCGAGGAGGCGCCGGTGACGAGGACCGTCTTGCCGGCCCACACGTTGGCCGGCGGGTCTCGCTCGCCAAGAGCCGGAACGGTGATCGACGTCCTCGTTGCCGAGGATTCCACCGCGATTCCCTGGAGTCCCAGCTCGACCCGGAGCGTCTCGATCATCATCGAGTGAGCGTGGTGAAAAACTGAACCGAGCAAATCGGTTCTGCCGGGAGGAGGGGCGGGATTGATCTTGAGCGTATCCCCTCGCTTCAGGTTCCCTACCTGCTCTCGCAACCAGAGGAGTGGCTGGGTCAAGTGCTCGTTCACGAGGCGAACGAGGTCAGGCGGGCTGATCGACGCGAGCGCTCGAGCCTTCGGGACCGAGAGCGAAAGAGCGGAGAGGCGGTAGCGCATGGACCCCATGCAGGGGTGAGGGAAGCGCCGTCATGCCCCTGGCCGCGGGAACCAGACCTGCATCGCCGTCGCGATCATGACGTCGCCCTGCAGCTTCAGCTTGCCGGTCATGAAGGCCTCGACCGGAGGCAGCTTGCCGGCGACCAGGCGCAGGAAGTCCGGAAGGGCGAGCGTGAGGGTGACGCGCGGCGGGTCCGCGCGGCCCTTCACGACCTCGCACGTCCCGCCCCCGATCTTCAGCTGATACGTGTGCGGCGAGCCGCCCACGGTCACGTCGTACTGCACGAGCGCGCTCTGGCCGGCCGCCTTGTCGGGCAGGAACGCCTCCGCCATGCCCTGGAAGACGCCGTCGAGAACGCTCTCGACGCCGCGCTCCTCCACCCCGCGCGTGATCTCCTCGTCCGAGCGCCCCTCGATCAACGCGGCGAGCTCGGCCCGGCGGGCCTCGATCGACTGGTTCGGCATGCTGCGCTCCCTTGATCCTACTCGCGCGCGCGCGTCAAGACGGTGGAGAGCGCCGGCCGGGCGCTCGCGCGTTGACTTTCTCCCTCAGGGAGCGGATCGTGGAGCGAAGGAGACCTCATGGCAATAGGGCGCTTCGCTCCGTGTCCGCATTGCAACGCCCCTCTCTCGTACCTCGAGGGGGCCGCTGGCAGCACGATGACCCCCGCGTGTCCACGCTGTCACCGGCCGATCACCGTGTCGCGTGCCACCTTCTTGATGGCCGATCACTCCCGACCGGCTTCGCGAGCACCCAAGAGCAAGTAGCGCTGGCGCGCCGCACCTCCGGCGCGCGCGATCGCAGAGCCAATGCGCTCTCGCCCGGGCGGTCGGAGACGTCCCACGCCGGGCACGAATCGCCCGACGCGCAGGGCATAGCGCGACTATATCCGCCCGGTCAGCGGGATGACGATGGCGCCCTGCTGCGGCTCGTTCGTCTTCACCGTGATGCGCGAGTTCACGGGACCGCGGCCCGGCTTCCCGGTGTATCGGACCGCGAGGTCGTACTCGCGCCCCTCCGCGATCACGGTCGTGGTCGCCCTGAACTCCGGATCGCTCGACGCGACGCCGAGGATCTTGAGCTTGCCGCCGCGGGGCTTGCTGATCTTCACGTGCAGCACGGGGGCTTCGGGCCCGGGCCGGACCAGGAGCTGCAGCGGCGTGACCTGCACCGGCCCCGCCACGAACAGAATCGCGCGGATCGGGACCGCCTCCGCCTTCGGCCGATTCGTCCTGAGCGTCACGTTCGCGACCGAGGAGCCCACCGGCGCCCTCGGCGTGGGCGTGATCGTCACCAGATAGCGACGGCTTCCGGCGGCGACCGGCCGGCCGTGCGCGCGCGGCACCGGACGGCCCGCTGCGGGCGTCGTCGGGTCGGGCCGGACCGTCACCCGAACCGCGGGGTCCGCCTTCACGGCGAGGATGTCGAACGCCTTGCCGTCGCCCGCCGACACGGTGAGCTCCGTCGGCTTGGGCTCCCCGGCGGTCGTTCGCAGCACGGGCGTGTCGGTGGGAGCGACGTCGATCAGGCCCACGACCTCGGCTTTCAGCAGCAGCACGACCGGGCGCGCACCGGGATCGCCAGTCGTCACCTGCACGCTCTTCGTGATGCGGCCCTTGTAGCGGGAAGTGTCGAGGCTCGCCGTCACCTTTCCCACCCCACCGGGGGGGATGACCTTGTCGAACTCGGTCACCGTGCAGCCTCAGCCGGGCTTCGCGTTGATGCTCAGCTCGGCCTGCCCGATGTTCTTGAGCGCGAACGCATGTCGGAGGGTCACGCCGCGCTCGACCGTGCCCGCGTCGTACACGGGCTCCGGCACCTCGAGGCTCGGCGCCGTGGGCA
>Ga0209266_1001938_pt1 | contig 13342 bp, 8 predicted proteins | sample GraSoiAngelo_132_FD_185889 | JGI IMG/M metagenome (GOLD analysis project Ga0209266, IMG submission 185889) | Grasslands soil microbial communities from the Angelo Coastal Reserve, California, USA - 14_0929_02_40cm (SPAdes) (version 2) | ecosystem: Environmental > Terrestrial > Soil > Grasslands ...
CTGGGGCAATCCGGCGCTCGCCTGCCTGCTGCTGCTCGCCCAAGGGGTCGCGGAATCCGGCCGGCCGCTGCATCCCGGGATGACACTCGAAATCGGGGGGCTTCCCCTCCCTGCGGCCAGGCGGTGCGCCGAGACACTGCTGGGCGAGCAGGCCGCGGAGCGGATCCTGGACCGGGGGCTCATGCCGTTGGTTTGCATCCGCGACACCGACCGGGTGCGGTTACTGCGCTTCCAGTCGATCGCGGACCCGGCGACAGTCCTCGGCGGCCGCTGGGGGAGTGCGCCGGGGGGCTAGGTACGAACCGGCCGGACGGGCGCAAGTGGCCGCTTTGAGCGTTTTCCCCCGGATGAGCGTTTTCCCCCGGATGCGACACGAGGTCGCGACTGCTTGACACTCGCAACATCGGGGCGTATTACCAACCACAGGGCGGAGGTGTAACACCCGCCCCGGCAGTCGCGGCACGCATTACGTCAGGGGGCAGTCCCGTTGAGCGCTGCAGTTGCGGTGTCGGCACGACCCCCCCACCACCAGCAGCCCGACCGAGGAGCAGGCGATGGCCAAAGAGAGCGTCCACAAGAAGCTGGAGCGCGTCCGCCCACCGCGCGTGAACATCACGTACGAGGTGGAGACCGGGGGCGCGATGGAGGTGCGGGAGCTGCCCTTCGTGATGGGCGTGCTCGCGGACTTTACGGGTCATCCCACCGAGGAGCTGCCGAAGCTCAAGGACCGGAAGTTCACCGAGGTCACGCTCGACAACTTCGACGACGTGCTGGCGAGCATGAAGCCGCGTCTGCGGGTCGCGGTGCAGAACAGGCTCTCGGACGACCCCAACGCAGGCAAGATCGGCGTGGACCTCAAGTTCGAGAGCATGGACGACTTCAGCCCCGATCGGGTGGCGAACCAGGTGGAGCCGCTGCAGAAGCTTCTCGCATTGCGCAATCAGCTCGCCGACCTGCGCGGCAAGATCCAGAGCAACGAGAAGCTCGACGAGCTGCTGCAAGCGACGCTGAGCGACGAGGAGAAGCGGAAGAAGCTCAAGGCGGAGCTGGATGCCGACGCCAAGCCCGAGGGAGGTAAGGATGGCGGATCCTAAGGCGGAGCAGTCGAAGCAGGTTGCGGCGGAGACCACCGAGCTGAGCCTGCTCGACCAGATCGTCGAGCGGGGGCGGTTCGGCGGGGAGGCGCCAGCCCGCGAGCGCGGGAAGGACATGGTCAAGCAGTTCGTGTCGGAGGTGCTCGCGGGCACCATCACGATGGCTCGCGACACCGAGGCCATGCTCAACGCCCGCATCGCCCAGCTCGACCGGTTGATCTCGAACCAAACGAACGAGGTGCTCCACCATCCCGAGTTCCAGAAGCTCGAGGCCACCTGGCGCGGGCTCCGGTACCTGCTCGCCAACAGCGAGACGAGCGAGACCCTCAAGGTCAAGGTCCTCAACGTCTCGAAGAAGGACCTGCTCAGAGACCTGCAGCGGGCGCCCGAGTTCGACCAGAGCGCGATGTTCAAGAAGGTGTACGAGGAGGAGTTCGGGATCTTCGGCGGCGCACCATTCGGCGCGCTGCTCGGGGACTACGACTTCGACAAGACCGGCGAGGACGTCGAGCTCCTCGAAAAGGTGGCCCAGGTGGCGGCCGCCGCGCACGCGCCGTTCCTCTCTGGCACGTCGCCGAAGATGTTCAGTCTCGACACCTTCACCCAGCTCGACGCGCCGCGAGACCTCGCGAAGATCTTCGCGACGAGCGATTACGCCAAGTGGAAGACGTTCCGCGAGAGCGAGGACTCACGCTACGTGGCCCTGGCGGCACCGCGCATGCTGCTGCGCGAGCCGTACGGCAGCCAGACCGTGCCCATCGAGGCGTTCCAGTACGAGGAGCAGGTCACCGGCGACCACAACAAGTACCTGTGGGGCAACGCCGCCTGGGCGCTCGGCGTGCGCGTCACCAACGCGTTCGCCACGTACGGCTGGTGCGCCACGATCCGCGGCGTCGAAAGCGGCGGCCTGGTCGAGGGGCTGCCGGTGCACTCCTTCAAGACCGACGAAGGCGACGTCGCGATGAAGTGCCCGACCGAGACGCCGATCACCGACCGCCGTGAGAAGGAGCTGGCCGACCAGGGGTTCGTGCCCCTCGTGCATTGCAAGGGCACGGCGAACGCAGCGTTCTTCAGCGTGCAGTCCACCCAGAAACCGAAGAAATACCAGACCGATGCGGCGACGGCCAACGCCCGCATCTCGGCCCAGCTGCCCTACATCTTCGCGGTCTCGCGGTTCGCGCACTACCTCAAGGCGATGATGCGCGACAAGATCGGCGGCTATCAGTCGAAGAGCCAGATCCAGACGTTCCTCAACAACTGGATCGCGGACTACGTAGTGGCGGACGACGACGCGCAGCAGAGCATCAAGGCGAAGCGGCCGTTGCGTGAGGCCCGGATCGAGGTCGCGGAAGTGGCCGGCAAGCCGGGCGTTTACCGGGCCGTGGCGTTCCTGCGGCCGCACTTCCAGCTCGACGAATTGAGTGTTTCGATGCGTTTGGTGGCGGACCTGCCGCTCCCGGCGAAGTGAGCTGGCGCTTCGCCAGGTGGTGTTCCGCGTCCTGTACTCTTGTTCCGGGTCCTGTAGAGGGAGGGTGACATGGCGATCGAGCTGATGTTGAAACTCGCAGGCGTTGAGGGCGAGGCTGAACGGGATGGCTTCGAGAAGCAGATCCAGCTGGACTCGTTCGACTGGAGCTTCCACAACTCGTCGAGTCCCACCGGCGCCGGCGCGGGAGCCGGCAAGGTCGAGGCCCGCGGCATCACGTGCACCAAGCGGGTGGACAAGTCGAGCCCCAAGCTGTTTCAGGCCATCACGACGGGGAAGCACTTCCCGAACGCGATCCTCACGGCGCTCAAGGCCGGCGGCGACAAGGCCGTCGACTACATGAAGATCGAGTTCGACCAGCTGTTCCTCGTCGACCTGCACGAGTCAGGCTCGAGCGGCGACAACGACGTGCCGAGGGAGAGCATCAACTTCGCGTTCGGCAAGGTGACGGTGACGTACAACGAGCAGAAGGCCGACGGCACCAAGGGCGCCGCCACCGTCGCCAGCTACGACTTCAAGAAGCACGTGTCCGGCTGAGGAAGCGTCGGTGCCGCCCGTAAGCGCCGACGAGCTGTTTCGCGCGGGCAAACTCGAAGACGCGATCGAGCTGCTGGGCGTGGGACTCCGGAGCAATCCGGCCGACGCCCGGCAGCGCGCGTTTCTCTTCGAGCTGCTCTGCTTCGCCGGAGCGCACGAACGGGCCGACAAGCAGCTCGACGTGCTCGCCGGCGCCAGCCGCGAAGCGGGCCTGGGCGCGCTGCTGTACCGGGCCGCCTTGCACGCCGAGCGGACTCGGCAGGAGATGTTCCAGAAGGGGAGCTTCCCCCAGGGGGGGCCGCCGCCGCGCAGCGTGGCGGGCACCCTGAACGGCCGGGCGTTCCAAGAGCTGGTGGACGCGGATCCCCGCATCGGCGCGCGCCTCGAAGTGTTCGCGGCGGGCCAGTACCTGTGGATGCCGCTCGAGCACGTCGCGACCGTCCGCATGGCGCCGCCCAAGAAGCTGCGGGACCTGCTCTGGACCCCGGCCGTGGTCCGCACGGGCCCGGGATTCCACGGACTCGAGCTGGGCGAGGTCCTGCTGCCGGCCCTCGCGCCGTTGTCGTGGCGACACCCCGACGTCGCCGTACGGCTCGGTCGGGTCACCGAGTGGACGGAGTCCGAAGGCACCCCCGTCCCGGTGGGTCAGAAGCTGCTCCTCCGGGACGGCGAGGAATTCCCCTTTCTCGAACTCCGCGAGCTCGACATCACGCCGACCGCCGGCTCGGCCGGCTGACCCCCCATGCCGTTGCGGGAAGACTTGCTGCAGCCGATCCCGGGGTCGAACCCGGCGGGGGCGAACCTCCGCTACGATCCGATCTACGATAAGATCAAGGAGGCACGCCGCGAGGAGGAGGACGTCGACCAGGGCGACTGGAAGCGTACGCGCAAGGTCGCCGACTGGCCGCAGGTCATCAAGCTGGCCGGCGACGCGCTGGCGACGAAGTCGAAGGACCTGCAGATCGCCGCCTGGCTCACCGAGGCGATGCTCAAGCAGGAGGCGCTGGGGGGGCTGCGCGCCGGCCTCGGACTCCTCCGCGGTCTGCTGGAGAAGTTCTGGGATCAGCTCTATCCCGAGCTCGAAGGCGGCGACGCGGAGCTCCGGGCCGGGTCCCTCAACTGGGTGGGCCGCTACCTTGACGCCGGCGTCCGGACGGTGCCCCTGAACAAGGCCGGCCACGACGTGCTCAAGTACAAGGAGTCGCGCGCCGTCGGCTCCGAAGCCGACGCCAAAGGAGATGAAAAGAAGCAGGCGGCGCGGGAAGCGGCGATCGCCGAGAAGAAGCTGACCGCCGAGGAGTTCGACAAGGCGTTCGAGGCGACGCCCAAGGCGTTCTACAAACAGCTCATCGCTGATCTCGACGGCTGCATCAAGGCGATTCAGGAGCTCGATGAGCTCGGCCAGGAGAAGTTCGGCGACGCCTCGCCGAGCTACAGCGCGCTCAGCCAAGCGCTGGAAGACGTCCAGCACTCCGCTCGGCAGCTACTGGAAAAGAGGCTCCAAACGGATCCCGATCCGGTCGACGCGGTAGCGGGAGGGGCTTCGGGGGCGGTCGGCGGCGCAGCCGCCGGACCGCTCGCTCCCGAACCGACGAGCGTGGAGGACGCCGCCGGGCGCATCGCGAGCGCGGCACGCTTCCTCCGGCGCCACGACCCACGCAACCCCGCCCCGTACCTGATGATCCGCGGCTTCCGCTGGGGCGAGCTCCGGGCGGGCGGGCCCGACCTCGACCCGAGGCTCCTGGCCGCCCCGCCGACGGCGGTGCGCACGCACCTGAAAACGCTCCTGCTCGACCAAAAATGGTCCGAGCTGCTCGACGCCGGCGAGAACATCATGGCGACCCCGAACGGCCGGGGATGGCTCGACCTGCAGCGTTACGAGCTCACCGCGGTCGAGATGCTCGGGACCGAGTACCAGTACGTCCGGGGGGCGATTCGCGGCAGCCTGGTCGGCTTGTTGCGCGACTTCCCGCAGCTCCCGGACCTCACGCTCATGGACGACACCGCCACGGCCAACGTGGAGACCCGCACGTGGCTGCAGAACGGCGGCTTCATCGCGGCGGCGGCCGAGGGAGCGGAGCCGGCGCGGGCGGAGGCGGCCGCCCTGGCGGAGTCCCGACCCCGGTTCGGGCGCGCGGCCTTCGACCGGGCGATGGACGAAGTCCGCGCCGGCCAGCCGCAGAAGGGCATCGAGCTGCTGATGCGGGAGGCGGAGCAGGAGAAGAGCTCGCGCGCCCGGTTCCTGCGCCGCTCCGAGGCGGCCCAGATCATGGTCGACGCCGGCCTGGAAGGCGTCGCCCTGCCGATCCTCAAGGAGCTGCTCGAGCAGGTCGAGGCCCACAAGCTGGAGGACTGGGAGGCGGGGGATGCGGTGGCCCGACCGATGGGCCTGCTGTACCGCTGTCTCGACAAGCTGGGTGACGACGCCGAGATGAAAGACAACCTGTACCGCCAGATCTGTCGTCTGGACCCGGTCCAGGCGATGGCCTTCCCGACGGCGAGCCCGACGCCGAGCAACGATGGCGCCCCAGGAGGTTGAGCGGACGGTGCAGCGGTCGGTGCTCGACCGGCTGATCGACACCGACCCGGACACGAGCACCGAGGCTCCCATGACGTGGGCGCAGTCGGTGCGGGAGTTGAAGCGCGCGCTGCGGCGCGACCTGGAGTGGCTGCTCAACACGCGGCGCATCGCGCAGCTGGCGCCGGAGGGCTTCACGGAGTTGCCGCGCTCGGTCTACCACTACGGGCTGCCGGACATCACCTCGCTCGCGGCCGAGTCGGTGTCGGCGCGCGATTGGCTGCGGCGCCAGGTGGAGGAGACGATCATGCTGTTCGAGCCGCAGCTGTCGAACGTGCGCGTCACGGTCGCCACGGCCGACGAGGAAGGGCGGCGCGAGCTGCGGTTCGTCATCGACGGCCTGCTGCGCATGGAGCCGAGTCCGGAGCAGGTGGTGTTCGACACCGTCCTCGAAGTCACGAGCGCAACGTTCGAGGTGCGAGGCGAGGGCGCGGATGCGCGATGATCTGCTCTACTACTACGAGCAGGAGCTGGCCTTCCTGCGCCGCAGTGGCGCCTCCTTCGCGGAGAAGTACCCCAAGATCGCGTCGCGGCTCATCCTCGAGGCCACCAAGTGCGACGACCCGCACGTGGAGCGGCTGCTCGAGGGCTTCGCCTTTCTCGCCGCCCGGATCCACCTCAAGCTCGACGACGACTTCCCCGAGATCAGCGACGCCCTGCTGAGCGTCGTCTACCCGCACTACCTGCGGCCCATTCCGTCCATGTCGATCGTGGAGTTCCACCTGGATCCGGAGCAGGGGAAGCTCACGACGGGGCTCAAGGTCCCCCGGGACTCCGTGATCTACTCCCGGCCGGTAGGCGGCGCACCCTGCAAGTTCAGGACCTGTTACGACACCACCCTCTGGCCGCTCTCGGTCAAGGCGGCGCAGTGGCGCACCCCCGACCAGCTGCGGCCGCCGGTAGCGGTGCCGAACGCCGCGGCCGCGCTGCGCGTGGAGCTGCAGTGCTTCCCGGACGTCACGTTCGAGAAGCTGGAGCTGAACACCCTGCGGCTCTACCTCCACGGCGAAGGCACGCTGGTGTCCACGCTGTACGAAGTCCTTGCCAACAACTGCGTGCAGATCCAGGTGCGCGACTGCGGCCCCGGACCGAAGCGCAAGCCCGTCCTGCTGCCGGCCAGTGCGCTGCGGCCAGTCGGGTTCGGCCCCGACGAGAGCATGCTCCCCGTGCCCCGCCGGTCGATGGTGGCCTACCGGCTGCTCCAGGAGTACTTCACGTTCCCCGAGAAATTCTACTTCCTCGATCTCGACGGGTTTGATCAGGTGCGCGCCGCGGGGTTCGGACCGAGCGCGGAAGTGGTCTTCCTGCTCTCAAGCTTCGAGCGGGCCGAGCGGCGACCCGTCCTCGAGGCGGGCGTGGCCCAGCGCACGATCCTGCTCGGCTGCGCGCCGATTGTGAACCTGTTCGCCCAGGACTCGGAGCCGGTGGAGATCGTCCCAACGCGCTACGAGCACCCCGTCGTGGCCGACGCCCGCCGGCGCGAAAGCACGCGGACCTTCTCGATCGACGAGGTCGTGGCCGCCCGGCCGGGGTCGCCGGAAGTGCTGCGGTTCGAGCCGCTGTACTCGTTTCGCCACGGCACGAACGGGAACAAGCCGGAGGCCTTCTGGTACGCTCGGCCCCGGGCGACCGAGTACGGCCAGGCGGGCGAGACGGACCTCTATCTCACGTTCGCGGATCTCTCCGGGCGGCCCGCCCGGCCGCCGTTCGAGGCGGCGACGTGCCGCCTCACGTGCTTCAACGGCGACCTGCCGAGCCGGCTGCCGTTCGGCGACGAAGGCGGCGACTTCACACTCCCGGGGGGCGGACCGATCCAGCGCATCATCGCGCTGCTGAAGCCGACGTCCGTCATCCCGCCCCTGCTGGGCAAGCCCCAGCTGTGGCGGCTGATCTCGCAGCTCTCGCTCAACTACCTCTCGCTCGTCGAGGGGGGCGCCGAGGCGCTCCAGGAGCTGCTGCGGCTCCACAACTTCGGGGATTCGCTCGCCGGTGCGAAGCAGATCCACGGCCTCCTGGACGTGCGCACCGCGCCGAGCTACGCGCGCATCGCCGGGGACCACGGCCTGAGCTTCGCCCGCGGCCACCGCGTGGAAGTGATGTTCGACGAAGACCAGTTCGCGGGGGGCAGCGCCTATCTGTTCGCCAGCGTGCTCGAGCACTTTCTGGGAGTCTACACGGCGCTGAACAGCTTCTGCATCCTTGCCGCGCGCACGCGGCAACGCAAGGAGGTGCTGCGCGAATGGCCGCCGAGGGCGGGATGGAAGACACTGGTGTAACCAACGCCGAGGTCGCAGGGCAGCTGACCCTCGACCCGCCCGCGTACGGGTTCTTTCAGGCCGTGCGGCTCCTGGAGCGCCTGTACCCCGACCGGCGAGCCGTCGGTCGCTTCGGCGACCCGACGACGGAGATCGTGCACTTCTCCGCCCGCCCCGTCATCGCCTTCCCCGCGAGCGAGATCCACGCCGTGGAGCTGCCGGGGAGCCGCCCCGGCCGCATGGTGGTCAACTTCATGGGGCTGATCGGCCCGCTCGGCGTGCTGCCCTATCACTACACGCAGCTCGTCGCCGAGCGGACACGGGTGCGCGACCGGGCGCTGCGCGACTTCCTGGACATCTTCCAGCACCGCTTCATTTCCCTCTTCTACCGCGCCTGGGAGAAGTACCACTTTACGGCCGCCTTCGAGCGCGACGGCCGGGACGCCATGACCGAGCACCTCCGGGACCTGATCGGCCTGGGGATCGGGGCGTTCCGCGATCGCCTGCCCATTCCGGACGAGCTGCTGCTGTATTACGCGGGGGCGCTCGGGCCACAGCCCCGCTCCGCGCTGGCGCTCCAGCAGATGCTGGAGGACATCCTCGACGTGCCCGTCGAGGTCGAGCAGTTCGTCGGCGGGTGGTACCGGCTCGCCCCGAGCACCCAGTGCCGCATCGGAGAGGAGACGGGGCCCGCCGAGCAGCTCGGGCTCGGCGCCGTGGCCGGCGACGAGATGTGGGATCAGCAGGCGCGGGTGCGCCTCCGCCTCGGACCGCTGATCCGCGAGGAGTACGAGCGGTTCCTGCCCAACGGCAGCCGGTACGAGCTGCTGCGGACCCTCGTGCGGTTCTTCAGCCACGACCAGTTCGACTTCGACATCCAGCTGGTCCTCGCGCGCGACGACGTCCCCGGCTGCGTGCTCGGCTCGGACGCGGAGGAGCCGCCCCCGCTCGGCTGGCGCACCTGGCTGCGCACCAAGCCGTTCGCGCATGACGCGGACGACACGATTCTGACGCTTTGAGAGCGAGCACACCATGACTGTCAATCTTCGAGGTCTGATCGGCAAGCTGAACGCCCCGACGCGGAACGCGCTCGAGGCCGCCGCGGGGCTGTGCCTGTCGCGGACGCACTACGACGTGGAGGTCGAGCACTTCCTCCTCAAGGCCCTGGATGCGAGCGACGGCGACCTCGCGTTCATCCTCAAACACTACGGGGTGAACCGCTCCCGCTTCGTGGCCGACCTCACGAAGAGCCTCGACAAGCTCAAGTCGGGCAACGCCCGCACGCCCGCGCTGAGCCCCACGCTCACGAAGATGCTGTCGGAGGCGTGGCTCATCGGGTCGGTGGACTACGATGACGCCCAGATCCGCACCGGGCACGCGCTCCTCGCGCTGGCGACGAACGACGAGCTGCGACGCATGATGGTCGACGTCACGCGCGAATTCGACAAGGTCGCCGGAGAAACGCTGCGCAAGGATTTCACGACGATCGTCGCCGAGTCGGCCGAAGAGGCGGCGGCGGCCGCCGCGCCCGCCGCCCCGGGCCAGCCCCGGGCCGGCGGCGGCAAGACGCAGAACCTCGACCTCTACACGAACAACCTGACGGAGCGCGCCCAGAAGGGGCTCATCGACCCGGTGCTGGGGCGCGACTTCGAGGTGCGGCAGGTCGTGGACATCCTCACGCGACGCCGGCAGAACAACCCCATCCTCGTCGGGGAGGCGGGCGTCGGCAAGACCGCCGTGGTCGAAGGCTTCGCGATGCGGATCGTGCAGGGCGACGTGCCGCCGATCCTGCGCGGCGTCACGCTCCGCACCCTGGACCTCGCCTTGCTGCAGGCGGGCGCCGGGGTGAAGGGGGAGTTTGAGAACCGGCTGCGGGGGCTCATCGAAGAGGTGAAGTCGTCGCCCACGCCGATCATCTTGTTCATCGACGAGGCGCACACCATGATCGGCGCCGGCGGCCCGGCCGGGCAAGGCGATGCGGCGAACCTCCTGAAGCCGGCGCTCGCGCGGGGCGAGCTGCGGACCATCGCGGCCACCACCTGGTCCGAGTACAAGAAGTACTTCGAGAAGGACCCGGCGCTGGCGCGGCGGTTCCAGCTCATCAAGGTGGAAGAGCCGTCCGAGCAGATCTGCATGGTGATGATGCGCAGTGTGGTGCCGGCGCTGGAGAAGCATCACAAGGTGCGCATCCTGGACGAAGGGGCGGAAGCGGCGGTTCGCCTCTCGCACCGTTATCTGGCCGACCGCCAGCTGCCGGACAAGGCGGTGAGCGTCCTCGACACGGCCTGCGCGCGGCTCGCCCTGGGCCAGAATGCAATCCCCGCGGCGCTCGAGGACGCCCAGCGGCAGCTCGACGACATCGCGGTCCAGACCCGCGTGCTCGAGCGGGAGAAGGCCACGGGCGCGGACCACGCCGAGCGCCTCGCCGGGCTCGCCGAGCGCAAGCAGGAGACCGAGCGACGCGTCGCCGAGCTCAAGGCACGCTGGGAGCGCGAGCGGGACCTCGTGACCAAGGTACGCGCGGCGCGGGAACGCCTCGAGGCCTCCGCCGAGAAGGGCGCGGGCGGCGACGGTGACGCGCTGCGGAAGGAGCTCGCCAAGCTGGCGGGAGAGCTCGGGTCGCTGCAGGGAGAGAGTCCCCTGGTGCCCGTCGTGGTCGACGCGAACCTCATTGGCCAGGTGATCTCCGGCTGGACCGGCATCCCCGCCGGCAAGATGCTGCGCGACGAAGTGAACGTGACCCTCAACCTCGAGCGGCATCTGGAGGCGCGGATCATCGGCCAGGCGCACTCGCTCGAGGCCATCAGCCGCCGCATCCGCACGTCGCGGGCCGGCATCGAGGACCCGAACAAGCCGGTCGGTGTGTTCCTGCTCGTCGGCCCGAGCGGCGTGGGCAAGACCGAGACGGCCCTGGCGCTCTCGGATCTCTTGTACGGCGGCGAGCGCAACCTGATCACGATCAACATGTCGGAGTTCCAGGAGCCGCACACCGTCTCGACGCTCAAGGGCTCGCCGCCGGGCTACGTCGGCTACGGCGAGGGCGGCGTCCTCACGGAAGCGGTGCGGCGGCGCCCCTACTCGGTGGTGCTGCTCGACGAGGTCGAGAAGGCGCACCCCGACGTCCTGGAGCTCTTCTACCAGGTGTTCGACAAGGGTCAGATGGAGGACGGCGAAGGGCGGCAGATCGATTTCAAGAACAACATCCTCGTGCTGACCACGAACGCTGGCACCGACACGCTCATGAAGCTCACCGCGGATCCCGAGACGATGCCGGACGCGGAGGGGCTGGTGAAGGCGCTGAAGCCCGAGCTGAACAAGACCTTCAAGCCGGCGTTCCTGGGCCGCACGGTGATCATCCCCTACTTCCCGATCAAGGATGACGCGATGAAGCAGATCATCCGGCTCAAGCTCGGGAAGGTGGAGCGGCGGCTGCGCGAGTCCCACAAAGTGCAGCTCGGCTACGACGACACGGTGGTGAACGCCATCGCGCAACGGTGCACGGAGGTGGAGAGCGGCGCGCGCAACGTGGACAACATTCTCACCAACACGTTGCTCCCCGAGATCTCGCGGCGGCTGCTCGAAGCGATTGCCGAAGGGACGAAGCCGGAACAGATCCGTGTGGGGATCGGCGACGGCGGCGCGTTCACGTACACGGGTGAGGCGGCGGCCGCCGAGGCGCTGGCGGCGGTCGGGGCCGAGACCTAACAGGGCTCGAGGGACGCGATGGCGAAGTACACACAGGCGAATCGCCCCATCCGGATCAAGACGGTGCTCGGCGACGACGCCCTGCTGCTGCAGGGCTTCGCGGGCCAGGAGGGTGTGTCAACTCCGTTTTCGTACACGCTCGACTTGCGCTCCGAGAACGCGTCCATCGATCCGGCCAAACTCCTGAAGAGTGCCGCCTGCATCAGCCTGCAGCTGGCCGACGGCAGCATGCGGCCGTTCCACGGGTTGATCAATCGCTTCACGCAGCTCGAGCGCGCCGACGAGCTCGTCGCCTACCGCGCCCAGATGGTGCCGTGGTTGTGGTTCCTCGCCCTGTCGAGCGACTGCAAGATCTTCCAGAACCTGAGCGTGCTGGAGATCGTGGAGCAGGTGTTCAAGGCCCAAGGGTATTCGGACTTCGAGATCAAGTGCACCAAGAGCTATCCCAAGCGCGAGTTCTGCGTGCAGTACCGCGAGACGCACCTCAACTTCGTCTCCCGGCTGATGGAGGAGGAAGGGATCTTCTACTTCTTCACGCACACGAACGACAAGCACGTGCTCGTGCTGGCCGACGCCCCGAGCGCCGTGAAGCCCTGCCCCGTGCAAGCCGCCGCCCGCATGGCCCCCCAGGCGGCCGAGTGGCAGGAGGAAGACGTCGTGCTCGCGTTCCAGCAGGAGCACGCCTTCCAGACCGGCAAGGTGACGCTGCGCGACTACGACTATCTCCAGCCGTCGCTGCAGCTCGAGAGCTCCGTCTCGGGCCACGGGGGCCCGGAGGTCTACGACTTCCCCGGCAGCTTCGCCAAGCTGGACGAAGGGGAGCGCTACGCGCGCCTGCTCCTCGAGGGGCGCGAGGCGACGCAACACGTGAGCCGCGGGGAGAGCACCTGCCGTACGTTCGTGAGCGGCTACCGCTTCGATCTGAAGGAGCACTACCGCTCCGACGCGAACCAGACGTATCAGCTCTTGCACCTACAGCACAGCGCGCAGACCAGTGATTATCGGACGGGCGAAGCCGGGCACTTCGACTACCACAACTCGTTCGTCGCGATCCCGCACTCCACGCCGTTCCGGCCGCTCCGCGTCACGCCGGAGCCCGTCGTCCAGGGTTCCCAGACCGCGCTCGTCGTGGGCAAGTCGGGCGAGGAGATCTGGGTCGACAAGCACGGGCGGGTCAAGGTGCAGTTCTACTGGGACCGCAACGGCAAGAAGAACGAGGACAGCTCGTGCTGGGTGCGGGTGGCCACCTCGTGGGCGGGAAAGAGTTGGGGGTTCGTGCAGATCCCGCGGATCGGTCAGGAAGTGATTATCGACTTCATCGAGGGGGATCCCGACCGCCCACTCATCACAGGCCGCGTCTACAACGCGGAGCAGACGCCGCCCTACACGCTGCCCGGCGACCAGACGCAGAGCGGCGTCAAGTCGCGCAGCTCCAAGGGCGGCGGGACGGACAACTTCAACGAGATCCGGTTGGAGGACAAGAAGGGCGGCGAGCAGATCGTCATCCACGCCGAGAAGGACATGCAGGTGGAGGTGGAGAACGACCGCTCGGAATCGGTGGGACACGATGAGAATGTCACCATCGGCAACGACCGCAGCGAGTCGGTCGGCGCCAACGAGTCAATCACGATCAGCAAGAACCGCACGGAAACCGTCAGCGGCGATGAGACCGTCAGCATCAGCGGCA
>Ga0209266_1001939_pt1 | contig 13340 bp, 21 predicted proteins | sample GraSoiAngelo_132_FD_185889 | JGI IMG/M metagenome (GOLD analysis project Ga0209266, IMG submission 185889) | Grasslands soil microbial communities from the Angelo Coastal Reserve, California, USA - 14_0929_02_40cm (SPAdes) (version 2) | ecosystem: Environmental > Terrestrial > Soil > Grasslands ...
CCCGACGATCGCCTTCTCGTCACCGGTGTGGTAGTAGAAGATGCGGTCGCCCTTCTTGACGGCGCGAAGATGTTTCTGTGCGAGCGCGTTCCTGACGCCGCTCCAGACTGCCTTCTTGTCCTTCACGGGCGCGTCGAATCCGTAGTGGGTCGGTTCTTCCTTCACCAGCCAGTTCACCAGCGTGATGCCTTCCTTATGCGCCGATCGCGGTCGCCGGACACCCGACGATCCCACACATGACTCCTGGTCCGGCATTCTAACCTGGCCATGAGTTAGAGTAGTGGCGACTCGCCGAGAGAGGAGAGAAGCGCCATGCCGTTCTACGAACGAGGACCCGTCCGCATCCACTACGAAGAGGCCGGTTCCGGCTTCCCCCTGCTGCTCATCCCGGGCGGCGGGCTCAATTCAGCCCTCGCATCCTGGCAGACCGCCTCACCCTTCAACCCGATGGAACGGTACAAGAAGGACTTCCGCTGTATCTGCGCCGACCTGCGCAACGCCAACCCCGGCCAGTCCAGCGGCCCGCTGGAGATCGACCGCCCCTGGGACGCCTACACGGACGACCAACTCGGGCTGATGGACCACCTCGGCGTCGGGGAGTTCATGGTCATGGGCTTCTGCATCGGCGGGCCGATGATCCACAATCTCATCAGGCGGGCTCCCGAGCGCATCGTCGCGGCCGCGATGATGCAACCGAGCGGTTTCAGGCCCGAGATGCCCGACCTCTTCTACCAGAACAACATCAAGGGCTGGGGGCCGGCGCTGTGCGCGAAGCGCCCAGACGTCTCCATGGACATGGTCCATGACTTCCTCAACAGCATGTACACGAACCGCGCCGACTTCGTGTTCACCGTGTCGCGCGATTTCGTACGCTCCATCCGGACACCGCTGCTGATCGCGCCCGATGACGTGCCAGCGCACCCGTACAAGGTGGCCATGGAAGTCGCCAGCCTCGCCCCGCACGCCGAGGTGACCATCTATCCCTGGAAGGATTCTCAGGAGCACATCGACCAGGTCGTCGAGCACGCACGGCGCTTCCTCAAAGCGCACGAATCCATCCGACGTAGGAAAGGGGAAGGGGTTAGCGGCCGTGATGGCCGCTACTCCCTCGGCGGTCGTTGGTTGCGGGGGCTGGATATGCTGAATGCTACACGGCGCCGGAAACCTACTGGATCGACCTCCGCTGACGCATAACGCGGATTCGAACCCCGAATGGGATTCGAACCCGTGTTTCAGCCTTGAGAGGGCGAGCCCATGGGTAGCGATTTCACCAACTTCCCAAACGGGTGCCACGGCCTGGTGCCACTCGAGACCGCGATCTGCTCCTAGAATCCGGCTACTCATTTCGATGATCTCCAACCGGGCGCGGGCGATGCCTCCGGTTGGGACAGAACCCGAAGCCTAGCCTCTTTTCGGCGGGCTGCCAGTCTTCGTTGCTTTCGAGCCGCCGCCTCAGCAACACAAGCACGTCTTCACGCGCCAAGGAACTGGCGGCCCGCGACGGCTCATAGCCGTCCTTGTAGATCGCGATCTCTGAGTCACCAATTCCCATCCTCCACAGAGGAGGAACGGAGACGTTCCACGCGGTCTTCGGTGGAATCGTGAACCTTCCTGCTTCGTCCGTCTTCGTCACGTAGTAAGCGCCGCCTGTCTCCAGCCGACGACCACTGAGGGCACTACAGCGCGGTCAGTCGAAGGACAAGACGCGTGAGGCGGTCTACCTGGACCTTGGTGAGATTGGCGAAGTAGAACACGTAGCCGTCGAGATCGACCCGGATCAGGAGGGAGACAACCTGCAGGGGCTCGTCACCCGGCGGTGTGAACGAAAGCTCAGCGACAGGCCCTGGGCTGGCTGAGCCGGCTGCCAGGACCTTCATACTGCTGGGGCCGAGGTCGATGCTCATCGTCTCCCATTCGTGGCCGCCGTAGTCGCGCACGCGAACGGGGAGCGCGACACGCACGCGCGGCGATCGGCGCCGCTCGACGGGTCGTCCCGCGAGCTCGAGCGTCTGCGTGAGTACGTGAGGCTCGAAGCGCTCCAGGATCGCCCGCAGATGTTCAAGCGGCAGGGGCTTCGGCACGAAGTCGAGTGCCCCAAGTCGTAGGCACATTTGGGCTTCGTGCTCGGTCGCAACGCCAGAGATCACGATAATCGGCACACGGGAGTCTCGAACCAGGCGCAGCTGAAGGAAGTCAAGCCCAGTCATGCCGGGTAACCGGAGGTCGAGAAAAACCAGATCAGGGCGGTTCATTTGAAGCCGCTGCAATGCGGCCTCGGCCGAAGGAACGAGCTCGGTCTCGTGGCCCAGGTCGCGGACGAAGCCCTGGAGGAGTTCGCCAACGGCTACGTCGTCTTCGACAATCAGCACCCGCAAGCTCTGTCCATGCTTTCGGGCGAGCCCCGAGAGTCCGAGAATTTCCGCAAGCTCAGTCTGAGCACGCATGCTCCGTGCCACGGGTCGAGTGGTCCCCTCCCAATGCGGAACTACCGGGTTATTCCAACTTCCTCCGCGAGCCGGGCCCTCTCACCGTGCACTCTGCCATGCACCGCGCTGGTGCAGGTGCACCAACATGGGGCAGTCGAGAAATTGGTAGGCCGCCGACGGGCCGTTCCTACGCATGTGGAAGGACGCCCACGAGATACTGGGGGCGACGCTTTGATTGCGAGACAGTGTGGCCGATCCCTGCGCGTTACTCCTGACACCAGAGGGCTCTTAGCCTGAGCAGTCCACAGGACGTCGCACGCGATCCAGCGCCCACGGCCGTTGATCGCAGCAAAAGATCGAGCTCGAACCTGAACTGAGCGTCCCGGTCCTCGGCGCTCAGCTCGACGCCCTCCACCTCCCTGTAGTGGTAGTCTGACTACCTGACTCGCCTCGGGTTCGTCAAGGCCGGGTGAGTCGGGAGGTAGTCGGTACAGTCGTCGAGGCTTATCCTCCTGGGAACGAGCACCGCGTCCTAGACTTCGGCCACCACTCAATATCCGCCTTGCTTGAGACGGGCTGCCCCACCCTGACGCCAGGATCATCGCCGAGCCCCGTCCTGGAGTTCATCCAGCGGGCGCGGGCGCAGCGCGCAGCGTGGCTGAGGTGATGGACGTCCCGCGCACCCAAGCTCGCCGGCGCGCACCGGTGGTTCCGGAGGTCTCGCGCCGAACGTCGCACGGGCCTGTGCCACATATCGGTCACGGCCCGGGCGTGGCCAGCAGCATGCGGAGATCCGCGAGGTGTCGGTCGATCAGCGTCCACATACACACCCTGAGACCAGCTCCCGCCGGGCAGCCAGGGTCTCGCGCCGATCGAAGTCGAATGCTGCTCCGCGGCCCTACGGTCGCCGTTACAGAGCAGGGCACGAGCCGCCGAAGACACCAGTGGTCGATGGGTTAGGCTTGTGGAGCTGAATGTTACCGCCGCCGCCGGCGCCTCCGCCGAGCTTGTGCGGGAAGGTCCCGTCGTCCGGTGTTGAGTAGACGATAGCCCCGGAGGAATCCCTCAACTGGAGGTCGAACTCGTCATTGACGCCTGGCTCACCCGCATCTTTGGCGCGAACGACAAAGTGCACATCGCCAAACTGGTTCGTCCGCGCCTCGCCACAAATGAAACGGGTCCCGAGCGGCTGGTGCGTCTTGGGGTCAGTTGTTGTGTCCCCTTCGGGGAAGTATGCGGTGATACTGGTCCAGTGAACGTTGAGACCTGTGCCATGGTCGTGATACTCGAGATGGCCCCAGTACTCTGGCGTCGTTACTCCCGAGCCGTGCTTGCATCCGCCACCGACACCGAAAGTCCCCTTGGCGCCCGAATGGATGATCCACCCACCGCCGGTCATGAAGTCGCACCCCTGCTGCTGCGGCGGCGGCGGAGTCACTTCCGCATCGGCGACGCTGCCGGCGAGGACCAAGGCCGCTACACCGAGCACGCTGATCACTCTACGCATCGTTCTCCTCCGCTCGCATTAAAGCAATGCGATCAAATTGGGCTTGTTCAAACCTACTGGATTCCTGCCGTCGCAGACGCGATCACCACATCGGCCACGCCAAACACCGTCGCGTGAAGGGCATTCACCGTGGTGCCGCCCGCCGAAGCTGTCTGTTCGTTGACCACCACCTGGCCGCCCGGAATCGCGATCGTCTGATTTGGCTCCCCGGTTACCTGAATCGGTGTGCCGTTGATCGAGAGGTTGGTGATGGTCGAACTGCCGCTGCTTTCAACACCCAACACCGCCAGCGCACTGGCCATAACGAAGTCGGCGGAGATTCCAGTCCCCCCTACCGTCATGCCCAGGTTCGCGAGCGAGGCTTCCGAGGCCACCTGATCCGGCCAGCCAATCGTGACTGCGTGAAGGACTTCCCCATCGAACGTGGACGGGATGCTGACCGTCAACAGAGACGCGTCTCGAGCGTCACTTGTACTTTCGAGCGACCCGGTGTCGGAGAGCACTGTCGTCGTTCCGAGCACAGTCGCTCGGACCCCACTTGCTTCGCCGGTGACAGTTTGAGCTGCGCCGGCCATCGGCCATGCTAGGAGAACCGCGACCAGCGTTGCGACTGCGAGTAAACCTGAACTGCAGGAAACTGTGTGACGCATGCCAACCTCCTCATGGTTCACCAATACACACTCACGCTTGCCCATCCCATATGGGCGGTTCTGTGAGCGCGGGGCTGAGGGCGCCGATTGCGCCATGAAGTGCTCTCTCTCTCCCTCCTTCCAGCGTGTTCTTTGGTGTCAACGTACGACAGCGGGGACGCATGAAAATCGGGTGAACCGCGGAATTTGATCATGGGATTTCAGGGACGCTAGGGTAGGGAAATCTATAATTCCGGAAAGGGGGCGGCATCCGCACGCCCGACTTGAAAAGAGGAGGGCGTGGCTGTTTTCGTCCGAGGCCGACACCACGTCGCCGCGGTCCCCACCCATCGACTTCGGTGTGGCGCCCCATGTGGGGGTGGGCCGGAAAGTCAATGCCTCCCGTCAATGTGTGCGGCAGGCGAGAAGGCGATACTAAACGGCGGTTTCTTCGAGCGACATCACCCTTATGGAAGTCACCCTCGACCTAGACGAGACGCCCTTGCTGCTTTCGAGCGGCCTGCGGAGGGATACCGGGGGTGGATTGTGCCCGCTGGGCTGGTCAATCCTCAAATGAAGCTCCGCATCGTCGCGGGTGGATAAGCTGGGCGGCGAGTTGTGAGGAGCCCGGATGAGGCGGGGGGGCTACGGACCCGCCCTCCTGATGAACGCGACCATCCGGTCCTCGCGCCGCTGGACAATCTCAGGGAGCTGGCGGCCGCCGTGCCGGATAAGGTCGCCAAGCGCCTCCTCCAACCCACACGCGGTGCAGATTTCGGTTTTGGTATCGCGCCGGCTGATCACCGGGCGCTCCGCGTAATCCTTGAGGCACCGCGGACACTTCCTCATGAGATCCTCCGAGCCCCGATCGGTTTGAATCTCACGACCACGTAACCGAGCGGAGAGACCTTGCCTTCTCGAATCCGCCTCGTCTGGTGCCGCAGGTCGTCGGTCACGAAGCACGGCTCACGCCGGCGATCGCCCGCGCGGCGCTCTCTGATCACCTTCACGCAACGCACGCCAGCGCAACGGCGCTGGAGATAGTCGTAGAGCGCAGTGTCGTTTTCGGGCACGACGATGAGAACCCTGACATCCGGAAATGACCGCGATGGGAGGGATTCAAGGAGCTGCGCCGCGTGACGTAAGCAGAGGCCGTGCGTAATCCCGGGATTATCAAACGGTGCCCGCTCACCCAGGTCCCCGGCTCCCCCCCTCCTCTCGCACCACGCGCAGACGACCTTCATCGTGGCGCAGAGAAGCTGCCAGGACCGTGCCACCCGACAAGTCCGGTCTATTGTCCCGGAGCGTCATTCGGCGTTTCCACCGCGCCCGGCCGCTTGAGACCCCGGTGACACTCTTCTTCCCAGATTCGGTGGCATCGACCGTGAAACCTGAGGATCCGGCCGTCTGGGAACACGTACGCGAGCTGCGCCCCTACGTCATTGCATGCCGCGCACCTGACCACGCCGATGGCGGTATCCGCATGGATGTGCCCCACCGGTGAAGTCGGCCAACCTGGTTCCCTCGTGAGTGGCGCTGTAGCTCGAGGCAAGGTACCGGCGTCGAGCCGTTCACGGATCCGCTGTGTGACAGTCTTCTTATCCATGCCGTGTTCCCTCCATACCTGGTTGCAGTGCGTCGATTCCTGCGGTCGCTTCAGTGAGTCGGTCACAGTCGCTCTTGCGCGGACCCACCGCGGGCGCTGCCATCGCCCCGGCCACCATCAACCACGCTGCGAGTGCCCTTCCCACGGCCCTGTCCCCGCTCTGGGCAGCATCGGCCGTGCCACGACCGCCAACCCCGAGAACTTGGCAAATCCGAGCGCTCGCCGCGAGCTGTAGCGGACAGAGTGACAACCCGGTGAGCGAACCGACACGAGAGGCGTCCGACGGAATCGCTCAAAAGCGGAAAATTTCCGGAGGGGCGCACTCGCCTTCCGTTCGCTAGACCCGCACCACATTACCGAATGCTCAAGCAAATCCCGACCTCCTTCCTGCGGACAGAACGGCGTCGGCGCCGCACGGATGAGCGATGGCGATGTGGTCGAAGCGGATCGCGGACGTCGGGCCTCGGTGAGCGGGAGGGCCGCGGCGCTATCTGGTGCGAATGAACTTGACGTCGTCGAACTCGGGCCCGACTCGCAGCACGCCTGAGACGACCTGATCCCGGAGCGCGTTCTCGGCGCCCACCATCAACTTGACCTCGTATTCACCGGGCTCGTACCAGAAACGCGCCCCCATGCCCTCCCGGACCGCCGCTTGTAGCTGCCACTCGGGCCGGGCGGGGCGCCGATCGAGCAGCAGGACGAAGTCCCGGCCGAGGAAGCTCTTGCAGTCGGCGCCCTCCCCGTCCCGACCGAACCAGCGCAGGGCGCTGGGGACGAACCCCGGGCACGTCTGTCCGTTCTGGCTGAGGTTGGTCACCTTCACCGTGCAGCTCCGGACGTAGGACATGGCGTGCACCGTCACCAGCTTGAAGAACGCGTCGTGCGTGTGCACGAGCCGGCGCGTCATGGGGTCGGGCTCCATGATCTCGATGATGCGGTTATTGCTCTCGTTGTCCGAGACATCAATGCGAAGGAACGCTTTGGTGTTGACCTGCGCTTCGAGGTTGGCGATCGTCGCATACGACGCGGCGCTGAAGATGCAGAAGCCTAGCGCGGCGACGAGAGGCCACGAGATGTCCGGGAGGATGCCCCAGAAGTCCAGGAGCAGACTCCCGAGCGTGATCACCGCTGAACCAAGCCAAGCGATCGCAAGTCGCACGGTCCCCTCAAACCTCCCCCTTTGCGAGAATGACGACCTCTCATGACGGCTCAGGTCGGGTCAGTTGGAACCAAGCTGGAACCAGGCGCGCCCGAATCGGGCGCAGCGGATGGTCCGGGCGGTACGCGCTGCTCCGGCGAAATGTAACTCCACATCCCGGCCTGCTGGCGACTGTCGCCCCGCATGCGCGCCTCCTGGACGTGAGTTACGCGCATCGTAGCCGAACCCGCAACCCACGCGACGATCAAAAGTCGGGTTTTTCAGCCGACGAGCATCAGCGGAATCACGATGAGGAACGACCAGGCCAGCAAATGATGTTGGAGACCTCAAATCCGATCGTCTCGGATAGTATGATCGCGGTCAAAAGGAGAAGAGGGCGGAGCCAAATCATCGCGGGCGGCTTTAGGGGTCAGAGAATGATGGCCGCGCAATGGCGCGTCAACGCTGCCGCCAGATCACGACGCCGGCCTTGGCTGAGCGCCCCACCGCAGCAATGCCCCGTCCTTCGCGATCGCATCGAAGAACTTTACGGGTCCGGCGTATCGTTCAGCCGTTCGTCGCTCCTCTCCGGTGCGCGCCGATACAACTCGCCGGAGAAGATGGCGCGTGCTTGAACGCTGCCTTGCCTAGCTCCTGACCGCCGCCCAGCCATTCGTCTGAAGATCCTTGGTGATGTCCCGTCGGCGCCGGTCCTCGCGGCGTCTCTCGGCCGCCACTCGTTCCCGACGCTGACGGCGCTCCTCGACCCGACGGTTCGTGATGACGTCTGCGGTCTCGCCGCCGAAGACATGCTTGAAATACGTGACCCGTGCCGGTTCCGTGCGCGAGACGATGAGGAGCAGACGGGCCATAATCTGCCTCCGCGGGACTAGCCGCCTTCGATCCATCCCGTCACGGCCGACAAAGCTGGGCCATCGACGGCCGACGCCGTTCTCACTCCCGCCCGGCATGATCCTAGGCGCCCTCTACGTCTTCCGGAAATCGGGAGAAACCCTCAAGCGATGCCGGGAAAAGTCCCGACGTGGCTGGCGGGTGGGCGCCGGCGGCAATAGTGTGGGGATCATCGGATGGGCCTCGGAAAGCCGAGAGCCATCACGACTTGGCCGGCCGACGGGGTCCGCGTAGAACGATCCGACCATTGCACGCGGCTGCCCCTCACTTCGCCCGGTTCAGAATCGGTTCAAGGTGCTCGATCAGCTCAGCCGCTGCGGCGCAGGAGTCCTCGGCTTGTTCCCGAGTTGCTGCTTCACTCCGATGAGCGACTCGGTTCCGGTGCCGGACGTGCCCGGTGTAGCGCGGCCACAACGACCGCTCCTGAATCTGGTCGCCCGAGAGCGTCACGTAGAGATCCCGGACGGCGCGGTTGTCCAGACTGAAGGACGGGAGACTATCGGCAACCCATTCCTCGAGGTCGCCGGCCTGGCGAACGTTCAGCAGGTGGCGAATCACCTGCGCGGTCAGCACCTCGCAGGCGGTCTGCGCGATCACCACAGCGGCCCGATACTCCTGGCGCTCGAGCAGGCTGCGTGCTGTGCTTAGGAGTTCCTGATGGAGTGGCGGTAGCAGCGTGTTTCGCCTGAGCCCGGCGGTCGCGGCGGCACCGGCCAACCACCGTCGGGCTATTGACGACAGCCAGTCCACTCGATCCCCTCGCGGGCGGCGATCGCCGTCAGCTTACACGCGACCCGTGGGTCCACCGTTGTCCCCTCCTAGAATCAGCCCTGCGCGGGATGTTCTTGGCGGCTTCGACCTCTCGGATCACGTCAGAGAGAGCTTTGATAGCATATCATCATCATCGCTCCACCATGTCGCTCACAACATGTCCCTGGTCAATGAAAATGTCACCCCCCCCACGCGCGATTAATAAGTGCGACTTGAATGTTCGCCACCTTTGCCTCCCACATCGTTTAAACTCTGAAGACGGCGTACAAGCGAGGAAGTCGGCCAAGAGTGGCTGCCCGTTTGCCGTGCGCGCCGCGCCGAGGAGTCGCTGAAGGATTCGTACCGCCTCTACCGGTCCCTAATTCACTGCGCTGTCGAACAACGCGATCACGATCGCCGGTGGGAACTGTTCACATCCGAGCGAGTCCCAGTAGTCTCGACGATAAATTTGCATCGCCTGATCGCGGGTGAGGTTCCTGATCGACATCTGGATACGCTCGCTTGCTGATCCCCCAGTTCGTTTCGCCCCCGGGATCGTTCGGATCGTTGGCATACCCGTCTTCGTAGCTCAGCATGCCGGTGGGGTAGGGGCCGGATGTGGAGATGATTGCCAGCCATCCAGCTGACGGGTGTACGAGGAAGTCATTCGAGACCTAGCGGCACTTGCGCGCTTCCAACAGCACTGGTCCAGAAAATCCGATGGCCGATCCGGTCACAGTCCCTGCAGGGCTCTCTTCGGGCAGGGTCCAGCCATCCCGCATTGCGGCTCCTTCTTCTTCCTCCGTGGTCCGCCCAATGGACCGCCCGAACCGGAGGGTAATGGATTCGCCTCGCGCTTTCTCGGTGACTTCTCTCCGTCCCATCCCGGTATTCTCCTAATTTTCCTCTCTCGATTTTGGACCGAGCGTGTATGCAGACGAGTATCGGAGTTTTGGAGAGGGGAGCCAGTGATTTGCCCGATGGGCTAAGAGGACCGGGGACGACCTCGGACCTCAGCACGGCTCGACGTGAGCACTGATGGCGTCGACTCAGCGGACAAGCCCTGGCCCGGCAGGATGGTCGAGAGCGTCACGTCACCACGAATGACCTAGCGATGGCATTAGGCGCCCGGATAGCGCCCCCAGCGGGCACTCCAGCCACTTTCCCCTATCCGCCTCCGACGGGACGAGCAAAGCCTTTTTATCACCCGGAGTTGGACACTGTCCGCTTCTTCCTCTTCTGCGCAGTCTGGGGTTACCATGCCTTGCCAAGAGACGCGAGGCAGTACTCCGTGCATCATGTTCCAGCGGCTCTCGCGTCTTTGATCACGACCGCGATCCAGGCCGGTATGTGTAGCCTCGACGTCTTCTTCATCCTCAGCGCGTTTTTGATAACCGAGTTGCTGCTGCGGGAGAGGGAATCAAGGGGCACCGTGGACCTGAAGGCGTTTTACATTCGTCGGATTCTGCGGATTTGGCCGCTCTACTTCGTTGTCCTCGCCCTTGCCGGCCTGCTGTCGGTCTTCGACAGAAGCCAAGTAGTGGGATGGGACTACACGTTTTCTTTCCTACTATTCGCGGGAAACTGGATCATGAGTTTACACGCGGCCCCCCGCGCCATAATTATTGCCCCCTTGTGGAGTGTGTCCTTCGAGGAGCAATTCTATCTATTCTGGCCTCTCGTCTTGCGCACGGCGTCCAAGAAGGCCATCTTCCTCAGCGCAATGGCACTACTACCAGCGGCTGCCCTGGCTCGTTTAATCCTCCTCTTGCTCGAGCACGAGCGCGCGGCTGCCATCTGGTACAACAGCTTCGCTCGACTTGACTCGATTGCGTACGGGATCCTGCTCGCCGTGATTCTTCACCGACGTACGCTGCGGCTTGGGCGCGTCGCCAGGCTGGCGTTGCTCATCGTGGGACTGTCCGCATGGCTGGCGGTCGGCCGGTATTGGCCGTTGGCCGACGGCCCCGTACCGACGTTGGTTGGAGGCATGATCGGGTATCCGCTGATGTCGCTCGGAGGCGTTGCGATCTTCCTGTCCGTGCTGGAGGCTGCCCGGCAGGGGGCGCCGTTCATGGGGCACCCCTGGCTGACATACTTGGGCAAGATTACATACGGTCTGTACGCATATCACTATCTGGGCTTGCGGCTCTCCGGCTACCTGATGGATGACCTTCCTGGTCCCTTCGGGTTGGCGCTGTCGCTCCTTGGTGCACTCTTGATCACATTCTTGCTGGCCGCCGCCTCCTTCAAATGGCTGGAGAGTCCACTCCTGCGTTTAAAGCAGACGCAGTTTACGTACGTCCCTTCAGGGGCGCCGGTCTGAGACGGCACCGATCGGGTACCGCCTGAAGCTGTCGCCTATGAACCTCTCGGGATCGCCGTTGGAACCGCCGAGGAGTATCGGTTCCGAATCATGAAGAAGCTCGACATCCACAGCACCGCCGGTGTCGTCCGGTACGCCATCCGTCAGGGGCCTGGTTCAGCCATGAAGTTGTCCGCTCCTGTACTCTCGCCGGGGACCTGTGCGTTCGCTCTGAACCGATCCCGCTGCCTCGTCATTCTCGTGGAGCGCCCGCGCCGGCGACCGCGGCGATGGGAGCGTCCGGGCTTTCCCTTACGTTGGTTTGCGGGATCTTCCCGACTTCCCCGGCAGAGCAAGACGAGTTACAGGTATCACACGGGAGGCGACGGCCCCCGCGGAGGCGGTCTGTGGCTAGTCTGATCGTCATCGTCTCGCGCACCCAGCCGGCACAATACCGGTATCTCGAGCGTACATTCGGCAACGAGGTCGTGGACGTGGTCCTCGACCGTCGGCTGGAGGAGCGGCGCCAGCGCCAGGCCCAGGTGGGAGCCGAGCGACGTCGGGGAAGCCGGCGCCAACGCGATCTCACCAAGCAGCTTCAGGAATTCGGCTGGGCGGTCGCGAGACGACAGACGCATGCCCCTTCCGACGAAGGGCGAGGCCAGCAGACGCTCTTATCGCCCCGTTGAGACGCGCGCCGTCGTCTGCCCCACGCTGGCGAGGCTGCGCGCCGGCGGTCTAGCCGATAACGGCAGCGGGGGGAAACTACGGACGCGTTCGCCGCGGGGTTCGCGAGCATCCGGCGATTCAACGCGACAAGCTCTCCATCGACGCGGACGACGATGCCTTTCGTGATGGTGGCCGACTCCCGAAGCTCGACCGCATACCCTGTTTTGAAAGTTGAGGCGGGCGGCTTCCTCTGCTCAGCCAGGCATGGTCTTCCCTCGTGGCGGTGGCGGAGCCGGACCGGGTCGGGGCACCTGTATGAAGGTGCGATTGCAAGACCGGCATCACCGGCCCGGCTCCGGGGATCACCGTACTACACAGAAGAGCGACGGGCCGAGGAGTATCGCTCCCCGGCCCGTCCGTCGAGCGGCGGCAGCGCCAGTCTTACGTCTCCTAGCGTCTCACTATTGCCCAGCCGAACCTCTGAAGGTCCTTGGTAATGTCGCGTTGGCGGCGGTCTCGGCCGCGCCTCCTGTCAGACCGCGCTCGATCCATAGCTGCAAGCTGACGCCGCTCCCCCGCCCGACGGTCGAAGATCACGTCCATAGCCTCCTTCTCGAATGCGTGCTTCAGGTACGTATATTGAGCCTGGTGCGCGTGCGAGACGATGAAGAGCATGCGGTTAAGCAGCGCCATAGTGTGCCCCATCGGAGCGTACCCACCATAGGCCCGCTCCGTGAATCAGGTGAATACCGCAAAATGGGAGAGAGAAAGCTCCGACCGGGCCGTCGTCGAGCAGTGGGCCGGGAGCGGATGTCGGCGGGGCTCATGATGGCACCTCCGCCGCGACCGTTGCGCGGCCCCGCGGCCGCGTGCGAGGTTCGCCGCGACCATCTGCTACCGCTGCTACCGCTTTCCGTCCGTTTTGGGCCTCGGGGGCGTCCACGCCGGGTCCAGGAGTGCCATTTTCCTACTGAGGGGAAATTGCTTGTCGGCGCTGCATTGACATCGGGAAACAGAGGGGTTGGACCGAGCGCCCCGTTGGTATTGAGGACACTCTAGAGGCTTGCACTGGCGGGCAGCTGGACGCGGTCGAGCAGCGCCCATCTCGGGCACCGGTCGGGCCTCTACGAACCGACGCTCCTGAGCCAGGCGCGGACGGCCTGCGTGGCTTGGTCGGGCTGCTCCAGCGTCGGGAGATGGCCGGAGTCCTCCAAGACCACGAGACGGGCGCAGAGATCGCGGCGGCTAGGGCAGCAGCGCGGTCCGCGCTCACGAAGGCGTCGTGACGTCCCCATAGCAGCAGCGTAGGGAGGCTCTCATGGGGTCAAGGACGGTTGGGGTTCTGAGGCGAGTACTTTACATGTAGCGTTTCAACGCCCGGGTGACTTGATCAAGATC
>Ga0209266_1001942_pt1 | contig 13335 bp, 14 predicted proteins | sample GraSoiAngelo_132_FD_185889 | JGI IMG/M metagenome (GOLD analysis project Ga0209266, IMG submission 185889) | Grasslands soil microbial communities from the Angelo Coastal Reserve, California, USA - 14_0929_02_40cm (SPAdes) (version 2) | ecosystem: Environmental > Terrestrial > Soil > Grasslands ...
TCGGTATGGCCCATCATCCTAAGCGTCTTGGCCACACACCACCTTGCAACCCCAATGCTGACCGGATCGCCCTGTTGTCTTCGAAACTCGAGAGCCTTCTCGAACATGAACAGAGCCTCTTGAAACTGTTCCCCGTCGAAGTATGTCCAGCCGATATTGTTGCAGAGACTACCCTTCCAGTTTCTCGCCCTTTCATCCAGGGAATTCTCGGCCAGATCCAGAGCTTTCAGATTCCACTCCAACTGGTTCTCCGGCGATTCAACAATCGCCACCATGTGAGCAGCATCCACCGCGTAAGAGTCCTCTTTCGACTTGACCGCCAAGTCAAACGCCTGAAGAAACAAACGCTTCGCATCGTCAACACTCCCCGAAGAATTATGGACCCTTCCACGTTCCAGCAGATACCTGATCAGCGTCCTGCCATCAGTTTTTGGCAGCGCCTTGTCGACTCGATCCAGAGTCTTGTGAGCATCCTCAAACTTGCGCTGCAAGCCCTCCGCCCTCGCTATCTGCGTTAGGAGCTGTGCAAGATAGGAAAGATCGAGCGAGTCTAACGCCCTTGGAAGAAGCTCACGGAACCTCTGCTCGCTAATCTCCGGATGAGCATAATCCCATAGCTTGTCGAAGTCAGGCAACTTACCTGTTCCCTTCGGAACCTCAGCTTCTCCCATCCTCGCCACACGTTACGACAACTCTGGTAGTAGGAGTCTACTCGTATGAAAGACTTCCAGGAACGATTGTGCACGTTACTCGCTTGTTTCGCAATTCTTTCACATTCACTCTTCATATTTCTCTTCTGAATTTCTCGAAAGAGAGGATACCCAGCATGATTACCTGATGAAACATCTGGGCTGGATCCTCGATCTCTATCACAAGCCCGGCTATATGGTAGTCTGGCTGAAAAAACCTGACGGAAGATGCGTAAGGCTCATCGACCGATGGAAGCCAAAGCTGCACGTAGGAGGAAACTATCGAGAGCTCGTGGACCTAGCTTGCAAGTCATACATCGAACAGTGCCGCTTTGTCGACAAGTTTGAGAGAGCAGGCGATATCGAAAAAACCAGAGTCCTCGAAATAGAAGTTGAAACTGACGATGAGGCAGCGAAGCTTGCGAACAGAATACAGAGAGAAGACAACTACTCCCGTTTCCGCCTCTACGATGTCGACATTCCCTCTCCTCAAGTTTACCTCTACCAGAAAGACCTCTTTCCCTTAGCCCTAGTCGAAGCTGATGCGAAGGATGATGAAGTTCAGTGGAATCTGCGAGACTCGAGGGAAACAATTGATTACAAGCTGCCGACTCTCCGAGAAATCCGACTAGAAGTCAAGACAAAGAAAACCAGGAAAATCCGAACTTTTGAGGATGAGCTAGGCTCTCTCCAAATCAAACATGATGATGGTGAGGCTTTCACAATAGACTCTGGCAGCGAAGGAGAGAAGATTCTGGGTCTTGTTGATTGCTTCAGAGAAGCAGATCCTGATATTGTCATTACGGAAGGGGGAGACTCGTTCATCTTCCCCTATCTTTCTAGACGCGCAAATGAAAACGGAATGCTCGACAGGCTGATTCTCGGCCGCGACCCTTCACCGCTCAGAGTATACGAGGTTCAGGGCCACTCATACTTCTCCTACGGGAAAATCCTCTACCGCGAGACGGCCGCTCGACTTCTCGGCAGACTACACATTGATGGGCATAACGCGTTCATCAGCGCAGACTGTGGACTAGAAGGACTCTTCGAGATATCTCGGACATGCATCATTCCAATTCAGCGCGCTAGTAGGGCCACGATCGGCACCAACATGACAAGCCTACAACTCTACCATGCTTTCAAAAAAGAAGTTCTCATACCATGGAACAAGAACCAGCCTGAAGAATTGAAAGACAGCGAAGAACTTGTCAATGCAGACCGGGGAGGTTTCATCTACGGACCAGCAACAGGAATACACGACCAGGTTGGAGAACTGGATTTCACAAGTCTCTACCCGACCCTAATGCGAGACAAGAACCTGAGCGGAGAAACAGTCAACTGCAAATGCTGTCTCAAACCACCCTCTCGCGTCCCAGAACTAGACTACAATATCTGCAGCAGACAGATAGGCATCGTTCCACAGTCGCTAGATATTCTTCTAAGAAGACGCAGGAGCTACAAGAAGCAAAAAAGAGAAATAAAAGACGACCAGTTAAGAGAAAAGTTCGATCAACGCCAGTCAGCCCTCAAATGGATACTTGTCTGCTCTTTCGGATATCTAGGATTCAAGAATGCTCGTTTCGGCAAAATAGATGCGCACATTGCAACATGCGCCTTCTCTCGAGTATTCCTCGACCGTGCAGTGGCTTTAGCCCAAGCCCGCGGCTTCAAGCTAGTCCATGGAATTGTCGACTCTATGTGGCTTTCAAGACCTGAAGCTACAGCAGCGGATTATGAGGCGTTATGTGAATTGTTGAACAGAGATCTTCGTATTCCGTTGAGCTTTGAGGGCCTATACAAATGGATAGTCTTCCTCGACTCCAAGACAGACCCGCAAGCGCAAGTCCTCAACAGATACTATGGCATCTTCCAGAACGGGACCTTAAAAGTTAGAGGAATAGACCTCCGACGCCACGACACTCCAGAGATAGTCAGAAAGTGCCAGAGAGACATGCTGGCTATTCTATCTACTGCCGACAATTCCCAAGAATTCAAAACCCTAGTCCCCCAAGCCCTCGACACTCTCAGAGAATACGCTTCGAAACTGCAAAGCAACAGCGTTCCTCTCGAAGAACTTGTAATAACAAGAAGTTTGAGCAAGAACCCTGGCGAGTATTCTCACAAAGTACTCCAGGCCATCGCAGCACAGCTCCTCAAAAATGAGGGGGGATCAGTTCATGCGGGACAGCAAGTAAGCTACGTCATGACCATCGACAGTTCAAATAGAAAAATGACCACAGCTGCTCCACCAGAACTTGTGGACGATAACACAATTATCAACCTTCAAGGATACGTCGGCCTTCTGATCTCTTCTGCTGCAAACCTACTCTTACCCTTGGGCTACGACAAGAAATCGCTAACGGCAAGCCTCGCCTAGAGACTAACTCGCACCGAGCAATCTTCTAGCTGAAAAACCACTATTTCTTCGAGATTCTAGATCTTCTTCGAACGAGGACAAGAAGCACCGCGATGACCTCTCCCAGTGCTGCCATGATCGCAAGCTCGCGTCCATAAGACAACCCGGAGGGACCCTCTCCCGACGCGGCGGGCTTGGGACTTGGTTTGGCAGTGGGCCGCGGTCCAAGCGAGAGTTGTCCAACATTGAAGTTCTCATCGCTCAAGTTGACCTCCCCCGGGGCCGGGCGTACGTTCACAACTATACTGTAGACTCCCTCTGAAAATCCCGTAGTGTTCCAAGATAGGGAGGTGGTGTATCGCGCGAGAGGAGCGAGTAGAAGGTGATTCTGCTCTGCAACCATCGTCACGTTTGCGTGCTCGCGTAGGTCGAAGATTTCTGAAACAGACCCATAATTCGCTACTGTCACGTTGACAACCACTACACTGCCGACCGTCGCGTTCAGAGGAGCAAAGCCTGAAATGATGACAAGGTTATGAATCTCTGGGATAACCAAGACAGAGACGGTGGCCGACTTTTCGATCCCCATTACTCTAGCTACAACCGCCACTTCCGACAATCCTAAAGCTGCTTGAGCACTAGCAACGATTGTCACCAGCGACGAAAACGATGATCTTCCAGAAGAAGGAGCGAAAAGAACCTCTACGCCTGCAGGCACTGATTCCGCAGATAGGGTGATGGGCGGGGAGAGCTCAGAGGTGGTGCTTAAAGAAACACTTAGCGAGCGGCTGGAACCCTGAATTAGAGTCAGGTTACTCTGACTCAATAATATGTTAAAAGTCGGGATGCACTGGGAATTGGGATGGTTGCCGTTGGAAGGATTCGTTTGCAAATCGATTGTACTGTAATCTAAGCCGCCGTTAGGATTGCACTGATGACGATTGGCGTCGACACTGGCTGATGATAGTAAGTATGTGGCTATTTGAGCTTCCAATGTGCTGGCGACCACCTCGTAATGGACGACCACTGGGAGCGAGAGCATGATGATGGAAACGGCCAGCAAGACCAGTTCTAGCCGGGGCAAACTAGTCATTCGCCTTACATCTCCATCAATATAGAACATTTCGCTGTTTCTTGTGTTCTATGAATTCTTCGCCACATAGCTGATTCCCCGAAAGCTCCAGGCGAGAGAGCCCTCCTCCCTCCGGAGATCTGTGGATGAGTTCGAGTTGGCACTTGTGCTGGTGAGAGACGAGATTAGATTATATCTTGTCAATCCAAGCAAAGTGGTGGAAATCTTGACGACTACTGAAACTGGGAGCAACAGTGAGTTAGAGCTGGTTGATTTCCAAGAGCTAGAGAAGGGTAGTGCTCGTGAGACCATGTCAGAATTGGTTAATGAATATGGGGTGGTGTATATCACATCCTTGACGCGTCAAGGATGCTCTGGGTGCGAGACCCAGAAACCGCTCTACGAAGCTCTCGCAGCGGGGATGACACGGGAATTGACTGGCAAGGTCAGGTTCCGGAGACTTCATGTTAACTACAGGGAAGATGATAAGCGAGCATCTTGGGAGAGTAAACGAATCTTTGGCCACGCTGCGTATCCGACATATATGATACACGTGAAGTCTCATGTAGGCCCGCTGGAGATTTATCGATCAGTCTACCCGCAGATGGACGAGTTAGAGAGACAGATCAGAGATACTCTAGAGTTGGCCGAATTCTATAGGATCGAAGCTAAGAAAGCAGCTCTCGAACGCGAGGCTGCAATCTCGACCACGACCCCTTGAGAATCACTATTTACGGCGAGTCGCAAAGGCCCGTTGGATTGGCACCGACGAAAGGGCAAGAAGCTTAGTTGTCATCAGTCGGCTCGCCCTCTCTCAAGGGCCCAATTATCTCGACGACATATCCTTCCGGATCTCTAAAACTGGCCATACGGTTTCCCCACGGCCTGTTGGCGGGTTTGTCATCAAACTTCACCCCTCTTCGTTGCAGTGAATGATAGATCTCATCTACGTCATCGACTTCTAGGTGCAACTCTATGGTCTGACGGTCGATTCTGGGACCTTTAGCGAGTCTATGTAAAGCCAGTCTAGAACCTCTTGTGTCGAACATTATGAAGCTGGGATTCTCTTCGACAACAGGTATTCCTAGAATCTCTTTGTAGAGTTTCTTTGTCTCTTCAAACTTGACAGCCCAGAGAGTCACGTAGGGGAGCCTTTCGAATCGCATACCGGATAAGTAGTCTTGATCAGTTCTTAGAATATTTGGCGACTGACAGTGCAAAGCACTCAGACAAATTGAGAAGGTTGCTTGGCCAATAATAACAGTTGAATTATCATGTAACTAGTTTCTATCGAGAAAGGCGGAGATCTCGTCCGGACTGCATACTACAGCTACAGGGTGGTACGACCAAGTCCCTGTGGGTTTTGGGGATGTGAAAGGGGCGTTAGAAGGCGGGTCTGACGTGACGGTTTTCGTAGAGAATCTTCCGCTCGTAGATACCCATCACCCAGTACAAGCCGATGACTAGGAACAGTCCCAGGATGAAGATGATGATGTTTGCATTCGCGCCGAGGGCGTTGATAACGGCCTGTCTGGCAGCGTCGGTGAAGAGCGTGATCCAGGTGAGTGAGACGAGTAGTGCCGCGGGTAGGGTCAACCTGAAGACCCTCAACATCATCAATTCTCGTTTTGGACTTGCCAAATCTCAGTCAGAACCGGCATTAGACTCGGTGGGATTTCATAGCGCTTTTGCAAGAATTTGGACAGCTTCCAAGCTCGGATTCGAGGCATACTAGCCTCGACAGCTCATCCCGTCGAGCATGTTCGTTGAAAAAGGACATCTTCGGTTCTAGATAAATAGATGAGTTAGTGTAACAAAAGAGGTCCCGAAAGGACCTATACCAACTACTGGCGTGAAAGGACCGTTTGCTGGAACGTCTGTCTTGGAAACTTACATATTCCTCGACAAATGGGCGGTTCTTTGTGGCCGCCGTAACGTAGCTTGGTAGCGTACAGGCCTGAAAGGTGGAAAGGAACGCCTTGGCCATTGGAGCCTGGAGGCCGGGTTCAAACCACCCGACAAGGTGTGAACGTCCCGGCGGCGGCCCCACCAACAAGATTTAACCCAACCACCATCGACGCGGCTGAAACGTGGGCCGGTAGTTCAGCCTGGTATACTGCAAGTCAGGCCGAAGAACGTCCGGTTTGCATGCCTGGAGTGTCAAGACACCGGAAGGTCGCGGGTTCAAATCCCGCCCGGTCCACCATAACTGGAGACGGTGACTTGAAAGCGTTTCCGTCAATCCGGATGAATGGCGAGGTCCCGCACGATCATTGCAGTATCGTATTTCTAGCCCGAAAGTCAGGCGTCAAATAACGTCGCGATTTTACGGCTTGATTGCTAGACGAGCTAGGAGATCAGACCATGCTCACTCAGAGGCGGCTGTAATCAGCCCTGATCGCGATTCCAAGCAGGCGTTTTGACCTCACGCAGTTTTCACGCTGACCTGCACGCTGACCTACACGATCTCCAAAACACTCGACCAGTCGATTCTGGGCGAGAAACCTGCATCTAAACCAGGAACGGGTTCAACTGGCGGGACCATACTCCAAAAATCTCAAAAACGTTAATCCCCGCGACGCAGATCTGCCTTCTTGAGTCATGCTACCGAGTTGTTGGATTGACTTCAGTTCATCAGCTCGCCAATGGATCAACTGCGGCGTAGCTCAGCAGAATTCGATAATATCCTGACAAGAAGTTACCTGATCTGTGGTTCTACTCGTTTCGGCTTGACCAAGGGATGAAGTCGAAATACTAGTGCCCTCCAAGTTCGGCACTAGCCGATTGGAAAGGTTCCAATGCTTTCGCTGAATCTCGAACTGTTATATCGGCGACTGGAAAAATCTAGTCTCCGTCAGGCTTGCCGGCACGAATTATCGCCTTGGAAGGAATCGACCAGTCAGGAAAGAGAACACAGACGCGACTACTCGCGGATCGCCTCAAACGGGCAAGCACAAGGGTCGCCACTATTAGTTTCCCAATCTATGAAACCCCATCAGGGCGACAGTTACTTAGATACTTGAAAGGCAACCGAGAATATCCCCCCGAAGCCTTGCACATGCTCTACTCGCTCAACAGATGGGAGAATAAAGAGCTAATCAACAACCTAGTCAGCAACTCAGATTTGCTAATCGCTGACAGATATACACCCTCAAACCTGGCTTATGGTTTCTCAAAAGGACTCAGCCTTAGCTGGCTTCAAGGACTTGACAAAGGGCTTCCTATTGCCGACCTTGTCATAGTACTCGATGTCCCTATCGTCTCCTCATTCACGCGGAAGTCGAAGAACAGAGATGTTCACGAAAGCAACAAGGAATTTCTTATGAGGGTAAGACGCAGCTACAAATCGTTGTCCGCGAAACTGGGGTGGAGGATACTGGACGCAACCGGAACTTCTCGAGAAGTGCATTCGGCGATATGGCAGACTATCCTCCAGAGGTTCAATCCCTTGAAGCGAAGATGATAGCCCCCTAAGTCGAACTGATGCTATCTAGATCCGCAAGGGGGAACCGCTCGCGAGTCAATTCGGCGTTTAACTGGGCTAAAATCAGGGTCACAAGTTCGACCGGCTCGACCCTCTTAATACCCTTGAGGTGGTGGACAAGGACCTCCACCCTTCCCGGCTGAAAGACTAGCCGGACCAAGTAGTGGTCCTCGTGGAGCTTATGCTTTAGACTATCGTCGATTGTGTAGTGAAGATGAAAAACCAAGTCAAGCGCGCTTAACGCACCACGATTTTCTATCCGATCAAATATCCGCTCCCCCTCCGCGGCATCAAGCACGTCAAACCCTTCACCGTTGCCAACTCCAATCTTGAAACCCATTTTCCCCCCGGAGTACCCATCCCTGTCAGCCACGGTGATCATCCTCGGCAGAGATAGGACCCGCAATGACAAGAGAGCCGACACCAGAGCCTTCTGCAACAAATCAGGACTGACATCAAAGGAGAACGAAGCTCTTGCATGAAGGATCGTGGGGAATTGGTGAAGCGCGCCCAACCATTGGTCGTCAATTGCATCTCCCATGTCGAAACTATGACCCTCTACTGGGCATTAGGATCTCGAGAAACTATATTGTTTCTCGGAGATGAACTAGACCTCCCATCCGAAAACTGATATCTGCCTCGACTCGTCCAGTAACTCCAACTTGCATCGCAAGAATGCTTCTCAACTCTGGCGTAAGTGCCCAACCTGTCACAGGGAATTGTTCTCGGAGGATCATTTTTGCGCCATATGCGGTCAATGTCTAGATTGTTGCCAGGGCGCCCACGCGCAACACAAACCTAAGCAAGTAGCCCATTAAGAAACTTGAGATCATGTGAACATGGAAATCTTTTAATGACGAGGAACGGAATCTTTCTTGGGCTAGGATGCGTTTAGGACCAGAAGGCCCTTCCAAGAGTCTGGTGACGTGGCTTGCAAAAGGCAAAACGGAAAGAGGAATACGAGGCAAGAATCAGGCAAGCACTTGGCGTCCTAAACGAGGTCTCAAACGATAACACGACCCCCCGAAACATTCGTCGATCCGCCAAGGACGCGATGGACGCTCTCCAGGCCATGTCCAACACGATAGGCGTCCGGGCATCAAATGCTATCTCAATACTAGACGAGATTGGACAAGACCCCAACATGCCCCCCTACACGCGGGTCAAGCTGTGGAATGTGGCGAGTATCCTCGAGGCCGTAAAAGACTGAATCTGCACCCGCTTAGGGACCCGCTTAACGGCTAAGTATTTATCGCCAACACGCCTCATCGTACCCGGAAGCGCTCTCCTCTTGGACTTGCGACGCCTGTTGCCGTACATTGTTGGCCTACTCGTTCTGGCGTTCGCGCTGGGTTCTCTACCACGTAGCCAGCCGGGAGGCAGTCTCCTATTCCGATCCTATTGGCTGCTCTACTTGATCTACCTAGGACCGGTCTCGGTTCTCGGGATCATGATCGCTTTAGTCGTTATCGTCGCGCTGAACTGGCGTGATTTTTCCTCCGCGGTCGGATTCCAGATGGCTCGGCAGAGAAAACGCGGGAAGCGCGGGTCTCGTTGGTCGATCCTCATCTCCGGTGTCTTCTGGGCCCTTGCCATCGGCGTTCTCATGTTCAAGAAGGGCAGCGTCTTCAATTCCACTATCTCCAGCAACTCCACAGTATCCCAGATAGTAGGTGCGCACACAGCTGGTCCAACCTCTCTTCATTTCAGCGGCATCATACCGGCTCTTTCAAATCTCATCGACAATAGCTGGTTCAGTATAGCTTTCCTTAGCCTAGTCGTCGTTGGGAGTGTCGTTCTCGTCCAGAGCATTCGAGTCTTTTTCAAAGAGACAAGAGACATGAACGTACAAGTCGTAGAGGGCAACCGGGCAGAAGGTCTACTCGCGGTACAAGAAGCCATCAGACTTGTTGAAGACCAGTCGATGGATCCTAGGAGCAGGATAATCGCATGCTACCATAACCTCATGAAGACCGCATCCAGGCTCGGCGCTCCATTATCTCCGCACCTAACAGCGAGGGAACTTGAGGAGGCGATACGATTCAAGTTCGAGCTTGAGGGAACGGCGACCAGTGACCTTACACAGCTCTTTGAAGAAGCACGATACAGCCTCCATGAGATGAGCGATGATGATGCGGAGAAAGCGCACGAATATCTCGATGATATTGCCCGGGAACTCAACGTCGAGCTCAGCAACTGAGACTTGAAAAAAAGCACGATAACGCTACTCTTCTGGTCAGCCGTCGCGTACGCCATCCTGTTACTTCTGGTCAGAAGCCTATTGCCTCCAGATTTGACACCCACAATAACGTTGACCGGAATTCCACTCATAGCAATCGCGGCCGTACTAATGCTCGACCTGATTAGACGATCAACTCGACCAGCTGACACAAGGGAGCGCAATCCGGGCGCCGGATTCAAGGCAAGCCCCGTCCAGCTTATCAGCAGTCAGATCATGGTAGCAGCCGAAGCCAGCAATACGTATTTTGAGAGCGTCGTCCGATCAAGGCTAAGGGACCTCTTGGTCGAAAAGGCCGCTCTAGAATTGGGATTAGAGAAAGACAAAGTGCGACGAACACTATCTGACCCGGACAAGGGACCTAGACTCCTACAGGACAAAACTCTCTATTCCTTGTTATATGGTCCAGCACCCGAGAAGGGTCCGGCCAGGATGAGGATGATCGATGAAGCTGTAGAATCAATAGATGCGTGGAAGTCTTGAAGCCGGAAGAAGCGGCACGCGTCTGCGAGACGATCATCAACCAGGTCAAGAAAGTGATAGTTGGCAAAGACCTTGTTCTAGAGAAAGTGATGCTTGCATTCCTCGCCAACTCCCACATTCTCTTCGAAGACTACCCAGGATTGGCCAAGACGTTGCTGGCGAGGAGCTTCGCCGCAAGCATGGGCTGCGCATTCTCCCGGATCCAGTTCACCCCCGACCTGCTACCGGCTGACATTACTGGCACGTACATTTACAACGTAAAGGGTGGGGAGTTCGAACTTCGCAGAGGACCGGTGTTCACCAATGTCCTCCTAGCTGACGAGATCAACAGGGCACCTCCCAAGACGCAAGCCGCTCTACTAGAGAGCATGCAAGAACGGCAGATCACGCTGGATGGCAAGACCCACTCACTTCAAGACCCGTTCATCGTAATCGCGACCCAGAACCCGATTGAGTATGAAGGAGTCTATCCCCTTCCCGAAGCCCAGCTCGACCGGTTTATTGTGAGATTGCAGCTCGGCTATCCCACACCTCTTGAAGAAGTAGAAATCATGCGGCGCCGAATGCTGCGAGGCAAGGAAGACATCTCCTTAGAAGCCGTGGTCGACTCGGCGACGATTCTCGAAATCCAAAAGACCGTTGAGGGGATACACGTTGATCAGGACATATTGAGATATGTCGCAGATATCGTCCAAGCAACAAGATCACAGCGCCAGATCGAGATAGGCGCTAGCCCAAGAGGATCACTCGCAATCTTCAAGCTGACCAGGGCTAGAGCCGTGTATCATGGAAGAGACTACGTCATCCCCGATGACGTCAAAGAAGTGATAGCCCCAGCCCTCGTGCACAGACTCATCATGAAGACAGAGTCATGGATCAAAGGGACCAACCCAAACATGATAATTGACGAAATAGTCAAGACGATACCTGTTCCTAGGGTGAAGTAGGCAGAAACCCATTGTTCACTCGAAAGTCAACTCTCTACTTCTCGCTAGCGGTTGCCACGCTAACCATAGGACTACTCCTAGGGGACTTCCAAATGGGAATACTTACCCTTGGCCTCGCATCTCTCTTCTTCCTCGCCAACGTCTGGGGATTGCCCGAGACGGTGGACGTGAAGCTGAAACGACGTATTGTCCCAGATCAAACCTTTGGAGACGAAGACATCACTGTAGAACAACACATTGAGAACATGGACAAGACTTCTCTTGTAAACCTAGAGCTTGTCGAGATCATATCGGAGAAGAAGATTACTCCCCGAAGGGGCACCAATAAGACCATGGCCTCGCTAGGCGCCTTCGAAAAGCAGGAATTGGACTTCGAATTCCCAAGCCCTCCACGTGGAAATTACCAGATCGGCCCCCTCATTCTGAGAGCGAGAGACCCTTACGGGTTCTATATGGTCGAGAGAAAACTCGGACCAGAAACCCTCTCAGTTATACCGAGACCTGAACGGATCACAGGAGCGCAACTTCGTCCACGACATGTCCTCGCTTGGCCCGGGACCATTCCGTCGAGATCCATGGGGATCGGAACAGAGTTTTACAGTATGCGAGAGTATGTTCCGGGAGACGATCCCAAGCGAATCAACTGGAAAGCCTCGGCCCGGCAGAACGAACTCATCGTCAATGAAACAGAGGCAGAGAGAATCACAGACGTAATGGTAGTGCTCGATACTGATGTCACAATATTTGAAGAGGCAGAAGACGAACTCTTCGAACGAGGCATCCGAGCGGCCGCGTCCATGGCAAGTCTCCTATTGAGACAGGGAAATAGGGTTGGGCTCATCCTCCAAGGAGGAGAAAGAGGCTCTCTTCCAGTCGGCTTCGGAAAGAGGCATGAGAGGAGAATTCTCTACCTTCTCGCCGAAGCGAAGCCCGGGCGACCTTCGGTCTCGACGAGTTACGTGATGAATCTTTTGGCCAGACGAATGCTCCCATCCCGGTCTCAGATCGTCATTATCTCTCCCCTCCTAGAGCCCGAGATTCGGGAGGGAGTGAATCAGCTTGCACAAGCCGGATACAAGATGCTAATCGTTTCTCCAATGCCCACTCCGCCCTCAAAGTTCGAATTTGAAACTGAAAGGATAGGTTTCCGGTTGGCAATGCTAGAAAGATCTATTACTCTGCTGTCACTCGAAAAATCTTCAACCGTAATCAACTGGCCAAGAGAGATACCTTTCTCGGTGGTACTGTCAAAGGTGAACCGACAACGACCTATCCTCACGGCTTAGAGGTCACGTCAACCATCGCCATTCCGCTTCTCAGGATCAACCATCTGTTCATCGTCCCATGGGTAATCCTCAGCATACCACCAGCCGCGGTATACGGACAATCAATCCTGGTGACAGCAGCAATCACAGCACTAGGGATGACAGGGATGGCAAAGCGAAGCCGAACCACAGCTTCTCTCGCATCCGTGAGCATGCTACTACTAATGATCTGGGCAAAGATTGCCAGCGACCTGTTCGGACTGGCCGCCCCCGATACGGGCGTGCTGCTGCTTCAATTCATGTTAGTAATCTTTCTAATGGAAGCATCGAATACCGCATTGACCTTCAGGACCACGCTGAGCCTGCTGGAGAACATGAACGATGTAGCCTCGACGGCCGCCCGCGAGAGAGTCACTAGGTGGGCCAATAACCAGCTGATCGGTCTCGCAAAGTTGACACTTGGAGCTTTCATGCTCTCAATTGGTCTGCTCGTCTTCGGCAGCCTCGTAAATGTCTCCGTTGACCAGCTTGCTTTCGCTGGAATCCTAGTTCTGACATCGGTCATCGCAATACTCTTTCTCCTGACGCACAGGAGAGAGCCAGAGACTGGCAGGGACTACCACTAGTTTCGGTAGTCTCATAGTTCTTAAGAATCTAAGATCATTCAGCCTCCGTCGTACTTGTCCAACTACGAGGCTGGTCGCAGGCTGGAGTATCGAGTCCGGGACTTGTTCCGGAGGAATGGATTTTTTGTGATTCGTGCGGCACAGTCGAAGCCGATAGACTTAGTCTGCCTCCGC
>Ga0209266_1001947_pt1 | contig 13319 bp, 12 predicted proteins | sample GraSoiAngelo_132_FD_185889 | JGI IMG/M metagenome (GOLD analysis project Ga0209266, IMG submission 185889) | Grasslands soil microbial communities from the Angelo Coastal Reserve, California, USA - 14_0929_02_40cm (SPAdes) (version 2) | ecosystem: Environmental > Terrestrial > Soil > Grasslands ...
CGCACGTATCCGCCAGATGGAGGGAGGCAAGCGCATAGCCATCGTGGTTGTTAGCGCTACAGCTAGCATGCCGGAGTATAGGGATTTGGCCCTGCGCGCCGGGTGCGATGTTGTCATCAGGAAGCCCGTAGTTGACCCGTCCGTTTTCCGCCGCTTCGTTCCCGTGTGGGACCCCAACGGAGAGGTTGAAGCCGCCGAAGCTGCGCGCCGCCGCTGAAACGGATTCGAAGCGCCGGGGGGCGGTCATGGACCCCTCGCTGGGGACCCTGCCCGAACGGCGGCATGCAGGTCGCGGGGGAACGCGGAACCCCGCTCGCGGACGGATCAGCTCTGACAAGATCGGCTCACCGAAGTAAACGACGGCATCCTCACCTTCGTCGTGGTCGGAGTAGCCGAGGTGCGACGGGCGGAGCCGCTGTGGGCGCGGTACTCGGGTGAGTTCGGGGCCGAAGACTTCGCGCAGGTGTTGCTATGGCGTGTTCGGCATCTGGGCTGGCCGGTCGTCGTAGCGGACACGTTCAGGATCGAGCGCCCTGGGACCCTCCTCGATGCGTCGTTTGAGCTTCCCGATGCCCTGCTCGACGACGGTTGGTCCCCGTCATCTTGGATGCGTCCTCGTCAAAAATCTCCATCGTCATCCCGAGTTTTTCCGAGCGGCGTCACCGCTCAACGGTATACAGGGGTCGTCTCCTGCGAGCCTATGATCTCGTACCGCCGCGGCGTCTGTCACGGGACCAGCCGAGCTTCGGTCCGGGCGGAAATACAAAGAGGGGAGATCGGACGATGAGTCGAGCGACGGTACGCCTCGTGGGAGTGATCGCTTGCCTCGGTGTCGGCGGCCTGTGGGCCGCATCGGCCCAGGCCGACGGCAACCTGGGCAAGGTCAACCACATCATCATTGTGATGCAGGAGAACCACTCATTCGACAACTACTTCGGCGTGCTCCCGAACGCCCCGCCGCTCACACCCCAGGTGCCGGGCCCCTACCACAACAATCAGGGCAACGGCCCGTGTCCGACCACCGATCACACGTGCGTCGATTCCCTCAATTGCACGCGCGACGCGGCGGGCAACTACAGCTGCACGAACTTCAACGTCGAAGCCGACGGTAGTCCGTCCGTGTTCGTGTTTCACGACCGCAACTACTGCCCCGCCCCGGACCTGGACCACTCCTGGCCGAGCAGCCACCTGGAGGCGAATTTCTCGCAGCCCAACCTCACCTTCGGTTCGAGTCCGAACGACGGCTTCGTCCGAGTCAACGACACGACCGAGCAGCATGACAGCACCACCGGAGAGAGCCCAACCGACGACGACACGATGGGCTTCTACAACGAGGATGACCTCAAGTACTATTACGCCCTCGCGCAGACCTTCGCGATCGACGATCGCTACTTCTGCGACGTGGTTGGTCCGACCATCCCCAACCGCTTCTATCTGATGGCCGCCACCTCGTTCGGCCATCTGACCACCACACTCAGCGAACTCTTCCCTCCGCCCGGGGGCTACAAGCCGATCACGGGGACCATCTTCGACCTGCTCGACAACCATGTGCCCCCGATTTCGTGGGTCGATTATTTCAGTGATCTTCCGCAAGCTGCCGAATTCCGGACGCCGGCGCCCCCCCACGTTCAGTCCGTGGCGGCATTCTTCGGCGCGGCGGCGACTCCCGGAGGGCTCCCGGCGGTCGCGCTGGTCGACCCCGTCCTGTCGGGCGCCCTGGGCAACCTCTCAAACGACGAGCACCCGCCGCACGATATCCGCGCCGGTCAGAACTTCGTGGCGCAGATCGTGGACGCGGTACGCAACGGCCCGAACTGGCAGGATTCGATCGTGTTCATCGTCTATGACGAGCACGGCGGGTTCTACGATCACGTGGCGCCGGCCATCGCCAACCAAGGCGGCGCGAAGACCCCCGACGGGATCTCCCCGGGGCAGTGCGCGGACGCCTCCAATCCCATGGGCGGGAGTGAGAACGCAGGGGGAGGCCAGCACTGTGATGACAGCCGCGCCGCAGCGGCCTCGTTATGCGGCGCTCCTTACATTCCGACTGGTGCCTCGGGCTTCACACCGACCGGTCCGTATCCCGCCTACTGTGCGACGTTCGACACTCTGGGCTTCCGCGTGCCGTTCATCGCCGTGTCGCCGTTCTCCAAGCCGCACTACGTCTCGCACACGACCGGGGACCACACGTCACTTCTCGCCCTGATCGAGAAGCGCTTCCTGGGCAACCGGCATCTGACCGTGCGCGACGCCAACGCCAGTACGCTGGAGGACCTTTTCGACTTCGACGGGTCACCCTCTTTCGGGTCGAGCGTCCCGTCGTCGTTCGCTCCGCCGCCCAACCTGATCACTGACGGCAACGGCAGCTGCGCCGTGCCTTCCCCACCTTCGACGTGATCGTAGTAGCTGCGGCGCGAGGGGCGGAGCCGCCCCCGTGTGTCTACGCGGCCCTGCGCGGCTCCTGTGCTCTCGGCCTGGCTTCGAGCACCTTGCGCCCTACGTTGAGGAGCGACCGACCGACGAGCACGGCAGCGCCGAGCAGGACGAATCCGGTAATGACGGGCACCGAGATGGCTACGCCGGTAAGCCGCGAAACGAGGCGGACGCCTTCGCGCCCAACATCATCCACTGTCATCTGCGGCCTCCTGAAACTAGGGAGGTGTTTAGCTCAAGGCGGCTCGTCGCTCAAGGCGGCTCGCCAGGCGTAGCACGCACGCGGCGCGACGGTGCCGGCGGCGTCGACTAGCTGGGGTGGTGACGGAGGCAGCCCGCCCCTTGGAGGAGATCGAGCAGACGATCGCGGCCTTCCTCCTCGCGCTCGCACGGCACCAGGCAGGCGTCGTGGAAGGCGCCGCTCAGCCACTGCTGGCGGTAGCACTCCTTCAGGAACGCCTCCTCACGCATCGTCCCGCAGGCTGTGGGCTCCCATCTTCGGCCGTGTGAGTCCCAGAGGATCTTGTCCCGGTTGCAGAGCTCGATCATGTGCATGCCGCAGAGTGTGCTGCACGAGTACTGCTGCGCGGGCGCTGGCGCTGGGGTACCGGAGCTGCCGCCAGCGGAGCTCCCGGCGTCGGCCGCCGCGTCGGGAGCCGACGCCTCGGGCAGCTCGGGCGCCTCGCCCCGCTTGAGGCCGTGCGCCGCGTCGTCGTCCGCGCGCCTCACGCGGTGCTTCGCCGCCTCGCGGATCGTGGCGAGTGCCGCCGTCCGGACCGCCCGTCCGGCTCGTGCCGACGTCAGGCCCGCGTCGGCGAGTGCGAGCGCCACGAACGGACAGCCCGAGGCCACCAGCCGCCGCGCGACCGTGTCCCACTCCGGCGCCCGAAACGGCGGGATATCCCGCAGCGCCTCGGAGGCCAGCGCGGCGACGTCGGGACGCGGTGTGAGCGCGGAAGGCTCGACCTGCGTGGCGGTGCGGACAACGGGAATGGGACGCGACCCGCGCCGCGCGGTGAAGAGCAACGCGTCCACCGAGCCCTTGGTCGTCGCTTCGCGGACGGTTCCCGGCGCGGCGAGCCCGACGGCGCGGAAGCCCCGGGCGAGCGGCCCAAGCTCCGCCGTCTCCGTGGCGGTCGCGGGGCGCGAACGCTCGACGTAGTCGAGGGACACGCGGTACACGGCGTCCACCTGACGCGTGATCGCGGTCAGCACGCCCGCCCCGGTCGCGCACCGGGGCTCCCGCCAGTCGTAGCCCACGATGGATGGGTTCTCCCTGATCAGCCGGGCCGCCAGGTCCTTCACCGCCGCATCGCGCGCCGACACCGGCGCGTCGAGGAGGACGACGCGGCGCCGGCTCGCCCTCTCCAACGCCTCCGCGACCCGCCGCTGCACGCCCGCGCGCGCGAACGCCGAGCCAGTGGTGATGAGGCCCACGGGGCGAGCGGAGGTGTCGGGTCCGGGCGCGAAGGGCTGAAAGCCCGTGCGCCAGCCGCACGCGCCGGCGAGCGCGACGACCAGCAGCCGCAGCAGAGACAATCGTGGCCGGCGATGCATTCTCGCCCCGGAGAGCTGACCACTGTGGCAAGAACCATGCCTGGTGCTTCCCGGTCGTTCAGACTCGGAGCAGGAGAATGCGCCCGTCCGCCAGCGCGATTGCCTCGTCAAGTGCATGGCGTAATGACAAGAAGATGACGGTGTCGGGGCCCTCGGCGGCAACTGCCTGCACGAGCCCCACGGCATGCTCGTTGCTGCCTACCCCGACTCCGTGCGGATCCGTCTCCCCCCTCCTCTCGGCTTTGGAGCCCGCCTCGGGCTCGCCACCTCCGCGCTCGTCGTCCTCGTCTGCATCGTCCAGAGCTGGATACTGGCGCAGAGCGGCCTTGACCACCTCCGCCAGCATCTGATCGAGACCGGTCGCAACGCGAGCGTGCAGCTCGCGAGCGAGGTCGGCGCCACGATCCTCACCGGCAGCGTCGACCGTCTCCGCGACCTGGCCGACCAGGCCCGGGCGCGCAGCGGTGTGCGCTACGCCCGCTTCTTCGACCGGCACGGGTTGCTCCTCGTCTCGGCCGGGAACCCGCCGACCGGTGCGCCGCCGGCGGCGGCCGCCGCCGCGCCGGCCGGTCCCATTCCGGTGGGTGCCGACTTCTGGGAGTTCCAGGCGCCGATCCTCGTGGCCGAGCCACGCGCGCGTCAGCTCCGCGCGCCAGCGGCGCTCGTCGCGGGCGGGCGGGCGGGGACGGTCGCCGTTGGCATCTCGCGCGTGTCGCTCCAGACCCTGCAGCGCCGCACCGTCACCACCGCCGCCCTCTTCACGGCACTCTTCACCCTGGTCGCCGTCCTGGCGGCGGTCGTGCTCACGCGCGCCATCACCCGACCGCTCACCGCCCTCGCCTCCGCGGCTGATGCGATTGCGCGCGGCGACCTCCACGCCAAGGTGGAAGTGCCGACCCACGACGAGATCGGGCGCCTGGCCCGGTCGTTCAACGCGATGGTCGAGAGCCTGACGGGCAGTCGCGCTGCGCTGGAGGAGAAGGTCGCGGAGCTGGAGCGGGCGAACCGGCTCAAGTCCGAGTTCCTCGCCACGGTCTCGCACGAGCTGCGCACGCCACTGAACGTCATCATCGGCTACGCCGAGATGCTGGCCGACGGGACAGGCGGGCACCTCGACGAGGAGCAGGCGAACATGATCGCCGCCATCGAGCGCTACTCGCGGCAGCAGCTCGACCTGATCGCCAACGTGCTCGACTTCGCGCGTCTCAGCTCCGGCCATATCTCGTTCCAGGTCGAGCGCTTCGCCCTGGCCCCGCTGCTCACCGAGATCCAGACCCTCCATACGGGCCGGCTCCGCAACCCGCGCCTCGGCCTCACGGTCACGATCGAGCCGGACCTCCCGATGTTCGAGACCGACCGCGTGAAGCTGCAGGAGATCGTCCACAATCTGGTCGACAACGCGGTCAAGTTCACGGAGGCGGGGAGGGTCGCCGTGGTGGCGCACGCGGAAAGAGGCTCCGGTCGGGTGGTGATCGAGGTCAGCGACACCGGCCCTGGCATCCCGGCCGAGGACCTGGACACCATCTTCGACGCCTTCCACCAGGTCGGCGAGAGCAGCACCCGCTGCACCGGCGGTGTCGGGCTCGGGCTGAGCATCGTGAAGCAGCTCGTGAACGCGCTCGGCGGGACCGTCTCCGTGACCAGCCGAATCGGAGAGGGCTCCACGTTCCGGATCGACGTCCCTTGCTGCCTTCGAGCGCCGGACGCTCCTGCCCCCGAGACCGCGCCGACCGCGGTCGTGGCCCTCGACGGAGTCACGCGCAAGGTGGCGAGGCTGCCGCGGCGCACGCGCGCGTCGGGGACGCGCACGGCGCGTTCCGCCGCGAAGTAGCGGTCCTGCTCGGCGGAGCGCCCGGGTCGTCTCTCGCGAGCACGTCGCGGGAGAGCGGGTGGAGCGCCGGGTCGAGAGGTCCGGTGCCGCGACGCCCTGCCACCCGGGCGCTCGCCGGCCTTGCAGTGCAGTGTGGACGACGGTGCGGGACGGGCGCTCACCCCAGCACCGCCGCCATGCGCTCGTGCGCGTTCTCCGCCCCCGCGTCGGTGAGCACGAGCGGCGGCGCCAGGCGGACGAGCGTAGCTGGGGGTGGACCTGCCGCGCACCTGCCGGCGTGTCCGCGCCTGGCGCGAGCGCCTCGCGGCGCGACCGAGCTGGCGCCGCACGATGCATCTACCGCTCCCGCGCCAGCAGCGGCCCCCTTCACACGCCCAAATAATATTCCCTTCACAAGCCGGCTAGCCCGACGCCGCGAGTGCCCCTGCGGTAGTGACCCCTGGGCTCCTGCCACCCGCGTCTACTCTGCCAGCGCCGCCGCGATCGCGTCGTGCGCGTTCTCCGCCTCCGCGTCGGTGAGCACGAGCGGGGGCGCCAGGCGGACCACCGTGTCGCGGTGCAGCGTCCAGTTGAGGATGAGGCGGCGCTCGAGCGCGCGCCGCGCGAAACGCGCGCACGCCGCCGCCTCGGCGAACTCGAGGCCGAGGAGGAGGCCGAGGCCGCGGGCCGCGACGAGACCGCCGCGTCCGACGAGCGCGCAGAGGCGCTCGAGCATGCGGGCGCCGAGCGCCGCGGCGCGAGCCGGCAGATCCTCGCGCAGGACCACCTCGAGCGCCGCCAGGCCGGCCGCGCAGGAGAGCGGGTGACCCCCGAAGGTCGTCACGTGCGCGAGCGGCGGGTCGTGGCCGAGCGTGGCCATCACCGCCGGGCTCCCGATGAAGGCGCCGAGCGGGAGCCCGCCGCCGAGCGCCTTGGCGAGCACGAGCAGGTCCGGCGCCACGCCCCAGTGCTGGTGCGCGAACAGACGTCCCGTGCGCCCGAAGCCCGTCACCACCTCGTCGAGGACGAGCAGCGCGCCGGTCTCGTCGCAGCGGCGGCGGAGCGTGGGCAGGAACGCCGGCCCGGGGATGCGGACGCCGGCCTCGGCCTGCACCGGCTCGACCACGGCCGCCGCGGTGTGCGCGTCGATCGCCGCCAGCGCGGCCACGTCGTCGAAGGGAAGGCGCGTCACCTCGGGCAGCAGCGGCTCGAAGGGTGCGCGGTAGACGGGGTTTCCGCCGATCGAGAGGGCGCCCAGCGTGTCGCCGTGGAAGCCGCCCTCGAAGGCGACGATGCGCCGCCGGCGGGTATGCTTGCGCGCCGTCTTGAGCGCGCCCTCGATCGCCTCGGCGCCGCTCGAGGTGAAGTAGACGACCGCGAGCGGGGGCGCGAGGAGCCCAGCGAGACGCGTCGCGAGGCGCACCTGCGCCTCCTGCACGAACTCGCCGTAGACCATGACGTGGAGATGCCGCTCGGCCTGCGCGCGCAGCGCCGCCACCACCTCGGGGTGCGTGTGGCCGACGTTCGCGACCCCCATGCCGGCGAGCAGGTCCAGGTACGCGCGGCCGCCGGCGTCCCACACCGTCGAGCCGGCGGCGCGCGCCACCTCGATGCCGAGGGGTGCGGGCGACGTCTGGCACACGTGGCGGAGGAAGAGCGCCGCGAGGTCGTCGCTCACGGCTCGACCTCGAGCAGGGGCTCCGCGCGGCGGCCGAGGAGGACGCCGAGAGGCGCGTGCTGTCCGCGCGGCCACGAGAGGGGTGGCCGCTGCATGCGTCCGACGGGGCAGACGCGCGCGACGCCGCGGGCGCGGAGCGCGGCGACGAGCGGCGCCGGGTCGATGCCGGCCAGACCCAGGCACTCGATCCGACCCGGCGGCAGCAGCTCCGGCAGCTCGCGTACGTCGCGGAGCGGGTGCACGCGCACGGTGCGGCGGCCGGCGGTCGGCCGGAACGCCGGCATGTCCTCGTAGATCACGGTGCCGCCCGCGCCGCCGAGGACTGCGGCGCCCGGCGCCCACTCCGCCTCGGCGGCCACGAGCCTCGCCGCGGCCCGTGCGTCGACGCTCGCCGGCCCGGGCGGGAGCCGCGCGCCGAGGCCGTCGAGCGCCGCGGCGAGGCGCTCGGCGAAGGCGCGTGCGTCGTCCGTGACGTAGACGGCGTGCGGCGAGAGGCAGCCGCGCTGGTCGTGGAGAGCCGTGTCGAGCGCGATCGCGTCGACATCGCCTGCGCCAGCACGTCCCACCAGCGCGACGCTCCAGCGCGGGCCGTGGGCGATGAGCCGGCGGCCGAGCCGCGGCGCCAGGGCGGCGAGGGTCGCGTCGCCGCCGGTCGCCACCACCACCGCGGCGCGGCCGAGCGCCGCGTCCTCGCGCGCCACCTCGCCGCCCGGCCAGTAGGCGGTGACGACGGTCGCCGCGAGCACCGGATCGACGGCGGCGAGCGCGCGCTGGAACGCCGGCGCGGAGAGCGGGTCGTCGCGTCCCGACTTGACCAGCACGGCGGCGCCCGCGAGGCAGCCGAGGGCGATCGCAGGGAGCGCGAGCGCGGGCACGTTGCTCGCCACCACGTGCGCGACCAGCGCCGGGCCGGGCGGCGCGGGCCGCGCGGCCGCGCCGGCGCCCCACTCGCGCTCGGCGAGCGCGCTCATCGTGGCGGCGTCGAGTGCCTCCGCCGCGATGGGTACGACGGCGGCGATCATTGCAGGCGAGAGACGCGCGGCTCGGGGCAGGTCGGCGCGCAGCGATGCGTCGTCGCGCCAGCGCTCGGCCGCGGCCGCGAGCGCGGCGATCGTGTGGCGCAGCGGCCGCCCACGCAGGCGTGCACGCGCGGCCACCGCGGCGTCGAGGCGCGCGCGGAGCTGGGCGCTGGTCTCTGCGCTCACGACGGCTCCAGGTCGGCCAGGAGCAGCCCGCAGCCGCGCGGCACGGCGCCCGCGACGCGCCCGAGCACCTCGATGCCGTCGTCGCCGACGGCGCGCCCGAGGTCCTCGCTCAGCACGACCGACACCGAGCCCGCGTTGGCGAGGTCGTGGTGGCAGAGGAGGCCGCTCGCGCCGGGCGCGACCGGCGCCAGCGTGTCGGGGTCGAGGACGCGCGTGCGGAGCCAGGGCGGACCCGCGAGCCGGCGCGGCGCGAGGCTCCGGCCGTGGAAGCGGTCGTCGAGGGCGCTGTCGTAGCGCTGGGAGCACAGCTCGGTCATGCCGTACTCGTTGACGCAGTAGTAGCCGGGGATGCCGAGGAGCGTCCAGCACTCGCGCAGGAAGGCGGGGCGCGAGAGCGGGCGCGTCAGGCCCTTCTGCCCGCCGGTGTCCACGACGCGGCTCGCGGGGCCCAGGCGAAACGCCCGCCCGCGCGCGCGGCAGGCTTGGAAGAGCTGGGCGAAGGCCGCCGTCACGCCGAGGAGCAGGAGCGCCTCGCCGCTCGTCTCCGCGGCCGCGAGGCACGCGAGCAGCCGCTCCGTCTCGAGGCCGCGCTCGCCGACCATCCACGCGATGCCGCGCGCGAGCGCCTCGCCCACCCAGACGCACATCTGCACCAGCGAGGAGTCGGGGCGGAGCGCCGGCGGCGGCACGAGCGAGAGGCAGGGGAGGCGAGCGGCGTCGGGGAGGACGAAGCGCGCGAAGGTCGCGAGCGCCGAGGCGCGGTAGAGCGCGAGGTGCGGGACGAGATGGCGGCCGCGCGCCGCCGCGCTGGTCGTGCCGCTGGTCGAGAAGACGGCCTCGGGCGGCCCGCAGGCGAGGTCGACCTGGCGGAACGCCGCGCTCGGCACGGCGGGCACGTCCTCCCAGCGCGCGACGGTGGCGGGTGTCACACCGCGCCGCGTGCAGAAGGCGCGGTAGGGCGCGTTGTGCTCGAACTGGTGGGCGAAGACGCGCAGCGCCCAGGCCGCGAAGTCGGGGGGCGGCGCGCCCCGCCCGGCGGCCTCGATCGCCGCTGCGAGCTCTTCCTCGAGGGTCACGCAGCGAGGCATACGACGGACCGGCGTCGCCAGCCACCCGCCTCTGCCCCGATGTCCCGAGCCCCCTCGGCGCGGCGCCGCCGCGATCCGGGCGGACCAGTGCCTTGCCCGTGCCGACGGGAATGCGGTACGGATCCCACATGCCGAGCAAGGAGGACCTCTACGACGCCGCCGTGGACCTCTTCGGGGAAGGTCTGCTCGAGGAGGCGGTCGCCAAGTACCGGGAGGCGCTCGCCCTCGACCCCGGCTACGTCGACGCCTGGCACGGGCTCGCCATGGCGTACAACGAGCTCGGCCGCCACCCGGAGGCGATCGAGGCGGGGAAGAAGCTCTGCGAGCTCACGCCCGACGACGTCCTCGCGCACACCAGCCTGTCGCGCTTCTACCAGGCGGCGGGCATGGTGCCCGAGGCCGAGGCGGAGGGCGCCAAGGCGCGCGTGCTCGACTGGAAGCGGCAGCTGAAGGAAGACAAGTCGGAGTGAGGCGGCGACCGTGGTGGAGCGCAGCGACGAGTACATCATCGGCCGGCTGATCGAGCGCAGCCGGCTGCTCATCGCGCTCTCCGACGAGATCCCGGTCGAGACCAAGCTCCAGACGCAGCCGCTCTTGAAGCAGCTCGAGCAGGCGCTCTCCGTCCCGCCCGCGGAGCAGGACGAGGAGCGCGTGCGCGGCACCTACGCGGCGCTCTACGGCGAGCTCGCCGACTACGCGGACTTGGAAGCGCTCCTCTCCGCGCTCAAGAACTTCGTGCCCTACCTGTGAGCGCGCTCGCCGGCGTCCGCGTCCTCGACCTGACCCGCTTCCTGGCCGGGCCGTTCTGCACCGCGATCCTCGCCGACCTGGGCGCCGAGGTGATCAAGGTCGAGGCGCCGCGCGCGGGCGACGAGGGCCGCTACGGGTACCCCACCGCCGACGGCGTGCCGATCGCCTTCCTCGCGCTCAACCGCAACAAGAAGGGCATCACGCTCGACCTGCGGCACCCCGAGGGGCGCGCGCTGGTGCGCCGCTTCCTCCCGCACGTCGACGTGCTCGCCGAGAACTTCGCCGGGGGCACGCTGGCGCGCTGGGGCCTGGCGCCCGAAGAGCTGGTGCGCCAGCACCCGCGCCTCATCGTCGCCAGCATGTCGGGCTTCGGGCAGACGGGCCCGTGGGCGGAGCGGCCCTCGTACGACATCGTGGCGCAGGCGGCGGGCGGCTTCATGTCGCTCACGGGGTTCCCGGAGAGCCCGCCCACACGCGGCGGCGGCTCGCTCGGCGACTACCTCCAGGGGCTCTTCGGTGCGATCGGCGTGCTCGCGGCGCTCGCCGCCCGCGCCCGCACCGGCCGCGGGCAGGCGGTCGACGTCTCGGCCCAGGACGCCGTCTTCTCGATCCTGGACGGCTGGCCGACCATCCACGCCGTGACCGGGAAGGTTCCGGCGCGGGTCGGGAACCGCCACCTCGCCACGGCGCCCTACGACTGCTTTCGCGCCCGCGACGGCTGGGTGGTGATCGCGGTGGCGACGAACCGCATCTTCCGGCGCCTGGCAGAGGCGATTGGACGTCCGGAGCTGGGGAGCGATCCGCGCTTCCGCGGGGCCGCGGGACGGCTCGAGCGCAGCGCCGAGATCAACGAGCTCGTCGGGGCCTGGGTCGCGGAGCGGGCGGTCGAGGAGGTGATGGATGCGCTCGGCCCCGCGCGCGCGAACGTGCCCTGCTCGCCGGTCTACGGCATAGCCGAGCTGCTCCGCCACCCCCAGCTCCTCGCGCGCGACATGGTGGTCCGCCTGCCGCACGCGAAGCTCGGCGAGGTCGCCGTGCCGGGCGTCGCCGTGAAGCTCTCCGACTCGCCCGGCGCCGTGCGGCGCCTGGGCCCCGAGCTCGGCGAGCACAACCACGAGATCTACGCGGGGCTCCTCGGCCTCGGCAGCGAGGAGCTCATGCATCTCCGCGCGGCCGAGGTGATCTGAAGCTCAGGGGGCGGCGGGCGGCGCCGGCGCGGCCGCGCGCGCCTTCTGGAGGTCCGTGATGCACTGCTCGAGGCGGCTCTGGATCACCGTGAGCTTGCCCGAGAGGTCGACCTCCTTGTTCTTGCGCTCGAGGATCTGCGCCTCCTGCTGCTCCTTCAGGATGCGCAGCGCCGGTGCGCCGTTGATCCCGGCGCCCCACAGGATGAAGGCCGCGAAGAAGCCGAAGCCGAACGTGACGGCCAGCACGATGAGCCGGCCCGTCCACTGCCAGACCGCCTCCTGGACCTTCTGCTTCGCCAGCTCGTCCTCGGTGGCCGCCATCGGGTACCCCCTGGGTTTTCTGGGGGCTCCATAGCGCACCCCTGGTGAGCGCGTAAAGGGACGCGGGTCCCGGCGATTCTCAGACGAGCGACGCGGCGCGAGAGGTGATCAGGTACTCGCGCACCAGGGCGGGCGCGCGCCGGAGACCGTCCTCGAAGTCGCGGAACAGGGCCTCCCGCACCCACTCGCCGTTCACCCAGGCGTCGAAGGACGACTCCTCCCCGAGGCGGACCTCCACCAGCCGCTCGCCGACCGGCTGCGCGGTGACGACGGCGCGCAGCGAGGTGCCCGAGTCGATGAGCACGCCACGGCACCCGGGCGGCAGCCGCAGCGCCGCCTTCGCCTTCTCGAGGCGGCCCTCGGGGAAGCGCTCCGCGGCGAGCACGCGCACCACGACCCAGCCGTCGGGGGGCGGGTTCGCCTCCTCGAGCCACTTCAGGTTCGAGTCGGTCAGCCGCACGCGGGCGCGCTCCTGCTCGAAACCCTCACCGGTGCGGAAGAACCGCCCGCCGAAGGTCGCCGGCGGACGCGGCAGGGGGTTCCCCTTCGCGTCCTTGCCCTGATCGACCCACCAGCGGTTCTCGACCGCCGGACGATCGCCCTTGCCACCCACGGGGCGAGCGTAGCGGAGCGCCGCGGGGCCTACAACTCGCGGCCGGGGTAGCGTCGGCGACGGGCTTTCGTTATCGTCGCCCCCGTATGCCCGACGATACCGCCTGGCGCCCGTTCGCGGGCGAGTGGGGGCTCGTCCTCGGCGCCTCGAGCGGTTTCGGCGCCGCCACGGCCCGCGAGCTCGGCCGCCGCGGCATGGGCGTCATCGGCGCGCACCTGGACCGCAAGGTCACGCTGCCGCAGGCCGAGGCGGTGGCGGAGGACGTGCGCGCCGCCGGCTCCCCGGCCCACTTCTTCAACGTCAACGCGGCCGACGACGAGAAGCGGGTCCAGGTCTGCGAGCGCGCCCGCGAGCTCACGGGCGGGAAGCCGCTGCGCGTGCTCCTGCACTCGCTCGCGTTCGGGACGCTCAAACCCTTCGTGAGCGACGTCCCGGACCAGCAGACGACCAAGGCCCAGCTCGAGATGACGCTCGACGTGATGGCGCACAGCCTCGTCTACTGGGTCCAGGATCTCCATGCGCGCGGACTCCTCGGCGAGGGGAGCCACGTGTTCGCCATGACCAGCTCGGGCGGCACGCGCGTCATGCCGTTCTACGGGGCGGTGTCGGCCGCCAAGGCGGCGCTCGAGTCCCACGTGCGGCAGCTCGCGCTCGAGCTGGGGCCGGCGGGCGTCGCC
>Ga0209266_1001950_pt1 | contig 13306 bp, 15 predicted proteins | sample GraSoiAngelo_132_FD_185889 | JGI IMG/M metagenome (GOLD analysis project Ga0209266, IMG submission 185889) | Grasslands soil microbial communities from the Angelo Coastal Reserve, California, USA - 14_0929_02_40cm (SPAdes) (version 2) | ecosystem: Environmental > Terrestrial > Soil > Grasslands ...
CAACGATCAAATCGACGAGTCCGCGGCCGAGTCAGCCTGACCAAGCGCTTCACCGGCGGCCGGTAGAATCGCTGTGGTGCAGAGCGCGACCGTCTCGCCGGCGCACGCCTTTGGGGAGCTCGAGCAGCATCGGCGCGAGCTGACCGCTTACTGCTACCGGATGCTCGGCTCGCCGTTCGATGCCGAGGATGCGGTGCAGGACACCTTCGTGCGGGCCTGGCGAAATCGCGACCGTTTCGAGGGCCGCGCCGCCATGCGCTCCTGGCTCTACCGAATCGCGACCAACGTGTGCCTCGACATGCTCAAGGGCAAGCAGCGGCGTGCGCGGCCGATGGACCTCGGACCGTCGGTCGAGCCGATCGAGGCCAACCTCAATGTGCCCGCCGAGGTGACCTGGCTCGAGCCCATCCCGCTCCATCTCATTGCGCCCGAGCGCGATCCGGCCGAGCTGGCCGTCCAGAACGAGTCGATCCGGCTTGCATTCGTGGCCGCACTGCAGCACCTCCCGGCGCGACAGCGCGCGGTGCTCATCCTCCGTGAGGTCCTCGACTGGCAGGCCTCCGAGGTCGCAGAGCTGCTCAGCACCTCAGTCGCTTCCGTCAACAGCGCCCTGCAGCGGGCACGAGCGACCCTCGCGAACAGCAATGTCGGCGCTGACGGCAACGAGCGGCCATTGAGCGACACCGATCGCGCCCTCCTGGAGCGCTACGTCGCTGCCTTCGAGCGCTACGACGTCAAGGCCTTGACATTGCTGATCCGGGAAGACGCGACGCAGTCGATGCCGCCCTACGACATGTGGCTGAGCGGCCGCGACGACATCCTGACGTGGTGGTTCGGACCGGGCATCGGATGCCAGGGCTCGAGGGTGATTCCCACCACCAGCGCCAACGGGATGCCGACCTTCGGCCAGTACAAGCCGAGCCCGAACGGCGGCCACGATCCGTGGGCACTCCAAGTCCTCGAGCTCTCAGGCGGGCGGATCGGCGAGTTCACGTTCTTCCTCGACACCCAGCGCCTTTTCCCTCTTTTCGGGTTGCCGCTGCACCTCGACGCATAGGACGTCGCCAAGGCCGGCGAACTCGACCAGCGCAAGTAATTCCTCGCTTGGCTCGAGCAGCTGAAGATCGCAGCCCCGCCGGCGCAGTCCGAGCTGGATCCTGGCCATGCAATCGATCGCGCCGAGGTCGGGTTGTCCGATATGAGCGCAGTTCAGGGTGACCGATTCGGTCGCCATCGAAGTTAGGACGGAATAGCCTGCCGAAACTCATCGGTTGGCCATCGATGAGTTGTGGTGGGGCCTGCCGTCTAAATCGGCATGAAGAATTCACGCTGGCTTTCGCTGCTGATCCTCTGCACCGGATTCCTCTTGATCGTCGTCGACATGACGATCGTCAACGTTGCGCTCCCTTCGATCCAGCGGGATCTGGGCTTCTCGCAGTCTGGCCTGGCGTGGGTCATCAACGCGTACCTGATCGCGTTCGGAGGACTCCTTCTCCTCGCGGGTCGCGTAGGTGATCTGGTCGGACGTAAGCGCGTCTATCTCGCCGGCCTGGCGCTCTTCACCGTCGCGTCGCTTCTATGCGGCCTCTCCTTCGCTCAGCCGATGCTGATCGCGGCCCGTTTCATCCAGGGCATCGGCGGCGCGGTGAGCTCGGCGGTGATCCTGGCGATGATCGTGACCCTGTTCCCGGAGCCGCTCGAGCGCGCCAAGGCGTTTGGGATCTTCAGCTTTGTCGCCTCCAGCGGCGCGGTGGTCGGTCTGATCGCCGGCGGGCTCATCACCCAGTCGGTCAGCTGGCACTGGATCTTCTTCGTGAACCTGCCACTCGGCATCGCGACTGCTCTGCTGGCGGCACGCGTGCTCGAGTCGGACAGGGGGATAGGCATCGGCCAGGGCGCCGACGCGCTGGGGGCGGTCCTCGTCACGGTCGCCTTGATGCTCGGCGTGTATACGATCGTCCAGACAGCTGACTACGGACTGGTCTCGCTTCGCACCGCGATCCTCGGCGCAGTCGCGGTCGGGCTGCTCGTAGCCTTCGTCGTCCGCCAGGCACGCGGCCGCGATCCGATTCTGCCTCTGCGGTTGTTCCGCTCGCGCAAAGTCACCGGTTCGAACGTCGTGCAGGCGCTCATGTCGACGTCCTTCCTCGGGTTCTTCTTCGTCTGCTCGCTCGACTTCCAGCGTGTGCAGGGCTACGGGCCGATGGCGATAGGCCTCGCATTCCTCCCGGTCGCGGTCGTGATGGCGCTGTTCTCGATCCGGTTCTCGGCGCAGCTGATCGGTAGGTTCGGAGCCGGCCCGATGCTGGTGGCCGGCCAGGCCGTCGCGCTCGTCGCGCTGGCGATGGTCGCATTCGGGCCCACCCACGCCAACTATCTCGTCGACATGCTGGTCCCGCTGGCGCTGCTCGGGCTGGGCGGCGGACTGACGTTTCCGGCATTGACGATGGTTGCGATGGAAGACGTGTCGCCCAACGATGCCGGCCTCGCTTCCGGCCTGCTCAACACGACTGGGCAGGTCGGCGGCGCCTTCGGCCTCGCTGTGTTGGCCACGCTGGCCGGGACGCGCACCGTCGCCATGATCCGCGGAGGCGCTGATACTGTGCAGGCGTTGGCGAGCGGATACCACTTCGCATGGTTCGTCAGTTTGGGAGTGGTCGCCGCCACCCTCGGTGTGGCGGCGTGGCTGCTGCGTTCGAAGCCGGCTATGCGGATGGAGATGGACGCCGAATGCGAGGCGGCGGCGTAGAGATGCGCAAGCTTGCGTCCTTTCTCATGCTGACCCTCGACGGCTACTTCGAAGGCGAGAGCCCTTGGGCGATCGACTGGCACAACGTGGACGATGAGTTCAACGATTTCGCCATCAAGCAGCTCGACGAGAGCGACCGCCTCGTGTTCGGTCGCGCGACCTACCTGGGGATGGCCCAGTACTGGCCGAGCGCCGAGGCGTTGAAGAACGACCCCGAGGTCGCGGCAAGGATGAACAGCGCGCCGAAGATCGTGGTCTCGCGCACGCTCGAAGAGCCCGAGCCGCCGTGGGCCAACACCCGCTTGATCCGCGATCCGCGGGAGTTGGAGACGCTCAAGGAAGCCGAAGGCAAAGACCTGCTGGTGCTCGGAAGCTCCGTGCTCACGACCAGCCTGATGGAGATGAATCTGCTCGATGAGCTGCGGGTCATCGTCAACCCGGTCCTGATCGGCGCCGGCAACTCATTGTCGAGCAGCGCCGGCGGACGGATCTCCCTCAAGCTGCTGAGCACGCGCAAGTTCCGGTCCGGCAACGTCCTCCTTACGTATGAGCCGGTCCCGGTCAAGATGGGAGCTCGATGACGAGGCTGCTCTTGCTCACATCTGACGGCGGGATCCACTGGTCGCGCACGAACGCGCCGATGCCTCTTACGTGAGATAGCGCGCCAGCCCTTGGCAATCAAGAGGAAGGTGTCTCTTTTCGACCTCAACGTCGAAAAGATCCTGGACCACTGGGGCGTGCCCGAAGCCATCAGAGAGGTGATCGCCAACGCCCTCGACGAGCAGGCGCTCAGCGGCACGCCTGAGCCCGAGATCCTCAAGCGCCGCGACGGATGGCATATCACCGACTTCGGGCGTGGCCTGCGTTACCAGCATCTGACCCAGAACGAAAACCCCGAGAAGCGACGCAAGGCCGACCTGGTCGTCGGCAAGTTCGGGGTCGGCCTGAAAGACGCGCTGGCGACTTTCCACCGGCGCGGCATCGCGGTCAAGGTCCGTAGCCCTCACGCCGACCTCACGCTCCAGCGCGCCGCCAAGAGCAACTTCGCGGACGTCAAGACCCTCCACGCGGCGATCATGCCGCCGACCGAGCCCAGGCGCCACGGCACCGATTTCGTTTTGACCGGCCTGTCCGATGTGGACATGGCCGCGGCCAAGGATTACTTCCTCCGTTTTGCGGGCGACGAAGAGCTGGAGCGCACCGACCTCGGCGCCATCCTGAAACGCCAGCCCGGCGAGCCCGCACGAATTTACGTCAAGGGCCTGCGCGTGGCGCTCGAGGAGGAGTTCCTCTTCTCGTACAACATCACCTCGACCACCGCGCAGCTCCAGAGGGCGCTCAACCGGGAGCGCACCAACGTCGGGCGCAGCGCTTACCAGGACCGGGTCAAGGCCATCCTTGTAAAAAGCAAGTCGGACGCAGTCGCGGAACAATTGGTCCAGGACCTGACGCGCATCCCGGCGGGAACCAACCACGACGAGATCACCTGGCTCGACGTGCAGGAGCAGGCCGTGCGGATCCTGGCCGCGAAGGCCAAGACAGTGTTCGTCACGTCTCAGCAGATGTTCATCATGGGCGCGACGATCCAGGAGGCCCGCGCGGATGGATACAAGGTGATCGTGATCCCTGATCGCCTGCTGGCGCGGCTTTCCAGCCTGCGCGACCTCAACGGCAACCCGATCCTCGACATCAGTGGCTTTGTCCAGGTTTGGAACGCGTCGTTCACCTACGACTTCATCGACCCCGAGAAGTTGAACAAGGCTGAGCGCGCGATCTGGACCATCCTGCCCGAGCTCCTGCGCCTGGCCGGGGACCACGCCAGGCGCGTCAAGGAGATCCGCGTTTCGAAGACGATGCGTCTCGACGAAGGCGCGTACGAGACGGAAGGGGTTTGGGACTCGCCCAACATAGTCGTCAAGCGCTCAGTGCTCGATTCGCCTCGCCACTTCGCCCGCGTCGTTTTGCACGAGGTCGCGCATGCCAGCTCGGGCGCCAATCACGGCAGCCTCGCCTTCATGGCCGCGATCGACGACCTGGCCGGCCTGGCGGCCGTGGCGGCGGCAGCGCTCACCAATCACCGGCGGTGGGGGCGCCAGACCTAGCGCTGCTCCAGGTCGCCCTTGCGCTTGCTCCAGTAGGCGAGGCGGTATCTGAAGCGTTCGACCTGGGAGGCGATGACGGGCAGGTTGGTCTGCTCGGCTTCGCGCTGGGCCTCGCTCGGCATCTCCGGGATCATGCGTGCGAGCGCATCGAACAGCTGCTGCTCGAGGTGGACGAGGTGGCTGTACACAGACACCCATCGGCGCGCCTCTTCCAGCGACTCTGACCTTGGATCTTCATCCTGGATCGGTCGCTCGAGATCGGCGCCCTCCCAAGCCGCCCCAGCAGCCTCCTCTCTCCTGGAGGCCATGGCTACATCTTGTTCCTATTTCAGAGCGAAGTCACGACTGATCACGTGGAGTTTCATCGGGGTGGCCTGTATTACCAAACGCGATCCTGTCTCGCACCACCCGGGCCCGGCCGAGCAGGCGCGAGCGCTGGACCGCGTCTTCGCCGAACCGATCGCGGATCGCATCCATCGCCGTCTCGAGCCGCTCCTTGCGCGGACGTGCCGGTTCAGTGAAAAGATCGAGCTGGCCGCCGTCGCCATGGCTCAACTCCGACAGCCCGACGCCCAGGGTGCCGATGCTCCTCCGCGGATCGCGCGCCGCCAGCAGTTTCAAGGCCGCCTGGTAGATCTCGTCACCCGTCGAGATTGGTCCCGGCTGCTTGGCCTGCCTCGAGAAATGCTCTTCATCAGGCCGGTAGACGACACCCACCGAGACCACGCTCCCGCGCCGCCCGGCTGCCCGCAGGCGCCGGCCGACCATATCGGACAGGCGCATCAGCAGCTCCTCGAGGTCTCGCTGGGAGGCGGTCGCGCGGGCCAGCACGTGCGAGTGGCTGTAGCTCTTGCGCGTGGCGGTCTCGAAACTGCCGGCTTCAAAACCACGCAACCGCATGCTCCAGCCGCGCGCCACGTCCGTATGCATGCCGGCGAGCCGCAGCCGGGGTGGCGTCGACCTCAGAAACTGAACCGGGGTCTGGATGCCGGCGCGTGCAAGGCGTCGTGCTGTGGCGTCCGCGATGCCGGACAGGTCGGTGAGCTGGAGGGTCTCGAAGACGGCGACGAGGTTGGTGTGATCGATGCGCCGCAGCCCGTCGCGCTTGTCGAGGTTGGACGCTTGCTTGGCCATCCAGATCGAGGTCGACGCCCCGACCGAAGCGGTCACGAACTCGCCGATCTCGGCTCGAATCGCCGCCTTGATCGCGCGCCCGACGCCTTCAGGCCCGAGCTTTTTCAGGCCGGGCGTCCCGGCGAGGTTCGTCGACGCCTCGTCGATTGACATCCGACGCACGTCCGGGCTGTGCCGGCCCATGATCTCGATGAGCCGGTCCGAGACCGACCGGTAAAGAGGCGGGTTGGGTTCGCGGACCAGGACCGCCGGCAAGATCGCCTTCGCCTCGAAGACCCGCATCCCGGTTTTGATTCCGAGGTCACGGGCTTCGCGCGAGGAAGAGACGATCGTGGCCGCATCGGTGGCGTAGGCGGCGATCGCCAGCGGGCGGCCCCGCAGGCTCGGGTCGTGCTGCTGCTCGATCGACGCGAAAGCGCAGTTCAAGTCGATCACCAGGGTGGTCGGGTCGGCCGTGTTGAGCCCGAGTGCAACGGCTTCCGGGGAGGGTTGATCCGTCACGAGCAAATGTTCGCACCAGCCGGGCTGGTGGGCAAGTCCCGATTTAGGCGGCTAGACCGTCGCGGACATCTCGACGGAAGCGAGGAACGGCGAAACCGGATCGATGAACGTGAGCGACGCCACCGGGTGGTCCTCGGTGTTCGCTTTGACTCCGGCCGGCAAGTCCATTGACGCCTCCTTCGGCATCAAAACGCCGCCGGCAGCACCAGGGTGAACTCGCTGCCCGCCCCGGCGGTCGACTCGACTTCGATGTCACCTCCGTGCCGGCCGGCGATCTCCTTGCACAGAAACAGTCCCAGCCCTGTGCCCGGAATGGTCACGTTCTCTTGCGTCGGCAACCGGCCGAAGCGCGTGAACAACGTGGGTATGTGCTCAGCCGCGATGCCGAGGCCCTCGTCGCGGATGCTTACGAATACGTGCGAGTCGCGGCAGCCCGTGGTGCAGCGGACCTCGCCACCGCCTGGCGAATACTTGACGGCGTTGTCCATCAGGTTCGCGACGATCGTCCCCACCCTCGCGTGGTCGCCTGCGACCAGCAGGGGCCTGTCGTCGGCGTCGAGGACGAAATGGTGGCCTTGCGACAGTGGCCGGTAGATGTCGAGCTGCTCTTGCACCACGTCGCCGAGCTCGAATGTCTCGTGGAACATGTCGAAGGCGTCGTGCTCGAGTCGCGCCGTCTCCAGCATTTGTTCGACCAGCCGGTCCATCTGGGCCAGCTTGACCTCCTGCAGACGGGCCACCGCCGGGATCTGGTCTGGCGGTATCGAGCCCTCCTCCAGCATCGAGTTGTAGCCGCGGATCACCGTCAGCGGCCCGCGCAGCTCGTGTGAAGCGAGGTTCAAGAATTGCGTCTTCGTGCGTTCTAGATCCTCCATGCGCTTCGCGTGTGCGCGAAGCAGGGCCGACTCTCGATCGCGCTCGGCGCTCCGCGCCTCTTCTTGCCTTTTTCGCTCGGTCAGGTCTCGCGTCACCTTGCCGAAGCCGCGCAACCGGCCCGTTTCATCCCTCAGCGCCGTGATCACAACGCTCGCCCAGAATCGCGTGCCGTCTTTGCGCAGTCGCCACGCTTCTTCCTCATAGCGGCCTTCACGCTTCGCGACTTCCAACTCCCAACCCGGCTTGTCGTTCCTCACCTCGTCGGGCGGGTAGAACATCGAGAAGTGGCGCCCGATGACCTCGTCCGCGGTGTAGCCCTTGATCCGTTGCGCGCCCTCGTTCCACGTGACGATGGTGCCCGTGGGATCGAGCATGAAGATCGCGTAATCGATGACGCCGGCGACAAGCAGCGCGAACTGATCACCGACAACTCGCGGCTCATATGTATTCACCCTCGGCAGCACCTAGACGATCTTAAAGACGAGGGGAGCACGCTCGCAAAGCGCATTCGCTCAGCCCCAGACCGCCCTACTGACCTGGCCGACGAGCTCGAGCTTGCGCCGCTGATCATCCGGGGTCAGGCGGTTGCCTTCCAGGGTCGACGCGAATCCGCACTGTGGGCTCAGAGCCAGCCGGTCGAGGGGGATGAACCGCGACGCCTCCTCGATCCGGCGCTTCAGCTCATCTTCGGACTCGAGCGTGGGCTTCTTGCTCGTGACCAACCCGAGCACCACCACGCGGTCCTCGGGGACGTGTTTCAGAGGCCCAAAGCCTCCCGAACGGTCGTCGTCGTACTCGAGAAGAAAGCGGTTGAACCTCGTCTTTTCAAATATGCGCGCGATCGGTTCATAGTCGCCCGCGGCGTAGAACTTGCTCTGGTTGTTGCCGCGGCAGATGTGCATCGCAAACGTCACCTCGGGGTGCCCGCCGATGATCGCGTTGTCCATCTCGATGCAGGTGTCGATCAGCTTCTCCGGGTCGCTGCCGCGCTGCCGGTATCCCTCGCGCAGCTCGGGGTCGAGTAGAGCCGCGTACTGCGGCGCGTCGATCTGGATGTAAGTGCAGCCGAGGCGCACGAGCTCGTCGACCTCGCGCCGGCTGAGCTCGACGACGTCGGCGAGATAGGCGTCGCGGGTCGCGTAGGCGGTCTTTGATTTTTCCGGGTCGTAGTACGCGGCCGCCTGCTGGGCGCTGATCATCGTAACCTTGGCGGGCACCGTCGTGCTCGCCCGCAGGTATGTGAACTCTTCTGCGGCCATGTTCCGCCGCGGTCGCAGCTTCTCGACCACGACCGGCCTCTTGAAAACGAGCTGCTCGCCCTTCTCGTCGTGGAAGGGGATCGCCCAGCCGCCGAACTTGTCGAAGCCCGCCATCGAGTCCACCAGGTGACCGAAGAAGGCGTAGCGGCGCTGCTCGCCGTCGGTGATGACATCGATTCCCGCCGAGGTTTGGAGCTCGATCGCCTCGTCGACCGCGCGGTCCTCGATCTCCTTGAAGCGCGGCGGACCCATCTCGCCCGACTCCAGCCGCCGCCGCGCCGCGACCAGGAAGTCCGGCCGTAGGAGGCTGCCCACGACCTCCGCCCGCACGCTCGCGTGGCGAGCTGGAGTCCTGGACGCAGCCGAAGCCTGGTGTTGCACCCTCGCCACCTCCCCGGATCAAGAGCATGATGACAGGTACAAATTTGCCCGGTCCGGTTACCGGGTCAAGAAGAGCAGGCCCTGATGCAGCAGCGATACGACAAACAGACATGATCGTCCTGGAGATGCAACCTTTTCGCCTGGAGCAGAAGCGCGACTACTGGAAGCTTCGGGTGGCCGAAACGCAAGGCGGACGGGGCCGCGGCCCCGACTGAACGTCCCTCTTCGATCCCAAACCGCGTTTGACATCGTCGCCATCGCCGCCTCGGCCGGCGGCGTGACCGCCCTGAGCGAGCTTCTCCGTCGCCTCCCCGCGCAATTCGGAGCGATCGTCGTCATCGTGCAGCACGTCGACCCGCGCCACCGCAGCCTGATGCCTCAGGTCATTGGCCGCCAGTCCCGACTCCCAGTGACGCACGCCGAAGACGGAATAACCCTGGCTCGGGACCACGTCTACCTGGCGCCTCCCAATCAGCACCTGCTCATCAACCGAAAGGGATCGCTGACACTGACAGACACGGAATTGGTCAACTTCGTGAGGCCCTCCGCCGACCTATTGTTCGAATCGGTGGCGGCTGCTTACGGCGAGCGCGCGATCGCTGTCGTGCTGACCGGCACGGGTCATGACGGCGCGATGGGCGTGACCGGGATCAAGCAACGGGGGGGGACTGTCATCGCCCAGGACGAGGCTTCTTCAGAATTCTTTGGTATGCCCTCCGCGGCAATCGTGACGGGTGCGGTCGACTTCATTCTGCCGCTGGACGAGATCCCTCGCAAGCTCGTCGCGCTGATGGGCCGCGAGTCGGTCGATTGACCCTCGAGGCCGGCGCCGACTTCGAAACGCTGCTCGAATACCTTCGCGACTCGCGAGGCTTCGACTTCACCGGCTACAAGCGCCCGAGCCTCATCCGCCGCGTCAGCCAGCGATGTTCCGAGCTGGGCATCGACAACTTCCGCGCCTACCTTGACTATCTGCAGGTCCATACGGATGAGTTCGCTGAGCTCTTCAACAAGATCCTGATCAACGTCACCGAGTTCTTTCGCGACAAGCAGGCCTGGGACTACCTCGGGAAAAACGTGATTCCCCGCATCGCCGCGAAGGACGGAGACATCCGCATCTGGAGCGCAGGAACCTCATCCGGGGAAGAGGCGTACTCCGCTGCGATGCTGTTCTGCGAGGCGCTCGGCGAGAAGGCCTTCGTCGACAGGGTCAAGATCTACGCCACCGACGTCGACGAGGATTCGCTCACCAAAGCTCGTGGCGGCTATGTTGCGAAGGACCTTGCTTCTGTCGACGACGACCTGAAATCGCGGTACTTCGAACGCCAGGGCGAGCGCTTTATGTTTCGTGCCGGACTTCGCCGCACGATGGTCTTCGGCCGCCACGACGTGACCCAGGATGCGCCCATCTCCCGGCTCGACCTCTTGATCTGCCGCAACACGCTCATCTATTTCACGGCGGAGGCGCAGGGTCGGATCCTGGCGCGGTTCCATTACGCGCTGAACGACGAGGGGTACCTTTTTCTGGGTCGGGCCGAGATGCTTCTCACCCATGCCGCGTTGTTCACCCCGGTCGACCTGAGGGAGCGAGTCTTCTCGAAGGTGGCACGGCTCGAGCTTCAGGAACGGCTGGTTCTCCTGGCGCAATCCGGGAGCAGCGAAGCCACCGATCACGTCGTCCGCCAGCTGCGCGTGCGCGAGCTGACAACTGAGGGATCTCCTTACCCGCAGATCGTGGTCGACGCGCTCGGTGTGTTGGTCAGCGCCAACCATCCAGCTCGCCAGATGTTCGAGATTCCTCCGGCTGATATCGGCAGGTCGCTGAAGGACCTCGAGCTTTCCTACAGGCCGGTGGATCTTCGAACGCCGATCGACCGGGTCAGTCGTGAACGCCGAACCACGTCCGTACAGAGCGTCGAGGTCCGGAGGGCCGACGGCACGTTGGGGCTGTTCGACATCCACTTTGCTCCGCTCATCGACGATGACGGCTCTGTCGTCGGAACCGCCGTCAACTTCATCGATGTCACGCAAACGATGCACCTCCGTTCGGAGCTCGATCGCACGGCTCAGGAGCTGCAGTCGCACCGGGAAGAGCTCGAGACGACCAACGAGGAGCTCCAGTCCACGGTGGAGGAGCTGGAGACGACCAACGAGGAGCTTCAGTCGACCAATGAGGAGCTGGAGACGCTGAACGAGGAGCTCGAGTCGACCAATGCGGAGCTGCAGAGCATCAACACCGACCTGCGGTTGCGAACTGGCGAGGTGGAACGGCTGAATACACTCCTCCTCGCGATCACGGGCAACATCGAGGTTGGCGCCGCAGTGCTCGACAAGAGCATGAGGGTCCAGGTGTGGAACGAGCGTGCCGCTGATCTCTGGGGCGTGCGGTCCGACGAAGTGCTGGGGAGCTCATTCTTCGATCTCGACATCGGGCTGCCGGCGGAGCAGCTGCGGGAGCTGATCCAGGCAGGTGCGGGTGGGCGGCCGCGCCATGATGAGCTGGAGGTCACCGCGACGACGCGAAAGGGCAGGGACATTCGCTGCAGGGTGATCGTGCACACGCTTGGCGATGGTGACCGCCCGGCCGGTGTCGTGCTCGTGATGGAAGAGCTGAATTCCGGAGCGACTACGCGACAGCGGTGACCGACGCCCGGATCGACTTGCGCCAACCCTCCACGAGCACCTCGAGCATCTCCACCTCGGCCGCCAGCTGATATCTCTCCGCAGGCGGCATCTCGACAACAGCCCGCCGCATCTTCGTGTACAGCTTGTCTGCGGTTTCGACCAGCCGAGAGTAGGCGACCGGCCAATACTCGGGCCCTTCAGGCGATCCCCATCTCAAGATCGATGCGCTGTATCGCTCCTGCGCGTTTGCAGTCTCCTCGCGCAGGCTGCGCACCCTGTCCCGCAGCGAGTCCAGCGCCCGTCTTTGCAGACGGCGCTCGAGCGACGCCAGGATCAGGCGCTTCGACTGCAGCACGAGCAGGCGTGAGGAGATGAGGGAGTCAGCAATCGAAGACTGGCTGGGTACGATCTCGCTCATCGGTCCTCCTCCGCGACCAATGGTGCGGTTACGCCGTAGCCGCGGTTCCTGACCACGGTGATCACCTGCTCCAGGCCCACCTCACGCAACCTGCTTCGCAGCCGCATGATGTAGGTCCGGACCTGGGCGTCGGAAAGTCTCGAGTTGTGCCAGGCAAGCGTCGCCAGCTGCTTGCTCGTGAACGGCCGGCGGGGATGGCGAAGTAGGAAGTCGAGCAGGTGGGCCTCACGCGGGGTCAAGCGCAGGGACTTGCCGCCATACGTCAGCGTGTGGTCATTCGGATCGATGACAACCCCGGCCAGCTCGGCGTGGCGATCGCGCCAAACGGCGAGCCGGTCGTCGATCCAGGCGAGGTTTCGGCGCAGGTCGGCGGAGTCGGGGCTGCCGTTGGCGCGCGAAATCACCGAGCGCAGGACCGACGCCAATTCCTCGTAGATCGAGATCCACCCCGCCACCTCTGGAAGGGCGGAAGTGGTCAAGTCCTCGCCCGGAAGCTCGCTCAGATCGCGCCACGCTTCCCGCATGACCTTGCCTCCTTACCTGAGGGTACAACGTCCGGTTGAATTCAGTCAGCGATTTTGGCTCCTAATGTTGCGCTTCGGGGGCTATTTTGAGGCCGGTATGGCTGCGGGACGCAGCAGTTTGGTGTCGATACGCCGGGGGGCAACGACCGGGCAAGGGGCCAAGGTCCTGAGGGAGGGCCTGGCCCCTTCGCCATCTTTCGATCTCTACGTGCCCGCGATTGACACTCTCGAAGAGATCTGCGGGTGGCTGGGCACGTTCCGCGAACGGCTTCGCCTGGCCCGCACCGACGAGCGACCGCGGGTCGCGGCGCTCGTCCTGCAGCTCGAGGCCCGCTATCAGACCAGGCGGGCCGAGCTGTCCTGAGGCGATGAGTCAGCTCAAGACACGACGGCCAGCGCCTGTCGTGAGCATGAACGGCAATGGCGGACCGATCCGCGTCGTCATCGTCGAAAACCACCAGCTCGTCTCCGAAAGCCTGGGCCTGCTGCTTGACGGGCAGAAGGACATGCAAGTGGTCGGCAAGGCCACTTCGGTGACTGAGGCCGGTGCGCTGCCGCGGCACCTTTCGCCAGATGTGGTGGTCATGGATTTCCACCTCGATGACGGCACGGGACACGACGCCGCGCTGGCGATGCGCGACTCGTTCCCGAACGCGAGGTTTGTGTTCCTGAGCCGGGATGACAGCGACGATGCCCGCCTCGCCGCTGTCGAAGCCGGCGCGAGCGCCTATCTGCAT